>Ga0209415_10018052_pt1 | contig 11166 bp, 9 predicted proteins | sample PeaSoiSIISIP2007_FD_187696 | JGI IMG/M metagenome (GOLD analysis project Ga0209415, IMG submission 187696) | Peat soil microbial communities from Weissenstadt, Germany - SII-SIP-2007 (SPAdes) (version 2) | ecosystem: Environmental > Terrestrial > Soil > Wetlands > Peat | place: Germany...
GCAGATCCATGGCGGTCTCACCGAAGCGTTTGCGGTGGCCTTTGGCCAGGCGATCCCATTCGACGAGAACGGCAACCACCTCGGCAATAGCTTCATGGATTACTTCCTGCCCACGGCCGTCGAAACGCCGCACTGGGAGACCGATCACACGGTTACGCCATCTCCGCATCATCCGATCGGCGCGAAGGGCGTCGCGGAATCGCCTCACGTCGGCGGCATTCCGTGCTTCTCCAACGCGGTCGTGGATGCCTTTGCGCATTTGGGGGTCACACACATGGACATGCCGCATACCGCGTTCCGAGTCTGGCAACAGTGCAAGGCGCTCGGAATCGACACCAGATGAGTCGCGCGGCCGGATAAATTGCATGAAGGTCCAGATCGACAAGCGCTATCCGCTGCCGTGCTCGCCGGAAATTGCGTGGGAATTCCTTCAGAACATCGAGTCGGTCGCCGGCTGCATGCCCGGCGCGAAGATCACGGAACGCATCGACGCAAGCCGCTACAAAGGAACCGTCACGACCAAAGTGGGTCCGGCGACCATGTCGTTCCGCGGCGAAGTGCAGATGACCGAGGTCGATGCAAGCGCTCGATCGCTGCGCTTGCTCGGCAAGGGAACCGATAGCACCGGTAGTTCCGGGGCCTCGATGAACCTGACTGCGCGCATCGAGCCGGCCGAGGCGGGACTGTGCACCTTGGTCGGCGTCAGCGAGATGTCGATGAGCGGCAAGGCGGCTGCATTCGGCGGACGCATGATGAGCACGGTCGGCGATCAGATTCTGAAGCAATTCGCCGACAACTTCGCGGCTCAAGTCAGCGCGCTGCAGACCTTGCGGGCGGCGCCCGCGGCGCCGGGCGGCGCGAGTTCAGTTCCCGCGGCGAGTCCTGCGGCCTCTGCCGGGCAATTGAATCTGCTCGCGCTTGCGTGGACGATTTTCAAGGACTGGCTGCGCGGCCTGTTTTCCAAGAGAGCGGCGTGAGCCCTGCAGCACAGCGCATGCCCGATATCATCGATTTGCAACGCCGGCTCGAGGGCGTCGGCTATGTCGCCGAGGCGCCGCTCGCGGCCGCGCTGCTGCTGATGCTCGACCTCGGACGCCCGTTGCTGCTGGAGGGCGATGCCGGCGTCGGCAAGACCGAAGTCGCCAAGGCGCTCGCCGCAGTCCGCAGCGCCAGGCTCATACGCCTGCAGTGCTACGAAGGCCTCGATGTGCATGCCGCCATGTACGAATGGAACTACCAGCGGCAATTGCTCGCGATCAAGCTGCTCGAGCACGACGAGCGCCCGACCTCGGTCAAGGAGCAGGACATCTTTTCCGAGCGCTACCTGCTGAAGCGCCCGCTGCTCGAGGCGATCAGTTGCGCCGAATCACCGGTACTATTGATCGACGAAGTGGATCGTGCCGACGAGGCGTTCGAAGCCTATCTGCTCGAACTGCTGTCGGACTTCCAGATGTCCATTCCGGAGCTCGGCACGGTTCGCGCCGTTAGCAAGCCGATGGTCGTCATTACCTCGAACGGTACGCGCGAACTCTCCGACGCGCTGCGCCGTCGCTGCCTCTACCAGTACATCGACTATCCCGCTTTTGCGAAGGAATTGGCCATCGTCGAAATCCGGGCGCCGCAGGTCGCCGGACAATTGGCGCGCCAGATCGTCGATTTTGTGCAGAGCGTGCGCCGCATGGATCTGCAAAAAAAACCGGGCATCGCGGAGACCCTCGACTGGACCGCGGCCTTGCTGCGCATGGAAATTTCCGTGATCGACGGCGGATCCACGGAACGCATCCTCGAAACCTTGAGTGCGCTCATCAAAACGCGTGACGACCGGACCGCGTTTACTCGCGGGGTTGTCGCTCGCATGGCGGCGTCGTGCTGATCGATGCGCCATCCGTGGATGCCGAATTGGGCGCGGCCTTGCGCGCGCGACTGACCGGCTTCAGCGGGTTCCTGCGCGCGAACGGCTTCGGTGTCGGCGGCGCAGATGCGCTTGGCGCGCTCGAAACCTCGGCCCAAGTGGGCATTCTCGATCCGCAGGTATTGCGCTGGAGCCTCAAGGCTCTGCTCTGCGGACGCGGCGAGGAATGGCGGCGTTTCGACCGGCTTTTTGACGCCTACTTCCTGCCGCCCAACAAACGACTTTTTGCGGAACGCCAGGATGAGGCCGCCGGCGCGCGCGATGCGGGCGGTGTGGCACGCGACGGCGCCGGTCTCAATGCGGCCGCCGTTATCGGCCCGGGGGTCGCCGGCGATAGCGATACGGGCTCCGCCAGACACGGCGCAAGCTGCGAGGAATCCCTGGCTTCCACCGATTTCGGCGAGCTCAATCGCGCAGAGCAACTCTACGCGATCGAGGCGCTGATGCGGCGATTCGCCAAGCGCTTGAGGCAGCTGTATCTGCGTCGTGAAACCGCCGCTCACAACGGCCGGCGGCTCGATCTACAGGCCACGATACGACAGAGCGTGAGCTGCGGCGGCACGCCCTTGACTCTCGCATGGAAAGACCGCCGTCGCGTGCGTCCGCGCCTCGTGTTATTGATCGATGTGAGCCGCTCAATGAGCGCTTACAGCTTCTTTTACATGCGCCTCGCCCGCGCGCTGTGCAGCGAGTTGGCAGACGTCCATTGCTTCATCTTCCACACGCGCATCACGGACGTGGGCGAGGTACTGAGCGATCCGGACCCGTGGCGATCGCAAGAACGCCTGCATCTGCTTGCGATCGGTTGGGCCGGCGGCACGCGCATCGGCGAATGCCTTAGAGACTTCAATCGCGGGCAGGGATCTCGCCTCGTGCATTCGCGGACCGGCGTGATTGTCGTCAGCGACGGTTATGATACCGGTGAGCCGGCGCTGTTGGCCGAATCGCTCGCGACGCTGCGGCGCCGATCACGGCGCCTCGTGTGGCTCAATCCCTTGTTGAACCAGCCGGGCTTTGCACTCGAGAGCCAGGGTATGCGGGCTGCCATGGCGCACATCGATCTGCTCGCACCGGGTGCCGACCTTGCCTCTATCGAGCGTGTATTGCCTCGTATTTTAGAGACGCTGAGATGACCAATGATGAACTCCAGGATCTGGCGCGCGAGCTCAATGGCCGCGGCGAGGGCTACGCGCTCGTGACCGTGGTGCGAGCGGTCGCACCGACCTCGGCCTACCCTGGCGCCCAAGCGATCGTTCTCGCCGATGGGACTCTGCGCGGCTGGATTGGCGGCGGCTGCGCGCGGGACCTGGTCGTCGACGCCGCGAAATCCGCGATCAGCAAGGGCGAGCCGAAGCTCGTGCGCATCAGCAACGAGCAAATCTACGGCGAGGAAGATATCGAACACTACCGCATGTCCTGCGCAAGCAACGGCAGCATCGAACTGTTCATCCAACCGAACAACCTCGGCAACGCGCTGTGCGTGCTCGGCGCTACGCCCGCGGCCGACGAGGCACGGTTCCTGGCGGAGCGCCTCAGGATCCGGCTTACCGACAATCCGAATGATGCGCCCGTCGTACTGGTCGCGACCCAAGGGCAGGGTGATGAGGAAGCGCTCGAAGCGGCTTTGCGCAGTTCCGCAGCGCAAGTACTGATGATTGCAAGCCGGCGCAAGGCCGACAAGCTGCGCGGCGTCATGAAGATGCGCGGCATCGACGAGCAGCAACTCGCGCGCCTGCAGGCCCCCGCGGGTCCGGATGCCGGCGCCAAGACACCGGGCGAGATCGCGCTCGTCGCGATCGTCGGAGTCTTGGCGTCGCTGCGCGGTCGCACGCAGCGCCTCGGGCACGCTGAATCCGTTGCCGAGAATGCCGCGGTCGGGGCGGCGGCGGGAGCCGGGGCGGTCGCTGAGCTCCAATTCATCAACCCCGTCTGCGGCGTAGCCGTGAGCGTCGTCCATGCCTTGCATGTCGAGAACTACGCAGGCATTGCCTACTACTTCTGCTGTGACGGCTGCCGGACGACGTTTCTCAAGGACCCGGGGAAATATGCGGCGATTCACGAGCTTCGCTTGGGCGCTCTTCCGGCCGCTTGAGACCCACGGGCGCCCGACGATATTGACATCCTGGCGCCGGGGCGAGGATGCTCTGCACTCATGGCCAGCATGCTCTGGATAAGTACGCGCAAGGGGGCGTTCGCGCTGCGGGCCGACCATGCGCGCAAGAATTGGAAACTCGCAGGCCCGCAGTTTTTGGGGCACATCGTTCATCACATCGTGCAGGATCCGCGCGAGCCCAAGGTATTGCTGATGGCGGCCAAAACGGGTCACCTAGGGCCTACGGTCTACCGGTCGGAGAATCGCGGCCGTACGTGGCGCGAGGCATCGCAACCCCCGGCGTTCCGCAAGGCGATCGACGCAGAGCAAGCCCGCGCCGCGCAACGCGTTTTCTGGTTGACGCCTGGTCATGCGTCGGAATCGGGCACGTGGTACGCCGGGACTTCCCCGGCCGGACTGTTCCGCTCGGAGGACGGCGGCATGCGTTGGGAGCCCGTCGCCGGCTTCAACGACCACCCGATGCGCTCGAAGTGGGTGACGTTTGGCACGCCCGACGGCGAGTTCCTGCACTCGATCCTCGTCGATCCGCGCGATCCGAAGCATCTCTACATCGGCATCTCGATCGGTGGCATCTTCGAATCCACGGATGCCGGAGGCGACTGGACGCCACTCAACGAGGGAGTCGCGGCGGACTTTCTGCCCGACCCTGCGGCGCCCTTTGGCCACGATCCTCATTGTGTCGCGCTGCATCCCCTCGAGCCCGATCGTTTGTATCATCAGAATCACTGTGGGCTCTATCGCCTCGATCGGCCGGAGCGGCGCTGGATCCGCGTCGGCAAGGCCATGCCGAAGAAGATCGGCGATGTCGGCTTTCCGATCGTGCTGCATCCGACCGATCCCGACACCGCTTGGGTGTTTCCGATGGACGGCCGGACGGTCTGGCCCCGTACCTCGATCGACGGCAAGCCGGCCGTCTATCGGACGCACGATGCGGGCAAGACCTGGCGGCGTCTTGATCGCGGACTGCCTCGCTCGCAGGCGTGGTTCACGGTGCTTCGTCAAGCGATGTGCGTGGACGGTCATGCGCGTTGCGGCCTTTATTTCGGCACGACGGGCGGCGATGTCTGGGCGAGCACGAATGCGGGGGAGCGCTGGAGCTGTATAGCCCAGCACCTACCGGAGATTTATTCGGTCACGCACGCGGTCTAGTACCCATGGCAGCAGCGAATTGTACGGTCAGAATTGCGAGTCCGCTGCGCTCTTATACCGCGGGCGCCTCGAGCGTCACCGCCGACGGGGCGACGCTGCACGAGATACTCGCAAACCTCGACCGGCGCTTTCCCGGCATTCGCTTTCGCATGATCGACGAGCAGGACCGCATCCGCCCGCACATGCGCCTGTTCGTCAACACGAGCGAGGCGAGAGCGCTCTCCGAGTCGGTGCGGGCCGGCGATACGGTGCATGTGATTTGCGCATTGAGCGGAGGATGAGCGATGAGTCTTTCGCCCGCCGAGCTCGCGCGCTATCACCGCCATCTGGTGCTCGACGAGATCGGCGTCGCGGGCCAGCAGAAGCTCAAAATTGCGCGAGTGCTCGTGGTCGGCGCCGGGGGTCTCGGATCGCCGGCCGCGTTGTATCTGGCGGCAGCGGGTATCGGAACGCTCGGCATCGTCGATTGCGACCGGGTGGAGGTTTCGAATCTGCAGCGGCAAGTGCTGTTCGGCACCGGCGATGTTGCGCGGCTGAAGGTCGAAGCGGCACGCGAGCGGCTCGAAAGCCTCAACCCGCAAATCGCGGTCGTCGCGCATGCGGTCGAACTGCGGGCCGCCAACGTGCGTGCGGTACTGGGTGATTACGATTTGGTCCTGGACGGCACCGACCAGCTGTCCACGCGCTACCTCGTCAATGACGCCTGCGTGATCTTCGGCAAGCCGCTGGTCGCGGCCGCAATTCACCGCTTCGAAGGGCAGGCGATGACTTACGTGCCGGGCCGCGGTCCCTGTTACCGCTGCCTGTTCCCTGAAGCGCCCGACGGAGTCGTACCGAATTGCGCGCAGGCCGGCGTGTTGGGCGTGTTGCCGGGCGTGCTCGGTGCGATCCAGGCCACCGAGGCGATCAAGCTGATTCTCGGCATCGGCGAGCCGCTCATCGGGCGGCTTTTGACCTATGACGCGCTCGATATGCGCTTCAACGAGTTTCCGATCGAGCGGCGCCGCGACTGCGCCGTTTGCGGCGATCGGCCCACGATCACCGAGCCACAGGACAGCGAAGAATCGTGCGGCACTGCGTCGATGGAAACGGTGCGTCGGCTAACTGCTCCGGATTTGAAGAACCTGCTCGATCATGCGACGAGCGCAGGCGCGCTCCTGCTCGTCGATGTCCGCGAGCCGCGCGAGTTCAACACGGGCCACCTCGAGCGTGCGATCAACATCCCGATAAATGAGCTGGCGCGGCGCCTTGGGGAAATTCCTCGAGAGGCGAGTGCGGTGTTCATCTGCCGCAGCGGCGGCCGCAGCCTCGCGGCCTGCGCGATGGCCATGCGCGCGGGAATCCGGGAGCCCGCACACCTCGAGGGGGGGCTGCTCGCATGGGCGTCTGAGGTCGATCCAACGCTGGCGATCGCCAGCGTCGGTTGACCACGAGGCTATTCCGCCTTTCATAACATCCGTAGTCGTCGGCTGTGCGTACGCGCTTGTTCTAGCGATTACCTTGGTAGCGACACTTGTTTTTAGCGAACTAATTATGCGACTGAAATTTGCGGGGCCGCTGCTCTGCACGACGCTCCTGTGAGGCAGCGGAATCCGCCGCAGTCGCGACCGAACGCACCGTCGCACGCGGCGCAGAGGCCTTGGATGATTCATCCACGCGGTAGCGCGCCATGAGCTCGGTCAGGACCCCGGCCTGCTCGGCGAGCGCCTGCGCGGCGGCTGCCGCTTCCTCCACCAGCGCGGCGTTCTGTTGCGTGACTTCGTCCATCGAGACAACAGCCTTGTTGACCTGATCGATTCCGGACGCTTGTTCGTGACTCGAGGATGCGATCTCGGCAACCACGTCCGTGACCTTCTTGACCCCAATCATGATCTCGGAAAGCACCTTCCCCGATTCGTCGACGAGCTTCGCGCCGTCGGTCACTTTATTGACCGAGTCTTGGATCAACGCCTTGATCTCCTTGGCTGCCCCGGCGCTGCGCGACGCGAGGTTTCGGACTTCGGAGGCGACCACCGCAAAACCGCGGCCCTGCTCACCGGCTCGGGCGGCTTCCACCGCCGCGTTGAGCGCCAGGAGGTTCGTCTGGAACGCAATTTCGTCGATGACCCCGATGATGTCGGCGATCTTCTTGGAGGAAGCATTGATCCCGCCCATCGCGACCACCGCGGACTGGACGACGGCCCCGCCGCGTTCAGCCTGGCCGCGAGCGGCGATTGCCAATTGACTCGCCTGAGCGGCATTATCGGCGTTGTTCTTGACCGTCGAAGTCATCTGCTCCATCGAGGATGCGGTCTCCTCGAGGCTGGAGGCCTGCTCCTCCGTGCGCTGGCTCAAGTCGGCGTTGCCACGCGCAATCTCGTCGGCTCCGGTCCGCACGTCAGCGACGACCCGCGACATCGTGCGGATCACGTCCGCCATGTTGTCGAGCAGACGGTTCACGCCACCGGCGAGCGCCTTGAAAAATCCTTCCTTGCCATCTTCGCGAATCCGGGAACTCAGATCACCATCGATCGCCTTAGTGACGCTCGCCTGGACTTCCTGCTCGGTCGCGACCTCCTGTGTTCGATCGATCCACTGGAGCACCGTTCCGACCCGCGTCCCCTCGCCATTCGTGACCGGGTTGGCGACGATTCGCAGCGTCGCGTCACCAAACGCGACATCCGCGGTATGGGTGGCCGTCAAGCCTGCGAGCAGCACGCGGTCAAGCGCTGCAATCCCGTGGAAGGCGTCGACCGAACCGCCGATCAGCCGATCGGGATCGAACTGTGGCAACTGCTTGCGGATTTCGCCGGCTCGGCCGCCAAGGATTGCACGCATGGAATCGTTCGCGTAAATGATCTTGCCGTCCGGATCGGCCAGCATGGCACCGATCGATACGCGATCGAGCGCCGCGCGAATCCGCCCATTCTCCAGGGCGGCTGCGTGTTCGCGCTCGGTCCGCTCATGAAGGCCGCGCTGCATCCGGTCGAGCGCCGCGAGCACCTGGCCCGTTTCATCGCCGGAGGTGACCGTGACCGCAGTTTCGTAGTTTCCCCGCTCGATCTCGCCGAGCACGGCCACGGCTTGCGTCAGCGGAATTCTGATCGCGCGCGTGATCTGGAAAATGACCCACAAGGACAGACCCGAGAGGCCGGCGATCAGACCGACTACCATCATCAGTTGGTTGCGAGCGCCACGCGCCAGGCCGTCGAGTTCGCTGCCGACCGCGCCGAACGAGGCGCCGATCAGCACATACTGAGTGTCGATCGCCTTGGTCATCGCAGCGACGTACTGCGCGGACGGGTAGTCGAGCTTTTCGGAAGTGACCACCGCCTGGTCCGCGAGCTTCATCGCCTCCTGTGCCGCCGCAAGGCCGTCGGCCAACGGTCCGGCCAGTGTCTGGTGAGCCTCAGTCTTGTCGGCCACGCCCATATCCATCGCCTTGCTGGCGTCGCCGAAGTGCATCTTGACTCGATTGGCCAGCGCGCCAACCCGCCCCTTTTCCTCGCCTGTTGCCGTGCCGCGCGCGAGCAATACGGCACCGCCGGCGCGCATCTGCCCGAGCGCCTCGGCGAACCGCGGCAGATGCACGAGCGCGGCTGATTGCAGGTAGTAGCCGGATTCGCTCGGATGTCGGTTCATGCCGCTGACGGCGGCGATGTCCTCGAGCAGCGAGAGCTGATTGGCGATCAGCGCGCCGTGGCGCACGTTGCTGTCAGCGCCGCTGAGGCCCTTGCTGTCGACCGCGGAGACCAACGCCGACCAGTCACTGCGGATCGTGTTCGCGAACGCCTGCAGCTTCGGTGCCTGCAGGCGGTCAAGCGCAGCCAGCATCTCTTGGAGTTGTTGCTCGACCTCCGATGCTTTCGCCGTGCGGGCGTCCGCGAGCGAGTCATTGCCGCCGAGCATTGCGGCCGACAGGCCACGGTGCTGCTGGGTGAGCTGGATCAACCTGATCAGGCTCTTGGCCGGCCCGAGGCCCCGCTGCTCAGTCTGCGCCTTGGCGAGAGCCTCGGCGTTCGTTTTGAGCACCATGGTCACCGGTACCACCAGCATCGTGAATGCGAGCACGCCGAGCAGCAAGAACTTCCGGGAAAGGCGCAGATTGGCGATGAAGGCTTGCATGACACGTCCGTAATGCCCGGCAAAGGCGATTTGGGGGCTTCATGCGTTTTGTCGGCCGGCACGGAGCTTTCTTGATCGAATTCACGTGTCTCCGTGGGGGTAAGGCGTTGCAGGACAGCAAGGACGAACGCCTACCGCGACTATGCCGCGCGACCCGCTCGGGTTCCGTCGCATTTGGAAATTCAAGGCTTCGTCATCGCTTGTGCAGCCCGGAACGCCAGCGCTCGCTCGTACATCTAATGTAAACGGGGTTCTAAAGTAGCTCCGTTGGTGTCGTTAATCGTAATTTTGTGCTGATAAACGGGAGCGTGCCGATGTCTTCAATTGTGTGTGATTTGGACCATGCAAGGGTCTCGAGGCGCAGCGAGACCGGTAAGCCCGATAGAGCCGACGTCGAGAGTGCGTTCAGAACTATCATTCGTTGGACGGGAGACGATCCGGAGCGCGACGGCTTGATCGAGACTCCTGCTCGCGTCGCTCGAGCCTTTGAGGAGTACTTCGCTGGGTATGGCCAAGACGCTGCGCTGATTCTGCAGAAGACCTTCGAGATCGTCGAGGGGTATGACGAAATGATTGTGCTCCGCGGTATCCGCTTCGAGAGCCACTGCGAGCATCATCTCGCGCCCATCATCGGTCGGGCCTGGGTAGCGTACATCCCGAGCGGTCGGGTCGTAGGCATCAGTAAGCTCGCCCGGGTCGTCGAAATCTATGCTAAACGGCTGCAGATTCAGGAGAGGATGACGGCACAGATTGCCGATACCATCGATGAGACCCTAAATCCGCAAGGGGTCGGCGTCATCATCAAGGCGACGCATCACTGCATGAGCACGCGGGGCGTGCATCAGCCGGACACGGATCTCGTTACGAGCCGCATGCTGGGCTGCTTCCGCGAGAATTCGCTGACTCGACAAGAGTTTCTCGCGATGGTTGATCGTTGACTGAAGAGGCAACGTGGTTCGGCAAACCAGCCGATCGGCAAAGGAGGAAAACATGACTCAGGACCAAGCCAAGTTGAGTGGCCCCGATTTAACGCAGGGCATTGCGCCGAGTGAACTTGCCGACGGCGGCAAGCTGCTCGGGCATGCGGGCGGCGAGCAGGTTCTGCTGGTGCGTCGGGGCACGGAGGTGTTCGCGGTCGGAGCCGAGTGCACGCATTACCATGGCCCGCTCGTCGATGGCCTTGTGGTCGACGACACCGTGCGCTGTCCCTGGCATCACGCCTGCTTTGACCTGCGCACGGGCGAGGCCCTGCGTGCCCCGGCCTTGAGTCCAATCCTTTGCTGGTCTGTCGAACAGCGCGACGGCAGGATCTTCGTGGGTGAGAAGCGCGAGCGGACAGCAACGCTGCCGCGCGCGAAGGCCTCCGAAGAAGTTCCCAACCAAATCGTGATCCTCGGTGGCGGGGCGGCCGGCTTTGCCGCGGCAGAGAAATTGCGGCGGGAGCGCTATCCGGGAAGCATCGTCATGTTGAGCAACGAAAGTGCGGCACCGATCGACCGGCCGAATTTGTCCAAGGATTACCTGGCCGGCTCCGCGCCCGAGGAGTGGGTCCCACTGCGCCCAGACGCGTTCTATTCCGAGAACCACATCGAGCTGCGTCTCGAGTGTCATGTCACCGGCATAGACGTGCGCTCGCGCGAGATCCTGCTCAGCAATGGACGCAATGTCCCTTTCGACCGGCTGCTGCTCGCGACGGGCGCCGAGCCCGTCCGCCTCTCGATCCCCGGCGCCGACCAGCCGCACGTGCACACGCTTCGCTCGCTCTCGGACTGTCGCGCGATCATTGAAGGGGCCAAGACGGCGCGTCGGGCGGTTGTATTGGGCGCGAGTTTTATCGGGCTCGAGGTCGCGGCCGCGCTGCGCGCTCGTGGAATCGAAGTCCATGTGG
>Ga0209415_10018053_pt1 | contig 11166 bp, 12 predicted proteins | sample PeaSoiSIISIP2007_FD_187696 | JGI IMG/M metagenome (GOLD analysis project Ga0209415, IMG submission 187696) | Peat soil microbial communities from Weissenstadt, Germany - SII-SIP-2007 (SPAdes) (version 2) | ecosystem: Environmental > Terrestrial > Soil > Wetlands > Peat | place: Germany...
CTGCCGTATCCGAATGCCGGCCAGTTGTACTGGATCAGCGAGCTGCTGGGAAGGCCGCCGGTGGAGATCGCGGTGGCCGGGGATTACTTCAGCGTGGGCGAGGAGAATCGCGTTTTCTCCAGCGTGGCCGCCTATGACACTACTACTCTGAACTGGGCGGGCGTCGAAAAGCCGGAGCAGGTGGATGTGTCACAGGTGACGTCGTCGTTTTTCCGGGTGCTTGGAACCGGGCCGATGCTCGGGCGTTACCTGGGCGCCGCGGAGGACGGGCCGCGGGAAGCCCCGGTGGTGGTGCTCAGTTACAGCTTCTGGCGAACGCGGCTGGGCAGCGATCCGCACGTCCTCGGCAGGACGCTGGTGCTCGATCGACAGCCCTGCACGGTGATCGGCGTGATGCCGCAGGGCTTCGACTATCCGAAGAACATGCAGATGTGGAAGCCCCTCAACCTGGACGAGGCCGAACAGAAACAGAGAATGCGGATGCGCCTGGTCAGCATCGTCGGACGGCTGAGGCCTGGGATGAGCGAGGCACAGGTTGACGTGGAGATGAAGCGGCTGACCGGCACGATCCGCGCCGAGTATCCAAAGGAGTACAACGCGGGCGGATTTCTGAAGGGCATGAAGATCATGGCCGCACCGCTGCAACGGAGGATGACCGGGGACCTCCGGCCGGCGCTGCTGGTGCTGACCGGGGCGGTCGGGCTGGTGCTGCTGATTGCGTGTGTCAATCTGGCGAGTCTGCTGCTGGCACGCGCGGCGGCGCGGCAGCGCGAACTGGCGGTACGAATGGCGCTGGGCTCGGCGCGAGGGCGGATCGTGCGGCAGATGCTGACGGAGAGCGTCGTGCTGGCGTTGCCGGGCGGGCTTGGGGGAATCGCCATCGCATTCCTCGCGGTCGCCGGCTTGAACGCGTGGAAGCCGCTGGTGCTCATCAACTATCCAGCAATTGCGCTGGATTTCGCAACGCTCGCGGCGACGTTCGGGGTGACGGTTGTCACCGGTGTGGCGTTCGGCATGGCGCCAGCGCTGACCGCCGCGCGGCTGAGCATTCAGGATGGGCTCAGAGGTGAAGGAAGCTCCGTCCCGGCGGCGCGCGCGCGGAAACTGCTGGTGACGGCGGAACTGGCGGTCTCTCTGGTTTTGCTGATCGGCGCGGGGCTGCTGGTACGCAGTTTTGTCACCCTGGCGCGGACGGATCTCGGATTCCCGCCGGAGCACCTGCTTACACTGCGGGTGAATCTGGTGCCCGCTCAGTATCCGACGGGCGCGAAGCAGGTGCGCTTTTATGACGACGTGCTCGAGCGGGTACGGCGGCTGCCGGGGGTGCGCGCCGCGGCGGCCACCACCGACGTTCCACTGGATGGATTGCAGCCATGGAGCGCGATGGCCTTCGACGTCGTCGGCCATCCCCCCGTGCCCAGAGCACAGCGGCCGCAGACGGGAATATCGACGGTGAGCCCGGAGTTCTTCCGCACCTTCGGGATTCCGCTTCGTCGAGGGCGCCTGTTCGACGCCCACGACACGCCGGAAACGATTGTCGTTGACGAGAACTTCGCGCGCACGATCTTTCCCGGAGAGGATCCGATCGGGAGACAGATCAAGGGCAACGGCAATCCACTCACCATTGCCGGCGTGGTGGGCACGATCAGTGGCGACAGCCTGGCCGGGAACGCGCCTGTGGCGCACAACAACATTGGCAGCGGGCCGCTCAGCGCGTCGTTGCCGCGCATTTACCACTGCGATTGCATGCCTCAACCGAATCCTTTCCTCGGCCGCATGGCGCTGATTGTGCGGACCACAGGCGATCCGCGCGCGGCGATTCGGCCCGTGGAAGACCAGGTGTACGCGGTGGATCGCAATCAGCCGGTATTCGCCGTGAAGACCATGGATGACCTCCTGGACGAATCGCTTGCGCCAGCACGTTTTCACCTGCTGCTGCTCGGCGTCTTTGCGGCCATTGCCGTGGCGCTGGCGGCCATCGGCGTCTATGGCGTGATGTCGTATCTGGTGACGTGGCGAACCCGGGAGATCGGGATTCGCGTGGCCATGGGCGCGCGGCCGGGCGTGGTGGCGAGGCGGGTTGTTGGCGAGAGCGTCGCCCTGGCCGTGCTGGCTGCGCTGGGCGGACTGGCCGGCGCGTGGGCGCTGACCCGCTACGTCAAATCGATGCTCTACGGTGTGACCGCGCTCGACCCAATTACGTTCGTGATGGCGCCCCTGGCGCTGCTGGCGGTGGTGGTGGTGGCGGCCTTCGGACCGGCGTGGCGGGCGGCACGAGTCGATCCGATGGAAGCGCTGCGGCACGAATAGTTCTGTCTCCCGCGGTTGTCACGCTTTACGGAAAAGCGCATCATTCAGATCAGAGTCGCGCACAACGCAGCGCGGCACGAGCTTTGCCCATCGGCATTGAGCGCGCCCCGCGCTGTACGCTCAAAGGTGAAGGCATCCTATGGAAGTTCTGATTCGTCATCTGGGGAAGGTGAAGTTCGAAGCGACCACGCGCGGCCACCGCGTGATTTGCGATCAGCCGGCCAACAACGGCGGCGCCGACGAAGGAATGACTCCGCCGGAGTATCTGCTGGCCTCGCTGGGGACTTGCGCGGGGTTCTATGCGGCGGAGTATCTGAAGACTCGGTCGCTGCCCACCGAAGGCCTCGAGGTAAAGGTCAGCGCGGAGAAAGCCGCGCAGCCGGCGAGGCTGGCGAAGTTCCGGATTGAAGTGACCACGCCGGAGCTCGAGGCGAGGCACGAGGAAGGCGTACTGCGCGCCGTGAAGGCGTGTCTGATCCACAACACACTGGTCAATCTGCCGGAAGTGGAGACGGTGGTGCGAACGGCGCAACTGGCGGAGCGATCCTGATGCGCGACTGGCTGCTGCCGATTCTGGTGATTGCGGGGTACTTCATCGTGATGCGCTGGGTGCTGCCGAAGCTGGGGGTGCCCACTTGAATGGCGGACTCGTGCGACGCCGGGTCGCGCCGCAAGAAGGAAGAGTAGAGCGGACGGACAGCCGGATACAATCGGATTCGGATGCCGGTGGACGAGGATCATGAGGTCGAGCTGGCAAGGGCGCTCTTAAGTAGCCGCCAGCACAACGGAGCGGACCGCCGGCTTTATTCGGCTGGCACTGTGGGCGGCTCCGCCCTGTGCCGGCTATCCGCTGGCGGCGAAGACGCGTTCGAGCGCTTTGTCGAGCACTTTCGCGCGAAGCTGTTTCGTTACACGTGGCTGATGTGCCGGCAGCGCGAGGACGCGGAAGAGGTGGCGCAGGAGACGCTGCTCAAGGTGTTCGAGAGCTTCGACCAGCTTCGCGAACCCGAGAGGGTGCGGCCATGGATTTTCCGTATCGCCCGGAACGCCTGCCTCATGAAGCGGCGCAAAAGCGTGTTCGCTCCGGCGGCAGAATTGTCGCTGGATGAGCTGGCGCCGGCGGTGACGGTGGACGGCGAACACCGTCATTTGCAGATTGCCGACTGGAGGCACCTGCCGGAGACGGAGCTGTTGCGATCGGAGCTACGCGATGTACTCGATGAAGCCATTGCCGAGCTGCCGGAAACATACCGGGCGGTGGTGCTGCTGCGCGACGTGGAGGAATTGTCGTCGAGCGAAGCGGCAGAGGTGCTGGAACTGAGCGTGGACGTGGTGAAGCAGCGATTGCATCGGGGGCGGCTGGCTATTCGCCAGCGGCTGGACGATTATCTGAAGCGTCCAAAGGAGGTGGGATGACGCACGATCCGGAGCGCTGCCGCGAGATCTTTGCGTTGCTCTCGCAGTATCTCGATCTGGAGCTTCCACCCGAGGCCTGCCGCGACATCGAGCAGCACATGGCCGGATGCCCGCCCTGCGTCGAGTTCGCCGAGAGCCTGCGCCGGACGGTTGAGCTGTGCCGGGGGTACAAGCCAGGCATAATGCCCGAACCGATCAGTGAGTCGGCGCGCGGCGAACTCGATCGCGCGTGGCAAAAAGCGCGGGCCGCGCGCGGATAGGGCCGATGCTGTTCCGTTTGCGCTCGACGGACACGCGGCGCCAGTCGCGTCCCTTCGGCGGCTAAGGACGCGGCTGACGCCGCGTGTCCCACTGGCACCCAAAGTTCAGATGGCGCCCATGCGACCGGCGCGGTAGTCTTCGAAGGCCTTGTAGAGTTCCTCTTTGGAGTTCATGACGAATGGTCCGTAGCGGGCCACGGCCTCGCCGATGGGCTCGCCGGCAATCAGCAGGATTTCAATCGGCTTGGCGCCGTCGTTCTTCAGCTCGACCGCGTCGGCATTCTTCGCGAAGATGGTCAGATCGCCGGTGTCGATTCGATAGGCGAATGCGTTCCAGGAGTGCGGCACTTCCTGAATGTGCACGGCGCCGGGCTGCAGCGTGAAGTGCAGATAGAGAATCGGCGTGTGGGTTCCGATGGCCGCGCGCTGGCCCAGCGCTTCGCCGGCGATCACCGTCACCGAGACCTTGCCGTCGGGCGTCGCGGCCGAGGGGATCTGTTCCGCCTTCAGCTCCTGGTATTGGGGAGCGGTCATTTTGTCGCGCTTCGGCAGGTTCACCCAGAGCTGGAAGCCGTGCAGCGTGCCGCCGTTTTTCACCAGCTCGGCGCCGGGCATTTCCGAGTGCACCAGGCCGGAGCCCGCGGTCATCCACTGAACGTCGCCAGGGTTGAGGCGGCCGCGGTGGCCGAAGGAGTCACGATGCTCCATCTGGCCTTCGAGCAGGTAGGTGACGGTTTCGAAGCCGCGGTGGGGGTGATCAGGAAAACCGGTGGATTGGCCGGCCGTCAGCTCGAAGGGCCCCATTTCGTCAAGCAGCAGGAACGGATCGAGATAGTCGAAGCGGTTGGTGGGAAAGGCCCGGCGGATGGGGACCCCGCCGCCTTCCAGAGTTTCAACAGCGGGAATCACGTTGAGGATTCCGCGGGCGGTGTTTGTGGTGGTCATGGCAGTTACCTTGATGTCAAGGTAATAGATGCGGCAAACGCGAAAAGGATTCACCGGCACGGGCCGCCCGGGCCGTTTAAGAAGGCTCGTAAAGCGCGGCTGATACGATATTCGCGTGAGAGTCGCGTTGATCGGGTACGGCGGTGTGGGACGCGCGTTTCTGCGCCTGCTGCACGAGAAACGCTCGGTCTTTCCGTTTCGCGTGGCGGGCGTGCACACGCGGCACGGCACGGCGGTGAATCCGGGCGGTCTGCGGCCGGATGTGGAGCTGGGGCCGCCCGCAGCGAGCGCCGAAGAGTTCCTGGACCGTACGCCAGCCGACGTTGTGGCGGAGGTGACCACGCTGAACCCGGCGACGGGCGAACCAGCTTTATCGCACATTCGCGCGGCGTTCGCGCGCCATCGTCACGTGATCACCGCCAACAAAGGACCTCTGGCACACGCCTACGCAGCCCTACGGGATGAAGCGCGAGCCGCCGGCGTGGAGTTCCGGTACGAAGCGACAGTGATGGACGGCGCGCCGGTATTCAACACCATTCGCAACAATCTGCCGGGCGTAGAGGTGCTGGGATTCACGGGCGTGCTGAACTCGACGACGAAGCTCGTGGTGGAGGCGATGCGCGAAGGCCGCTCATTTGAGGACGGCATCGAGGAAGCACGCGTGCTGGGCGTGGCCGAGGCCGACGCGACGTACGACACCGACGGGTGGGATTCCGCGGCCAAGACCGCAGTGCTGGCGAACGTTCTGATGGACGCGCGGGTGACCCCGCTCGACGTGGATCGCCGGGGGATCGGCCGGCTGACTCCGGAGCGCGTCCGCAAGCTGGCGGACGACCGCAAGACGGTGTGCCTGGTGAGCCGCGCCAAACGCACTGCAGCGGGGATCCGGCTGCGGGTGCGCGCCGAGGTGCTGGACGAGACGGATATACTGGCGTCGGTGCATGGAACGTCGAATCTGCTCCTGTTTCACACGGACCTGATGGGCACAGTCGGCACGGTTTCCATTGCGCCGCGCGTCGAGCAAACCGCTTACGGGGTGTTCAGCGATCTGATCGATATCGCGAAGAGCGTGTGAGTTTGCACCGCTCCCTATAATCAGAACAGCAGTGCGTTGCATGAAGATCTCCGCCGCCATCATCACGCTGAACGAGGAGCGCAAGCTGCCGCGCGCCATTGAGAGCCTGCGCTGCTGCGACGAGATTGTGGTGCTGGACAGCGGGTCGACGGACAGGACGGTGGAGATCGCCGCAAACCTGGGGGCGCGCGTGGTGGAGAGCGGCTGGCACGGCTTCGCGGCGCAGAAGAATATCGCGGTCGAACATTGCGCCAACGACTGGGTTTTGTCGCTGGACGCCGATGAGGCACTGAGCGAGGCGCTGGAGGCCGAGATCTGGCAGATTCGCAAAACCGGCCCGCAGTACGATGCGTATACGATGCCGCGGCTGGCGCAGTACCTGGGACGCTGGATTCTGCATTCCGGCTGGTATCCCGATCGGAAGATCAGGCTCTTCGACCGGCGGCTGGCGCGCTGGAAAGGCGATTTCGTGCATGAATCCGTTATGGTGGACGGACGGGTAGGACATCTGGAGTCGAACATTCTGCACTACACATTCGAATCGCTTTCCGAACATCTGCGAACCATGGACCGGTACACGACCCTTGCGGCGGAGCAGCTCATCGCAGGCAAAGCGCATGTCGGCTGGACGGACATGCTGGCCGATCCGATGTGGACATTCTTTCGCACTTTCGTGGTGCAGCGCGGTTTTCTGGATGGAACCGAGGGACTGGCCATCGCGTACATGGCCTCGGTCTACAACTTTCTCAAGTACGCAAAGGCAAGGTTCATGCGGCCCCATGACTGAGACCGCACCGTTGCGTGTTCTGCACATCGTGGCGGCGGAGGAGGTACCCGGTGAAGCGGATCAGGCGCTGGCGCTAATGGAGCGGCTGGCGAAGCTGGGACACACGCAGAGTCTGATGGCCGCGTCCGGTTCGGCGCTGGAGGCTGAAGCGCGGTCGCGCGGTCTCGAGGTGGCGCCACTGGCGTTGGCGTCCATTGCGCAACTGAGCCGCGGGTTCGACCTGGTGCACGCGCACGATTCGCGCGCTCACAGCATGGCCGCAGCGACGGCGCGCGCACCGGTGGTTGTATCGAGGCGAATTGCGAAACCCGTGCTGCGAAGCCCGGCGGCGCGATGGAAGTATCGCCGCGCGGCACATTTCATCGCCGCATCGCACGACATTTCGACGCTGCTGTTGAACGCGGGCATCGCGCCTGAGCGGGTTTCCGTACTTTGCGATGGCGTGGACCCCGCACGAATGGCCGAAGGGACCCTTGACGTGTATCGCAAGGTCCTCGCGCCGCCTCAGCCCGAGAGCAGTTCCTCGTAAACCGCAAGAGTCTGCTCCGCCGTGCGCCGCCAGGTGAATTCGCGGGCGCGCGCGACGCCGCGAGCGATCATCCGGCCTCGAATCTCCGGAGAGTCCACGGCTCGGACCACCTGCGAGGCGATGTCGGAGGGGTCGTTGGGATCGGCGTAAAGAGCGGCGTCGCCGCCAAGCTCCGGGATGGACGATGTGGGCGAAGTGACAACGGGAAGTTCGTGCGCCATGGCCTCGAGAACGGGAAAGCCGAAGCCTTCCTCGAAGGATGGGAACAGGAGCACGGTGGCCGATTGATAGAACTCGGGGAGCGTGTCGCTGGGGACGTAGCCCAGCAGGTGCACCCGGTCTTCGAGCTTCTCGTCGCTAATAAACGCGTGAATGGCCTCGTGGCCGAAGCCGTTTCCGCCGACGAGGACCAAATGATAGAGCGGCAAGAGCAGTTTCAGCGCACGCAGCGAATTAAGCACATTCTTGCGTGTTTCCAGCATGCCGACGCTGAGCAACATTTCATTTCCCGGTCCAACCAGACGCTCGCGGAAGCGTCGCCGCTCGGCGGCGGTCATTGTCTGCGCGGGCATGTCCACGCCATAGGGGGTCACGTGAATCCGCTCCGGCTCCACGCCACATTCGCTTTCGAGCAGGCGGGCCGTGGCGTATGATCCGGTGATAATGCAGCGCGCGCGCGCCGCGGCCTCGCGCAGAATAGCGGCGAATTTCTGTTGATACTCGGGCGTAGAATAGTCGCGGCCGGTGATGGGGAAGATATCGTGAATGGTGACGATTTCGCGGCGGAAGCGGTATTCAGGTGAGCGCTGCGCGAGACTATGAAACAGATCGGTACGCCACGGCAGCCACGGCGTAATCACGCGCGTCATTGTGCCGGCGGGGCGCAGGAACTCGCGGAGCTTCGGCAGCCTTGACATTCGATAGCAGACCAGGAAATCGTGGGATGTATCGAGCTGCGCCAGAGACTCGATCAACCGGCGCGAGTAGGTGGCGCTTCCGGTGGGGTGCGCGCCGAGAGTATAACTCGCGTCGAGCGCGATTCTGGCCATCTTTTTTACTCACTCAATGATAGTGGACGAGAAGCGACTGAGAACGCTGCACGTGGACCTCGGACGCCAGTGGCGTGGCGGACAGAACCAGGCGCTGCTGCTGGCGGGCGAGTTGCGCCGAATGGGGCACGAGGCCGAGATGGTGGCGCTGAGAGACTCGCCCCTGGCGCAACGCGCGAAGGCGGCGGGGATCGTGGTGCATGAGGCGGGCGGGCGGATCGGCGCGGCGCGGATGCTGCGGCGATTGCGCGGATTTGACATCGTGCACGCCCATGACGCGCATGCGCTCACCTCGGCGTGGCTGGCGGGGACGAACTTCGTGGTGTCGCGCCGGCTGGCTTATCCGATTTCGAAGCTGCGCTATCGAAGCGCGAAGCGCATCGTCGCTGTCTCCCGGTTCGTGAAGCAGAGCGTGCTCGATTGCGGATTCGTTGACGAGCAGGTGGACGTGGTCCACGACGGCGTGCCGGTTCCGGAGGCGGCGGCGACGGGCGGAGATGGAACGCGCATCGGCTGCGTGGGCTATCTGCTTCCCGAAAAGAACCAGGAGCTGTTGATTCGCTCGCTCCCGCTGGTGCTTGCGCGACACCCCAGGTGCCGGCTGATTCTTGCGGGCGACGGGCCTTCGCGAGCGGGCCTCGAGCGGCTCGCGGGGCAACTCGGCGTGACGGCGGCGGCGGATTTCGCGGGGCACGTGGAGGATGTGGCTGCCGTTTATCGGTCCCTCGATGTTTTCCTGTTCCCGTCGATTGCGGAGCCGCTTGGAAGCTCGCTGCTCGCGGCGATGTCGTACGGTTTGCCGTGCGTGGCGCTGGCGTGCGGGGCGGTGCCGGAGGTAATCGACAACGGCGTGAATGGACTGATGGTTGACGACCCCGATCCGAAGCCGTTCGCCGAAGCTGTGATCCGGCTGTTAGACGATGTGGCGCTGCGCAACCGGCTCGGGGCCGCTGCGCGAAAGACAGTCCAGGAGCGATTCAGCGTCGAGCACATGGCGCGCGGGACGGCGGAGGTTTACGAGCGCGCGCTGGCCGATCGCAAGCCGGCCGCGGGTTAGCAACCTGCCCACGTAGTACGATCACAGTAACAAATGCCTTCAGTCGCGCTGGCGGTTGTCGCCGGGCTCCTCATCGGCAGCTTTCTGAACGTGTGCATCCATCGGCTGCCACGCGATCTGTCCGTCGTTTCTCCGAGCCGCTCGTTCTGTCCGTCGTGCGAGAAGACCATCGCCTGGTACGACAATATCCCGTTGCTAAGTTATCTCATCCTTCGCGGCCGCTGTCGTCTCTGCCACGCGCCAATCTCCATCCGCTACCCGCTGGTGGAGATGGCTACTGCTTTGTGGTTCGCGGCGTCCATCGCCACGCTCGGCCCGGTGCCCGTCGCTTTCCGCCTGTGCGCGCTCGGCGCCATCCTGATCGCACTGACCGTGACGGACTGGGAAGAGCAGATCCTGCCCGACGAGTTCACCATCGGCGGGACCGTGCTGGGGATCGTACTCTCGTTGCTCATCCCGATTCACAGCGGCATCATGCCGGTGCTGCTATACAACCAGGACGAACGCGTCGGGTCGCTGTGTGAGGCGCTGCTGGGCGCGGGACTGAGCAGCCTTGCGCTGTGGCTGCTCCGCGTCGTATACGAAAGAGTTCGGCATCGTGAGGGCCTGGGGCTCGGCGACGTCAAGATGGTGGCCATGATCGGCGCGTTCACGGGGCTGCAGGGCGTGCTGTTCACCATCATGCTGGGCTCGATTCTGGGCACGGTGATCGGCCTGGCGTTCATTCTGTTCGCTCGAAAGAACGCTTCCACATTCGAGCTTCCATATGGCAGTTTCCTCGGCATCGCCGGCCTCATTGTCGCCTTCTGGCTGCGCGCGAGGATCTGAGCGGTGCGTTCGCGAGGCGAGCCGGTTCTTTGCGACAATCTGCCGTTCATGGGGACGCTCGAGAGCGCGAGCATCGATCTCATTTACGCCGACCCACCGTTCTTCACCCGGCGGCAGCACCGGACCTTCAGCGATGTGTGGCCTGGGGTCGCCGCTTACATCGAATGGCTGGAACCGAGGCTGCGCGAGATGCAGCGGCTATTGAAGCCGACGGGCAGCCTGGTGGTCCACTGCGACTGGCACGCGAGCCACTACCTCAAGGTCGCGCTGGACGGCATTTTCGGGTACGAGCGCTTTGTGAACGAGATTGTCTGGTGCTACAAGTCGGGCGGAGCAAGCCCCAAACGCCGCTTCAGCCGCAAGCACGATGTGCTGCTGTGGTATGGGAAAGGGAAGGATTACTATTTCGCGGCGGCAACCGAGAAGTCCTACAACCGCGGGCGCAAGCCCTATCGTTTCGCGGGCGTGCCCGAGTTCGAAGATCAGAACGGTTGGTACACGATGGTGGGGATGAAGGACTGGTGGGAAATCGACATGGTGGGCCGGACATCGCGCGAGCGCACCGGTTATCCCACGCAGAAACCGCTGCGGTTGCTGGAGCGAGTAGTGGAATCGTGTTGTCCGCCGGGCGGCGTGGTAGCCGATTTTTTCTGTGGAAGCGGAACGGCGCTGGCAGCGGCGGAGCGGCTCGGACGGCGCTGGATCGGATGCGACGAATCAGCCGAGGCAATCCGTATCGCGCGCGAGCGGCTGAAGCGCGAAAAGCGTTGAATTTTGTCCGCGGCGTATCCCGTCTTTGTTAGACTCGTCGAAAGGCAATGGATCGCCGCCGTCTCATGTTGCTGTTAGTGGTTGCCGGCCTGCCGCTGGCCGGCCAGACGGCGCAGACTCCGCTGCCAAATTCGGATCT
>Ga0209415_10018054_pt1 | contig 11166 bp, 12 predicted proteins | sample PeaSoiSIISIP2007_FD_187696 | JGI IMG/M metagenome (GOLD analysis project Ga0209415, IMG submission 187696) | Peat soil microbial communities from Weissenstadt, Germany - SII-SIP-2007 (SPAdes) (version 2) | ecosystem: Environmental > Terrestrial > Soil > Wetlands > Peat | place: Germany...
GCCAGTTAGCAAAAATCCGAAAATGGCGAATATTTAGCGAAACGCGGCTCGTTCCTTCACGTCTTGGCTCGGTCCCCTAGCAGCGTGCTTTTGTGGCCTGTCGTCGGCCGGGATTTTAGCCGGCGCGTCCCGCGTGCGAAGATTCGTATTCGGCCGGGACAGCCCAATAGCGGGCTGCAGGCAGGATTCCCCATCGGCTCCACGAATTTGGCATTTAGGCTACCGCTCCCGCCCCACATTCAGGAAGTCGGAAACCGTCAGGATCTTAATGCTGTCGTAAGTGCCGAGCCGGAGCAGGTCTTTGTCGCCGGCCACGATGTAATCCGATCCAGCCGTCACAGCGCACTCCAGAATTCGGTTGTCCGCCGGATCTTCCCTGATGACGTCCAACTGCACGGCGGGCGTGACGACCCGTGCGGCATCGCGAACGATCAGCGTCGCCTCTGCGATTTCTTCGGGAGTCGCATAAAATTTGCGGGCGAGCACGTCGGCCATTTCATCAAGGATATGCTGCGATACGGTCAGATTTATAGTGCCGTCGAGCGCCATGCGCAAAAGGTCATTGGCCTTTCCGCGGTGGTAAACCAGGCCGGATACCAGGATATTCGTGTCCGCCGTGACCCGTAGCATCTACCGGTCGCGCTCGGCGTTCTCGCGGCGGACCTCTTCGACGAGGCGCGGCACATCTTCTTCCCGGATGCCCTTGTCGCGCGCCCTTTGCCCCATCTTGTCCGCGAATCGCTCCAGCCTGCAAGCCGCAGCGTAGCGGCGGACAGCCTCTTCCAGCACCTCGCCCGGCTCGCGCTGTTGCTCGCGCGCAAGCTGCTCGATCTGCTTCCGCGATTCGTCGGAAAGCATCGTTTTGGGAGTCGTCATAGCGCGCCTTCATTTTCATTATCTCCCGCAACGGTAGTAGCGCGAACGCGCCGTGTCAACCAAAGGCCATTTCTGGCTTCACGGGGTGCCCGCGACGGTACCGGAGACCTGAGAACTGGGCTTCGCCGCTTGATCCTGCCCCTAAACGACCGCCAGCCCTGTCTGGTTGGCAGTCCCGCATGCCCTCTGAAATCAATATCTTATACTCGCCACACTCTTTTTCACTCCGTTAAGAGCCGCTGAAGAGCCCAAAATCGGCCCTGCGCACCGGATGGTAGGCCGTATAGGATTGAAAAGATGGAGCGGGAGATGGGATTCGAACCCTTCGGCGGTCACTTCAATCCGGCCATGCTCACACCGGAGTTACTGCCAGCCGCCGCCCAGCGCTTTATACAACTGGACCACGCTGACGAGTTCTGAATAGCGAGTCTGTGCCAATGTCAGCTCGGCCTGAAATAGATCGCGGTCGGCATCCAGGGCGTTGAGCTGGGTATCGACGCCGCCCTGGTAACGCGCGTACGCGAGGCGTTTGCGATCTGCCAAGTCGGCGACGAGCCTCTCCTGTTCGAGGCGGCTCTCGCGAGTGCGCTGATGGGCAATCAGCGCATCGGAAACTTCGCGGAAAGCCGTCTGAATCGACCTTTCGTACGCAACCTCCGCCTGGTTGCGTTCGGCCTCGGCGAGCCGTACGCCGGACTTGATGCGGCCGGCGGCAAAGATCGGTTGCGTAATCTGTGGGATGACGTTCCAGGTGCCGTTCTTGCCGGAAAAGAGGCTGGCCAGTTGGGAGCTTTGGCCTCCGATCGTACCGGAGAGGCTGATCTGCGGGAAATACGCCGCTTTGGCGACACCCATGTTGGCGTTGGCGGCGATCAGCGCCTCCTCGGCAGCGCGAATATCGGGACGGCGCTCCAGCAGCGCCGAGGGCAATCCCGCCGGCACGTCCGGCGTCAGTTCCTGATCCAGGAACCGGCGCCCGCGTCCGACCGGCCCGGGGTTTTGGCCGAGCAGCAACGAAATCAGGTTTTCAGTCTGTTCGATCTGCTGCTGTATCGTTGGGATACTTGCCGCCGCTGTATCGACGAGTTGCTCAGCCTGGCGGAGATCGATCAGAGTGGCGACGCCTCCACTCTGGCGCTGTTGCGTAAGCCTTAGAAATTCTCCCCGATTCCCCAGCGTACGCTGGGAGATCTCCAGTTCGTAGTCCAATTCGCGCAGTTGCAGGTAATCGGTCGCAACCTCGCTGACGAGTGTGCTGACCACGGCCTTGCGATTCTCCTCGGCATTCAGCAGGTTCGCGCGCGCCGCTTCGGTCGCGCGCCGCAGCCGTCCCCAGAGATCAAGTTCGAACGAGAGCAGATTGAGCCCGGCCTGCCCGTAGTTGCGCTCCTGAGCGAAGGGTATCGATGCCGGTAACGCAATTGCCCCATTCCGCGAGCTCCGCGTGACATTAAACGATCCCGACGCATCCACTTGCGGAAGCTGGTTGGAGCGGGTAATGCCTAAATTGGCGCGCGCCTGTTCCACTCGCGTGACGGCATCGCGCAGGTCGTAATTCTGTTCGAGCGCCACGCGGATCAGGCCCTGGAGCGCCTCATCGTGGAAGACCTCGAACCAATTGAGGTCGGCGAGCGAAGCGGCCTGCGGTTCGGGAAGCGGAGCCGGCGCCCGGAAATTCGCCGGAACAGCCACCTGGGGCCGCTTATAGTTTGGACCAACCATACAGCCGGTTAAGAGCGCCGACGCTGCGGCAATCGCAAGATAGGAAGCGCGCATCTCAGTCTCCTTGCGCGGGCGAAGGTGTCAGACCGGAAGCCGGAGCGCCGGCAGCGGACACCTTCTCGACCACATAGAAGATTGCGGGGACCAGGAAGCGGCCGATAAACGTCTCGATGACCATGCCTCCGATTACGGCCGTGCCCATCACCTGCCGTGCGATGGCGCCTGCGCCCGATGCAGTCCACAGCGGCACGCAGCCGAGAATGAACGCGAACGATGTCATCAGCAGAGGCCGCAAACGAAGCCTGGCCGCTTCCAGCGCGGCATCGGCCAGGGACCGGCCTTTCTCATACTCGGCTTTGGCAAATGCGACGATGAGGATCGAGTTCTTGGCCGCAAGACCGATCAGCATCACCAGACCGATCTGCGAATACACGTCGTTTTCGATTGGCACGTCGTATGCCGGCAGGTAAAGGCCCATCAGCCAGCGCCGCAGCCACAGGGCGGCGAAAGCGCCGAAGACCGCCATCGGCGTGCTCAGCAGCACACTGAACGGCAGCGTCCAACTCTCGTACAGGGCCGCCAGAATCAGGAATACAAATACCAGCGAGGCAGTGAAGATGGCCCACGAGGGAATGCCTTGCTGCGATTTCTTCTCCTGGTAGGACATGCCCATGTAGTCGTAGCCCATCTCGCGGGGCATGTTGCGATCGAATGTTTCTTCGAGCGCCTGCATCGCCTGAGCCGAGCTGTATCCGGGCGCGGCCGACCCGATGATCTGCGCGGAGCGATAAAGGTTATAACGCATCGTGAATTCGGGGCCGTATCGGGTTTCGAAGCGCGCCAGAGAGGAGAGTGGCACCATCGAGCCTCTCGAGTTGCGCACATAGAACTGATCGATGTGATCGAGATTAGCGCGGTAGTCGCCTTCGGCCTCGACATAAACCTGCCACTGACGCCCGAACCGGTTGAAGTAATTGACGAACAGCCCGCCCATATAGGCCTGAACGGTGCGGTACACGTCATTGAGCGGCACGCCTTGTTTGAGCACCTTCTCGCGGTCCACGTTCAGAAACTGCTGCGGAACCGCGGGCAGGAACGTCGAGACCATCCCGGGCGCGATTTCCGGCCGCTTGGATGCGGCGGCCATGAACTTCTGTACGTTCTCCGCCAGGAATGGCACGTCTTTACCGGCGCGATCCTCGAGCACAAATGTGAATCCATCGGACGTGCCCACGCCGAGAATCGCGGGCGGCGGAAAGCTGAAGGCCAGGCCATCGGGTATTTTCGATAGCTCGCGGTTGAGGTGTTGAACTATTTCCTGGTACTGCGTTTGCCGGCTCTGGCGAGCGCCCCACTCGTCCAGAGTGACGAAGAAGAAGCCCGTGTAGGTCGTGGCGACTTGATTCAGCAGACTGAATCCGAGAACGCTGGTTGTATACTTGACACCCGGCGTGCGGGCCAAAACCTGTTCGACCTTCTGCGCCGCGGCTTCGGTCCGCTCGAGCGATGCTCCCGCCGGAAGCTGCATATGCATGAACAGATAGCCCTGGTCCTCGACCGGCAGGAAGCTGGACGGGATGTGCTGGCTGATGACGGCAGCACCAGCGGCGGCTGCGGCAAGCACAACGAACGCGACCGCCCCCTTGTCGATCAGCACGCGGGCCCAGCGTAGGTAGCTCTCGGTGGAGCGTTCGAAGTAGCGATTGAAGACACCGAAGAACCAGCGCAGCAGACCGCGGCTCTGCGTACGCGGTCTCAGCAGCAGAGCGGCCAGCGCCGGGCTGAGAGTCAGCGCATTGAACGCCGAGAGCATTACCGAAATCGCGATGGTAGCGGCGAATTGTTGATAAAGACGGCCGGTGATTCCGGGGATGAAGATCGTCGGGATGAAGACGGACGCGAGCACCAGGGCGATGCCGACCAAGGGCCCGGCGATCTCTTCCATCGCCTTCAATGAGGCGCGTTTCGGGTCGAGGCCTTGCTCGATGTGGCGCTCCACCGCTTCAACAACGACGATAGCGTCGTCTACTACAAGCCCGATCGCCAGGACCAACCCGAACAGCGAAAGCGTATTGATCGAAAAGCCGAGCAATGGAAAGAAGACAAACGTTCCAATCAGCGACACGGGGACGGCGAGAAGCGGAATTAAGGTGGCGCGCCAGCTTTGCAGGAAGAGGTAGACCACGATCGCAACCAGGACAATAGCGATGACGATCGTGGTGAAGATCTCCCGCATGCCTTCGGTGACAGATGCGGTCGTATCCAGCGCCACGACGTAATCCACATCCTGGGGGAAACGTCTCTTAGCCTCTTCCATGACCTTGCGGACCCCGCGCGCCGCGTCTACGGCGTTGCTGCCGGGGAGTTGATAGACGGCGATGATCGCGCCGGGCTCTCCGTTGATGCGGCCGAATTGCGAATAGTCCTGGGAGCCCAACTCCATTCGGGCCACGTCGCGGAGCCGAACAATTCCTCCGTTGTCCGACTCGCGCACGATGATGTCTCCAAATTCTTCAGGTGACGCCAGACGCCCCTGCGCCCGCACCGACCACGTATATTCCTGGCCCTTCGGCACGGGCGATCCACCGACCTGGCCCGCTGGGTTGACCGTGTTCTGGGCTTGGACAGCAGAGACGATGTCTGTCACGGTGATGCCGAGCTTAGAGAGCTGGTCCGGTTTCACCCAAAGTCGCATCGCGTACTGCCCCGCGCCGAACACCTGCACACTGCCGATCCCGGGTACACGCGTCAACTGATCGTTCAGATTGATGTAGGCGTAGTTGGTGAGAAACGTCGCATCATACGTCCCTTTGGGCGAGTTGAGGCCTATCGCCATGAGCGGCGAGCTTACGGATTTCTGCACCGTTACCCCGTAATTGGTGACGTCCTGCGGGAGCTGCGACGAAGCTTGAGTTTCGCGCATCTGCGTCAGCATAAGGTCGCTATTCGGGTCGCTCTTCACGTCGAAGTTCACGGTCATCGCCATCTGACCGCCGGTGCCCGCGTTAAGCGAGTACATGTAGTTGAGGTTGTCCACGCCGCTCATTTGCTGCTCAATCGGCGTGGCGACAGATTGCTCGATCGTCTGCGAGTCAGCGCCCACATACGTGGCCCTGATCTGGACCTCCGGCGGCGCGATCTGCGGAAACTGCGCGACCGGCAGTTGCGTGATGATCACGGCGCCGATGATCACCGTCAGGATGGAGATGACCATCGCGACGATGGGCCGGTTGATGAAGAATTTCGACATCACTTGCCTTCCTTAGGGTTGACCACCGCGCCCGGACGGACGTGGAACAGGCCGTCCGTAACGACGCGCTCGCCGGGGTTCAATCCTTCCGCGATAATCCAGTTGGAGCCGACGCGGTCGCCCACCTGGACCCGGGCGAACCGGACCGTGTTGCTCGGATCGACCACCGGGACGGTGTAGGTACCCTGCGTGTCGATGACGGCTCGCTGCGGAACCAGTAGAGCTCCACTGCGGACGCCGATCTCCGCGCGGACCTTGGCGTATTGACCGGGGCGCAGCATGTTGCCGGGATTCGGAAAGAGCCCGGTCAACTGAATGGCGCCGGTTGTGGAATCCACCTGGCGATCGGCGAAGGAGAAGCGTCCCGCTTGCGGATATACCGTCCCGTCGGCCAGGATGAGTTTCAGTTCCAGCCGGTGCAGCGCATCGGCACGGGCCAGGCTGAGAGACTCCTGCTCACCGACCGTGAAATTGACCTTGATCGGGTCGAGGGTCGAGACCGTTGTGACGGCATTGCCCGCGGGTCCGACGAGATTGCCGGCTTGCGTGGCGGCAACACCGGCAATGCCATCGATGGGAGAGGTCAGGCGGGTGAATTCCAGATTGACCTTGGCCGTCTCGAGCGCGGCTTCGGCTGCCTTGGCCCCGGCGCGCGCGGCTTCAACCTGCGCCTTGGCGGTCTCTACCTGCGCCGTGGCCGCTGCCACCTGCGCCTTCTGCGCTTGGTTGGTTTGACGGGCGTTGTCCAAGTCCTGCTGTGTGACGGCCTGCTGCGCGGCAAGGGGGACATATTTGTCCTCATCCATTTGCGCTTTGCGCTGATTGGCTTCGGCGGCTGTCAGTTGCGCTTCCGCCTGCACAAGACCGGCCTGGGCCTGGGCCGTTAGGGCGTGCGCCTGGGCGAGCTGCCCGGCAGCCTGGTCGACGGCAGCCTGGAACGGCCTCGGGTCAATCTCGAACAGCAACTGCCCTCTGCGGACGAACGAGCCTTCCGCGTAGCCCTGCCGCAGCAGATATCCGCTCACCTGCGCCTTGATCGCTGCATTGACCATTCCGTCGAGCGTTCCGACCCATTCGCGCTCGATCGGCAGATCGCGCTGCTCCACGGGCGATACCATGACTTCCGGTGGAGGCTGAGTCGTTTCCGCCGCGGTGGTTTTGGAATGGTTAACTCCAATGACAGCCCCAAACCCGATCAGCACAATTGCGGCCCCTCCCGCGATGCGATGATTGCGTTTCATCTTCACTTCTCCTCTCCCTTCGCCGCGGCGCGCTCACGGCGGCGGTCGCAAAGGTCTTCCAAACTGCGCCCCAGAGAACAGCCTGAACGATTCCTCATCCGCGTTGCCGCAAGCCGGCGACGGTTTTTAAAGCCTCGGTTGGCTTCGCTTTAGCCGGAACCCGCCGATCACCAGACCTTCATTCCGCCATCGACGACGATATCGACTCCGGTGACGTACGAACTGTCATCGGAGGCCAGGAACACAGCGACGTTCGCCACTTCCTCGGGCCGTCCGAGACGTCCGAGCAGCGTCTTGCCGAGCATCGCGCTCGCCCATTCGGGGTCCTTCAGTTGTTCTCGCGTCTGATTGGTTTCAATCAAGCCAGGGGAGATGGAATTCGCGCGAATACCGTGTTCTCGCCCCTCCATCGCGAGCTGCCGCGTCATCCCGATGATCCCTGCCTTGGCCGTCGTATGCGCCAGTGATCCCAGCGTCTTGAAGCTCATGAGGCCGTTCAGCGACGCCGTATTCACGACGACGCCGTGGCTGGCCTTCAGATACGGCCACGCCGCGCGGGTGAGAAAAAACACCAAGTCTATTTCTTCCCGCAGATCGCGGTTCCATTCCTCGTTGGTGATGTCTTCGAGCCAGTTGAAGTACGCCATCGCGGCGTTGTTGAACAGCACGTCGATCCGCCCGTACTCGCGCACGGCGAGATCGACCAGCGCCTGACACTCGGACGGTTCGGTCAGATGGCAAGGCTGAAGGGAGATCACCGTTCCGCCCTGGGCGCGAACCATTTCAACCGTAGCTTCAGCGGCGGCGACGTTCACGTCGCAACCGGCGACCGACGCACCCTCTCGAGCGAATGCCAAGGCGGCCGCGCGGCCCACACTCCCGCCCGTCCCCGTGATGACGCACACCTTGCCCGATAGCCTGCCTGACATCATGTATCCTCCCTGGCCCCGGCGGCTTGCTTCTCGACCTCGCTGACACCAATTTCTCCTGCGATCATGATCTATCGGATGTCTGGTCGGCATCAGCGCTCGCGGGCCGTCTTTAGAGCCGCCGTCCACCAGAGAAGATCGTCGATCATGACATTGGCTGACTTGTCCAGCTCGGCGAGACCTTTCTCCACGTCCCCGCCCTGGAAGTGTGCCCAAAGCGTTGCCACGGGAACGTGAACGGATGACCGAACCGGCGCCATTTGAATCTCGATTGCCGTCTCGCGAAGCTGCTGAACGGCACGCGCACCCATGGCGCTGCCATAGCTCACAAAGGCGGCGGCCTTGCGGTTCCACTCTGGGTAAACCCAATCGATTGCGTTTTTCAGCACTGCGGGAGGGCCGTAGTTGTATTCCGGCGTGACGAATACAAAACCATCCGACGCCGCGATTTGGGCGGTCCACTTCCTGACCACATCGTGTTCGTAAGGCGGCCGGCCCGGCATAGCTGGCGGCAGGGGCTGGTCGAAGAAAGGCATTGGGAAGTCGCGGAGGTCGAGAAGCCGCGCTTCAATCGCCTCTCTCTTCCGAAGCTCCTGAAGAATCCATTGAGCCGGCTTCTCAGAGAACCGGCCCTGGCGTGTGCTGCCTATGATTACGGAAATTGTCATATTGTCCTTTCGCTTTGTCACAATGATGAAACAACCGGACAATCCGATCATGCGGGAGGAGAGTCAAGAAAAACGTAAAGAGCTGCGATCTTTTCATCCCGCACGATGATCACGTCCTCACCCGTATAGGCAGGCACTCCGCCGCGAGGGCCGGAGCCCCACTTTAGGCGCCCTGCATTCTGAAGAGCTTGGGGAGCAGCATGGGGTGCGTAGGCGAATTGAGGATGCGTAGCGCGCAAGTCACCTGCAAATTTATCGAGGGCATCGTGCCCAACGAAGGCACCTGGGGGGACATACAGCACACAGTCATCCGTGTAGAGTTCCTTGATTGCGGAGCGGCGCTTCGTAGGGTCACCCTCTCCAAAAACTTCCTGAAGGTTACGGAGCAGTAGTTCATGAATTCTTTCGGCCATATTTTCTTCTCCTTACACTAGGACTAGGCCACAGCCTGGTTAATCAGGTGCGGGCCTGCAGGCGGGCCTGGAACAGCCCGGCAAACGCCGGTCGCGCATCGACGAAGATCACCGCCCACAGTACAGCCACGATTAGGGCCAGGGGCAGCCCGCTCGGGGCCATCAAGGCGTGGAAAACAAGAATGTTGACGATCACCGGCGCCAGCACGGCCACCGCCAACGGCACGTAACGGTTGACCAGCAGAAGTACCGCTGCGATGACCTGAAACGCGAAGATCACCCACAGGTAATGCGAGGCATACAGGGCGCCCATGAACTGTCCCGCAATGCCCCCCGGCGGGGGAAGGGGAATGAAGTTCAGGAAGCCGTTCAGGCCGAAAACAAGGAAGATCACGCCCGCCAGATATCGGGCGATTGCGGAAACGGTTCTCATAACAGGTTCTCCTTTTCGGTTGGAACCATTAACCATGGCCCCAATTATCTTGACATGAGTTGATTCACCAACTGCAGCGCCGGAACGTTGAGCCGCAGCGCCAGCGCGGCCACGGCACAGAGAACCGTGGGACAGCCGAAAACCGGGAAGGTGCCCAGCACCAGGCCCAGCGTGAGCACCAGCGCGACGGTCTCGGGGGCCAATCCGTCCAAGGCAGCCGATAGCCGCAGCACGGCGGTCCTCACTGCGCGGCCTCGGGCTGCCGCGACAGCAGGAAGCGGAGTGCTCCCCGCACGCCCGGGGCGGCAAGGAACTGAACCAGTCCGGTGACCGGCCGCACCAGGAGGGGCACTCGCTCGCGCCATATCACCGAGAGCGGCTGCGGAGTGCCGTCTTCCGCGCGGTAGAAGATCCGGTCGATCCACCGCTCCCTTCCGGGGTACTCGGGATACGGCCGGAGGATGTCCCAACTGGCTTCCAGCATGCGGATCGGCATGGGCTCCCAATAGTGCGGCATGAATACGACCGAACTTTGGCCGCCGCGGATCTCGGCCACAAATTCCGCGAACGACCGCGCATCCGTCAGGTTGAGGCAGGCGGCCGGCTCGCACGCATGGCGGTCGCCTCCCGAAATCACCGGCCGCGAATGGGCGCGCGCCAGTTCGAGCACCTTGGCATTCTCCGCCCATCGCCGCGTGCCGTTCAGCTCGAAGGCGTGAAACCACCGGATGCACTCCCGCAAAACGCGAGCGAGGGCGCGCGGGTGGTCGGCCTCTTGCACGCCCTCCTCCAGCCAGAAAGGATGATTGAGTACGATGAGCACCTCCGGGTTTCCGGCCAATTCGCTCAGGATTCCCGGCAGCAGCCGCCCGTCGGGAGCCGCGGTATAGACGGACATAACGGACATCCAGGTTCGCGCCGCACCGGGCGGAAGGTTGTGAATGCCGAGGTGCAGAATCGAGCGCTCGTACGGCACGGTCCACTCCACGGAAACCGGCACTTCCCGGGAATCGGCCGTCACCTGGAGCGCCAGGCCGGCCTCGATGTTGTCGTGGTCCGTGAGCGAGACCATCGGCCGCAGCCCGAGTTTGGCGATCTGTTGCCGCTCGACGCGCAGCGCCGATGCCGGGGTGAGCGGCGGCGTCCAATAGGCGCGGCTGAAATCGACCGCCGGCCGCGGACCGCCCTCATAGCGGCTGACAATCTGCGAAACTCCGGGGACATGGTGCAGGTAACGCGGCAGGAACGACAGGCACTCCTCCGAGTGCATGGTATGGCCGTGCAGGCACACGCCTGTGCTGCGATTCTTCATGCGACCCTCCCGATCGAACTTCTCCCTGGTAACAGTCTCCAGCCGGGGTGGTTACAATTGAGTGTTTTCGCGAAAACAAATCTGCGAAGAATGTTTGCTGCGGTGCATCGCACCAGGGGGAACCAGGGGAGCGGCAGCCTGGAGGCACGCCTGTTCTCGCGCTAGAATGACCTTAAGCGGACCGGTTCCGCTTTTTGTTTCCACGTTTTCCGGGATTTGGCGTCATCATTACAGGAACCCGTGAAAACCGTCGTTTTGACCGAGATGAGTGAAGTCATCGAGCCGGGGCTGGAGCTCCTGGAACGGCAAAACCGCTTTGTTT
>Ga0209415_10018056_pt1 | contig 11164 bp, 14 predicted proteins | sample PeaSoiSIISIP2007_FD_187696 | JGI IMG/M metagenome (GOLD analysis project Ga0209415, IMG submission 187696) | Peat soil microbial communities from Weissenstadt, Germany - SII-SIP-2007 (SPAdes) (version 2) | ecosystem: Environmental > Terrestrial > Soil > Wetlands > Peat | place: Germany...
GCGCGCGGGGGCCGGCGGCTCGGAAGCAGGTGCGGCGGTGGGGGCGAACAGGTCTGGCTGGCCGGGCGCGAATCGGGGCATGCCGGCAGTATAGCGTGGTCGCGTCCCTGTCATCAGGCGCAGATTGGACGGACGCCAGCGTGCACGATGCCGTCGCAGTGGCGGGGCTATTGCGAAACGGCGCCCTGCGCCGGCTCGCTGACGGCCAGCCGCTTCTATGGCGGCGGAGGCTGGGGGGCCTTTGATACCTTCGGCGTGTAGTGCTTATCAAACTCGAATATGACGTTTGGATTGTAGAATATGACTTTGGTACTCTTCTTGTTGTTCGGGACGAGGTGTCGCTCATGGCAGAGCAGCTTGTTTTTCTCCAGCGTGGCCTTGAGTTTATAAAATTCATTGTTTTGAACGAAGTTAGAATACCTCTTTTTAAGAGCCGCAACGAGATTCTTAAACGCCCACGTCATGCCCGGAGGCAGTTTGTCATCATCAATAGAGACGGTGATTTGAGCCACCTCACCGGGTGCAGCTAGCTTTATCGGAACCGCACCGTCCGCAGCCTTCTTAATGATGTTGAAATTCACCACCACGCTATAGAAGTATTCTGAGGGCGTGGCACTTACCTTCGCTTCCTCAGATTTGATATGAGCAAGGAAACGTGCAACCTCGGCAGGCGGCGCTTTCGCCACGGCTTCCGAATGAGCTTGGTTGAGTGCGAATGAGATCGGGATGACAGCAAGGTTAAGGTCGGCGTATGTAACCTTGAACCACTTTTGCGATGCGATGATGTAGTTCCTGACGGCTGCCAACGAGAGTTCAGCCAGCGTCTTTCGCAGACTGGCATTGTTCGCAACGAAATGGGTAGCGTGGTCGCGTATGTCGAGCAAGGCCGTGATATTGGCAGCGGCTACGTCTTCGAGGTTATCGTTCTTGTATCCCTGGACCAGGCTGCGCGCCTCAACGATACCGATGGTGTGCGGCGACCCGTAGCGCGTCAACCTCACCTTCTTGCGCTTCCCGTATTTTCCATTCTTGAGCTTGACGCTATCGCGTGCATACACGCTCGACAGCTTGCCCCCATTCTCCTTGATGACACGTGCCTTGAGCAGCAGCTCCCAGGCGTTAATCATCAGGATGGCGAAGTTCTCTTCCCGGTAGGGTGCCGCGGCTCTATTGTATGTCTCGACGGCCGCGACGCACGCGGCGCGGGATTTCTCGACGAGTGCCTGGTATGCCGGAGGTCTCACTGCCTCCCTCCCAATATTTCCTTGTTCGCAGTGGCTTATGCGCTCTACGGTAGACCATAGCAAGGGAAGGGGTGGTCGCCATGAAATGGCGCGATCGGACGGTAGAGGAGATCGCGGAGATGATCTGCATACCGCAAGGCACCGACGGCAGGTCATTTTTCAAGTATCGCAGCAGCAGCTACATTACCAGGTTCTTTCGCGACGCTGACACGGATTTCGTGCACGACAGCGCCTTCTCCCGCGCGAGTTGGGCAGCCGACGCCTTGCGGAAGATTTTGGAGGAGCCGCACGCGGACGAGCACACGCCCTCTGACACTTTCTGCCGAGTGATCCGCATCCTCATGGACCCCGGGGACGCGGTAAACGAAGGGCCGGAGCGCCTAGGCGCATTGAGGAAGCTCAACACTGCCCTCGCGCGTGAGGGGTTCGAGGCATTCTACGCCGAGGACAAGCAGTGCTACGTTCGGCACATCGGCACGAAGAAGGTGGCAGGCATCTCCACAAGCCCGCACCGGCCTTTCTCTGCCGTAGAGGTAGCCAGGCGCGCTCAGCTTGCCGCCTACCTGGACACGTGTTCCGAGGACGACCTCATCGCCGAAATCCTCTTGCCGATGTTGCGCCATCTAGGGTTTCACCGGATTACCGCAGCGGGCCACAAGGACAAGTCCAACGAGTTCGGCAAAGACGTGTGGATGCGGTTCCGTCTGCCGACCCAGCACTACCTCTACTTCGGCATCCAGGCGAAGAAGGGGAAGATTGACGCGGCTGGGATGACCAGGGGTTCAAACGCCAACGTGGCGGAAATTCATCGCCAGGTGCTTATGATGTTAGGGCACGTGATATTCGACCCTGAGACGAACAAGAACGTGCTGGTAGACCACGCCTTCATTGTGGCAGGCGGCGAGATCACCAAAGCTGCGCAACAGTGGATCGCCGGACAGCTCGATGCCAGTAAGCGAAGCCAAATCATTTTTATGCACCGCGACGACATTCTCAATCTCTACGTTGTCAATAACGTCCCATTGCCAGCAGGAGCGTTACCTAAGGCGTCAGACGATGATGACGAAATCCCATTCTAGGAGAATGACCGATGGTTTTTAGTTTCTTCCGCAGCCCCCGACAGCAGCCCCCAATCGGCACCTGAGGATATTCGTTGCAAAACCGAAGCGGGGTCGCCACGCCCTACCTCCCGCGCGGGGCGCCGTACCGCCGCTTCGGGCGGTAAGCGGACGTTCAGATTCCGTTAGGTGGCCCATAATTCAGGAATTATGTCCAGAACTAGGTCACTAAAAGGCCGCGTCTTTCCTTGTACAGAACGTAGGTTCATAGCCATCCGACATCATCGGCCCGCTCCGCCGATGGCGTCGCCCACCGCCACGCACGGCCCTATTTGGACCCCGCACATCCCTCGAGAAAGCGCCGAAGTGGACCCCGCGAAGGCTTATGCCCCCGCCGTTGCTCGACCTGGTCTCCCATATCCAGGAGTTGCAGCAGCTGTTTAGCATATCCGCATTCCATCGACGTCCACAAAGTGTCGAGCAGCCTCCGATCCACGATGTCGTCTATAATGAGTGCCGCTAGAATCTCGTCTGAGTTGAGCGCATCGCGGAGTTTTTTTGCGAGCAATGATGAACCCTTCTGGGTGAGGACGTTATTGGAATAAAGCTTGTTGAATTCCCATTCATCCAGATCTGCAAAACACTCACGAAGCCCTTTAGCATGCTGCGCAAATTCGCCGACTGGCTCACGATCCCAAATTGCGGTCAGCTCGGTTACGTTGAGTTGATACGCCACGGCGAAACAGCGCCCCATATTCGCCGGTTGGCGCTCATCCCAGTACTTGACCGCATCGACTGCTTCCTGTCTCTTGGCATTTCGCTCCGAGGCATAGTACGCCAACGCGCCGTAAATGAGCACTCCGACACCAGCAACATAGAATGCGACTTCCCACAGTCTCTTCTTTGATTCTATGCCATGCGGTAGCGTCCATATGCGCCGAAGCAGCGCCCATACGAAATGAATGCCCTGTCTTAGTCTTTCTCTAAGTGCCCGTCTGGAGACTTCCTGTAACCTTTGAGTCGACCTCCTCTTCTATCGCTATCCGCAGCATTCCGGCGGTCGGCGGGGCAAGCTTTCAACTCTGGCGGCTGACTGTCCGACCTTACCATACACGCATACTCGGTGCAACGACGGCAACACCGTGGTCACGAAGGAGTTGGAGTTTGCTGGTTTTCTGCTCGAAATGATCCCTTCTTGGAGCTGCTCCCGCCGAGCCAGACGTACAAAGCCGCCTCAGGCGATGGATGCCCGCTTCGGGTCGAATCCAGCAGTTCGGGCCAAGCCACCTGGCGACCGGCGCCTTGGATTGGCGGGCGACCTTCAATCCGGCCCACGACCGTGGCTGCGCACCCCGGGGGCGACTGCCGCGCCTGCCCCACTAGAGCCTGCCACCGGTAGGCCTTGCCCTACTAGAGCCTGCCACCGGGCTTGTCCCGGTGGGGCGCTTGTCCCGGGGGTTGTTCCGGTGGGTCGCTTGACCCGGGGGACACTTCCCGCCTCCCAATGACGGGCAGCCAGGTCTGCTCCGCCTTTCCGCCGTTCCCCCGATTGCCCTGCCGTATCGAATCAGCGACTCGCGCAGGTGAACATGTTCCTGCAAAGCGCTGGCGGCAACGACGAAGCGGTGACCACGGCGCGCCCGCTCGCAGCGGACATCCCGCCCGGATGTGATCACAGCGGGTCGAGGCGCAGCGTGGTCGGCAATATCTCGGTGCGCACCATCTCCTTGGCGTAGGGGCTCGTTGCGTATTTCGCGAGATACGCCGCGCTGACTTCGCCGATCACCGCCGGGTCCGCCACCGGCGTGACGCGGACCGGCAATTGTCGATCGCCAAGCTCCAGCGTTGCCTGCCCGTCGCCGACCGCCGCGACGTACCATTTCGCGCCCGGACCCCGGAATGAACGGGCGAACACGCCGTCGCCGACCACGACGATCCAGATGACGATCCCGCGCTCCGGGCTCGCGCTGGTGCGGATCGCGACCTCCACGGCGTCTTGCAGCATGCCGCTTGTCGCCTGATCGAACGTTTCGGCCATGTCGATTTCTCCTCGCGCGGGATGCATCCGTCGGCATCCAAAGCATTGCATGTCGGCAATCGCGGTTGCCGGTCTGGATTTCTACCAGCCTTGGGCGAGCAAACGGCCGGAACGTGGATTGGTCCGGCCGTGACGACGCGCGATCAGTCCTCGGCCAGCAGTTCATCCAGCGTCACCGGGCAGCTTTCGGGAACCGGCAGCGGCGGTTCATCGTCCATCGTCTCCGGCATCGCCCGCAATGCCCGGCGGTAGACCTTCGCCATGTCGATCCGTTGCCGCATGGAGGGCGCGACTCGGCTCGCCGCATCGCCGCGGAACCGCCTCGCCTCCGCGCGCCAGTGGGGCACCTCCCGCGACAGCGGCCACGCCTGCGCTTTCAGGTCATGCAGCAGCGCCTGGACCAGGAACGACTCGACCGCGTGAAGTTGCTCGTTCCCCACGCTTTCGATCTCCTCCGCGATGTTCGGCCAGTCCAACTCGGCCTCGTTGACCAGTTCGCCGGCCGCCCGCCTGCGCAGCAGTCCGGCCTGATGCTCGCTCCACAGCAGGATGTCGTCGTCATACAGGTCGCTCATGACTTGAGCCTCCGCCGTCCCGCGGTTGGTCGGGACGCAGCAACCAATTTAGCACGCCGCCGCGCCACCATCACGCCCGGTCGCGCGGCTTGCTCCACCAATTATACCCCGCCCCCGCCGCCATCAGCACCGCGGTGCCGAGAAACACCGCGCGCATGCCGAAATGCCCGCCGACAAAACCCCCCGCCAACGGCCCCACGACCTGCCCGGCATACTGCGACGACGTGGAGTATCCCAGCATGCTGCCCGCCACGCCGTCCGGCACGCTGTGGCGGATCACGCTGGCGATGCACGGCAGCAGGCCGCCGAGCGACAGCCCCATCAGGAACCGCAGCGCCACGAGCTGCCATCCCGTGGTGACGAACGCCTGCGGGATCAGCAGCACCGCCGAGGCCAGCAGGCACAGCATGATGACGTTCCAGTGCCCGATCCGGTCGGCCAGCCGGCCCAGGCGCGAGGCCGACAGGATGCTGCCGAGCGCCGCCGCCGCCATCACCAGGCCGGCGACCCGCGTCACCTCTCCGGCGTCGCGCACCAGCGTTTGGACATAGACGGTGATGATCGGCTCGATCGACATGTTGGCCAGCATCAGCAGCAACCCGGTGGCCATCATGGCGATCAGCGGCGCCTTGTCGGGCACGCCGGCCCAGCCGCCGCGCGGCCGGGTCTGCCGCGGTCCCGGCCGCCGCTTCTCCTCCTTGATCAGGAAGCTGGTTGCCAGGAACGTCACGAAGATCACGCCCCCCGCCGCGAAGAACGTCCAGCGGATGCCGATCAGCGGCGGCAGGAAGCCGCCGATCAGCGGGCCGGCCAGATTGCCCGCCATGACGCCGGAGGACAGCACGCCGAGCGCCCAGCCCGAGCGGCTCTTCGGCGTCTGCGTCGCGATCAGCACGATCGAGCCCGATGAGTAGCCGCCCAGCAACCCCGCCAGCAGCCGCAGCGCCACCAACTGCCAGACATTCTGCGCCATGCCGATCAGCGACATCGCCACCGCCATGCCGAGGCTCGCGCGGATCAGCATCAGCTTGCGGCCATACAGGTCCGCCAGCCTTCCCCACAGCGGCGCGCACAGCGCGGCGGTAAAGAACGTCGCGCCGTACGCCGCGCCCGACCATTCCGCGATCGCCGCGTGATCGCTAACCCCGAGCTGCTCGACATACAGCGGCAGGAACGGCAGCAGCAGCGTCATCGCGACGATGGTGGTGAAGCAGCCGAGCACGCAGACCACCAGGTTGCGCTGCCAGTGCGCCGAGCCCTGGTCCGCGGAACCCCGGTCCCCGGTGGCGATTGGCGCCGCCCCGGCCTCGGCCCCGCCAGCGTTCGGCGCCCGGATCGCCGAGCTCTTGCCGCTCATGCCCCGTCCCGCCCGCCCAAGTCCCGCCCGCCCAAATGCTGCCCGACCACCGCAAAGCCGCGCGCGCGCAGCCCACGCCGGTCCTCATCCAGCGACCGCGCCAGCCGGTCACGGGTGGCGCACACATGCGCGGCCGCCTCGCGCGCCGCCGCCTCCGGCAGGCGCTGGCGAATGAACCCCAGGATCCGCCAATGCTCCGTCCACGCCTGCTCGCGCGAGGCAGCGGTCAGCACCTCCAGCCAGCGGGCGCGCGCCAGCCGCGTCATCACGCCGCGCACGGCCTTGAGCAGGAACGGATTGCCCGACAGCCGGGCCAGCTCGACATGGAAATCGGTGCCGGCCTGGTGCCACGCCGCGCGCGGCGCGTCGGCGCGGCACGAGTCCAGCAGCGCCGCGACGGTGTCGAGGTCGCTGTCCGTCGCCCGCGCGCAGGCCAGGCGCACCGCGGTGGTCTCCAGCGGCGTCCGGAATTCCGCCAACGCGGCGATCTCGCCCAGGTCGATCGGCGCCACCATCCAGTTGCGCCCGTCGCGCCGCACCAGCTCCTCCGCCTCCAGGCGCAGCAGCGCGGCGCGGATCGGGGTGCGCGAGCCGTCGAAGCGGGTCTCCAGCCAGCGCTCGGTCAGCCGCTCGCCCGGACCAAGGTCGAGCGAGAGGATCATCTCCCGGAGCTGATCGTAGATCTGCAGCATCTGTGACATGGGGCGCGTCCGCGATACCGACTTGGGATACCAATGTGGCATCCCTAACGCACGACCCACCGCCCGGCAAGAGGCGGCTGGGCCGGTCCACCCGCGTCGTCACAGCGGATCGTATTTCCGGCAGAACGCCCCGGCGTTGAGCCGGCGGAAATCCTCCAGCCCATCGGCAAGCCGGGCGCGGTCCCAGTCCCACCACGCGATGCGCTGCAACGCCGCGACGATCTCCGGCGCGAAGCGGTAGCGCAGCACGCGCGCCGGCACGCCGACCGCCACCGCGAAGGGCGGCAGGTCCTTGCTCACCACCGCCCCCGCCCCGACCGCCACCCCGGTGCCGATCGACACGCCCGGCAGCACGATCGCGCCGTGGCCGATCCACACGTCGTGGCCGAGCGTCACGCGGTGCGATCGCCGCCAGTCGAAGAACCCGGCGTCATCCGCGCCCAGCCCATACGCCGAGGACCGATAGGAAAAATGGTTCAGCGCGACGCGATCCAGCGGATGGTTGCCCGGATTGATCCGCGTCTGCGCGGCGATCGAGCAGAACCGGCCGATCTCGCTGTAGATGATGTCGGCGTCGTTCACGACGTACGAATAGTCGCCAAAACTGCTCTCGGCGATCCTGGTGCGCGCGCCGACCTCGCAGTAGGCGCCGAAGCGGCTGTCGCGCACCTGCGCGGTGGGATGGATGAACGGCTCGGGGCCGAGCCGCTTTGGTGCGGTGGCGGGGTCCTGGAACACTTGCGTCTCCATGATGTCCCGGCACGCTTGCCCGTGCCGCGTGACATCCGGATGACGGTTCGCCGACGGTTCAATGAACCGCCGACGGCATCGGATCAGCGGAACGGGTTGACGATGACCACGCCCTCGATCTGCCGGCCGTGCGCCAGGTCCTCGGTGTAAAGCGTCGAGCACCCCAGCGCGCGCGCCGCGGCGATGATGGCGCTGTCCCAATAGGAAAACCCGTGCGCCGCCTTGATCTCCAGGGCCGCTTCGACAATCGTAACCGTCATGGCCTGAACACGGAACCGACACCACGTGCGAACAAGGCCAGCGGCAAGATCATGTGGCAATCGGCCGGCCCGAGTGGCGCGGGTCGCCTGAACGTAGAACTCCTGCAACACCTGGACCGACAACGCCCCATCCTCGCGCTCTAGCAACGCGTCCGCCTGCGCCCGCTGCTTCGCCTCCTCGGGATGCGGGCTGATCGCATACAGAAGGATGTTGGTGTCGAGAAAGTGCGGCATCGTCAGGCGCCGCGTTCATGGTCCTCGTCGCGGATCAGCGCGCGGTCGTGGAGCTGATCGCGGGTCAGGTTGTCGGCCGCACTGAATCCCCGGGGCACGCGCGCGCGCAACTCGCGCTCCAGTCGCTCCAGTCGCCGAAATTCCGTCTCGCCGGCGCCCAGCTCGACGAGGTAGCGCTTCACCAGCGCGGAGACTGAGGTATCCAGTTCCGCCGCCCGGATGCGGGCGTTGCGATAGGTCTCGTCGTCCACGGAAACTGTGATATTTTTCATCAATTCACAGTATCACAGACCCAGTACGCCAACAAGCCCCGCCCGCCCCGCCCCCCCCTCAGTTCAAAAACATCTTCCCCGGGTTCAGAATCCCGCGCGGGTCCAGCGTCGCCTTGATCGAGCGCATCACCGCCAGCGCCTCCGCCCCATGCTCCTGCTCCAGGAACGCGCGCTTGCCGATCCCCACCCCGTGCTCGCCGCTGCACGACCCGCCCAGTGCCAGCGCGCGCGCAACGATCTTCTTGTCCAGCTCCCAGGCCCGCGCCAGCCCGTCCGGCTCCGGCGGCACCAGGATGATGGTGTGGAAATTCCCGTCCCCGACATGCCCGACGATCGGCGCGGTCAGGCCCGAGGCCGCGATATCCGCCTTCGCCCCCAGGATCGCCTCGGTCAGCCGCGAGATCGGCACGATCGCGTCGGTGGCGATCCCCTGGTAGCCCGGCTTCAGCGCCAAGCCGGCCCAGTAGGCGTCGTGGCGCGCCTGCCACAGCTTGTTGCGCTCGGCCGTGTCGGTCGCCCAGCGGAAGCCGCGCCCGCCATGGTCGACCGCGACCTCCTCGGCCTGGTGCGCCTGCTCGGCGACCGCGGCGGTGGTGCCGTGGAACTCGAAGAACAGCGAGGGCAGCGCCTCCAGCCCCTCCAGCTTCGAATAGGCGATGCAGCCCGCCATCTGCACCTCGTCCAGCAGCTCCATGCGCGCCACCGGGATGCCGATCTGCATGATGGCGATCACCGTCTCCACCGCGTCCTTCAGGGTCGCGAACTGGCAGGTGGCCGACGACATCGCCTCGGGGATGCCGTGCAGGCGCAACTGGATCTCGGTGATCACGCCCAGCGTGCCCTCCGAGCCGATGAACAGCCGCGTCAGGTCGTAGCCGGTGGCCGACTTGCGCACCCGACCCCCGGTGCGGATCACCCGCCCGTCGGCCAACACCACCGTCAGCCCCATCACGTTTTCCCGAATTGTGCCGTAGCGCACCGCGTTGGTGCCGGAGGCGCGCGTCGCGCACATCCCCCCCATGGTGCACGCCGCGGTCCCCGGATCGACCGGGAAGAACAGCCCGGCATCGCGCAGGTGCGTGTTGAGCTGCTCGCGCGTCACCCCCGCCTCCACCCGGCAATCCATGTCCGGCTGGCTGACCTCCAGGATCCGCGTCATCCGCGACAGATCCAGCGTGATGCCGCCGCGCACCGGCGTCACGTGCCCCTCCAGCGAGGTGCCGGCGCCCCACGCCACGACAGGCACGCGCTGGGCGTAACACAGCGCCAGCAGCCGCGCCGCCTCCTCGGTGGTTTCGACGAACGCCACGGCGTCCGGCAGCACCGGCGGCTGGGTGTCCTGGCCGTGCGAGTGGTGTTCTCGAAGTGTGGGGTTGGTGGTGATGCGCTCGCCCAAAAAAGCCCGGGCGGTCTCGATCACGGCGTCGACAGGGCGGGACATCGCGGCGTTCTCCGGTGGGCCATCGCGCCCCCACATGCGCGAAATCGGCAAATTTTGCCACCACCCATCAACTATCTACTCCCCCTCCCCTTGAGGGCTTGGGCCGCGAAGCAGACCAAGGTCGGGGGGAGGGGCCAAGCGTCGGGGGGTGTCGGAGGGGGGGAGGCATCGGCTGTCGGGGGGGCGGCCGTCGCACGCTGCATGGCGCGGTCGCGCCGCCCTCTCCTCACCATGCCCGATCCTTGACCAATGTCCTGTACCCCCCCCATAATGGGGGTGTGGCGAAACGGCGCCGGCCACATCATCCGCTGGCAGCCATCAAGGCCGCATTTGCCGATGCCAGCCGATTGAACCGCACCATGACGGCGGCGGAGGGCGCTGACGACCTTGGCATGGACGAGCAGGCGGTGGTCGATGTGATTGCCGCCCTGACCGCCACCGACTTCGACAAGTCGATGCCGTCCGAGATCAATCCTGCAATCTGGCAGGACGTCTACAAACCGGTCATCGCCAGTCGGGAGCTGTACGTGAAGTTCACACGCGATGCGCGCGGGGGGTTGCTGCTGATCAGCTTCAAGGGGAACCGGCCATGACCAATCCACGCGACTACCCTGACACGATCCAGAGTGCCGAGAGCGGCCGGCCCCTGCGGCGGGGCGTGAAGCTGCTGACCATCACGGTCGACGGCGGGAAGTTCACCTACGGCCAACCGGGATGGTGGGCCTCCATCGATGACCCCACGGACAACGAGGGCCAACTGACCGACGAAGACAATGTCGTTCGTGCCGCGGCCCGGCGAGAAGCCAGAGCCAACGCCAGGCATGCGGTTCTCTCGCCGCTCGTCATCAGGGCCATTCGGGAAGTCTGCGGCCTGTCCCAGCAGGAGGCAGCGCGCGTGTTCGGTGGCGGCCCCAAGGCGTTCGAGAAATACGAGAGCGGCGAAGTGGTGCCCAGTTCATCCATGACGCGGCTGCTGCTGCTGGCGGCGAAGCGTCCCGAGCTGTTCAAAAAGGGGACCGGGGGACCGCGAATTTCCGAGATCGATGCCGACCTGATCCGCGATACCGTGCGCAAGAGCTCGGTCGATCGACTCTATGAGCGGATCTACAACTCGCAATCGGCGTATGACACCAGCGGCGCGGAATAATACGAGGTAACGAAAGGACTGACCCACCGGCGCCACCTCGTGTCATGGCCGGCGAAGGCCGGCCACCCACGACTTCCTTGCTGGGGA
>Ga0209415_10018057_pt1 | contig 11164 bp, 9 predicted proteins | sample PeaSoiSIISIP2007_FD_187696 | JGI IMG/M metagenome (GOLD analysis project Ga0209415, IMG submission 187696) | Peat soil microbial communities from Weissenstadt, Germany - SII-SIP-2007 (SPAdes) (version 2) | ecosystem: Environmental > Terrestrial > Soil > Wetlands > Peat | place: Germany...
CGCGACTTGTCTCAACGGTGCACAAAATGACTCAACCTCACCTCTCATAGCCCGTTCACGAATAAAGCAGGCTAGGGTGTTCGGTGGCGGTCGTTATCATTTTCCCGTCTCGACGATGAAGAAGGGCTTCGGGTCGCGTCGGAACTCTTGGTAAAGTTCAAGGCTGGTCCTTGTGATGCCCGGTGGCTGGTTGTTGTTTGGTACAAGCTCGTTCTGGTCTGAGTCGCCCGTTGCCGTGATGCCGACTTTCTCTGCATCATAGAGGAAAATGGGATACGAAAATCGCTCTTTTAGGATGCTTTGAGTCTCATTTGCAACCAAATCGCTCATATGTCTCTGGAAATTGGTCAGTTCCCTCTGCTGTTCCTTTTGCTGGCGGATGTCCCTGGCTTTCTTTGCAGCTTCGATGACGATTTCGAATCGTCTCGTCTCTTCGTTAATTGTGTCAGCGTACTTTGCCTCGGTCTCAGCTTTTGCCTCGGCATACTTGACATTGAATTCGGCTTGCTCCTCGACGGTGAACTTTTGCAGAAAGAGCAGGGATGGTACCCTCCGCATCCCAGTCTAACAGGGTTGCGAGCGCCCCAACGATTGGGCTCCCTTCGGTTGCGAACCCGGCTTGTACATTCTCCAATTTCTCAAGCAGGGGAAACCATTCGCTCTCGCGATTCTCCGCGAGCATTGCAACCTAGCCGAAAGCCGCGAAGTCCGCCATTCCGAAAGTTGCCCCAGTCTGTTGACATCTATTTGAGAGGCAGACCATAGCGCGCCCCAAAAGGGTGTGACGCCGGTGTGACGGAAACTCTATCGGGATTGTCACGATTGCCACGATTGACGTATAACGCTGACTGATTCTAAGTAAGTTATGTATTTCTAAAGTCGGCAATAATATTCGGCTTACAGGCTTGCTCGCGCTCACACCTGGAGTCTCTGGAAGAGAAGGCCCTGCGCCAATACTCCCACCGCCAATGTGGTGGCGGCGAGGCAGACCACCGAAGCCACGACGACGGCCCGAAACACGAGGTCTGCCGGACTCAGGTGCGCTCCCTTCGGGGGCGAAACACGAGAACCCAGATCGATAGCGCCGCCTGTATGGATAGCGCGCTTCCAATCAGCAGGACGAAACCTTCGAAATGGACGGCGCGCGCGTCGCGCACGATGGCCGAAATTCCCACCCCGCCTGCGGCCACCGCGGCCGCCAGGGCCAGCCAACGCCAGATTGTTGTGGCTAGAAAGAGCACGACCAACCCGATCGCGAGGCTTCCTGCGCCAAGCAGCGCATCCAGAATCATCCGGGAAGGATAACCCGGGTGGCGGAGAATGCTTTCCATGGTTGTCAGCCACACACAGGCAAGCAGTGTAAACCCACAACAAGTCAGCAACAGGGTCCGCATTTTGCCTCCTGAGTAGAGTTGGCGCCCGATGAGTCCCGCAACCTGGCGAATGTACCAGAGGTTTACGGGCACGCCTCGCACCGAACGCGCGTGGAATTCTTCCCTGAGATCGCCGGGTATGTCGTCTTGCCGCGAGGGGGGCAGGGCGCAGGTCAACAGGTTCTCCAGCCAACGGGGCGGCTCCGGATTTTGCCCTTGTCTCACGCCTGCCCTCCTACCGGCCAGGAGACCGTTTGCCACAGCGTCTCGAGCATTGTCTTGGCCTCGTTCAACGCGTGAACTCCTGATGCGGTGAGCCGGAAGTAGCGCCGCGCGCGGCCGCCTCGTTCGGGCGTGCCCTCGCCGAGTCGCGACGCCACGTAAGACTTGGCTTCCAATCGGGCCAAAGTGGCATAGACCGCGCCCGCGGCTACGTCGCGCCCCAATGTTTCGCCCATTTCGCGCAGAATGGCGCGGCCATAAGCCTGCTTCCCGAGGCGCAGGGTGACCAGGAGGACCGCCTGCTCGAAAGTGCCCAGTGTTTCCGCCATGACTACAATGTAGACAACTCTGCCAGGATATGTCAAGCCCTTCGAAAACCCGTCAATTCGCTAGCTCTTGGTTAGCCCGCTGGCCTGCCAAGGCGTCTGAATCTGGGTGGGACCCTCATAAAGGCTGTGATTCCGAACCCTTCGCTGTCATCCTGAGCCCTTCGCTTGTCATTCTGAGCGGAGCGAAGAATCTCGCTCTGCCGCTCTGAATGTTCTCAAGGCAGCGCGAGATTCCTCGTCGCTAGCGGTTCCTCGAAAAATCACGCCCGGACTCGTCATTCCCGCGAAAGCGGGAATCCATCTTTCTCCCCAGCCACAATGGATCCCCGCTTTCGCGGGGACGACGGTGATTCTCATTCTCGCGGGTGGGCCGCACGCCCATGGACACGTCTCGGCAGCCTCATGCATCGCCCTAGCGGCCGGAAAAGTGTACAATCTCGACAGGAGGAAACAATCATGAAAATCGCGAGGGTGGTCATTGCGGCATTGGTGTTTACCGGTTTGGTTCTGGCCCAGGCGACGAATCCGGCGAAACGGCCCACCGTGGCCGGCGCGAGTTTTGACAAGTTGAAATCCCTGGTGGGCGAGTGGGAAGGCACCATGCACGAAGGTGGGAAGGAGAGTCCCGCCACCACCTCATACCGTCTCGTCTCGGGCGGCTCGGCGCTGATGAACGTGCTCGGCGCAGGCACGCCCTTCGAGATGGTCACCATGATTCACATGGACAACAGCGATCTGCTGGCCACTCATTATTGCGCCGCCCATAACCAGCCGCGCTTCCGCTTGGTGCCTTCGTCCGAGCCGAATGTGGTGACCTTTGTGTTCAAGGATGCAACCAATCTCGCCAGCCCCTCGACGCCCCACATGGTGGGCCTCAAGATCACCTTCGTGGATGCGAATCACCACTATCAAGACTGGACGTACTTCGAGAAGGGCCAGGAGAGCACTTCGCGATTCGAGTTCCACCGTAAAGCGTGAGCGGCCAGCAGCGTGTAGCCCAGGACGTGCGAACGTGAGGCAATCTCTGGACCGAGAAGCCGGTTTCACGCAAAGCCGCAAAGGACGCAAAGTTCGCAAAGAAAAGCGAGGCCTTCTCCTTCGCGCTGCTTTGCGCCTTAGCGTCTTGGCGTGAACTGTCTTGCTTCTCTGCGCTCTTGGCTACGACCTTCCGCCCCAACAGGGGCTGGCCTGCACGAGAGAGGAACGAATGCCGCGCGGAGAATTCAAACTGATCATCGGTAATATGTTCGGCAACAAGACAGGCCGGCTGATGCTGGAGGTTGAAACTCTGCGCCAGTTCGGCCGCAAGCGCATCCTGATTTTCAAGCCTGACATCGATACGCGCAGCGACTCGGGCTACATCAAGGACTATCACGGCAAGATGATGGACGCTCTGGAAGTGCCGGCGCGCGATCCCTGGCAGATGCTGCGCGTGGTGCGGCAGAGGGAATCCGAAATGGGCTGCCGGTTCCACATGATCGCAGTGGACGAGGTCCAGTTCTTTCCCACCGACTCAGGCTTTTTCCTGGTGGTCGATGAGCTGCTCGATCGCGGCTACGACGTGATCGCCGCCGGCCTGGCCCTGGACTTCAAGCGCGAGCCCTTCGGCTCGACGCTCCAGCTTTTTGGACTTTGCCGAAGCGGCCATGACTGCATGTGGCTGAACCCCCTCTGCGCGCGCTGCGGCAAGCCCGCGCCGCTGCCCCAGCGCATCCTGGACGGCAAGCCCGCGCCGTACAACGCTCCCCAAGTGCAGGTGGGCGGCAAGGAAACCTACGAGCCCCGCTGCTACGATTGCCACGAACTCCCCGGCCGCCCCGCGCCGCCGTTCTGAAGCTTGCGACCCACCCGCGAAGGGAAGAGATGTCTCACCCGGCTTGCTACTCTCGCCACCCTCTTCCCACTTGAGAGGGCCGTCAACGGCAACGGTTTTCAGCCCTCTCCCTTGGGGCGAGGGTGGTCCGCTGCCGGCGTTTTCACCAGCCGGAGCGGGCCGGGTGAGGGGTCTCTTCCCAAGCATCCCAACACCCGGTCTATTCTCCCGTCCATCCTCGATTACAGGCTGTCGCCCAAATCTGCGCGGAACTTCGCCGCGAGCTTGGTCTGCCAGTCCGACACCGGGTCGAGCCTGCCGAAGAAGAATCGCAGTACGGGCGGTTCTTCGATGAATCTAAGGCCGCCGATCAAACCCCGGTTTTGATAAAGCCGGGTGATACGGTCGATGGCGTATTTCACCTGCGATAGCGTGAACACGCGCCTCGGCAAGGCCAGCCGCAGGAGTTCCATTTCCGACAACCGCTCACTGCCGTCGGGGTTTCTCTGTTCCGACATCGTGCCGCGTTCCATGCCGCGCACCGCGCCGGCGATATACATGGCTGCGGCGAGCGCCCCGGCGGGGTACTCGACCTGGGGCACGTGGGGGATGAATCGCGTGGCATCCAGATGGCAGCCGAGACCGCCGGCCGGCGTGACCACGGGAATGCCTTTCCGGTCGAGTTCGTTGACCATATACTCGATGAACTGCGGGCCCTGGTTGATGACTTCTTCGTCCATGGTCTCTTCGAGGCCGACCGCCATCGCCTCCATTTCCCGCACGGACATGCCGCCGTAGGTCAGGAAGCCCTCGAACATCGGCACCAGGTGGCGCATGGTTTTGTAAGCCTTCTCGCTGTTCGTAATAATGCCGCCCCCGCGGGCCGCACCCAATTTGCGCGCGGAAAAATAGATGATGTCGCACAAATCGGCGATCTCGCGCGTGATCTCGCGGATCGTCTTGTTCCTGCAACTCTGCTCGCGGGTCTTGATGAAGTAGAGATTATCCTGCAGCAGGCTCGCGTCCAGAACCAGCATCAGGCCGAACTCGTCGCACACCTTGCGGACTTCCTTCATGTTCTCCAAAGAGAAAGGCTGCCCGCCCACCAGGTTCGTTCCGGCTTCAAGACGCACGAACGGGATCTTTGCCGGGCCGTGCTTCTCGATGGCCGCCCGCAGCTTCGAAGTATCGCTGTTGCCTTTGAACGGGCAGGTGCTCGTGGTTTTAAGGCCCTCGTCGATGAGGACCTCTTCGACTGAACCTCCGCACTCGGTGATGTGCGCCTTGGTGGTCGTAAAATGAAAGTTCGTTGGAACCACGCTGCCTGCGGTGACATAGGCCTTGGCGAGGATGTGTTCGCAGGCCCGCCCCTGATGCGCAGGGAGGAAATACTTCGTCCCGAAGATTTCAGTTAGCTTATTCGCCAGCCTCGTGAACGTCGCCGACCCGGCATACGCGTCGTCCACCGTGATCATCGAGGCCAGTTGATGATCGCTCATCGCGTTGACGCCGCTGTCGGTTAGCATGTCCAGGAAAACGTCGCAGTTTTGCAGCAGGAACGTGTTGTTCCCCGCCTCCGTAATGGCCTTCAGACGATCCTCAATGGGGATTAACCTGAGTTTTTGCACAATGCGGACCTTGTGCATTTCGAGCGGAATTTTCTCTCCGGTATACATCTTTAAGCTTGGCATTCTGACTCACTCCTCTATTTGTACTCGTTAGAATTCGTCTTCCTCCACACTCTTAAAAAGCCGACATCATACCATAGCAAGGCCCCTACTCGGGACTTTGAGGCGACTGTGGGCGCCGTGCAACATCTGTTGTGTCAGGGGGCAATCGGGCGTATGATGTTGGTCAGGTTCAATCCTTTAGTGGGAATTCAGTGCGAAATCGAGGAGGCATATGACAAATAGAGAATATGGCCAAGAGCAGGAGTGGGCTATGCGACAGACGGATAGTCCTGCTGCAAACTCATACCAGCCGAATGGATCGGCACAGAATGTCGCCAGCGATTTAGATCGTCCGCTGAGCGACCCACGGGGAACTGTTGAGAATTTCGATGGCATTGATTCCGGCGTCGGTGGGGGATACGAGCCGGTTGATCCTGGTCCTGGAAATCCTCCACTCGACCCAGGTCCTGGACATCCTCCATTCGACCCAGGTCCTGGGCACCTGCACACTTGGATGACAATGACGCAGGGAACTGCGGCGAGTTTTGAGAGCTTTGAGGCCGCGGGCGCCAGACCAAAGGAGGAGGAGGACCCTGGTGGCGGACACTCAGAATATTAGCCTATCACCTCAACAAGTACAGGCGCCGGCATCGGTGGTCGTCGCCACAATTGCTGTGCCTGCACCGGTGAGTTATGAATCGCCCGCAGAGGGATATAAGAAGGTCCAGACCGAGTACGAGTACTGGACGGGAAAACTCACTGACACAAGCATGCAGCTCTCCTACGCGCTGATCGCCGCGAACTGGGCAGTGTTCGGTTCTGCTAACTCGGTTCTTCACAACCGATACTCCAAATGGTCGATTGCTCTGGTGCTCTTCGCACTTGGCGTGAACCTGTTCGGTTCGTGGTTGTTAGGCGAGTTACACCGCGCTCGGGCCGTCGGCGCGGAAACGCGCAGTTCAGAATGGAACCTGGAGTGGGAACGGTATAAGGGTCAGACGAATCCTCGTTGGCCATTCACGCGCTCGATTATCGCGGTCGGTAGGACCATGCGGTACATCAAAGTCTGGTTTCCACTCATCGGTGGCGGCTTGTTTCTTATTGCGCTACTGCGCCGGTGAACGCTAGTGTCCGCGCCAGCCTTCGAACCCTCGTCCTGCGCGCGGCGTTTCCGATCCGCGACTCGAGGAAGGGCAAACGAAAATCCGGCGCGCCTTGAACAACCTTATCCTTTCACGACTCGCAGTGCTCACCACGAACGCCTGAGGTAGACGTTGAAAGCCCGCAGAACTCCGTTCAAGTTAGGATTCCAGAAATCCCGATAGCTGCCGTAATTGAAAACGAGTCCTCCTTCCAACTTGTACGGCAACAGGTAGTACGCTCTCGACTGCCCGACCCATTGCGGAACGATCACCTCTGAGATCTGGGTACTGCTGAAGCTCAGATTGTCCAGACCCGCCTGAAACATTACCGGATCGAAGCAGGGTGGCGGAGTCCCGGATTCACAGGTGCCTTGCGCAATCAGATACCCGTTGCCGAGTTGTGCGGCATTATTCGGATTCAGGTCGGGCCGGAACCCGCTGCGCGCTGAGTTATAGGTGAGTCCCAAGTTCAGGCCCAGACGCCGCTTGATGGTGTACGATGACTCGCCCCAGTAGCTTTGGCTGATCTGTTTGTAGAGCGCCGCAGCTTGGTCGATCACATAGTTCACGCTGCTATCATTTTGGAACGCCATGTAGGTGGTCAGGTTGTTCTGCTGATAGGAATATCCCAGTCCCAGGTTCCAACCCGGCACGACACGCAAGGTGGCGCCGGCAGTGTCAATGTAGAAGCGGTTGCGGCGCTGAAAGTCAGGAGGGAGGCCGGAGATGTCGGTCCCGAATCCCGGCGCCTCGCCGGGGGTGTTGGGGAGCGAAGGCGCCGGAAAGGAATTCTGCACGATGATGTTGGTATCGTTCGCAAACACCAGCCAACTCAGGGGTGTAAGCGTCACATTGCCAAGGATGAGGTTATTGCTCTGCGGCACGACCAGGTAGCCGGGACTATGCGTGCCCGTCCATTCGTAGCCCGCTCGCGCACTCCACAATCCATGGTCGTGATAGCGCAGCGCCACCCCCGCGGTGTTGCTGAATGAAGAAGGCACCACGGTTTGCAAGTCGGTGTTGTCCATCGAATAGCTCTGAGGCCAAAGGGAGGCGTTCGAACGGGTGATTCCGTTGCGCTGATAGCGGCCTTCCAGATCGAACCCTCGTGGCAACTCGTACTCCAGCCGCAAACCCTCCCAATGGTTGTGATACGACATATTTCCGTAGAGGCTGTAGTACGGGGTGAAGTCGTTGATGAGATTCTGCTGATGGAAATCGGCGGTCAGCCGCAGCCGGTCCCGCGGGCGCCAACTCACCGTCTCGTCGGTGCCAAACACATTTTGCGGATAAGACGTAAGATTGTCGCGCAAGCGCGTGTAACTCACATGGCCGTTGGTCGAGAGCGTAGGAGAAGGCGCCCAGTTCACGCTCACGCGATCCGAGGAAGCAACGTCCGGCGAAGGAATGTTGATGAAGTAATTCCCGGCTGGAAAATCCTGCGGCGCCGGACCGGCCGGAGGGGGATTGACGACCGAAAACCCTTCGTTTTCCGGTGTGAACGGCCCGGTAAACGTGCCCGTGGGGAGGATGAGCCGGTCATGGAAGCTGCTGTAGGCGTGCTCGTAGGTGAGGTGTACCGAGTTCAGGTCGACGTCAGCCCCACCGCTGATATTCCGAGTAGTGTAGTTTACCGATTGGTACTGGGACTGGTAGTGACATTGCTGACCGCAGGTGGTATTTACCCCGTTCACATAAACCGCAGGAGTCGTGTTCTCGTCCAGGTAGGCCAGTTGTGTTGCCCCGGCCCTCGCCTGCCAGTCCCCCTTCACAAACAGATGGACCGGAAGCCGTGGCATCTTGACTTGGGCCTGCGCTTTGCCTAACCGTCTCACCACTCCAAACGTAGCGTGAGAAGGAATGAGATCGGTGGTGGTGTCGGGAGGGCTGGTGCTGCCCGGGGGAACGTCCAGCACCGGAAACGCATAAAAAGGATAATGGTCCTGTTGCTGCATGAAGCTGCGCATGTCCACGGAGAATCGCGCCCATTCGCCGGCGGTGACCTGGGACACAGCCTGGTAATCCTGGCTGCTTAGCACATCGCCCCGCGATACAACGACAAGGTGGTTCTGCGACGACACCAACGCCGTCGCGGCATCGGTTCCTTCGGAGCCTCGCAGCGTGTCATACTCGCCCACCCGGCCGCCAAAACCGGACTTGTCCACGAAGCGGTAGGAGCCCGGGTTTATGGCGTATGCCGCCGCGGTATCGCCCGCTCCCGCTGCCGCAGGATCCGTATCGTCACCCGAGAATCTCGAGCCCGACATCGGAGGCAGATATCCGGACAGTAATCCCAACCCGCCACCGGCAGCGCCCAGCGGATAGCTTGGCGCGTGCGCCGGCATGAGAGTCGGCAGCCAAGAGGCGGCAGAGCGGGAATGCGAGGACGTAAGACTCGCTCCGGTGTGAGCCGACGAAATCAACTGCGCCTCGTCAGGCCCCTTGTCGATGAATCGGCTGCCCCCGGTGGGGGTGGGTGTGTCGGTGCCGTGGATTGACCCGTGACAACTGGTGCAGCGATCGACAAGCGGCAGGCCGGCGCCGTCGTGGTGCCCGGCATGGCATTGCAAACAGAGCGCGGGCTCACTGACGCTCAGCAGGTTCGTGTTCGGTGAGCCGTGAGGAGTGTGGCAGATCATGCAGTTTTCGGTAACCGGGGGATGCTGGTAAGCAAATGGGCCGCGATACTGTGCATGACAGCTTAAGCAGAGCTCGTTGGTATTGGCCAGCAGGAGATTATTCCCCGCAGGGCCTCCGTGCGGGTCGTGGCAATCCGCACAACTCATCTTCCCTTCACGCAGCGGATGGTGATACGGCAAACTCATTTGGCCGCGCTGGCTTGCGTGACACTTCAGGCAAGCATCGTTCGCCATTTGCCTGGGCCGCACAATCACCTTCGCCTCCGGCACGACATCCTCGACCAGGTTGACACGGCCGGGATTCATCCCGTCAAAGGCCTCTTCGCCCGTGGCACCGCCCTTTGCGCCGTAGGTGTGAGTCTGGTGGCAATCAGTGCAGCGGACTTTGTTCGAAGCGTGCGGTCCCGTCGCCCAGTTCCGAACCTCGGCATCACTGACGTGGCAACTCAGGCAGACGCCGTTGGCCGCGTCAGGCGGTCGCGCGCTGAGACGGATGATCTTGGTTACGTCGCCGTTGCCGTCCACGTGCAGGCTGCCGGGCCCGTGGCAATCCTCGCATTCGACCCCTTGCTGGGCGTGGAAGGCATGCCGAAAACCCTTGGCTACGTCGGCGTGACATGTCGCGCACGTGTCTCCACCAACTCGCGAGGCGCCCGGGATTTCAACGTACTTCGTGAAGGAGCCGTTCGAAGGCGAGGATTTGTCCTTTGCCGCGAGTGACCCGGGCGAAAGGGTAACTAAGCTCAAAATAGCCAGAATCAGTATGTGAAGTCGCGGCATTCGGCGCTCCTTGCGGGATACTGAGAGACCGCTCAAGCCCGTTGATGACTGCCTCACGTTGAATACACTACGAAAAACGCAGCTCTCACCCGCTGTCGTGCACTGACGACAGTTCAGAAGCAGCATAGAACCCAACTGCCGGTGTTCCTGACGCCCCTCCCATTCCCGGTACGGGATTGGGTTATAGCTCTTTGAAACAGTCGGGAATTATTTCACCGAGTTGTTTGGGTTTCAAGCGGAATTACACAATGATCGGCGTCCGCGTCCAGTTGGCGCCGGTCTTGGGAGTTTGCGATGTCCTGAAGGGACAGGGTCGAACACGCGGGCTACACGCACTTCCCTCAATCGAGTGGCGCGCCGCTTTGAAATTGCCTGTCATTCCGAGCCCTTCGCTGTGATCCTGAGCCCGTTCGCTTCGCTCAGGGTAAACTGCGCGAAGAGCCTGTCCCGAACGAAGTGAAGGAATCTCGCTCTGGGTGCTCAGGGTAGACTCCGCGAGGAATTTCGCCCTGGCCTTTTGGGGGCGGTCTGCCCGACGCAGAGCAAGATTCCTCGCTTCGCTCGGAATGACACTTTCATGGCTTCTGGGCGTTCGTCGGCTGACGAACATGAGCGACTGCTCTGAAACCGGCGCTTTCACCCCTTCAACGTCTACACCGAAAAGAAGCGCCGGGAGAAACTGAACCCGGTCCCGCGAGGCCTCGAGAGTTCGCCTGGAGAGCGAAGCTCTGCGGGCGTGGTGTGTCAAGGTTCAGCAATACGCACAGCTTCGCTGTGCGCCAGCCACGCTAATGGTGTGGCATCGGGCACGGGCCGGGAGTACAGTGGGGGGGATCCATGGAACGGACAGGAAGAGCCAAATCTCGCCAACGCTGAAATGTCGAAGGATTGCTAACGTGAGGGTTGTGGGCCAGCGGGAGCCTCGCGGCCCCCGCCAGCCGCCTTACGTGGTCTGTGACTTAACTTGCACCTCCATTGCATTGCACTAACTTGGCTTGTACCGACTTGCCTTGCTCCAACTTGCTTTACATCAACGTGCCTTACATCAACTTTCCTTAAATCGACTTGCCTTAAATCGACTTGCCTTAAATCGACTTGCCTTAAATCGACTTGCCTTACATCGACTTGCCTTAAATCGACTTGCCTTAAATCGACTTGCCTTAAATCGACTTGCCTTAAATCGACTTGCCTTAAAT
>Ga0209415_10018058_pt1 | contig 11164 bp, 12 predicted proteins | sample PeaSoiSIISIP2007_FD_187696 | JGI IMG/M metagenome (GOLD analysis project Ga0209415, IMG submission 187696) | Peat soil microbial communities from Weissenstadt, Germany - SII-SIP-2007 (SPAdes) (version 2) | ecosystem: Environmental > Terrestrial > Soil > Wetlands > Peat | place: Germany...
GCACATCCGCCATCAGCTTTTTCAGTTCTTCTTCCGCTACCACCTTGCCATCGAACAGATGCACTTCGCGCTGCGCATGTTTGGCGAAGCGCGGATCGTGCGTCACCATGCAGATGGTCGCGCCTTCGCGGTGCAGGTTCTGCAACAACTCCATCACCGCTTCGCCATTGCGCGAATCCAAGTTTCCCGTCGGCTCGTCCGCCAGCAGGATGGAGGGTTTGCCCCCGAGCGCGCGCGCGACCGCGACCCGCTGCTGCTGACCGCCGGAGAGTTGCGAAGGATAATGCCGCACGCGGTGGGCCATGCCCACGCGCTCCAGAGCCTCCATCACTCGCTTCTTCCGGTCCCCAGCCGGCATTTTCTGCCGGTAAGTGAGCGGCAGCTCCACGTTCTCATAGACCGTGAGATCGCCGATTAAGTTGAAGCTCTGAAAAATGAATCCGATTTCCTGGTTGCGAATGCGCGAGCGTTCGGCAAAGTCCAGGTTCTCCACCGGCTTTCCGTTCAGCGAGTAGCTGCCGCCGGTCGGCGTATCCAGCAAGCCGATAATCGACAGCAATGTCGATTTGCCGCATCCCGATGGCCCCGACATCGCCACATACTCGCCTTGATTAATGGAGAGGTGAACGCCCGAGAGCGCGTGCGTCTCGATCTCGTCGGTGTAAAAAACCTTGGTCATATCCTGAATCTGGATCAGTGGCTGTCTTGCTTCGGTCATAGGTCTGCCTCGATGTTTTATTGAGTTTTTTTACTCCAGCCGGATGCGGTCGGTTTTGTCCCAGCGTGACATGTCGGAAAGAATCACCGTGTCCCCTTCGCGCACGCCCTCAATCACCTGAATCGAGTTCACCGATTCCCGGCCCACCTTCACCGGGATGCGCGCCGCCTCTTTGCCGTCGGCATCCAGCTTGAACAGGCTGATGGTGCTATTTTCCTGCCCGAAAGCCGGTCGGCCGACATACAGAACGTCGTCCAGCCGTTCCAGATCGATCGTCCCATCCACGCTCAGGTCAGGCCGGGCGCCCTTGGGGAGTTCGCTGGTCAGCTTGACGTCTACCGTGACGGTTCCGTTCTGCACCGCCGGATCGACCCGCATCACACTCCCGCTGATGATTCCGTTGTGCGTGTCGATCGCTGCCGGCTCTCCAAACTGCACGTCGCGCGCTTGGGTTTCTGAAATCTTTAACTCCGCCATCAGATGATTCGGCTGTACCACTTTCGCCAGCATGGTTCCGGGTTGAACGTGCTGGCCCACTTGCAGCGGCAGATCCACCAGAATGCCGTCGATCCCCGCCCGCACTTGCAGCGCATCGAGCTGCTTCTTTTTTAATGCCGCCAGGGCCCGCATCTGCTCGACTTTGGCCTGCTGTTCCGCCAGTTGAGACTCAATCACTTTCTGGCCAATCAACAGCCTCTGCGTTTCCAAATCATTTCGTGTGGTCAGCTCGTCGGACTTGCCCTTCGAGGCCTTGTACGCCAGGCCAGAAATCACGCCCAGGTCATACAACGCTTTGTCGGTATCGGCCTGCCGTTTCGCCTGGCTATAGTCCGCGTTCACCGTCGCCGCTCCCGCCTTCTGGCTCATCAGATTGCTTTCGAGCGTCACGCGCTGGCTCTGGTATTCGGCTTCGGCAGCTTTCAATTGAAGTTGTGCATCCAGCGCCGCCTGCTCCACTTGTGGATTGCTCATCTCCAGCAAAATGCTGTCGGCCTTCACCTGCGACCCCGGCAGCATTCGGATGCGTACCACCGTAGCTTCCGTTTCCGCCGGAATCTGCCGAACCGACTCCTGGCTGGGGATGAGCGACCCCAATCCATGAACTTGCCGCAACATGGACCCACGTTTCACCGTATCGGTCCACACCGTGCCGCGCTCTACCGAAGGCGCGGCGGGCTTCAGTCGCAACACAACCACCGTCACCGCCGCAATCACGACGACGACGATGAGGATCAGCACCACCTGCCGGCGGCGTTTCTGGAGCTTGAATTCTGGGCGGGCGATATCCATCTCTTCTGTTCTAAGCAACCCATCCACCAACGGGCCCACCGCGTTAGAGTGTTGGAAACATGATTAGTTAGCGTCGGTCTTTCGGTGCCGGCCAGAGGATGGGTGTCCACTCTCGGACAGTGCGTTTCGAAATCCGGACACCTATTTGTCGCTCTTAAAGAAGCGGCTACATCAACCACGATCAGCTAAGAGTTCGGATTGTATTTTTCAAAGGGAGGCTGATAGTGAAAGGCGGGGCCTGCAAGTCAGTGAAATTGGCGGAAGCGAATGGGAGTCGAACCCATCAGCGACGGGATTGCCCGCCGTTCGCCGGTTTTGAAGACCGGGGTAGTCACCGGACCGCATGCGCTTCCGTATCTCTGCAAACCAAAGCCACGGACCGACGGAGTGTACATCGGATTGGCCGAGGCTCATAGCCTGACTCAATCCGTGAACATCCGTGCGATCCGTGGCTTGATTTTCGCGCCCCGTGTCGATCGGCTACTTTGGCTGGGCCGTCACTCGCAGATACGGCTTGATCGTCTTGTAGCCGGGGAACTTCTGCGCGGCCTCTTCGTTTGAAACCGCGCCCGTGATGATCACGTCGTCGCCCGGCTTCCAGTTCACCGGGGTCGCAACTTTGTGCTTCGCGGTGAGTTGCATGGAATCGATGACGCGCAGGATCTCGTCGAAGTTGCGGCCGGTGGTCATGGGATAGCTGATCTGCAGCTTAACCTTTTTGTCGGGGCCGATGACAAACACCGTGCGCACGGTCGCGTTATCGGCGGGCGTGCGGCCCTCACTGGTCTCCCCTGCGCTGGCGGGTAGCATGCCGTAGAGCTTGGCGATTTTGAGTTGCGGGTCTCCGATCATTGGGTAGTTCACCGCTGCGCCCTGCGTCTCTTCAATGTCGGCGGCCCACTTGCTGTGGTTGGTGACCGGATCGACGCTGAGGCCAATGATCTTCGTATTGCGTTTGGCGAATTCCGGCTGCAGCTTCGCCATGTAGCCAAGCTCAGTGGTGCAGACGGGTGTGAAGTCTTTGGGATGTGAGAACAAGATGGCCCAGCCGTCGCCAATCCAGTCGTGAAAGTGGATCGTACCCTGCGTGGTCTCAGCGGTGAAATCGGGGGCGGTGTCGTTGATTCGGGGAACGCTGTAGGTTTCGGTCGCGGTCGTCATAGTCATCTCCTTGATGAATTCGATTGGTTCAAGATTCTGAAGATCGGCCCGCCCGGGCTTTCAGAGCCTGATGCAAACCAGACTTGGTATAAAGCGGATGAAAATGAAACCCACCCGCTTTACCGGGTGGGTTGGGAAGAATCTCGCTGTTTCCCTAGCCACACGCCGGCGCCGGTTGACAACAACACAGGGCACTGGCGGTGGAAGGAAAAAACATGCTGCTAGGATAAAAGCCGCGACTGCCAGTGTCAAACGCCGCTTTTCGCTGGCCGTCATTTCCCACATCTTTCTGCATCGCCCGGTGAAAACCGCGCATCCCTTCTCTGGCACGGCAAATCGCAAGTTCGTGGGGACGTGGATGAGCAAGACTCGGCGGCTGGCCATGGCGCAGTGGGATGTGTTTTCTTCCCGGGCGCTCGAAGGAAACTCTCTGGCGGTATTTTTCGACGCGCGCGGTCTGACCGACGCGGAGATGCAGTCGATCGCCCAGGAGATGAATCTCTCCGAGACCACGTTCATCCTTCCCCGCGATTCGGAAACGGAGCGCGAGCGCGGCGTGCGCGTGAGAATTTTCACGGTGCAGGAAGAGTTGCCGTTCGCCGGCCATCCCACGCTGGGAACGGCTTTCGCGCTGCGCGGAGAATCTGCGGCGAAGGAGATTGCGCTCGAACTGAACGTGGGGAAGGTTCCCGTTGGCTTTGAAGATGCACCCGGCCAGGCCGCGTTCGGAGAAATGACGCAGATCGATCCCGTGTTTGGGATGCAGCACGACCGCGAGGCGGTGGCGCGCGCGACCGGATTGCGCACGGAAGACTTCGACGCGTCGCTGCCGATCGAGACCGTGTCGACCGGACTTGCCTACACGATCGTCCCGCTGAAATCTCTGGCGATCATCCAGGAGTTGCGCGTTGACATGAACCGTGCCAGCGAGTACCTGGAGAAGACCGGCGGGAAATTCCTATATTTTGTGTCCCGTGAAACCGTCGATCCCGCGGCCCGTTTGCACGCCCGCATGCTCTTCTATAACGGGGAAGATCCAGCCACCGGCTCGGCGGCAGGATGCACGGCGGCCTGGATGGTCGCCCATGGAGTAGCCGAACCCGATCAGCGAGTTCTGATCGAGCAGGGCATTGAGATGCGGCGACCCAGCCGCATCTTTGTGCGTGCGTCCCGCCGGAATGAGAGCAGCGATAACCGGGTAGTTAACGTGCGCGTTGGCGGCAACGCCATCGAAGTGATGCGCGGCGAAGTGTTTCTCTGACGCAAGTTGCGCAAGCTGCGGAAAACACAGCGGCCCACCGATGCAAAATAAAATCAATAGCCAGAAAGTCCCATTGGCATCCACGCCACTTTACAGTGAGCGTGCTTCCCGTTAGCATTCAACTCGCTCTGACATTCTTCATATTGAGAAAAGCCTCTGTTGGTTTTGCGGCCCGCTGATGCGGTGACGCACGACAGATTGCGAAAGGCTGATGAAACCCAAGCGCACGATTTTGTGTGTAGATGACAACGAGCAGTCCCTTTCCCACCGTAAAATTATGCTGGAAACCCGCGGCTACCGCGTGGCCAGTTTTTCGCGCGGAGAAGACGCGCTGGCGCGCTTCCTGCAAGGCGGAGTCGACCTGGTGATCGCCGACATGGCGATGCCCGGGCTCGACGGACCGCAATTGATTGCCAAAATCAAGGACCTGTCGCCGCACACCCCCGCGATTCTCATCTCGAGCAAGGTTCGAATTTACGATCACGACTCGCAGGCCGACGTTTTCCTCACCAAGGGGATGTATGCGCCCGTCGATCTGCTGGAGCGCGTCCGGTTGTTGCTGGTGCGCAAACGCGGGCCCAAGCGCATGCAGCAGCGGCCTCCGCAAATCACGCCCCAAATCGGCGCCGCCTGAAGCCTGTCTCTCAGACAGTTTCTTGAGTGACACAGCGTCTGCCCGCATTCGGCGCCAGCCTTCGTGTAAGATTCATAACAGGCATGGCCGAAGCATCCATCGAAGCCGGGTTCATCGAAGCAAGAAACCTTCGCAAGACCTATCACGTCGGCAAAATTGAGGTCGAGGCGCTGCGCGGCATTTCTTTCAGCGTGCAGAAGGGCGAGTTCGTCAGCGTGGTGGGCCCGTCGGGCAGCGGCAAGTCAACCCTCTTCTATTTGTTGGGCGGCCTGACCCGCGCCGACGGCGGCAGTGTTGTGCTCGACGGCGACGACCTGGCCTCGCTCTCTGACGCGCAACGCACGCGCATGCGCAAGCGCAAGATTGGCTTCGTGTTCCAAAAATTCAACTTGCTGCCCACACTGGATGCCCGCTCCAACATCGCCATCGCCCGCGAAATCTCCGGCAACGGCGAGGGCGATCCCGCGCACTTCAACCGCATCACCGATCTTCTCGGCCTGACCAAGCGCCTCGGCCACCGCCCGTCAGAACTTTCCGGCGGCGAACAGCAGCGTGTGGCTCTGGCGCGTGCGCTCATCAATAAGCCTGCAGTTGTGCTGGCCGACGAACCCACGGGCAACCTGGATTCCAAGAACTCCGATGTGGTCCTCAGCATGTTGCGGAAGTCGAATCAAGAACTCGGCCAGACCGTGCTGATGATCACGCACAATCCAGAGGCCGCGAAGTACGGCGACCGCATCATCCACATGCGCGACGGCCAGATTGTCAGGCCGGAAGACGATCCGCAGTGGGCACTGCACTAAGCGCCTGCGCGGGCCGGTGCGGTGTTATCCTATGTAAATCTTATCCTGCGATGAGGTTCTAAGCCCCTTTCATGCCTAATCCCGAAATCCCCGAAACCCAACCTGCCGTCGAAACCACCGAGTCCTTCGGCGACATTCTGTCTCAATACACCAAGAGCCATTCCCGCAAGACGGAAGGCAGCCGGCAACTGCAGGCCACCGTCATCGCCGTCAACGCTGAGGCGGTGTTCTTCGATATCGGATACAAGTCGGAAGGCCTCCTGCCGCTGGCCGCCCTGCAAGGCGAAACCTTGAAGCCCGGCGACAAATGCCTGGTCACCGTGAAGGGCCGCGATCTCGATGGCTACTACGAGCTTTCGCTGTTCAAGGTCGAGCGGCCGATGGATTGGTCTGCTCTGGAAAAAGCTTTCGCCGACAAGACGACCGTGCTGGGCACCGTGACGGGCGTGATCAAAGGAGGTTTCAGCGTCGACGTAGGCGTGCGCGCTTTCATGCCCGCTTCGCGCAGCGGAGTTCGCGATGCCGCTGAAATGGAGAAGCTGGTCGGGCAGGAGATTCGCTGCCGCATCATCAAGCTCGACGTCACTGATGAAGATGTCGTCGTCGATCGCCGCGCCGTCGCGGAGGAAGAAGAACGCTCCGCAAAAGACAAGTTCTATTCGCAGATTAAAGAAGGCGAGACGGTGAGCGGCACCATCCGCAGCCTCACCGATTACGGAGCCTTCGTCGATCTCGGCGGAGTCGACGCTCTGCTGCATGTCAGCGACATCGCCTGGGGCCGCGTCAACAAGCCGGCTGACGTTCTCACTGTCGGGCAAGCGGTCGAAGTGAAAGTGCTCAAGGTCGCGTCCGACGCCGACAAGCGCCGCATCTCCGTTGGCCTCAAACAGCTGCAACCGCACCCGTGGGATGCAGTCGCGGAAAAATTCAAGGCGGGCGACCGGGTGCGGGGCACTGTCACTCGCCTGATGGAATTCGGAGCGTTTGTGGAACTGGAGCCCGGCATCGAGGGCCTGATTCATATTTCCGAGATGTCATGGTCGAAGGGCAAAATCAGAAAAGCCAGTGACGTGGTAAAACCGGGCGAGACCGTCGAGGTCGTGATCCTGCAAGTCAACGCCGCTGAGCACCGCATCTCGTTGGGACTCAAACAGGCGCTGGGGGATCCATGGGCCGACATCGCACAACGTTTTCAGGTCGGGTCGGCGGTCGAGGGACCGGTCACCAACCTCACCAAGTTTGGCGCGTTCGTTCAGCTTTCGGAAGGCATCGAAGGCATGGTGCACGTCAGCGACATCAGCGCCGAAAAGCGCATCAATCAGCCGCAAGATGTGCTGCGCGTCGGGCAAGTCGTGAAAGCGCAAGTGCTTGCCATCGACATCGAGAAGCGGCAGATGCGGCTGGGCATGAAGCAACTCGTCCCCACCGGCCTCGACGAATACATTGCCGAGCACAACGAAGGCGATGTAGTGACGGGCCGGCTCATGGACGAATCCGGCGGCCACACGCGCGTGGAATTGGGCGAAGGAATCCATGCGACCTGCAAGGTCGCGGCCGTAGCGCCAGCCAAGTCCGAGGCTCCGAAAGAAGCGAAGGCCGATCTTTCTTCGCTGAGTTCCATGTTGCAGGCACGCTGGAAGAGCGGCTCCGGCGGCCCTCCAAAAGCAGAGCCCGTCCGGACAGGTCAGGTTCGCAGTTTTCGCATCGTTAAACTGGACCGCGCAGCGAAGAAGATTGAATTAGAGTTCGCCTAGCCGCGCGTTTGTTCTCACCGTGGAGGATTCCATGTTGCGCATCGTGCTGCTGTTGGCTGTGCTGTTAGTCCTGATCGTGCTTGTCCCGCGCCTGCTGTCTCGTTCCGCCACGCCCTCCGAGGGAAGCGCTGCGCCCGACTTCACGCTGCCTTCGCAGGAAGGCTCGTCCGTCAGTTTGAAGGATTATCGGGGAAAGTGGATCGTCCTTTATTTTTATCCCAAAGATCAAACGCCGGGCTGCTCCCGCGAGGCCCACAACTTTCAGGTCGATCAGCCAAAGTATGCCGAGCACAATGCCGTCGTCCTGGGCGTGAGCCTCGACAGCGTGGACTCACATAAGAAGTTCTGCGCCAAGGAAGGTTTGAACTTCAAGCTGCTGGCCGATACCGACCACAAAGTGACAGACTCTTACGGATCGCTGACCAACCTCGGTCTGGTGAAGTTCGCCGCGCGCCATACTTTTCTGATCGATCCCGCAGGCAAGATCGCGAAGGCCTACACCAGCGTCGATCCGCTAAAGCACAGCGGGGAAGTATTGGCGGAATTGGATGTGCTGCAGAAATCCGACGCAGGGAAGCAATAGTCGACGTTGTCAGTCCACACTGATCGGCGGACAACGTAAACTAACAACATGGCGACCGCAGCGAGCAACGATGTTAGCAATAAGCGCCCGCCCGCCGAATACCGCTACCCACCCGGCTTCCAGCGCAATCTGCTCTGGTTCGCGTTCCGCAGGTTTCGCCCCGCGAATCCCATTCTGCTCTTTCAGCACCTGGCGCAGAAATACGGCGACATCGCGCATTACAAAATTGGATGGAACCACATCGTATTCCTGAACCATCCCGACTACATCCGCGAAGTGCTCGTGGTGCAGAACGACAACTTCATCAAGGAACGCACCGTGCGGCGAAGCAAAATGCTGCTGGGCGCGGGCATGATCACCGCCGAGGGCGCTCAGCATCGCACGCAACGCCAGGTGGCGCAGCCTGCGTTTCATCGCCAGCGCATTCCGGAATACGCCGGCACGATGGTTCGGGAGGCAGGTCGCTTGCGCGACCGCTGGCGCTCCGGCGAGCAGCGCGACATCTCCATCGACATGATGCATCTCACTTTAAACGTGGTCGCTCAGACCCTTTTTTCTACAGACCTTCGCGGCCAATCGGGAGACGAAGTCGACGAACTGGCCAGCGCCATCAACCGCATCATGGGTCTCTACAATTTTCTGGTGATGTTGCCCGCGGCGGAGTGGCTGGTGCACCTGCGGCCGCCGGGCTTGGCCGCGTTCGTCAGAGCGCGCAAGCGCATTGACGCAGTCGTCTACCGCATGATCGCCGCCCACCGCCAGCGCGGCTCCCACGGCGGTAGCCTGCTCGATATGATGTTGGCCGCCTCGCCTGATCCAAGCTCGCCAGATCATAGTCCGGCATCAGAGCAGTCGCTGCGCGACCAGGTCATCACGATTTTTCTGGCCGGTTATGAAACCGTAGCCAACGCGCTGTCCTGGACATGGTACCTGCTCTCGCAGAATCCCGAGTGCGAGCACCGTTTCCACGAGGAAATCGACCGCGAACTGCAAGGCCGCCTGCCCACCTTCGACGACGTCCCCCGGCTGCGTTATGTGGAAATGGTCCTGGCGGAGTCCATGCGCCTCTACCCGCCGGCGTGGGCCATGGGCCGCTACGCCCGCCGTGACTTTCAGTTGGGCGACTTTTTCCTGCCCGCGAAGACGACAGTGCTGATGAGCCAGTTCATCACCCATCGAGATGCTCGCTTTTTCCCTGATCCTCTCCGCTTCGATCCGGAACGCTTCGCGCCCGAAGCCAGGTCGCGCCATACCAAGCTGGCGTATTTTCCATTCGGAGCCGGAGTCCGGCAGTGCATCGGCGAGTCATTTGCCTGGATGGAGGGCGTGCTACTGCTTGCAACGCTAGGGCAGAAATGGAAGTTGAAGCTCGTTCCCGGCTACCGCGTCGAGCCCGACCCGCTGATTACTCTGCGCCCAAAGTACGGCATGAAGATGCATGTTGAAGCCCGCGCCACAACCGGCAGAGGCTAGGTTGGAGCACTATTTCAGCTCGGCAGGAGTATCCGCCAGCCGGTGCACACCCGACCGGCGCATCGCAAACAAAATCGCCCACCCAATCATTCCCACAGCGTAGAAGAAAATCAGTCCCAGAACGATGCCTCCCAACAAAACGGAATGCACGGGATGGATCGGTCCGATGGGAGGACTCACCTCCCCACGCAGCGACGACGAGATTGCTTCTCCCTGCTTGATGGCCAGCATCACTCCGCCGAGAATGATCGCCATCAGAGCGGCCGTTGCTTTCGGAAAACGGAATTCAGTTCGCATCGTAAACCTCCTCGTTGGAAACCATAGCCAGACCGGACCGCCGCCCAAAACTCGCCAGTGTTCCTGCAACGCCCCGCTCACAATCCCCGCAGCCTCCCGGATCCAAAAGACGCTCCGCGCCGCCATTCCCTTCGATGCCGTCTCGCCCTGCAACTCACGGAACACCACAATCATTTCTTCGCCGAATTGTTCGCGATGGCACGCCGGGTAGAGCCGCAGCAGATGCCGGTAAAAGCTGACGCCGAGCATCGTTTAGGCCTCCTTCCGCGCGATCCGCAAATTCGCCAGGTGCGTGAGTTGCTTCATCCGTCCGACTTCAAGCCGCAGGTTCTTGCGTCCCCGCGCCGTCAGCCGATACGCCTGCCGGCCCCGAGAAATGTCCTGTTCTTCGACGCGCTCAATCCATTGTTCATCGAGCAGTCGGCGCAGCGCGCCATACAGTGTTCCCGTGCTCAGCCGCACGCGTCCGTCGCTCATCTGCTCGACATCCTTGAGAATGGAATACCCGTGCCGCGCCTGCCCCGCCAGACTTAGAAGGATCAGTAACACGGGCTCGGTAAGGGGCAGAAACTCCATCGTGGCCTTTCACGACATGTCGTACAACGCCATATTGCCGCAGTTCTGTGCCAAAGTCAAGGACGGAATCATCAGTGACTCCCCGTCGTCCCAAGCCCTCTGTGGTGAAAGGTCCTTTAGCCTCGGCCCCGAAACTGGATAATATGCCGCCGGTCGCGTTTCGATGGCCGGCCTTCCGGCAGCGTCTCGAATTCACGCAACGCCCTCCGCTCCGCCGCAACTTTCTGGCGCATCTCGCGGCTCTCTTCGCTTTCGCGGTAAAGCGTCTGCGCCACTGCGGCCGGGCCGCGCACGTCGCTGAGCAGCAAGACTTCCACCTGGAATTCGCCGCCCTCATTGGTCACGCGCAAGCGGTCTCCAACCCGCACCTCGCGAGCCGCCTTGGCCAGTTGCCCGTTGGAGAAAACTCTGCCGAGTTCGCACGCCCGTTTCGCCAGTGGCCGCGTCTTGAAAAATCGCGCGGCCCACAGCCAGATATCCATCCGCACGCCGGTCATAAAATCCATTTTCCTACAATACGGATCAGAAATGTCCAGAGTTAAGCAAATGCAGATTAACAATGCTGATAAGAATGAAAGATCAAAAATGCAGATGAAGAATGCAGCTTAAACAAT
>Ga0209415_10018059_pt1 | contig 11163 bp, 9 predicted proteins | sample PeaSoiSIISIP2007_FD_187696 | JGI IMG/M metagenome (GOLD analysis project Ga0209415, IMG submission 187696) | Peat soil microbial communities from Weissenstadt, Germany - SII-SIP-2007 (SPAdes) (version 2) | ecosystem: Environmental > Terrestrial > Soil > Wetlands > Peat | place: Germany...
CCCGCCGCCGTCATCGCCGCCGGCGCCCGCGCGGGCCTGGTCCCGGTCGCCCGCTGCGTCGCCCTGCTCGCCGGGCTCCGCGGCGGCCAGCTCATCGCCCGCCCCTCGTTCTTCCAACTCGACAACCTCCGCCGGGCACGAGCCAAGGGCCAGCCCTGGCACCTGATCGTCCACGAGGACGTACTGATCTTCCGCAACCCGCCGAAGTGCCCGGCAGCCCTGCCACCGCCCTCACGCAGCGCGCGCACGAGGCAGGGCAGCAGTACGCCCGGCCGATTCCCGGCCAGGCGGGGGACCTGGCCGCGTGAGCAGCCTGTCGCACTGGCCGTCCGGCTGGTCCCGGCCCGGTAACGGCTGGCCCGTCCGCACGGTCCCGCGCGCACGAGCGCGCCGGCCCCGGGCGGAACCGCCGGCCACGATCAGCACTCCGCTCCCAGCGGTCCGTCAAGCCCGCGCCGGCCCGCTGGCGGCAGCGCGCCGGGCCGGACTTGACACGGCGCGCGGAGTCGGGCGTGGATGCTGCCGGTCCCGGGCGGAAGGCCAGCCGGGCCAGCCGGTCAGCACGAAAACAGGCCTTCGTCGTTCGGTGCGGCAGGCCCGCGCCGTCGGCCGCCGCCCGGGACCCCCGCCGTCCCCGGCACCCTTCGGCCGCCCGGCGGCCGAGGCCCCGACCGGCAAGGAGGCAAACACCGTGACCAGCAGCAGCCGGGCCGTCGGCCTTGGCCGGTACCTAGCACGGCACGGCTTCGCGCCCAGTCTCGTCAACCCCGCCTGGCTTGACCACGATGCCGGGCACCAGGTCATCCGGGTTCTGCACGAGCCCGGCGAGACCACGTTCCTGTACTGCCTGGACCCCGCGCCGCGGCTGCCTGTACGAGGCCAGGTTCAGCCCCGGCACCCCGGACGGTGTGATCACCGCCGCGATCGACGCCGCACTCAGCCAGCCCCGGCCTGGTCCGCCCCTATGCGGGCCAGGCCGGCCACGGGCCGGCGGCGCACGCGCGAAGGAAGGCAGTGACCCGCGATGACGATCGATGAGCTGATCGAGCTGGCCACCGAGGCACGCCAAGACCTGGGAGGTGACGCCCAGATCCGGATCGCCTACCAGCGCGGCTACCCGCTGCGCGCCGCGCTTTCCTGCGTGACCATCCCGTACAGCACCGACCCGGCCGAGCTATACGCTCCCGACGAGCAGGCCGCCGGGCAGCAGCACGACGGCACGTTCCTGTGGCTCGCCACGGGCGACCTCCCCGGCCCGGAGAACCCCTACGCGCCCGAATGGGCCTGGCTCGGCTCCTACTTCACCTCAGAAGAGCAGCGGTGACAAGCAGCACCGGAAAGCCCTGGCCTCCTGCCCCTGTACCGCGGCCGATTCCGGTGCCCGGCCTCCCGCCTGCGCGACGACCACGGCAGGCCGCCAGCACCAGCCCATAGGAGCCCGCGCAATTCATCAGCCAGGCCGGGCGGCCGGCGCGAAACCGTACATCGAGATCGAACCCCGGCACGTCGACCGGCCTGGGACCGGACCGCCGGGCAACGCCACCGGCGTGCGCGCCTCATTCCTGGCGCGTCCTGTCGCCGGGCTGCTAGCCGTCCGCGGCCTGCCCGTCTTGCAGGCGCACGCCGGCGGCCCGCGGCCAAGAGGGGCCCCCGCGCGACGCGTGGATGTGCCGGACCAGCGGATTCGACCCGCCCGGCCCTGCCCCCGGGACCAGGGTGCCCCGGTAAAGCCTCCGGCATCAGCGACGTTGCAGGCGGCGGGCGCACAGGCGGCGTTGGCCAGGATGGTGCCGAGGGCAGGGCCGGGTTGCCTGCGGCGACGTCGGGGTGTCGGGCGTGGGCGTTGCGCCAGCGCAGGTAGTCCTGCAGCCTGCGGGCCAGCGCGGGGTAATCGCGGTAGTCCGGGTTGGCCATGACAAAGGTGCGGACTGGCCCGAATTGCGCCTCGATCGGGTTGGCCCACGATGCATTGGTGGGCGTGAAGCACAGCTTGACGTTCTCCCGCCGGGCCCAGGCTCGGATGGCCGGAGTCTTGTTCGCGGACAGGTTGTCCATGATCACGAACAGCCGGTAGCCGCCGGGCCGGGCGGCCTGGATCGACTTCAGCGCGGCCAGGGTGTGATCGGCGCCCTTGCGCTCGCGGACCACGCCCCACAACTGGTCATCGCCCAGGCCGTAGCAGCCGTGGAAGTAGCGGATGCCGTCGGTGCGGTGATAAGTCGCGCGCAGCCGGGCGGGGCGCTTGCGGTACGCCCAGCAGGCCACGTGGCACGGCCGGATCGACAGCGGCCCGAACTGGTCGAAGGCGAAGCGCCGGTCCGGGTAATGGCTGGTCACGTACTCGATCCGGTCCAGCTTGGCGTCCTTGTCCGGATCATGAGACTCCTTCCAGGTCCGGGTCCGCTGGAAGCTGATCCCGCGGGCATGCAGGATCTGCCGCAGCCGCTCCCGCCCAACCCGCACCGGCCGGTCCAGGCCTGCTAAGTAGGCGGCGAGCTTGCGCAGGCTCCACCGGGTGAACGGCTGGCCTAGCGTCTCCGGCCGGGTGGTGGCCGCCGCCACGATGACCTCGATGTCCGCGTCACTGATCAGGCGGGGACGGCCGCCCGCCCACCGAGGGTCCGGCGCCGCCAGGCCCTTCTAGTTGAACGTGTGGATCACGTCCCGCACGGTGTCCTCATCCGCGGCGACCAGCCGGGCGATCGCCGGCGCCAGCGTCCCCGACGCGGACGCCATGATGATCATCGCCCGGCGCACCCGGACCGACCCGTGCTTACCGCGCCGCACGATCTGCTGCAGTCGCTGCCCCTCCTCATCGGTCAGCCGCCGCGCCCGGACCGGCTCAGCCATCACGCCTCCCGCCACTCGACCTGTCACCACAGATCGAGTGTGGAAGCAATCACCGCGCTGTGTCAGCCGACCCGGTGAAGGTTCCTGGCCAGCGCACTAGGGTACTGCCGTGAGTGATACACCAGACACCGGCCAGCCGGACGTTCGCCTGTCCCGTGACGTGGTGGGGCGGCTGCTGGCGGCATCGAAAGACGCCGTAGCTGACGGCGTCGATGTGCCGGCGAGCAAGACAAAGATTTTCGCGGCGGCCTACAGCTGGTGGCGCTTCACCTGCCGGAGCGCTGAGGCTGTGCTGCTGCTGAGCGAGCACGGCTTCACCATCGAGGCCTCTCCGATCGTGCGCAACGTGGTCAATCACGCCTACGCCCTGCACTGGCTTGCCGACAACGGGGACCCCGCCGTCGCCGCCCTCATGGCCAACAGCCTTGATGAGTCGGAGAAGCTGGCCAAGAAACTGGAGTCGTCTGGGTGGTCGGCGGCCGCTGAGTACCGCAGGATTCTCGAGGAGCGAAAGACCCAGGTGGCCGCTGCCCTCGACGGTGCAGACCCGAAGCTGCACCGGAAGCTCAAGAGCGAAGCGCGCAACTTCTACGACATGCTTGACCACTATGCGTCAGCCGACGCGTACCCGATCTACTCCCACCTGTCGAGCATGTCGCACACCAGCATGGAAACGGCCAACGCCTACCTCCACTGGCTTGATGACGGGGCTTTCCAGATCCGGGACACGGCCGACAGCGACGGGGACGCCGCGATCGTCCAAGTCGCTCTCTCGCTCCTGCAAGCCACGGATGTAATAAGCCGCCTGATAGACGGCGACCCCCTGCGCGCCGCCATCAACTCGGCCCGGGCGGACCTCGGGGACTAGTTCGTCACTGGGGGACTGGCGATGGCAAAGGGCCAGCTGTCACGAAAACTACGGGCCCAAACTCGCCGCAAATCAGCCGCGGAGAGAAGGATGGGCGGTATTAGCGGGTTCGACTATCATGCGCAGCCACAAGGGCATTCACGCTGCACCCTGGCCGGTCACCCGATGGGGGCAGAGAAGAGTCGCTGGGCGACGGCGGTTGCGGTGGCGAGCGCGAGCATGGCGTGCTCGCGGGTCCAGGCGGTCGCCCGCAGGACCGGGTCGGGGTGGGTGGCTGACGCGTAGTCGAACAGGGACTGGATCAGCTGACGCTCGGCGTCGAGGATGGCGGCCTCCCGCTGACCGACGTCGCGCTGCTTCTTCGGGCTGAGGTGCTCGTCGTGCATGCCCCTGAGTACCTCGACGGCGTCGCGGGACGCGCGGATGCTGCCCTTCCAGTCGCCGGCGTCCAGGCGCTGCCGTGCATCAGTGAGATCCCGAACCACGGAGCGGTGATCGTCGGTGGCCGTTCCCTCGGGGAGCCTGACGACGAGGGTGACGGCGGCGGCCTGCTGCCAGGGAGTAAGGACCTGGTGTGCCCACGTCTCGGCGGGGATGTCGAGCTGCTCCTGCCCGGTGCCCCGGATCGGACTGTAGGGGTTGACGTTCGGCCGGAAGGCGCCCTCGGGCCTGGGATACAACCCGGGGACGGGTTCGCCGTGGTTAAGGAGCACGACCTCCGGCGTGACGTAGAGGATCAGGTTCCCGCCGTCGCGGACGCGTTCGAGCTGCTCCACGCCGGCCTGCGTCAGGTGCCAGCGGGCGAACTCGCTCGTCGCGTACGGCTTGTCGCTGCCCTCGAAGGACGGGAACCCGAGCTGGGTGATGATGGTCTCGGCTTTCCCGAGGTCAGCCTGCAGCTTCGCTCCCTGCACGTGGCAGGACGCCAGGATCATGGCAGCGACCCCCGGCGCGAGCCCGTCAGCTCGTATCTTGAGCTCGATTTCAAGCGCGGGATCCAGGAGCGCCCTGCCCCGCACGGTGCCCGCGGTGATCGTCACGTGCCCGTAGTAACCAGTCCCGGTGCTCATTAGCTGCTCTCTGTTTGCCCTCGAGTCCCGGACGAATGTACCGACCCAGCTGCCCAGGGTGGCTGAGCCGCGCCGCCGTCCGCCCTGCCCGAGCGACGAGGCGCAGCCTGTACCTGCCGTTGCCCTGTGCCAGGCCGCTGACTGCTGCTTCCGGCGCCACCGGGGGCAGGCTGCTCCAAGACCTGGATCAGGCCGGGCTTAGACTCGCCCGGCTTGGCTGCCGGGCCAGAAGGGCACTTGCCGAGTCCACTGGCCGAGGAGGCGGGCGAACCCGTCGTCGTCGCGGGGATCTAGCTGGCCGAGGTCGCTCTGCTTGCTCGGCGTGCCGCGGTAGCTGGTGACGGTCATCGCTGTCGCCGGGCTGGTGTCCCACGAGTTGCGGGTTCCGGAGTGCACGCTCACGTAGATGATCTCGTCGTCCTCGTACGGGCCTGCGTGGGGGACGACCAGGTGGGCTAGGAGGGGATCGTCCTGGGTTCCGGCCCGCCCGCCGTGTGCCTTGCACGCTGCGACGAGCTGCTCGATGCGCGCTAGCCGGTCGCGGGCGGTCCACCGCTCGGCCGGGCCGAGGTCCGGCCCCCACGAGCGGACTAGCCAGCTGGCGGCCCCCTCGGGAAGCGGCCCGGTCTGGCCGTTGCGCAGGGTCCTGGTGACCTCGCACATCTGCCATGCCCGCGAATACTCGGACTCCGGGTCGTTTCCGGAGGCCAGGACCTGTGCCGCGCTGGCGCGCTCGGCGGCGTCGGCGGCGAGTTCGTCAGCGATGGTGAGCCGCTGGGGGCGGGTCAGCGTGCTCAGTGCGGCCGGCGCGTCTGACGCCAGCACTTCCGCGGCGTCGGTGAAGCTCCACTGATCGGCATGCCGGCAGCCGTCGGCGGGCATGCTGAGCGGCTCGATCTTGTCTGCTGGGCCGCGCAGCTGCTGGATGAGCATGCTGATGCCGAGTTCCAGCGCAGGGGAGGTGTCCAGGAACGCGGCGGCGTCCCAGGCGTCTTCTGACAGACGGGTGAGGACCGAGGCGAGGTAGGAGGCCTGCTCGATGTCGCCCAGGCTGGTGATGTTGGCGCTATGGTCGAACCAAGGTCCCGGCCAGGTGGCAATGACGGTGGCACGCTGGGCCGAGCGCAGGACGCTGTAACTGGTCATGGATGTCTCCGGGACAAGCGCCGGCGGATACCGGCGCCCAGGGCGTGCCGGAACCCAGCGGAGGATTAGGGATAGCCGGTAGCCCCGCGGCCCGACCGCGGCGCCCATCCGTGCTCTGATCATAACCTCCCGGCCTGGCTGGCGGGCGCACGCGAGAACCGCGCCGTCACCGAATTTGCAGGCGGCCCTGTAGGCGGGATGCAGGCGGGGACAGCGCGAGGCGAACCCCGATTACCGTCTAGGCCGAGCGGGATATGCCCGTCAGCGTCGGTAGAGACTCGGTCTGGCGCTCCCTTCTTGCGGCGAGCACTGGCGAGTTGGGGGTAAAGTTCCGGTCGGCTGAAGGCTGCAAGGTCGTTGCCGGCTTCGGGTGTCGGAGGGCCCGTCACGCCTGCTGGCGACGGCTCGCGAGGAGCAGAGTGTCGGGCGTAGGCACCATCCGGGGGATTACCTTCCAGGTAGCTCAGGCGCTCAGCGATGTCGTGGACCTCCTGGCAGAGGGACCTGGAGAAGCCGTCACGATCGAGGGCGCGGCCGATGTAGTTGACTACGAGGTCCTTGACCGTGATGGTCGGCCGATCGCGGTGCGGCAGGCGAAAGCCAGGCAGGAGCCCGGCACCTGGGGCGCTAACGAGCTTGCACAGATCCTCAGCGCATGGGGGGAGACGGGGTACGGGGAGGAGGCCGAGTTCGCGTTCGTTACGGACGCCTCACTGAGCGACAGCGGCCAGAGACTGTGGGACCTGATCAAGGACATGCACCTGCGTCCCGACGAAGCAGCGTTGCGCAAGGCAGCCGCGAGCTTCCGCGGCGGCCTGCAACTGCCATCACTAGATGTTGTGCGGCGCGTGCAGATCCTCACGCGGATGGGCAGCGCGGACAGCGTCTTGGCCAAAGTCGAAATGCGGATCCTGATGCTATTGAGCCGCGCGCGCCTCGCGACGCCGGAAGACGCCGCGAACGCCGCGAATAAGCTGCTGCGGAGACTGTTCATCATGGGCGGCAACACTGATCTCGCACGACGGACGATCAGCCGGGGCGATGTCCTGGACGCGCTAGGCCTTGACGAAGCGAGCCTGCAAGGCGGCTTGGCCTGGTCGCAGGACACCGCTCACGCCTACCGTGCCGCTGTCTGCGGGGAAGACCCGCAGGTCCCCGCGTTCGTGCCCATGAGAGTGCTGCCTACGGCCGCTGCCCCGCGCGTGCTCCGGCATAGGCCGGATCCTGGCCAGGCCGAGGTCAGGCAGAGCCTGGACGCCGTTCTGGGTGAACGCTCGGCTGTCCTGATAGGGGCAACAGGAGTCGGTAAGACGGCGGCGCTGAGGTACTTGGCCGGCATCGCCGCAAAGCGCGGGCTTGTGCCGGTTCCCCTCGAGGCGGCAGGCCATACGGCCGGCGCGCTTCCGCGGCGCGTCCGATACGCCATCGAGGCGATGCTCACGCAGCCGCTTACCGTCGGCGCTATCCAGCATGTCCTCGCCGCCCCTGAACTGCTGCTGCTCATCGACGGCGTCTCAGAGGTCAGCGCCGGAACGCGAGAGAGCCTGTGCTCAGACCTGCGCCAGCTCGCAGTGCAACGCCCCGTCCGGATCATTGCCTCGGGCCGTGACCTGCCGATGACCTGCAGCGGCGCCGGCCTTCCCGGCAGCACCGCGGCGTTCCGGATAGACGAATTGGACCGCGACGGCCGCACGGAGCTTGCCCGCGCGCACGGTCGGCCGCACGCGGTGCGGCTGATCGAGTACCGACTCGGTAGCGCTGCCAGCAACCCGATGCTTTTCCTGATGGCGCTGAGCCTCTCCGGCGACGGGCTGCCAGGCAGCAGGGCTGAAGTGTACGAGCAGTTCGTCCGCGGGCTCGTCGCCCGGGCCGGGACGGCCGACGATGATGTCGGCATTGCAGCCCTCGGCGTGGCATGGGCCGAGATGATCAGCAGGGATCAGCGCGTCGCGGACCACTACAGCTGGCGATTGTCGCTGGGCAACGCGCTCGATCGCCTTGCCGAGCTTCCCGCCTGGCGCGGCCACACGGGCACCGCGGAGACCGCCCTGGCGGCAGCGCAACGCATCGGGTTCCTGACCAGGCACGATCCTGACAGCGGCCTGGCGCCTATGCACGACTCGATTGCCGATTTCCTCGCAGCGCGGGCGATCGTGCGCCAGGAGGCGAGCCTGCCATCACGGCTGAATACCGGCTACGACGAGATCGTAAGGTTCATCGTCGAGCTGACCGGGCTCGCCGATGCGCTAGCCTTGCGACTCGCCACCGAGAACCCGCTGATGGCCTGTCGGGTGGCGCACCAGGGTCCAGCACGGGGTCTCGCCGACGCAGATGTGGTCGGCTCGCTGCTTCAGGCTCTGTCCGGAGGCCAGGCCACGCAGGCCCTGGCAGAATCAGGTCTCCGGGTCTGCCATCACGATCGGTTCACCGGAGCCGTGCTGGCAGGTGAGGGCTACCAGGTGGTGGATGCCGCGGAGTTTGACCTGCTGGCGCGCGAGCACCCGGCCGTTATGCTGCCTCCGGGTACGGGGAGCCTGCTGCTTGCGGTCACGCTGTGGGCTGCGGCCGTCGAGCGCACACTGCGTTCGCGCAGGCGGCTCTTCCAGTCGGCACCGCCTGCCGACGCCGACCAGGCTGGCCCGCTGCTGACTGCCTACCTCCGCGAGAGGGACTCTGCGCTCCAGCATCTGATCAGCGTTGCACTGCCCGGCACCGTACGCAGCCGGGTCCTGGAGGCCGTTGGCCCGTCAGGAATAACGGCCTATGTAGGCGACTCGCAGCCTGGGCATCTCGGCGGAGTCGAGGTGCCGCTCCGCTACCGGCGAAGTGACGAGGTTGTCGTCACCCGGGGGCAGCCGCCTGCCAACATTAGTCTCCCGGGCCTGGACACGCTGGCCGGGATGATGCGCCTGCACCCAGCCCTGCAAGCGGCGCACGAGATACGCCAGGCGCTATCCACGCTGACCGACTACACGTGGCCGGTCCCGTGAGCGCGCAGCTATGGCGGGCCGTGGTTGACCTGGCAGCGGTCTGGCGCCCTTCGCAGTACGTCCAGGAATACGTCTATGGCGCACAGCGCCAGCTCGTCCGGTCCAGAGGCACCGGTGCCGACCACATAGAGGCACAGCCGTTCTACCTCCTGACCTACCTGCCCACTACCAGCACGTACAGCCCGGCAGCAGAGCCGCCCGGCTGGCGGGAGAAAGCCGTTCAGGTCGCCGACGGCTACACTGCGCTCATTGAGTGGCTGCGGTCCCGGCTCGTCGGCTACCCATTCGTCGGCACGCCCCAGCTCGCCCTCGCCAGCCCGTGGAGCAGCCTCACACTGTCGATGCGCGTCCCGTGGCTACCCCGCGCCCGTGCCTGGCAGCTCCAGAACCAGCCGAGGCCGCCGGTGATGCCGTTCCTGCCCGACCGTTCGGCCCAAGCCGAGGCCGGGGGGAACCTCGCCGTGGCGGTCGCGTCCAGCCCAGCAGCCGCCGAAGTGGAACGCTCGTGGAATGCCCTCACCACCGACGACAAGCGCCGCCTCTACGCAGCAACCATCGCGATGGACAAGGCCCGGTACCCAGAACCCGACGACGTGCGTGGCGATGAAGACTTCCGCGAGCTGGCATGGTCCGATTACATACTGGACGATGCCCTTAACGGCCTTCCCCAGCGCGCCCGGGCCTTCACCGATGCCCTGGCCGACGCCGACAGCCTGCTCCAGCAGGCCGCCGTGTTGTTCAGCCAGCTCGTCATGCCCGGCGAGATCCGCCAGCTCCCGCACGTGGGCTACGTCAGCCGGTTCGATGGACCAGACCATTGGCATACCGTCCGCTCTGACTCGTACATATACGAGCCGATCCGAGTACGCGAAATCATCGGGTTCGACCACCCCTATCCGCGCGGCCTCATGCTCGTAGAGGGAATCACCGAGCAGCTGCCATTTGAGCCACGTCCCGGCTCCGTAACCGTCCGCGGCCCGATCCTCCCGGGCAGCGAGGAACTCGCCGCCTCCGCAGTACGCATCCAGCGAGTATTCGTTGCACCGGCCGGGCCGCAACTTTGAAGCGGTCTCGTCGTGCACTATGCCGGCGAGGAGTAGGGGTGACCCGAGGGCTACGAAGTTAGCGGGGCGGCGTCCCAGGGACGCATGAAGACGACCATGTCCCGGGCCCGGGTGATCGCGACGCGCAGGACACGGCGCCGCTGCGTGATGCGGGCGGCATCCCAGCCGGGGTCAAGGAGCCTGGCGTGGTGCCGCCCCTCGGCGATGATGACAGCGTCGAATTCCTTTCCCTTCGACTTGTACATGTTCATCAGCGTGACCGGGTGAGACTCGGCCGGTTTTCCCGCGACGAGCTCGTCAGCCAGGATGCGGCCGACGACGTCCGCGGCCCCCGGGTAAGACGACTGGCCGTCCCAGATGTCGTTCAGTCCCCAGGCGAGCGCATCGGTGGCCTGGAGCAGGCGGAGCAGCCGGACCCGGCTGAACACTTCTTCCAGCTGAGCGGACCCGTGCAGCCGTGCCCGCGCGATCCGCCAGTCCGTAACGGGATTGCCGGTAAGCTGCAGGCCGCTGTCGTAGGCGGAGATGATCGCCCTTGCCGTGCTGGTGGTGGCGTTCTTCCCGGTGAGGAACCGCGTGATGGCCTTCTCGACGGAGGTGACCGCCGCCCTGGCGGTATCCGTCTTCTTGTCGGCGAGCTTGACGCGGTAGAAGTCCGCGATCTTGCGCAGCGTTGCGGTGATCGCATCGGCGGGAGGCAAGGTGGGCCATTCAAGGATGCTCGCCACCACGAACCCCGCGGCGGCCGACAGGCCCGGGTCCCACACCAGCTCGTGGTCTATGGCGGGCCGTACCGTCCCGTCCGGCGCCTGGCGGTCCTCGGAGAGCTCCTCGGATATGGTCGCGGCCAGCGCGTTGGAAGGAGCCAGGACGGCGATGGTGGGTAGCCTCCCCAGTTGCCCGGCAAGCTGGCCTTGGACGAGCGGGATTACCCGGTGGACTGCCTGTTCCGGCGTGGAAGGGTAGCGGTAGCGAAGGTCGTAGACCGTCTTGGGCACGGGAGCCGGCTGGCCGCGCAGGACGGCGTTGGCGTAGTCGAGGATGCCGTTGCCCGGGCTCCGGTGGTTGTCGCCGGCCAGGTCGAAGCGCGTGGGGTTGAGGACTTCGATGGCCTGCTGCAGGCGGGCCTCGTCGACGCCGGGGATGAATCCCTCGTAGATCCGCTGGTCGGGGTC
>Ga0209415_10018060_pt1 | contig 11163 bp, 10 predicted proteins | sample PeaSoiSIISIP2007_FD_187696 | JGI IMG/M metagenome (GOLD analysis project Ga0209415, IMG submission 187696) | Peat soil microbial communities from Weissenstadt, Germany - SII-SIP-2007 (SPAdes) (version 2) | ecosystem: Environmental > Terrestrial > Soil > Wetlands > Peat | place: Germany...
GCTGCGGCCCCGGTCGGCGCACCTCGACACGGAGTCACACGAGGCTCTCGAGGATGTCGCGGCGGCGGGTGAGCGCGATGAAGTGCCCCTCGCCGGGATAGCAGGTGAGAGTGGCGCCCGGGATGCGACGGGCGAGCTCACGCCCCCAGGCTTCGGGGACCAGTGCGTCGGCTCCGCCCTGGAAGACGTGGACCGGGATCGCGATGTCTTCGGGAGCGAATCCCCATGGCGCACTCATGGCCAGGTACTCGTCGACGCCCCCTCGGCCGTCCGTGGCTCCTTCAGCGAGGAGTGACGGGAGCCACCGGCCACGCTCGGTGACCGCCCTGCCTTCCTCCGCCGGCAGGTGCCGGACGGCCTGGCGCAGCAGCACGTTCGGCGCGCGTCGAGCCAGCACCCGGGTGAGGGCGAAGTAGACGCGGGCGGCGACGGGCGCGTGCCTCGAGAGGCCGGTCAAGGTCCGGTCGAGCCCGTTCAGCTCCTTCCGTGTGGCGCGGTCGTCGAGCGGGGGGCAGCCGGCGACGACGGCACAGCGCACGACCCGGCCGGCCAGGGCGTGGGCGACCGCCAACGCGTACTGACCACCTTCTGACCACCCCATGACGCGGAACTCGCCGACCTCGAGGTGCTCGAGCAGCGGCACCAGATCGGCGTCCACCCACGGGAGGAGGCCATGGCCGGGCAGGCGGTCGGTGCGGCCGACTCCGGGTCGATCGGGCGAAATGAGACAGAGGCCCAGTGCCCGGGCGTCCTCGTCGGCGGGGCCGACATCGTGGCCACTCACGAGTCCACCGTGGCAGTTCAGCACCGGCACTCCCCGCTCGTCCCCGTAGAGCGCGTAGCCGATGCGGCGGCCACTGGGGAGGGCGAGCTCGTGATCGCCGGGAGAGCGGGTCATGCGGAGACCCTATTCATCGGGGCGGGTACCGGAGCCCTTTCGTCCATCGATGAGATCCGGACGAGGGTCCCGCGACGAAGAACCGATGCCGGCGGCCACCTGGCCCTCTGGGCGGGGTCGTCCCGGTCGACGGGACGTCCGCGGCCGAGGCCGGTCTCGGTACGGGTGTGCGCGGCGGTCTCTCTGGCCGGCGTCGTCGACCTCGCCGCCGCCGTTCGGCGCGGCGTGGGAAACGGGGCGGTGACCGCACTCATGGGCGGAGGACCCGACGATGTCCCGGATCGCTACGCCCTGGGTTCGCCTGCGTCGCTCCTGCCACTGCACACACCCCAGTACGTCTTCCACGGTTCGGCGGACACGGCGGTGCCGGCGTCGCTCAGTGCGGACTACGTCGAGCTGGCCCGGTCGCTCGGAGACCGGGCCGAATACGTGCCCGTGCCCGGCGCGGGGCACCTCGAGATGATCGACCCACGCGGTCGGGCCTATCCCGAGGTCGTGGCCCGGCTCGAGACCGTCCTCGGCTGATTCCCGTCCCGACCGTTGCACCCGTTGGGCGTCCCTGAAAGAATATGATTCTGGTGATGAAGAACGCAGTTCCACCCGTCATGGACGTGGCCGCCCGCATCGCCGCCGACACGCTGGCGAAGCGTGGCCCCGACTACACCGACGAGGTCCGGCGCCTCCTCGACGCCGCCCTCGCCATCATGGGCAAGCATGGCACCACGGCGCGGGCGCGTGTGGCCGACATCGTCGCCGCCGCCGGCGTGTCCAACGACACCTTCTACCGGCACTTCTCGTCGAAGGACGCCTTGGTGGTCGCCCTCCTCGAGGACGGGACCGATCGGCTCGCTAGCTACGTCGCCCACCAGATGAGCAAGGAATCGACTTCGGAGCGCAAGGTGCGCCGTTGGGTGGAAGGGGTGCTCTCGCAGACCAGCGCGGAGGCCGCCGCCACGACGCTGGCCGTGCTCTGGAACGGGAGCAGCATCGGCACCGGGGTGACGGCCGGTCGTCACAACGCGAGTGTCCCGCTCGCTGCCCTGTTGCACGAGCCCTTCGGCGCGCTCGGCAGCGTCGACCCGGAGACGGACGCGTCCCTGGTGGCTCACGCCACCCTGGGCAAGGTGGCGGACCACCTCTGGGCCCGCACGCGGCCGTCACGGACCGAGACCGAGCACATCACCCGGTTCTGCCTCAGGATCGCCACGCCATGAGTGAGGCCGAACCGCTCGTCCTCGTCGAGGTTGAGGACCGCATCGCCACCATCACGCTGCACCGGCCCCAGGCGCGGAACGCCCTCAGCCGGGCACTGACCTTTGCCCTATGGGACGCGGTCGCGGCCGCGGGGGAGGACCCCGGCATCGCCGTCGTGATCCTGACCGGGGCCGATCCGGCCTTCTGCGCCGGCGTCGACCTCAAGGAAGTCAGCGGAGAGTCGCCGCCCAGCGCAGCGCCCCGGGGCCCGGGCGAGGGACCGGAGCGCAGCGCCAACGGCCTGTACCGGTTCCTCCCCCTGATCGACAAGCCCATCATCGGCGCGGTCAACGGCGTCGCGGTGACGGGTGGACTCGAGGTCGCGCTGCAGTGCACCTTTCTCGTGGCGTCGGAGAGGGCGAAGTTCGCCGACACCCACGCCCGGCTCGGGGTCATGCCGGGCGGCGGGATGACCGTCCTCATGGCCCAGTCGATCGGGCTCCGACGCGCCATGGAGCTCTCCCTCACCGGAAACTTCCTGACCGCCGAGGAGGCGCTGCGGGCCGGGCTCGTCAACCACGTCGTGCCGCACGAGCAGCTGTTGCCCTTCACCCGCCAGCTGGCTGCCGACATCGTCAGCAACGACGAGGTCGGTGTCCGCCGGCTGCTCGCGCACTACCGCCAGATAGCCAACGCAGCGACGCTCGAGGAGGCTCATCTCATCGAGGGGTTCATGGCCGAGAGCTGGCGGCCGGGGACGAGCGACGTGGCGGCTCGACGAGCCGAGGTGGAAGCGCGCGGCCGCCGGCTGAGCTCGTGACCCTGTAGGCCGTGACGAGGAAGGGACTGCCATGGGATGGGACTTCGAGACCGACCCCGACTACCAGAAGAAACTGGACTGGGCCGACGAGTTCGTGCGCGAGGAGGTCGAGCCGCTGGACTACCTGTTCCCACACGAGCAGTTCGTGCCCTTGGACGGGATGCGGCGCACGATCATCGACCCCCTCAAGGAGGAAGTGCGCCGGCAGGGGTTGTGGGCGACGCACCTCGGACCCGATCTGGGAGGCCAGGGCTTCGGGCAGTTGAAGCTGGCGCTGCTGAACGAGATCCTCGGCCGCTCACCGTGGGCGTCGACCGTCTTCGGCACGCAGGCGCCCGACACCGGCAACGCCGAGATCATCGCCCACTACGGCACGCCGGAGCAGAAGGCGCGCTATCTCCAGCCGTTGCTGGACGGGGAGATGTTCTCGAGCTTCTCCATGACCGAGCCCCACGCAGGCGCTGATCCGACGCTCTTCACGACCCGCGCCGTCAAGGACGGGGACGAGTGGGTCATCAACGGGTGGAAGTACTTCTCCTCGAATGCGAAGACGTCGTCGTTCCTCATCGTCATGGCGGTGACGAACCCGGAGATAAGCCCGTACCAGGGCATGTCGATGTTCCTGGTGCCCACCGACACGCCCGGGGTCAACATCGTGCGCAACGTCGGTCTCTACGGCGAGCCGCTCAACGAGGGTTTCCATGCGCTGATCCACTACGAGGACGCCCGGGTGCCAGAGGAGGCGTTGCTCGGGGGTGAGGGACAGGCCTTCGCCGTCGCACAGACTCGCCTCGGCGGGGGCCGGATCCACCACGCCATGCGGACGATCGGGATGGCCCAGAAGGCGCTCGACATGATGTGTGAGCGGGCGCTCAGCCGGCGGACGGCGGACGGCGTCCTGGCCGAGAAGCAGTTCGTGCAGGGCTACATCGCGGATTCCTACGCCCAGCTCGTGCAGTTCAGGCTCTTCGTGCTCTACACGGCGTGGGAGATCGACAAGTACAACGACTACAAACGCGTCCGGAAGGACATCTCCACGGCCAAGGTGATCATGCCGGGCGTCCTCCACGACGTCGCCTGGCGGGCCATGCAGGTGCACGGCGCTTTGGGCACGACCAACGAGGTGCCGTTCTTCATGATGATTCACGGCGCTGGTGTCATGGGGCTGGCCGACGGTCCGACCGAGGTGCACAAGGCCACGGTGGCCCGCCAGGTGCTGCGCGACTACGAGCGCACGGACGGCATGTGGCCGACCCAGTGGATCCCGGCGAGATTGGAGGCGGCCAAGGCCAAGTTCGCCGAGCACCTCGAACTGGAAGTGGGAAACCTGTGATCGATTTCCAGCTGGCCCGGACCACGGACTACGGCCGGTGATCTGAGGGTGCGCGCCGCCGTCTGCCCCGCCTACGGACCTCCGGAGGTCGTGGAGGTACGGGATATGCCGTCCCCTCGCATGGAGGCGAAGACGGCTCGGGTCCGGGTGGCCGCCGCCGCGGTCAACTTTCCCGACGTCCTCTTGATCGCGGACGAGTACCAGCTCTCCGTTCCTGCGCCGTTCATCCCTGGGAGCGAGTTCGCCGGCGAGGTCCTCGAGGTGGCCGACGACGTGCGCAACGTGGCGGTGGGCGACCGCGTCTTCGGGAGCACGATGGTGGGGGCGTTCGCCGAGGAGGTCGTGGTCACGGCGACGTCGTTGACCCGGATCCCCGAGGGGGTCGAGGCGCGGCAGGCCGCTGCGTTCGGCGTCGCTCATCGCACCGCCTTCCACGCGCTCCGCTCGTTCGCCCGGGTCCGATCCGGGGACGAGCTCATCGTTCTCGGCGCCGGCGGGGGAGTCGGCCTGGCAGCCGTCCAGCTCGGTGTGGTGCTCGGTGCGACGGTCACCGCCGTCGCGTCGTCGGCGCCGAAGCTCGACGTGGCCAGGGCCAACGGCGCCACCAGACTGGTGGACCACTCGGCGGGCGACCTCCGAGCGCTGCTGAAGGGCCTCCTGCCCGAGGGCGCCGATGCCGTCATCGACCCGGTGGGAGGCACCCTGTCGGAGGCGGCGCTGCGGTCGCTGCACTACGGCGGCCGGTTCGTGACGGTCGGCTTCGCGGCCGGCGAGATCCCCCGCATCCCGCTCAACCTCGTGCTGCTCAAGGGGATCTCCGTGACGGGCTTCCAGATGCGCGACTTCGGCGCCCATCAGCGCGACGAGCTCGAGCGCAACGAGGCCGAGCTGATGGAGCTGCTCGCCTCCGGGCGGGTGACGCCGCACATCGGTGCAACCTTCCCCCTCGAGGAGGCGGCGGCTGCACTGCGCTACGTGGCCGACGGCCACGCCGTCGGCAAGATCGTGCTCGAGGTCAGCTGAGACACGATCGGGGAGCGACCCTCCGGGGCGGGGGAGCGAGGCTGCAACCTGCGGGCCGACCACGGGAGCCCGGGAGGAAATTCCCAGGTCGACGGCGTTGTGCGTCCGGTCCCGGAGTACCCCCGCCCAGCCCTCCGGTGTCAAGTTCAGCCCCCGACCTGTCGATGACAGGAGGTCAGAGCTTCAGACGCCAGGTGAGAGACGTGGGCGATGCCGCCTCAGGGTGACCCAATCGATTCCGGCCGTACCCAAGAGCGCGGGCTATCTGCCGGTGGGGGTGTGGCCGAGCCCCGGCGCCTCAACCCGAGGAAATTGGCCTATCTCATCGGCCCGGTGGCGTTCCTGGTCATTTTGCTGCTCATGCGCGTCGGCTACACGGCGCGTGAGTCGGCCTGGACGTGGCTCGGGGTCTTCGCTGCCATCGTCGCCCTCAACCTGATCGCTGACCACTACTACGAGGTCCAGCCGGGCGCCGTCACCCTCAACCTGCGGGTCATGAGCCAGGTCGCGTCCGTGACCGCCGTCATCTACCTCACGGGCTGGGGTCCCGTCCTCTGGGGGGCCTACGCCTTCATCGCGTTGGAGAACGTCGCACGGGGAGGGTCCCGGGTGTGGCGCACGACCGCACTGTGGAGCCTCGTCGGGATGGCCGTCGGGCAGTTCGCCCTCACCCGGGGTTGGCTTCCTTCTGAGCTGACGCACGCCCAGTCCACGACGATGACGGTGTTGGGCGCCTTCATGCTCCTCTTCGTCATCCGCATGGCCGGGGCGATCATGGAGCAGAAGGAACGGCTGATGGAGCAGAAGGCGGAGGCGGAGGCGACGCTTCGGATGAGCGAAGACCGCTTCCGCTCACTGATTCAGAATTCGTCGGACGTCACCATGATCCTCGACGAGGTCGGTGACTTCCGCTACGTCTCCCCCGCCATCAGGGACCTCCTGCAGTACGACCCGGACGAGCTCGTCGGACGTCGCGCCACCGACTACGTCCATCCGGTCGATCTCGAGATGGTCCAGCGGACCCTGGGCCCAGACTTCCAGGCGGGACCGGGGACCGCCACCCTCGAGTTCCGCATGGTGCGCCGGGACGGAACGACTCGGGACGTGGAAGCGGTCGTGTGCAACCAGACCGATCGCCCGTCCGTCGCGGGGTACGTGTCCAACATCCGAGACATCACCGAACGCAAGAAGTTCGAAGCCCTGCTCGCGCACCGGGCCCTGCACGACCCGCTGACGGGCCTGGCCAACCGCCAGCTGATCCTCGATCGCGCCGACCAGATGCTCGTGCGGGCCCGGCGGACCGGTGGGCCGGTGGCGGCCCTGTTCATCGATCTGGACAACTTCAAGGACTCCAACGACTCGCTCGGGCACGGCGCCGGCGACCAGCTGCTCCAGATGGTCGCCGGTCGGCTGATCGGGATCCTGCGGGCGAGCGACACGGTGGGGCGTCTGGGTGGGGACGAGTTCGTGATCCTGGCGGACGGGGTGTCCCTGGCCCGCGGACCCGAGACGATCGCCGAGCGTGTCCACCAGGTGCTGAGGCCGCCCTTCCACATTCCGGGGATCGAGGGGATGTCCATCTCCATCTCGGCGAGCATCGGCATCGCCGCGGGGGATCGACCGACGGGGGAGGAGCTGCTGCGGGACGCCGACATCGCCCTCTACCGGGCCAAGGGGGCGGGGCGGGACCAATCCGTCCTCTTCGAGCGCGCCATGCAGTCGGCCGCACGTGAGCGGCTCGCGCTCAAGTCCGACTTGGAAACTGCCCTCGAACGGAGCGAGTTCTTCCTCCTCTACCACCCGATCTTCGATCTCGACCGGGTGCAGGTCCAGGGCGTCGAGGCGCTCCTTCGGTGGGAGCACCCCACGAAGGGGACGATCATGCCCGACGTCTTCATCCCGGTGCTCGAGGAGAGCGGTCTCATCGTCGAAGTCGGGCGGTGGGTGCTGAACGAGGCCTGCCGGCAGGCTGGCGCGTGGCACAAGCGTGGGCACCGCACCAGCATCTCGGTCAACGTCTCCATGCGGCACCTGGAGTCGGATCGGCTCGTTGACGACGTGCGCGAGGCGCTCCGCATCGGGGACTTCGATCCGAGCATGTTGATCATCGAGGTCACCGAATCAGTCTTGATGAAGGATGCGGAGGCCACGGTGGCGCGACTCAATCGTTTGAAGCAGCTGGGCGTCATGGTTGCCATCGACGACTTCGGCACCGGGTACTCCTCGCTGGCCTATCTCCGCCAGTTCCCGGTCGACGTGTTGAAGATCGATCGGTCGTTCGTCGCCGAGATGAGCCGGTCGCCCGATGCCGCGGCCCTGATCCATGCACTCGTCGAGCTGGGCCGGACGCTCGGACTGGTCACGTTGGCCGAGGGCATCGAGGAGCAGAACCAGCTGGACGGGCTCCGGGTCGAGCAGTGCGACCAGGGGCAGGGGTTCATCTTCTCGCGGCCCGCCGCGGCGTCGGAGATCGAGAAGCTGCTCGACAGGACCACCGCGCCGCTGGCGTTGGACGCCGGTCAACCGGCCTGAAGCGGCCAGCTCGAACGTCCGAGCGCGGCATCCACCCGCGGCCGGGCTGTCGCGGCCCACGCCGCCACGACACCGTCGAGCTCGTCGAACTGCTGCTCCGTGACGAACAGCCCGCGCGTCGGGGTCGACGCGCCGAGTTCGACCAGGAGCGGCCGCAGATGGACCTCGGGCGCCAGGGCATGGATCGGTGCCGCGCCCGTCATCACGGGGATGCAGACCGTGCGGGCCAGTCCGTCGTTGGGATAGCGATCGAAGAATGCCTTCAAGAGGCCGGTGTAGGTCGCCTTGTAGGTCGGCGACGCCACCACCACCACGTCGCTGCTCGCCACCGAATGGAGCAGGCCGTCGATCGCAGGAGAGTCGGCAGCGAAGAGCTCGGAGGCGTGGTCGGCCAGGTCGACGACCAAGGGGTCCGGCGAGCCGCCCTGCAGCCGCCGGCCGACGGCGAGGGCGACCTTGAGCGTGCGCGAACCAGCCTTGGGGTTCCCGACCACCACCGCGATCTTCATCGTGTCCTCCCCGCGTGACGACCGACCCTCGGGATCGGGATCCGGGCCCGACCCACCGATCAGGACCGATCGACACTACCGATCGTCACCGGCCCGATCCTGGCCCGTGATGAACGGCCGGTTGGGCCGCAGGGCACGGGTCGAGATCGGCATCGCCGCTGTGTGTTCCGGACCCGCTGGACCGAGCCGCGCCGCGTAGGCGCCGTAGCGGCCGGCGAGTGGGGACGCGCTGACACCGTGGAGCAGGACGCTGAGGGCGATGGTCAGCGTCACCGCACCGAGGACCACCTTCGCCTCGGAGGGCGCCAGGGAGTCGACGGCGATGAGCCCGAAGACCACCGAGGCGAGGCCGCGTGGGCCGAACCAGCCCACGAAGGCCACGGTGGCGCGGTCCAGTCCGGTGCCGGCGAGGGCGATGGCCACCGGCACCATGCGGAGGACGGTGAGGGCCAGGAGGGCGAACACCGCGTCGCGCCAACCGAGGTCCTCGAGCCCCGGGACGAGCATGACGGCACCGAAGATGAACCACACCAGGAGCGAGAGGAGCGTGCCCGCTTCCTCGGTGAAGCGCAATTGGGCCTCGTCGTTGTGGTGGTCCAAGGTGCCGAAGGCCATGCCGGCGACGAACGCGGCGATGAAGCCGTTCGTGCCCGCCAGGACCGAGCTCGAGTAGGCGAAGAGCGCCAGGCCCAGGAGTAACAGCGGACGGACACTCGGCGAGCTCCACCCGTGCCGGCGGGCCAGGCCCAGCAGGACGGCGCCGACGACACCGACCCCGATCCCGAGTCCGGCCCCGCCCACGAGCTCGACCACTGCCTGGGTGAGATGGGTGCTGCTGACCGCCTCGGTCGTCGCGGCCCCTGCGATGAAGAGATTGACGAAGGGGGTGGCGATGCCGTCGTTGAGCCCGCTCTCCACGTTGATGAGCCGCCGGACGCCCGAGGGGACCCGCTCGTCCGCCATGATCGACGCGCCGAGGGCGGCGTCGGTCGGGGCCACGATGGCACCGATGGCCGCGGCGACCCAGAGCCCGCTCCCGCCGAAGAGGAGTGCGGCCGTCGCGGCGCCGGCGCCGATGGTGAGGGGCAGGCCGATCCCGAGCAGGCGCGCCGGGAGCGCGGCGTCCGCCCGCAAGGCCCGCGCGTTCACACGGGAGGCGTCGGCGAAGAGCACCAGGGCCAGCGTCACCTCGGCCAGCGACCGGATGGTCGAGGAGTGCAAGCTGAAGTGGACGATGCCCGTCGGGCCGTGGGTGACCGCCACGCCGAGCACGACGAATGCCATGGGTGCCGAGACGTCCCAGCGCTCGAGGCGCGCCGACACGAGGCCCCAGATGACGAAGCAGGCCGAGACCACGGCCAGGGCGGTGAGGTTGAGATCGTGGTTCATGGGTCCGGTGTCATTTTCGACGGCGGTCGCGCGCCGGATCAGGGCCAAAGGTCACGAAGGAGTGCCGATCGCCCGCACGCTCCCGGGTCGCACGGGGGGCCGTGACCTCCGGACCCTCGCGGGCCGGTCCCAGCGTTCGTCGGGGATGCGGGCTAAACATTGCAGGTGCGGAGCGGGATACTCGCCGATCACGGACCAGAAGGAGTGTTGTAGATGATTGCCACGAACTACCCGGTGCTCGATGCCTTCCTGACGATGCTGTACTTCTTCCTCTTCATCATCTGGATCTGGCTGCTGATCATGGTCTTCATGGACGTCTTCCGCAGTCACGACCTGGGTGGCTTCGCCAAGGCGCTCTGGGTCATCTTCATCATCATCCTCCCCTTCCTGGGTGTCTTCGTGTACCTGATCGCCCGCGGCGGCAAGATGCACGAGCGGGCGGCGCAGCAGGCGGCGCAGCAGCAGAAGGCGTTCGACGAGTACGTGCGCCAGACGGCGGGAACGTCGGGCGCCGACACGGCGTCAGAGCTGTCGAAGCTCGCCGACCTCAAGTCGCAGGGCGTCATCACCGATGCCGAGTTCGAATCCCAGAAGGCCAAGATCCTGGCCAGCTAGACGACCTTCACCTTCTCCGTCACCGGGGGCCGAGCACTGGTGACGGCGTACCTGGCCTTCCCTCTGCGGTACGGGCCGCCCGGGGCCGGTTCGGGTACCGGGCCCGCCCTGGTGGCGGGATAGGGAGAGGAAACCGACAGTGATGGAGATCGAGTTCCAAGCGGTCACGGCCAGCGTCGACGGCCCCGGCGGCGTGTCCGAGGAATACGTGGCCCCGATCAGCGGGCTGTCGGGCGTGACGGCGGTCGCAGTCGGCCCGCTCGAGGTCCGGTTGTCGGGACACCCCGACGGGTTCGGCTGGTCGGTCGGGAACGGGGGGGACCGGCCCAGCCGGCTCCGTGCGCTGGCCGTGGTCGGGCGCGTGCAGGGCGCCACGGAGCCACTGCGCATGTTCCGCCACGGCTACCAGTCGTGGTCGCCGTCGGGCGTCGCCGTCCTCGGCGTGGACGACGACCCCTCGCGGCGCGCCGACCTCCCATTCGTCCAGGGTGTGTACCACGCGGACCCTCGGCGGACCCGTGACGGCGAGCTGCGCTCCGAGTGGTGCACGGTCCTGGCCGATGCCGACGCGGGTGGCACCGAGCGGCAGATCGTTCTCGGGTTCGACGGCGGTGACCGGCACGACGGCACCTTCCGCCTCTTCCGCGACGACGCGGGCCATGTCGAACTGCGGATCGAGGCATTCCTCGGCGGTGCGGAACTGGGCCCCGGACGGCGGCGCGAGTTGCACGGCGTCTCGTGGGTCCGCGGGTCTGCCGACGCGGCGTCGGAGCTGCTCGGCCGCTGGGCGGGCGACGTGGGCCGGGCGGCCGGCGCTCGTGTGGGCGCCCCCTTCCACATCGGCTGGTGC
>Ga0209415_10018061_pt1 | contig 11162 bp, 11 predicted proteins | sample PeaSoiSIISIP2007_FD_187696 | JGI IMG/M metagenome (GOLD analysis project Ga0209415, IMG submission 187696) | Peat soil microbial communities from Weissenstadt, Germany - SII-SIP-2007 (SPAdes) (version 2) | ecosystem: Environmental > Terrestrial > Soil > Wetlands > Peat | place: Germany...
TGGGTGCGAATCGACGTTACGATTCTAACACGGCCCCACGGAGGCAGCCAGGTCCTAAGTCCGACAGGCTGCTAGGGACAATACCGCCAGCCCCCAGGCCGGAATATGCGGCACGTCCAGCGTCGCGGCCGGCAAGGACGCGGTAGTGCGCGCCACCCACACCACCGCCTCGGCTCCCAAGCCCATTGGCGTCAGCAGCAGGAACTCCAATCCGAACGGCATCAGCAGCAGCGACAGCAGCCCCGCCGGCAGAACCCACAACGCCGTCAGCGGCACCGCCGCCATGTTGGCAACGACGAAATAGACCTGCACGCGGCCGAAATGATAGGCCCCGTACGGGGCCGAAGCGGTGCCGGCCAGCGCACTGGTCAGCGCCAAGGCCAGCAGATACCCGCCGAAGCGACGCCCCAGGCTTTTCCCCCGTAGCCGGTTCAGCCAGGGTCGCAGCGCGGCATAGCCGGAGATCAGCGCCAGCACGGCCGAGAAGCTCATCTGGAAGGAGACGCCGGGCACCTCCTGCGGCTCGACCAGCATCAGCGCCGTTGCCGCCAGGGCAAGGCCACGCAGGGAAATCGCCCGGCGTCCCGCCATCACGGCGAGCGTGAACAGGCTCGCCATAAGGAAGCTGCGCAGAATCGGCAGGTGCAGCCCGGTCAGCAATGCGTAGCCCAGCCCGGCGGCGAGCGCCGCCACCGCAGCGAGCTGCTTGGCCGGCCAGAACAGGCTGGCATGCTCCGAAGCCGCAAGCATGGTGCGCGCCAGTACCATGGCGAAGCCCATGGCGATGCCGATATGCAGCCCCGCAACGGCGAGCAAATGCGCCAGGCCGGCGGCGCGGAAGGCGTCGTGGTCGGCGATGGGCATGGCGTTTTGGAAGCCGGTCAGCAGCGTGACGGCGAACGCCCCGGCGGTACCCGGGATCGCCGCCGATACGCGGCCGGCGATGATCTCGCGCAGTCGTTGTACCAGGCGCAGCGGCGCGGTCGGCGCGCCCTGCGACAGACGCTCGACCGGGCCTAGAGCAAAACCGGAACCGCCAAGACCGGCGTAAAATGCATCGCGTTGCAGGTCCCAACCACCCGGATAGGCCGGCGGCCCGGGTGCCCGCACCAACGCGCGCACCCGTAGCGTATCCCCGGTGTTGAGCATGACATGGTCGTCGCGTCGCAGGCGGATGCGCAGGTAGCGCGCCAGCGGTGCCTGGCCGTCGTCCAGCCGCACCGCTTCCAGAGTCACCCGCCTTCCGTCCGGCAACATCTCCACTGCACGCAGCGTGCCGGTCACTTGCGTGGCATGGCTGGGCAGACCGGTTTCCGGCGGTGGGGTACGCGCGGTGGCGAATTGCGCGGCGGCGAAGCCGATGGTCGCGGCCGCCAGCGCCGAAGCCGCCGTCCGCTGCCACCCCACGCGCCGCAACCGGAGCGCCACCAGCAGGGCGGGCAAGGCGACGGCCGCTCCGACCCAGGCGGGCGGCTCGAAGCGCAGATCGTAATAGGTAAGAACCCCGGCCACCATGAACACCGGCAGCCACAGCACCGCGCGGTCATGCTCCGCGTCAGCCGTGGCTGCCAGCCAGTTAAGCACGCAGGTCACCAGGTAGGTCGCTCCTCCCCCTCCCTGAAACGGAGGGGGAGGAGCGGGTCGCCCCAGCCACCCTATCGCTCGCGACATCACGCTCATGCGAAGCAGGGTAGCGGAGCGGCCATCTACAGCCGGTGAACGCGCGTGCTACATGCCGCCATATGGCAAACGACCCGCCGGTAGTCCGCACGCGCTTCGCCCCCAGCCCCACTGGGCCGCTACACATCGGCGGGGTGCGAACCGCGCTGTTCAACTACCTGTTCGCCCGCCACCACGGCGGTGAGTTTTTCCTCCGCATCGAGGACACCGACCGCGAGCGCAGCACCGACGCGGCAACCCACGGCATCATTGAGAGCCTGGACTGGCTGGATCTGGCCCGCGACGGCCAGACCGTGTTCCAGTCCACACGGGTCGGCCGACACGCCGAGGTGGCCCGCGAGCTCCTGGGCATGGGCCACGCCTACTACTGCTACCTCACCTCGGACGAGATCGCCGCCGAGCGTTATCAGGCGCGCGCTGAGGGGCGGCAGTGGCACTATGACGGTCGTTGGCGCGACCGCGACCCCGCCGGGGCGCCCCCCGGCGTAGAGCCGGCGATCCGGCTGAAGGCGCCACACGACGGCGAGACCGTGATCGACGACCTCGTGCAGGGCAGCGTGCGCGTCGCCAATGCCGAGATGGACGACCTGATCATCCTGCGCAGCGATGGCACGCCGACCTACAATCACTCCGTGGTGGTGGACGACCACGACATGGGCATCACCCACGTGATCCGCGGCGACGATCACCTGACCAACACCTTCCGCCAGGCGCAGATCTACGCGGCGATTGGCTGGGGGCGCCCGCAGTTCGCGCATCTGCCACTGATCCACGGACCGGACGGGGCAAAGCTGTCGAAGCGCCACGGCGCGCAGTTCGCGCTGGAGTTCCGCGACCAGGGCTATCTGCCGGATGCGCTGTGCAATTACCTGCTGCGACTCGGCTGGGGCCACGGCGACGTCGAAGTACTCGGCCGCGAGGAGGCCATCCGGCTGTTCGACCTGAATGGCGTCGGCCGCGCCCCGTCGCGCATGGACTACGCCAAGCTGAATTATCTCAACGGCGTCTATATCCGTCAGACGGACGACGCGTGGCTTTCGCGCGACGTCATGCAGCGGCTGGCGCGGCGGCCCGGCCTGGTGCTGGACGAGGCGGCGGCGGACCGCATCCGCCGGCTGATCCCGGCGCTCAAGGAGCGGGCAAAGACGCTGGAGGAGTTGGCGGATTCCGCGGCGTTCCTGGCGCACCCCGTCCCCCTGCCGATCGAGCCGAAGGCCGCCGCCCTGCTCACGCCGGAGGCGCGGCGGATGCTGCAGGATCTGGCGGCCGCGCTGGCGGATAGCGGCTTCACGCCGGAAGCGCTGGATGCCGCGCTGCGCGCCTTCGCAGAGCAAACCGGGCGCAAGCTCGGCCAGGTGGCGCAGCCGCTGCGGGCGGCGCTGACCGGCAGCACCGCGAGCCCGGGGATCGACGCCACGCTGGCGGCGCTCGGTCGTGACGAAACGCTGAGCCGCATTGCAGCAATTGCAGGCTGAAAAGCAGGTTCGTTGATCCAGATCAATGTGAGGGACCGCAGTCTGCGGCATTCTATGCCTCGAGAAGCAGACGGGCCTTGCCCGTCGCGCTCCTCTCTTGGACTCCTCCCCAAACTTGGCGGCGTCTTCACGGCGCCGCCTTTTTTCTTTTTTGCGGCTTCATCGGCTGGGTAGCCGACGCAGAGGTGAAGCAACTGGACGAGACGAGACGGAGTGACGGTGCCATGCGGGCACATGATGATAAATCAACCGGATTGTTGCCTGCGGCCTTACTGGCCGTCGTTGTTGCCCTGGTCGGCCTCGCCGGCGCAGTGAAGATCGCGCAAACGGCCGTGGACCTCGGCCCGGCGGTCGGCGATATCGTCCAGTTCGACCCCAAGGGCTACCTGCCGGTCGATGTGCACACCCAGGTCACCGCGACGCGCGCCGACGCGACCGGATGCGTGCTCGACCTCGAGGCCATCCATCGCTACGGCGGCAGCCTTATTGTGGAGCAGCGGTATCCCGGTAACGCCGACCGACGTTACCGGGTGCATTGGGCGGGCCGGCAGAGCGCTGCGGGTGCCGCCGACTGCGGCCGGGACGCCGACCTGATGCTGGACGACTCGAATCTGGACCTGCTGGCGATGGCGGCTGGCGGCTGGGGTGTTGGCCACAAGCATTCGGAGTCGATTGATCTGTACAGCAGCGGCACGCCGACGGCGCGGGCGCGCTGAAGCAAAAACCGCACCCGCTACGCGGGAGAGGGCAAGGCGCGGCAGCGCCGAGGGTGAGGGCGATCGGGTCGGCGCGCGACACGCTCCTGACGCTTCTGCTGCATTGATCCGCTTCGCGGCTCAACCCGCAGCAGGCGGGGGAGGTTATTTCTCCTCCAACCCGATCGCGCGCAGGCGGGCGCGTTCTTCGTCCCAACCGGCGCGCTGCTTGACGTTCAGGAACAAGTGCACCTTGCGCTCCAGCAGGGACGCAAGCTCCTCCCGCGCGCGGGCGCCGATCGCCTTGATGCGCGCGCCGCCTTCGCCGATCAGGATGCCCTTGTGGCCGGGCCGCAGCACATAGATCGTCGCCTCGATCCGCACCGAGCCGTCCTTGCGTTCATGCCAGCTTTCGGTCTCCACCGTCGCGGCATACGGCACCTCCTCATGCGTCTGCCGGAAGATCTGCTCTCGCACGATCTCCGCCGCCAGCAGCCGGTCCGGCAGGTCGGTGAGGTCGTCGTCGGGATAGAGCAACGGCCCTTCCGGCACGGCTTGCGCCAACGCGTCGGCCACACCGTTCAGCCCGTCCCCGGTTGAGGCGCTGACCATGAACGTCTCCTCGAACGGCGCCATGGCAGTGAGGATGGCGATCAGCGGCAGCAGATTCGCCGGCGGCACCAGATCGATCTTGTTCAGCACCAGCCAGCAGCGCCGTCCCGCCGCCCCCAGCTTCGCGACAATGCCGCGCACTTCCTCTGTCGCGCCGGTCTTGGCATCCACCAGCAGCAGCGCGAGGTCGGCGTCCCTCGCTCCGGTCCAGGCAGCTTCCACCATGGCCCGGTCCAGCCGCCGGCGAGGGCGAAAGATACCGGGCGTGTCCACCAGCAGCACCTGGCTGTCGCCGCGCATCAGGATGCCCAGTACCCGGAACCGCGTGGTCTGTGCCTTGGGTGAAACGATCGACAGCTTCGCGCCGGTAAGGCGGTTGAGCAGGGTGGACTTGCCGGCATTGGGGGCGCCGACGATGGCGACGAAGCCGCAGCGTGAGGTCATGTCGCCGACACGGTGGGTGCCGCGGCCGCCCACTCCGGGGCCGCTTCCGCGTTCGCCGTTGAAGCTGCCCCTGGCACGGCCGCTGGGGTTGCCGTTCGAGTGGCCCCTGGGGTTGCCGTTGGTGCTGCCCCTGGCGCCGGCGCTTGCGCCGCCCCTTTGGCCATCGTCAGGAGCAGATCCGCCGCCGCGAATTGTTCCGCCACCCGCTTGCTGCCGGCAGTGCCGGTGCCTTGCACGCCGCCAACCTGCACGGCGACGACAAACTCCGGCGCGTGCGGCGGGCCGGAGCGCTTCACGACGCGATACACCGGCAGGTCGCGCGTGTGCTTCTGTGCCCATTCCTGAAGCGTGGTCTTGGCGTCTTTCGGCGGCTCCGCCTGGGAAACCATTGGCGCCTCCCAGGCACGGCGCACGACGGTACGGGCGCCATCCAGGCCGGAATCGTAGTAGACTGCCCCGAGCGCGGCCTCCAGCGCGTCCGCCAGCACGGTGGCACGCCGCTTCACCCCGGCGCGTGCCTCGCCCGGCGCCACCGACAGCGCACTGCCGAGGCCGATCCCCTCGGCGACCGCGGCCAGCACCGGTTGCGACACCAGGTACGCCAGCCGCCGCCCGAGATCGCCCTCCTGCTCGCGTGGAAAGCGTTCGGCGAGCCATTCCGCCATCAACAGGCCCAGCACGCGGTCGCCAACGAATTCCAGCCGCTCGTTGGAACCGCGCGCGCGGCCGCTGCCCTGCAAGGCAGAGCGGTGCGTCAGCGCTTCGCGCAGCAGTTCGGGACGGGTGAAGCGGTGGCCGAGGATCGTCTCGATCGCGTCGCTCAAAGGCCGCCGGTCCCTTGCGTCAATGGACCAACATCAACAGCCGGCCCCAGCGTATCTCGAACGGCCACTCCCAGAATTCCCACCAGGGATCCTCGGCGTCGATCGAGAAGAAGATGATCTCGGCCCGCCCGACCAGGTTTTCCAGCGGTACGTAGCCCACGCCGTTGCTGAACCGGCTGTCGGCCGAGTTGTCGCGGTTGTCGCCCATGGCGAACACATGGTCGGGCGGAACCGTGTAGACCTGGGTGTTGTTGACCTCGCCCTGGTCGGTCGCCTTCAGTTCCTTGTGCTTCAAGCCGTCGGGCAGCGTCTCGATGTACAGCCGGTACACCGTGCGGATGCCGTCGTCATTGACGGTGTAGTCGCCTTCCGGGTGGCGCGGACAGAGTTGGCCGTTGATGTAAAGCAGACCCTCGCGCACCTGGATGGTGTCGCCCGGCAGGCCGACGATGCGCTTGATATAGTCGACCGAGGGATCGGGCGGGTACTTGAAGACCGCGACGTCGCCGCGATGCGGCAGCCGTCCGAAGATCCGGCCGGAGAACGGCGGCCAGCCGAACGGCAGGGAATATCGCGAGTAGCCGTAGCTGTATTTCGTGACGAACAGATAGTCGCCGATCTGCAGCGTGGGCAGCATGCTGCCGGAGGGGATGTTGAACGGCTCGAACGCGACGGTGCGCACCACGAGGGCGATCAGGCCGGCGTAAACGACGGTCTTAATGTTTTCGACCCAGCCGCTGGACTTGCGCCTGGCTTTAACCTTCGGGATCGCCATGAGAAGCTGGATTACCTGCCCTGGAGCGGGGCGGATGAAGCCCAGCCCCCCTCTTCCTGTCAAGCAAGCCAGTCGGCAGCGTTACCGTGGCGGGGGCGGCTGATAACCAGGCGGGGGCGGATAGCCAGGCTGCGCCGGATAAGTGTAGCCCGGATTGCCGTAGTACGGCGCCGCATAGGGGTGGTAGGGGTAGGCGCAGCACGGGTAATAGCCGCCCGTGTAAGGATCGTAGACGCAGCCCGCGAGCATCGCCGCCAACCCCAGGAGCACCGCAAGGCCGCCGCATCGCCGCATCATTTGTCGCATCGGATAATACACCTGCCAGAAGGCGCCAGCCTAGCACCCGCTCCCGGCCAAGAGAACCTCTCCCACGCAGCGGGACAGGTCGAGACGCGTTAGCGGCGGGGCGTGATCGGGTCGCCCCGTCGCACCCTCACCCTCGGCCCTGTAGCGCCTCGACCTCTCCCACTCCTGTGAGAGATTTTTTTGGACCGTTGACCTCTCCTATTCCCGTGAGACAGGTTTTTTGGACTGTTGCCCTGGGCGCCCGATTACCCCACCTTCGTGGCATGACGGAATCGTGTTCACCGGGTCGCCGCCCGGAGGTTGGCCTCGCCCTGCAAGGCGGCGGCGCGCATGGCGCCTTCACCTGGGGCGTGCTCGATCGGCTGCTCGAGGACGGGCTGCGAGTCAGTGCGGTCTGCGGCGTGTCCTCCGGCGCCATCCTCGGCACCCTGTTAGTGCAGGGGCTGGTCCGCGGCGGCAACGAGGGCGCGCGCACCGAAATGCGGCGCCTGTGGCGGCGGGTCGCCCAGGCGCACCAGCTCAGCCCCCTGCAGAGCGGCCCGCTGGAGCGTTGGCTGTTCGGCTGGGACCTGTCCAACTCGTTGCTCTGGCAAGGCTGGGAGATGGCCATGCGGCTGTTCAGCCCGGCCCAGCTCAACCCGTTCGGCCACAACCCGCTGCGCCATCTGCTCGCCGATCTGCTGGAGCCGGCGCTGCTGACCCACCCTTCCGCGCCGCGCCTGACCGTCGCCGCCACCGATGTCGAGACCGGCGAGGCGGTGCTGTTCGACAACGCATCGGTCACCGTGGAGGTGCTGGTGGCCTCCGCCTGCCTGCCCTTCGTGTTTCCGGCGGTACGGATCGGCGAGCGTGCCTATTGGGACGGCGGCTATGCCGGCAACCCGCCGCTCGGCCCGCTGCTGACGCCCACGCCGCCGGAGCAGTTGGTGCTGATCCGTGCCCAGCCCGCACGCCGCCCCGGCGTGCCGACGACGCCAATGGAGATCATGAACCGGCTGAACGAGATCGCCTGCCACAACGTGCTCACCGCTGAGCTCGCCGCATTACCGCCATCGGTCCATCTCACCAGCTTCGATGCCGACGCCGCCCTGCTCGATCTGCCTATCTCTTCGAAATTTAATGGCGAGGCGGAGTTCCTGTCCGTATTGTTCGAAGCTGGCCGCGCAGCGATAGCCACCCACCGCCCCGCCTCACGCCCCATTCAGCGTCCCGCCCAACGCGCCGCCGCGGATTGAGCAGCATGAGCCCGTTTCCCGCCCCACTCCGGTACAGTTACAGTCTCTCCACCCGGCTGTTCTGCCTGACTATCGTCATCGTCCTGGCGGTCGAGGTACTGGTGTTCGTTCCAGAGCTCGCCCATGAGCGCCTGCTATGGCTGAACGAGCGGCTGGACGATGCGCAAATCGCGTTGCTCGCGACCAGCAGCCGTGCGGACCAACCGATCGACCCCGCCACCACCGCCGAGCTGCTGCTTTTGTCCGGCACCGACTCGATCACGCTGGAACAGCGCGGCCGGGCTCCGGTTACGCTCGCCGGACCGGACGCGATCACGCCGGACCGGACGATCGTGCTGCGGCAAGAGGGCTTCTCCATAAGCGCGGTGCGAGCGCTCCGGTCGCTGGTCATCGACGGCCCGTCCGCCACGCGCGTGCTGGCTACCAGGGGAATGGCCCCGGGCGCGCAGATCGAATTCGTGTTCCGGGCGCACGAGGAGACCGCCGCGCTGCGCCATTTTGCCCGCGACTTCGTGTGGATTTCGCTGGCGGTCGCCTGCCTGACCGGCGCCTTGGTCTATGTCGCGGCAGCGGTGCTGCTGGTGCGGCCGATGCGCCGGTTCATCGGCAGCATCGCCGCCTTCCGCGCTGCGCCCGAGCGCAGCGTGCCGCTCGATTTGCGGCGCATCAGCCGGCTGGCCAACGACGAGATGGCGGTGGCGGGCCGCGAATTGGCGGCCATGCAGGCGGAGCTTCGCGACGCGCTGTGGCGAAACGCGCGCCTCGCCGCGTTGGGCAGCGCGGTGGCAAGGATCAGCCACGATCTACGCGGCATTCTCTCCCCCGCCCTGCTGACGGCGGAACGGCTGCAGAACCACGACGACAACTCGGTGCAGCGCGCCGGCGAAGTCCTGATGCGCACAGTTGACCGGGCTACCGACCTGGTGCGGCGCACGCTCGACTTCGCGCGCGAGGGCCCGCCGCCGCTGGACCTGGCGTCGGTGGAGCTGGCGCCGCTGGTGGACGAGGCCGGCGAGGCGGTGCGCGCGCCCGGCCGCCCGTTCGCCGTGATCAACCAGGTGCCGCCGGGGCTGCTGGTGGAGGCGGATCGCAATCAGTTCTTCCGCGTGCTGGCAAATCTGCTGCGCAACGCCGCTGCCGCGGGGGCGCGCTCGGCGCGCGTGTCCGCCCAAGCCGATCGTGGCACGGCCGCCATCGACGTGGGGGATGACGGTCCCGGCCTGCCCGATGCGGTCCGCTCCACACTGTTCCGCCCGTTTGCCCACAGCACCCGGCATGACGGCGTCGGGCTGGGCCTGGCGATCGCGCACGACCTGATGCTGGCGCATGGCGGGGAGATCGCCCTGGCGTCGTCGGGTCCTGAGGGCACGGTATTCCGCCTGACTTTGCGCGCCGCGCCGCCGCGCGACGTGAAGGACCGGGACGCCAAGGACCGGGCGCCGCCGGCGCGCGGCATTGCACCCGCGGCACGGGCCGACGTATAGGGCGGCGACGAATGGTGCGGGGGGAGATCGATGGAGCTCAACGAGTGGCTGGTGCTGGTGCTGCTGACTCTGGTTGCCATCGGCGGCCTGCTGTTCGCTTCCGGCTCGGCCGGCGGGACTGAATCCGACATCGGTCTGCTCGTGGCGGTTGCGGCAGTGGTCGGCATCTTCGTGCGCATCAAGCAGTATTTCGACCGCATCGACGCAGGCCGCCACTGAGATGGCAATCGCCGCGGCGAGCTGGGATCCCACGCAGTATCTCCGTTTTTCCAACGAACGGCTGCGCCCGGCGCTCGATCTGCTGGCGCAGGTGCCGCTGGCCGCGCCCGCGCGCGTGGTGGACCTCGGCTGCGGCGCCGGCAACGTCACCGCCATTCTGCGCCTGCGGTTCCCGCGGGCCGAAGTGCTCGGGGTGGACGGGTCGGCTTCGATGCTGGCCAAGGCGCGCGAGGCGGCGCCCGACTGCCGGTTCGAACAGGGGGATTTCGCCACCTGGGCACCGGGAGCAGGCGAGGCCGCGCCGGACCTGATCTACTCCAATGCCGCGCTGCACTGGGTCGGCCGGCACGAAACGCTGTTCCCCCGCCTGGTGTCGCTGCTGGCGCCGGGGGGCGTGCTGGCGGTGCAGATGCCGGCGATGTATGACGCACCGTTGCGCCGGTTGCAGAACGAGGTGGCAACCTACGGCCCCTGGGCAGAGCACCTGCGCGACGCCGGGTTCGCACGCGGGATCCTGCCGGCGGCCGTGTATTACGACCTGCTGCGGCCGCACGTGGCGGCGCTAGATCTGTGGGAGACGACCTACCTGCACGTGCTGAGCGGCGAGGACGCGGTGGTGGAATGGGCGTCCGGCAGCAGCCTGCGGCCGTTCCTGGACAAGCTGCAGCCGAAGTTGCGGGCCGGGTATCGAGCCGCCTATGCCGCAGCGCTGCGGCCGCATTATCCGCGCCGGCCGGATGGGTCGACGCTGCTGCCGTTCCGACGGTTGTTCATCCTGGCCCGACGGTAATACCTCTACCGTGCTACGTGCGGGGTCGAGCCGGGACGCGGACCGACGCGGTCGGGTCGCGAAGCGAACCAACCGCGGGCACCGATGGTGAGGGTGATCGGGTCGGTAGGCTGCAACGTTTTTCGCTGCCATTCACTCGTCGAACCCGATGGTATGTGCGCCGGGTCCAGCTAGATGCAGCTCGTTGCGCTCCACCCGGTAGAGCACCGTCAAATCCAGTTCGATGTGTAGATCGCGAGAGCCGTCCCAATCGGCTCGTAGGGGTGGCCTTTGTATTCCGCTGGCAGCCCGACTCCCCGGATTGGCAGCAGAAGCACCGCACGCCAGGTTGCTCATGTCCCTACCGCGCTTCAGCATCCGCTACGCGTCCCATTTGAACCGGCCCGAGCGGACAGGAGTCCGACGTCAGCCGCGCAGGTCCTTGAACGGCACCTCTGCGCTGCCGAAACGTTTACCTTTGTCGCGGCTCAATTTTGCCGTAGCCGCCATTGAATGCCGTTTCACCACGCGTGGGGCTGCGCGGTCTGCCGCACCGGCTGTCGGATGCCACTAGCAGCCTGTCGGACTGAGTTTTCCGGCTGTCCGGCCGCGCGGCCCCGACACCGCGCGCACCGGGGTCATCG
>Ga0209415_10018062_pt1 | contig 11162 bp, 10 predicted proteins | sample PeaSoiSIISIP2007_FD_187696 | JGI IMG/M metagenome (GOLD analysis project Ga0209415, IMG submission 187696) | Peat soil microbial communities from Weissenstadt, Germany - SII-SIP-2007 (SPAdes) (version 2) | ecosystem: Environmental > Terrestrial > Soil > Wetlands > Peat | place: Germany...
TACTTCCAATCGCATTACGCGGCGGACCAGATGCCCGACACCCTGATCATCCACCCCCACTGGGCGCGAATCCAGCCTGGTCGCTCTTGGGTCAAGTGGGTGGACACCGTCAAAAACCAGCTTTTGTTGCGTGGCAACATGGGCAAAATCATGACGACCGAGACGCATCTCCTTCGCTGCCTGGTTGATTCTTCCTTAGTCATAGACACGATCTTTGGCCGCCTCAAGGCGATATATCCCATCTCATATCCGCTAGGAATCCACTGGAGTACGGGTATTTCCCTGAATATTCAGGACTCATCGATTCCGTTCTTTTCCTCGGTGTTGGACAGCAACGGAACCAAGACATTTGCAGGCACCTTCCGAGGAACCATGTTTGGTGATTCCGAAAGCTTAGTTGCCGGAACGTATGTGGTGTGGACCGCGAATTCTGGCTACATCGATCCATCTTCGTGGCAGTACCCTCCCTCACCAACATATCCATATGACATGGTAGTCAGCGCCTTCTGGACCTTTCGAGTCGCGGGTGCAACGGATTCCATGGTCTCTCTCGGAATCATTCCAACTGGCGCGTTCGAAGGCGTGATCCCCCGTTCTGCTGATCCTACTGCAATGTCCCTCCATGCCATCGATCTCGCGGGTCGTCCGGTTCCGCTGGGCAACGCCCTGCCGCTGGGTCCGCACCTCGCCACCGTGGAGGGGCGGCTGCAAACAGTGATCGTCCGACCCTAAGCCGCGAACGTCTCCTCGAGCCACGTCCTGATGCGCGGTAGTTCCTCTTCCTCGTCTAGGTCGTGGGCCTTGTCGAAGTCTTCCATGGCGATGGGGACGTCCAGGGCGCTCAAGGCTTGCACCTGGGATTTCGAGAATTCGTGGGGGATCACCGGGTCCCAGCGGCCGTGGGTGCACAGGATGCGGCGCGTCTTGGCATGCGGGCCGAAGGCGGCGGGAAAGTCTTCCAGCAACGGGACGTAGCCGGAGATGCAAAGGAGCCCCGCGAGGGGCTTCGCGGAGCGCAGGCCGGTGTCCAGGGCCATGACCGAGCCCTGGCTGAACCCGCCCAGCACCACGGAATCGGTGGGGCGGTCCAGCTCTCCCAGGAACGATTCCAGCAAGGCTCGGCTGCTGGAGATGTCGCTTCGGGTGCTGGCCGTGGGGCGAAGCGACGGATTCAGGTCGTACCAGGCCCAGCCGGGTCCGTAGGGGATGGGGGCCTGGACCAGTATGGTCTCCAGCCACGGGAGCTCCAGGGCGTTGGGGAGGAAACTCCAGCCAGCCATGGAATCGCCCAGGCCGTGCAGGAAGACCAACGTGCCCTTGCGGACGGATGCGGCGGGGACGATGTGGTGGACGAGAGAGGTCATTCGGCGGTGCTCCCGGGAGAGAAGAGGTCGGTCTGGCGGGAGAGGTTCTCGTGGAACACTCCGTCCACGAACTGCCCGCTCTCCAGGTACTTCCGGGCGACCCCGCAGAATTCGTCCACGAGCCGGAAATGCCGGTACTTCTCGCACAGCACCATGCCCGCCTCGAAGACGTGCTCGAAGTAGCGGTTCCCCATCTTGATCTCGCGGGTGGCCACGATCACCAGGTCCACCGCGTCCGCGGCGCCCACCACCTCGCCTTCGCGGTCCCGTTTGGCGTCCTTGGCGTCGGTCGCGTAGCGGCGCGCCATGTCCGGGGGAAGTTCGTGGAAGGCTTCCGTCTCCAGGACGGTCTCCACCATCTCGGCCAGGAGCTTCCCCAGCCGACCTCCCTGGAACCGATGCTTGATGGGGTGGGGGATGTCGGAGACGATCGTCTCCTCGAAGTCGTGCCAGAGGGCCTTCCGGAGGATCTTTTCGACGGAAAGCGTCGGATCGGCTTCGCGGTCGGCGATCATCATGGACAGCACCGCCACGTCGAAGGAATGGTTGGCGACGCTGTCGTGCTGCGCGGAAGGAAGCGTGCCGAAGCGCCGGATGGCGCTCATGTTCCGCAGCCTCTCGAAGAAGCCCGGGAGATCGTCCGGCGACCAGTTCATCCGACTTGGCCCGCCGGAGCCAAGGGGACCTTCATGCGCGTGCGCAATCCTCCGTCGATGCGGATCTCCGAGCAGAGAGTCCCGCCGACCCGTTGGAAGGAGGCCAGGGCGTTCGCCAGCTCCCGATCCAGGCCCATGCGTTCGCGCACGCGCGGCCGGGCGAGGTCCAGGATCGCCTGCACGCTGCCTTCGTCGGGGGAGCTCGCCGTGTCTTCGAACACGATCTCGACGGATACCGGACCGGTTCCCATGGCGATCAGGATCTGCCCACCCTCGGCGCTGCGCCGCGCGTGCAGGCGGAGCATGGTGGAGAATGCGTCGCCAAGTGATTCGGGGTCCACGGAGAGCGAGGGCGGTTGGTCGGGAAGGCGCAGGGAGACGGCGGGAAACGCGGGTCCGATTTCCTGGGCGACTTGCTGCAGGCGTTTGCGCAGGGTTCCCGAGAGCCCCGTGGTCTCCGGGACGGGCACCGCCGAAGGACGGCTGTAGGCGGGAGAAGCGACCGAGTAGTGGCGGTGCGGGCGACGGCGCAGGAGCAAGCTCAGCCCCAGAAGACCGCACACGGCGACCAGCCCACCGACGGCCCGCGGGATCCATGGAGGAACCCGACCGGCCAGACGGGCCTCCAGCGGAACGCTCCTCACGCACACGGACGTCGTGTCGCAGGCGAGGACCTCGAGGTGGTGGATCCCTTCCACGACCGGAATATGGTCGGAAAATTCGAAGGTGCCGCCGCCCGTCCGCGGGGCCGGGAACGCGCGGGGGGGCAGATCGTCGGCGTAGAGTTCGATCCGGGAAAGCCCGCAGGGGGCGTCCAGGCGGATCTTGACGTCCAGGATGCCCGCGCCTCCCCGCGAAGTGGACGAGGGCTCGATCCAATGGAATCGGATGGGACGGCAGACGGTTGCCGCGGGCGTCGGAAGAGGAGGGATCGGCCTGGATTCGAACGGTGCCGGCGCGGGTGTCGGCGCCGGGAGGCCGGGTGCACCGGAATCCGTCGTCGCGGAAGCCGAGTCGGCGAGCATCCGCTCCACGGCCGCGGGAGGCTTCCGGACCTCCCTGGTCGAATCCGCCGCCCGCTGCACCCGTTCGGATCGGAGTTGCTCGAGCTCCTCGAGCCTGCGCTGCGGGAGTGCCGGGGCGGAGTCGGCGGCGATCCTCTGGTGGGCGAGCACTTCGAGGAGGTCTTCGGCGGAATCCCGCGCGTCCGGCCGACCGGCTTTCTCGTGGTCCATCGCGACCAGTTGAAGGCTGTCCAGAAGGGCATCGGAAGGCAGAGCGGAGACCGTCCCTCCGAAAAGGCTTGCCAAGGCGCACGCACGCGCCACGGTGTTCATCGTGGTCAAAGATACCACGCGCGCAACGGCGATGCCCGGGGTCGGCGGGCCTCCTCGGGGCGACCTCAACGGTCCAGCGGGACCAGTTCGCCGCCGTGGATGGACTGACGCAGACCCGTGGAGCCGTGCTCCACCTGCAAGGAGCCATCCTCCTGCACCGCCACGACCCGGACGACCGAAGACGTTCCTCCCGCACCCTCCAGACGGAAGCGCCGCCCGGGCAGGTCGGTGAAGCCGCGATATTCCTCCACCAGGGAGGGGAAACCGGACCTCTCCAAGGTCCAGTCGACTTCCGTCCAGAGCGACAGGAAATCCCGCAGCACCTGTTCCGGGTCCAGTTCCCGTCCGGAGGCCACCGACAGCGATGTTGCCGGCTGCCCGACCTTGGCGAGGGTGTCCTCGGGGATGGAAACGTTCACTCCCACACCCACCAGCAGACGGGAGACCCCGGGCGATGGATGGTGCATTTCCGCGAGGATTCCCGCCGCCTTCCGGTCCGAGAGGAGGAGATCGTTGGGCCATTTCAGCGCGATGCGGGGACATCCGAGCTGCGAGGCGAGTCGCGCCAGCGCCAAGGCCGTTCCCATCGAAACGAGCGGGGCTTGGGAAAGCGGGCGGGACCAGGGGATGCTCGCGGTCAGGTAGAGTCCGCCCGAGGGAGGGGACAACCAGGGCCGATCGAAACGCCCGCGACCGGCGGTCTGCGATCGGGCCACCACGGTGAAGACCTCCGGCCCGTCGAGGTCGCGCGCCACCTCCATGGTGGATCCCACCTGGTCGAAGCGGAACAGCCGACCTCCCCGGAATCCCTCAGCCATGCCGGCGTTCGCGAACCAGGCGCACGGTCTCCCGCGCCCGGAGCGCCGCCGCACGCACGATGTCGTCGTCCCGAGCCGGCGGATGGACCTCGGCGTAGTCGGGAAACACCGCCGTTCCCCTCTGGTCGTCCCGCTCGCGGCTCTGCCGCACCCGGCGCAACCAGAGCCGTTCCAGGCCGGGGAGGCGGGACAGCAGGGAATCCGTGTCCAATGCGGGGAATTCCTCGGCGAGGAAGGCGCCGGCCCATTCCAGGATTTCGCCCTCCGTTCCGGCCAGCAGGGTGCGCAAGGCGGACAGCGTCAGGCATTCGGTGTAGGCGGCGATTCCCTCCTTGCGGTCGGAATCCGTCAGGTGGCCAGGTCCGAAGGGGGCTCCGGGGTCGCGCAGCAGGTTCCGCGCGCGGCGCACGGATTCCAGCACGGACAGGTTCAGCAAGGCGCGCTGGCAGACGCGGTTTCGGGTGCGGTCGCGCGCGGCCAGCTTGGATTCGGCGCGTTCCAGGGCATAGGCGTTCTGCAGCCACATCCAACCCGGTTTCACCTCGGGAAGTTCGCGACCGGCGACGCTTCGGATCAGGGAGAGGGGCAGACGCCAGCGACCGGCCGGAACGCGCGACCCCGCGCCCACGAGGCTCCAGGGCGATTCCGAGAAATTCGCGGGGAACTGGACCTGGCAGGACAACCCGAAGAACTGGCCTTCGCCGGGCCTGATCTCCTGGTCGGCGCGACGACCGGTGTGGTTGGAACCCAGCGAGGCCCCGTGCCCCACGTTCCCTCTCCCTTCGGGCCACAGGCAGGCGATGAGCAGCGACTGGTGGTGGAATCCCACCAAGGGTCCCAGGAGCGAGCTGGTCACCTCGCCCTCCTGGATCTCCGTGTTCGGCCCGATCACCGCGTCCAGGATCTTGGCGTGGCGGGAGGCGCCCGAGGCTTCGCAAAGCAGCGCCTTGCGCACCACCGCCATGGTCCGCACCTGGACACCGCCTTGGAGAACGGCGTGTTCCACCACCGCCCCGTCGCGGATCTGGGTGGGCGCGTCGATGGAGGAGAGGACGGCGACGTCCCGGACCAGCAAGGCGCCGTCCACGCGGGCGTGGGGCCCGATCCAGGCGTTGCGGATGGAGGCGGTGTTGCAGAGCAACGCGCCCTCGCCGACCCATCCCGCCCTGTGGCGAACGGACTCGGCATGCGCGGCGAGCGCCTCCATGAATTCCTGGCGTTCGGGACTCTCCCCTGGATGCATGGCGAGCCAGGTGGCGAGCTCCATGTCCATCTCGGCCACCAACGGAACTTCGCGGCCGCCCGATTCCAGACCCACCTGCACGCGCACCCCGGTGGCGAAGGACGATGTGCCCGAAGCCACGAGGGACCCCACGCGGAAGACGACGGCGGTGTCCTGGATGACCTGCCGGGCCACCAGACCCACGTCGTGGATGCAGCAGTTGCCCACCACGGCGTCGCGGATGTGGGCGCGGCGGATCCCGGTGGGAAGGCTGACGTGTCCGGGGAGCATCACGGTCCCGGTGAATCGCGCCAAGGCCACCTCGCCCTCGAACGTCGCCTCCCGCACGCTCGCGGTCTCGAAGCCTTCCTGCACCCGGACGCGGGTCCAGTCGCCGCAGATGCAGCCCTGGCGTTCCAACTGGAGGGTTTCGTGGGCGCTCAGCTCGCGGGAACGGAATGGGGCGGCGCCCTCCCGGAGCTGGGCGGCGGAAGCCAGAAGAGGCGATCCGCGCACCAGTCGGCGCAACGCGGCGGCCGGAAGGAAAGGCCGCGCGGCTGCCATCAGAACCGGAACCGGATATCGGCGAGCCTTCCGGCGAACCGGTCCATGTAGGCCTTTTCGTCGGATTCCGCAGGCGCCTCGTAGGTCACCGAAAACCGCAGGTGCGGTCCCGCGTCGTCGAAGGGAACCACCACGATGCTCTTCTCCCGGATGAGCCATTGGCTGGCCGCTTCGGCGTTCTCGAAGTCCGGTCCGCCTTCGACGCCTTTCGGCGCCTTGGCGTACAGGAAGTAGGTGCCTTCCGGCATCTCGATGGAGAATCCGAGCTTCTTCAGTTGGGCCACCAGCAGTTCCTGTCGACGCTGGTACTTCCGCTGCGCCGCTTGCCAGAGGCTGTCGTCCGCCAGGGCGGCGGAGGCCGCCATCTGGATGGCCTTGAACTGGCCCGAATCGGAATTGTCCTTGACGTCCCCGAAGGCCTTGACCACCAGCGGATTCCCGGCCACGAAGCCCAGGCGCCACCCGATCATGTTCCAGCCCTTGGACATGGAATGGACTTCCACGCCCACGTCCAGGGCACCCGGGATCTCCAGGAAGGACAGCGGCTTGGCCCCGTGCGTGAAGGGAAGGTGGGCCGCGTCCTGCACCACCACCACGCCGTGCTTCTTCGCGAAGGCGACCACCTTCTCGTAGAAGGCGCGTGTCGCGGTCTTGCCGGACGGGCTGTTGGGGTAGTTGATCACCAGGAGCTTCGCCTTGGCGAGGACCGGCGCGGGAATGCCGTCCAGATCGGGGAAGAAGTCGTTTTCCGGAAGCAACGGCAGGTTGTGGACGCTTCCCCCCAGGTACTTGGTCCAGGTACTGGCCACGGGGTAGCCGGGCACCGTGAACAGGGTCACGTCGCCGGGGTTGATGAACGCCGCCGGAAGGAGCGCGTAGGCGGGCTTGGATCCGATGCAATGCAGGATCTGCGTCGCGGGATCCAGGTCCACGCCGAAATTGCGCTTCAGGTAGGCCGCCGCCGCCAGTTGGTAGTCCATGATCCCGTTGTCGGCGTAACCGCGGTTTTCCGGCCGGTCCACCTCGCGCTTGAGCGCCTCGCGCACAGGCGACGGGGCCATCTCGTCGTTCTCGCCGATGCCGAAGTCCACGAGCGGGCGGTCCGGAAAATCGGCCAGCGCGGCTCGCTTGGCCCGCTTGATCTTCTCGAACTTGTAGATGGCCGTGGACTTGCCGTAGTTCTCGCCCCCGATGCGGTCGGCGAACAGCTTCTGGATGTAGGACTCGCTCACGTTCTCCTCGGTGGGTCTAGGGAACCGCTCCGGCGGCGGCGATCAGGGGTCAAAGATAGGGAAGATCCCGGTCGGGCGCGTCGCTGGAGGGATCGCGCGCACGAGGTTTCCAGGGTGCGAGGAGCCAAGCGACGATCTCCCGGGCGAAGGTGTCCGGATCCGGCGCGGTGGATGCTTCGGAAAGGACGACCGGCGCCGGGAGGAGGCGCGGGGGCCGTCCCGTGCTCACCTGCGACACGCCCAGATGGAACGGTTCCTCGGTGTCGTGGCCGTGTGAAACCCAGGCGGATTTGCAACCCGGGAGCAGATGGGCGGCCTCCCCGAACCTCGGGGACACGTGGACCTCGCCGCGTTCGGGTCGGCCGGACACCACCGGGCGCAAACCGCAGAGGCGGGCCCAGGCGCGGAACAGGGGAGCTTGCCACGGCCGGCGGGGGAACCAGAGCCAACCCCGGTCGCGCCTTGTCCGCGAGAGCTGGTGCAGGGAAGGAAGGTCCACGAGATGCAAGGACATCGCGGCGTGGGGACCTGTCCCCGAGGCTTTTGCATACCCGACGCCGACCCATTTCAGCGATCCACCCGGTCGCACGCAGCGAATCCCGAACGCCCGCACGGCTTCGGTGGATTCCGGCCGGTCCGTCCAGACCGCATCCACGGAATCGTTCCATCCGGGGAAGACCATCCCGAACGCTTTCCACCGACGCATCGACCGCGCCGAGGTGCGGAACGCCCCGACGGCCACGGGGAGGCCGGATCGGCCCAGCACTTCGAGGACCACGGGCCAGGCTTCGGCTTCCAGGAACAGGGCCCGGCGGATGCGGCGAGCCGCCAGGAATCCGCGCACGGTCCGACGGTCGTCGCAGGGGAGGAGGAAGGCGTCGAATCCGCATCGGAGCAACCGATCCCTACCCGCCACCGTGGTCGAGGTGAGGGTGACGGCAAGGTCCCGGGGCAGAAGCCGGAGAAGGGCCGTCACGCCCTTGGCTTCTCCCACCGACGCGCAGTGGATCCAGACGGAATCCGACAAAGGCTGGGGCCACGGACCGGTCCTCCCCGACCCGCCGCGGCGCAGGAGGAACCCCGCGAGATTTCCGGCAGCGACGTACCAGGCGGGGATCCGGATCAACGGACGGCCCAGAGCCAGAGCGCCACGGGAGGGAGGAACGAGGCCCATTCGGAACGCCACCGGCCGGAACGGGCGTCGAGCGGGAGCATGCTGGTGGGCGGGTTTTGGATCCGCAGCAGGCGCGACTCCGCTCGCGCCAGGACCAGGTAGAGGCAAGCGGGACCGGACAGCACGGCGGCGAGCCGGAGGGGGACGGGACCCAGAAGGCAGGAGCCGAGTCCGGCGAGCACGAGAAGGTTCGCGAGGTAGAGGGGGTGTGGGATCCATCGGTAGGGTCCGCCGCGAACGCGCTCCGGACAGGACAGGACCCGTCCCCGACTGTGGGCTCCGATGAACCGTCGGGACCAGGCGCGCAGCGCGAGCCCGGAAAGCAAGGCGGCGACCGAAGGGGTCCAATGGCGGGATGGGAGGATCGTGGGCAGGCAGCAAATGCACCAGAGGACCACGATTTCTCCCCTGAACCTGTAGAGCATGGCGTTCACCATCGCGGTTCCACCAGGGAGAGCACCGGGCCGCGGCCGTCGAGTCCGGGCTCCCAGAGACGTTCGGTTTCCTTGAAGTCCGGCCCCAGTTCGGGAACCGCGAGGATCGCGGTGGCCCTCCCGCGCCGAGCCAGGACTTCGCGCAGGATCCGGGCTCCTTCCCCTGGAGGCAGGGCCGAGACGGGTTCGTCCAAAAGCCACAGGCTCCGCGGCCGGGCGGCGACGGCAAGGAGGCACATCCGGGCCCGCTGGCCGCGCGACAGTTTATGTCCACCGTCCGGGATGTCCCGGTTCCAGTCCAGCGATGCAGGCGTTCCATCGGGGAAGAGGAGTCCCAGCAGGCCGTCCAAGGCGTCGGGGGACGGAGTTCCGATGCCGAACCACAGCGCAGGGCTGATGGGGGGCAGCACGGGTTCCTGGGCCATCCAGAAGATCCGGCGCGGCCGGGTGGCGGTTCCCCACAGGGGGAGCTGCCGTCCCGCCAGGACCGCCAACAGCGTGGACTTGCCACATCCGTTGGGGCCGTGCGCCACCACCAGGGAACCCCGCGGAGGAAAGAACCGGATGCCCGAGAGGACGGCGGGACCCTCGCCCCAGGCCACTCCGAGGTCCTCGACGCGGACATCGGCGTCGGGGTGGAAGGAGGAGGGAGAAGCGAGGGCGTTCCACGCCTCGCGAGCACGGCGCAGATGGGGCAGAAGTCGTCCCGCCTCGCGCACGGGTCGGTAGGCCAGGAGACAGATTCCGAGAAACGCGAACAGGGAACCGGCGGACATTCCCCCCGCCGCCCAGGAGAGCACGGCCGAAGCCCCGAGGAGCCATCCAGCGACATGGGCCGCCGCCTCTCCGCCCGCACCCCAAGCCAGGTGTCTGCGGGCCCGTCCCAGGCGGGCGCGGAGATACAGGATGAACTCGCGCCGCCGGGCCTTGGCGACCACCGGACCCCAACCCCCGGGGCGCATCTGGGGGATGGAACGCCAGGCCCATTCCTCGCCGGAATCCAGGCGCTCCGCCGAATCCCTTTCCGCGTCCGCCAGGGATTTCCAGGTCCTGGACTTCTCGCGGGCCCAGAGACCCAGGAGAATGCCCGCAAGGAGCACCGCGAGCGTGATCCAGGGGGCGAGCCAGACCAGCAACGGGACGGAAAGCAGAAGCGTGGCGGCGGCGGTGCGCCACTCCAAGGCGGCGCGGGTTCCGGACTCGATCCATTCCCGGCCTTCGCGCGAAAGCCAGGACGGATCCTGCCCCCCCTTGGATCCGCGGGCCCACACCCTGCGATGGAAGGCGTTCCCCGTCTCCAGCGCCAGGCGTTCGCGGTCCAGGTCGCGGCGCCAGGAAAGGACCACCCGCGCGGCCAGGAGCGATGCCATGACACCGAGCCAGAAGGCCTTCCCCACGGGCTCGGTGAGCTCGCGTAGCCACAATCCGATCCCCGATTCCGCCGCCGCCGAGGCCAGCGACCAGGCACCGTGGCGGTACCATCCGCCCCGGTCCGCGATCCAAGGGGGAGGACGCAGCAACATGGAAGGCAAAGGTATGTGCTGGGAGGTCCCGCGAATGCGGTCCCGGACTAGGATGCCGCCGAACGCAGCTCCTGGGCCCGGAAGAACTGGCCGCCAGGAGCGCCGTCCGGCAGGAGCACCGGCACCATCGCTCCTGGAAGGACGGTTTCCGGGGCGTGGTCGGCGTTGGGTCCGCCCAGATCGGTGCGCAGCCATCCCGGATCCATGCGGGAGACGATGACCCCGGTGCCGGAAAGCTCCGCGGCGAGATCGTCCGTGAACTTGTCCACCGCCCATTTGGAGGCGCCGTAGGGCGCGAGCTGGGGGGTCTTGTCGATGCCCGAAGTCACGTTCACCACGCGACCCCATTTCCGCTCCACCATGGCCGGGACCAGCCGCGCGCACAGGCGCGCCAAGGCGAAGACGTTGACCTGGAACACCGGGGTCCAGTCGGACAATTCCTGGAAGCCGACGGACTCGCGCCACGGCGACATGATGCCCGCGTTGTTGTAGAGGATGTCCACCTTGCCGAAAGCCTCCAGGGCTTCCGAAGCGATGCGCTCCACCTGGGCGGGATCGGACAGTTCGCCGGCCACGGCTCGGCCCTGCGCGCCCGCCTTGCGCACCAGTTCAAGGGTTGCTTCCGTCGCCTTCAGGGTCCGTCCGTGGACGATCACGTCGGCGCCCTCCAAGGCCAGGGCCTCGGCGACCAGCTTGCCCACGCCGCGGCTGGATCCGGTGACCAACGCTGTTCTTCCGTTCAATCGTCCCATACTTCTTCTAAGCGGAAAATGGGACTCGAACCCACGACCACCTGCTTGGGAAGCAGGAGCTCTACCAACTGAGCTACTTCCGCGAT
>Ga0209415_10018063_pt1 | contig 11162 bp, 8 predicted proteins | sample PeaSoiSIISIP2007_FD_187696 | JGI IMG/M metagenome (GOLD analysis project Ga0209415, IMG submission 187696) | Peat soil microbial communities from Weissenstadt, Germany - SII-SIP-2007 (SPAdes) (version 2) | ecosystem: Environmental > Terrestrial > Soil > Wetlands > Peat | place: Germany...
CGGATCGTCTCGCGATAGCCGACGGTCGGCCGCCGGGTGGTGACGGCGACGCCGAAGCGGTCCGCCAGCCGTTCGGTCGCCACCCGCAGGTGCATCTCGCCCTGGCCCCAGACGATGACCTCGTGGGTCTCGGGGTTGTGGATGACGCTGAGCGAAGGGTCCTCCTCGATGAGCTTGTTGAGCGCCTGGCCGAGCTTGACGTCGTCCTTGCGCTCCTTCGCCGCGATCGAGATCGCGAGCACCGGCGGATAGGGAACGATCTCGGCGACCGGCGCGTGCGGCTGCTTGGCCGAGGTCAGCGTCTCGCCGGTCCTGGCATGGTCCAGCTTGCCGAGCGCGCCGGCGTCGCCGACCACCGCCGGCCCGCGCTTCTCGTGGGTCTGTCCGGTCAGCTTGAACACGCCGGAGACGCGGTCGTGGGTACCCGACGCGCCGGTCAACATGGCGCCTTCCGCGACGGACCCGCAGAGCACGCGGGACAGCGACATCTTGCCGCCGTGGGCGGTGTGCAGGGTCTTCATCACCAAGGCGATCGACTCGCCGTTCGCCTTGACGCCGAGCCGCCCGACCGTATCGGCGACGCCGGGCGCCTCGTGGCGCAGCGCCTTCATCAGCCGTAGGACGCCGTTGGTCCGCGACGCCACGCCTATCAGCACCGGGCAGATGATGCCGTCGCGCAGCTCCCGGGAGAGATCGTCGAACACCTTGTCGCGCGGCGGCGGAACGTCCTCGAGCAGCTGCTCCATCAGCTCGTCGTCGTGGTCGGCGAGCTTCTCCAGCATGCTGAAGCGGGCCTCCTTCTCGCGGTCGAGATGATCGCCGTCGAGCGGCACCACGGTCGAGGGGGCATGCTCCTTGTAGATGAAGGCCCGCTCCAGCGCGAGATCGACGAAGCCGGTGATGATGTCGTTCGACCAGATCGGGATCTGGCGAAGCACCAGCGGCACCCGCGAGGCCGGCTGCAGCACCTGCAGGGTCTCACGGACACGCTTGTCCGCCTTGTCGATCTTGTTGAGGAACAGGAAGCGGGGGATGCCGAGATCCTCCAGCTCGCGGAGCACCAGCTGGAGCTGCGGAACCTTGCGCTCGTCGGCTTCGCACACGACGACCGCGGCGTCGACCGCCGGCAGCGCCGCCCGCATGTCGTGGATGAACTCGACCGAGCCCGGACAATCGACGAACGTGTAGTTGTCGCCCATGAAGGTGGTCGAGGCGACCGACATCTCGACGCTCATGCGGTGGTGGCGAGCCTCCGGGCTGCCGTCGCCCACGCTGGTCCCAGCATCGACCGTACCCTGACGCTGGACCGCTCCGGTGCGCGCCAGGATCGCCTCGAGCAGCGTCGTCTTGCCGCTCTGGAAGGGGCCCACCAGTGCGATGCACCGGGGGGCCGCCGGACTCGTCCCTGACGGCTGTGCCATGTCTGCCTCCTTGCGCTCGTTCTCGCCCGGTTCCAGCCTTCTCGCGAGCCAGTGCTGACATCGTTTCAGGCGGCGGCGGTGCTGGCAAGAGGATCGAGCAGCGCAGGAATGCGGCGAGCGCGGGCGGTCAACGGATTACCGGGAAACGATCAGCATTCGCCCCGCCCGCGAAGGCGGCCAGCCATCATTCACGGCCCGTAGCGCAACTCGAGATCGGCGACGCCGACCGCGACGTTGACGCCGGTCTGCCCCTCGACGCTCAGCGGCTGCAGCGCGAATGAATTGTTCGAGCCCCCGACCAGCGCATTGGCATTGCCGCCGACCCCGACCGCCGCGCCCGCCGTGACGCCGGCGTAATTGCCGGCGAGATCGCCCGGGCCGATCTGTCGGGTCGGCGCGAACACGCCCCAGGCCAGCGACGACTGCTCGGTGAACCCGATGTCGACGCCGAACTTGCGCACGACCCCGTGGTAGCGGACCGGCGGACCGTAATCCGACCGGAATACGCACTCGAGCTCGTGCACCGAGCCGACGATGAAGCTCGTGGTTCCGAGACCACGGCATTCAAGTATGCCCGCCTGGACCCGTGACTGCGCCGCGGCCGGGCCGGCCGCCAGGGCCAGCGCGGCGACTGCGCCGCAGATCGATGATCGGGTCATGATGAGTTGGAGAGTTCTACTCAGGGGCTACTTGGTCCGAATCGACGTGCCTTACGAGCAGCGTACGGACGCCCTGGCGTGGCCGCGTCAGAAGGTGAAGATGAGCAGCGTGCCCACCAGGACGCCAATCGACATCATCAATGCCGGAACGAGATCCAACCGTCGATACGCAATCTGACCGAACATGCGATCCACCATGTGCCTGCCCCGTACCGATCACTAAGCCTCATTCCCGGGCCGTGGACAACCGATAAGAGCGGCATCAGGCCATTTTCAACGCGCGCTGTGTCCATCGCGCAACAGCCTGGACCATAGAGCAACACTCTGCCGACAGAGGTTCGCCATAATTCCTAACGCCAAAACAACAACTCACTTCAAATTACCGCAGAAGCGCTGGATGCGGGTGCAGGCTTCCTCGAGGTCTCCGGTCCGCGTCGCGTAGGAGATGCGGAATGCCGGGCCGTGCCCGAACGCCGAGCCCTGGACCACCGCGACCCCTTCGCCTTCGAGCAGCTCGGTGACGAAATCGTCGTCGCTGTGAAGCGTCCTGCCGGACGGCGCCGTCTTGCCGATCGTGCCGGCACACGACGGAAACACATAGAAGGCGCCCTCCGGCTTCGGGCAGGTGATGCCCTTGGCCTGGTTGAGCATGCCGACCACGAGATCGCGGCGCTCCTTGAAGACCTTGTTGTGCTCGGCGATGAAGTCCTGCGGCCCCTCGAGCGCCTCGACGGCCGCCCACTGGGAAATCGAGCAGGGCGCATGGGTCGACTGCGACTGCAGGGTCGCCATCGCCTTGATCAGCATCTGCGGCCCGCCGCCATAGCCGATGCGCCAGCCGGTCATGCAATAGGTCTTCGACACGCCGTTGACGGTGAGCGTCCGGTCGTAGAGTCGGGGCTCGATCTGCGCCGGGGTGGCGAACTCGAAGTCGTCGTAGACCAGGTGCTCGTACATGTCGTCGCTGAGCACCCAGACGTGCTCGTGGCGGACCAGCACGTCGGTCAGCGCTTTCAGCTCGGCGCGCGAATAGGCCGATCCGGTCGGATTGGACGGCGAGTTGAGGATCAGCCACTTCGTCTTCGGCCCGATCGCCCGCTCGAGCGCCTCCGGCCGTATCTTGAAGCCGTCCTCCATGCGGCTGTCGATCGCAACCGGCGTTCCGCCGGCGAGCAGCACCATGTCGGGATAGCTCACCCAGTAGGGCGCCGGGATGATCACCTCGTCGCCCGGATTGAGGGTGACGGCGAGCGCATTGTAGAGCACCTGCTTGCCGCCGGTACCGACGCTGATCTGCGACGGCTTGTAGTCGAGACCGTTCTCGCGCTTGAACTTCCTGGCGATCGCCGCCTTGAGCTCGGGGATTCCGTCGACCGCCGTGTACTTGGTCTTGCCGCTCTCGATCGCCCGGATCGCCGCCTGCTTGATGTTGTCGGGCGTGTCGAAGTCGGGCTCGCCGGCGCCGAGCCCGATGACGTTCTGTCCCGCCTCCTTCATCGCGCGGGCCTTGTCGGTCACCGCGACGGTGGCGGACGGCTTGACGCGCGCGAGCGTGTCGGCGAGGAAGGCCATGGGCTTGCTCCGTACTCTGCGGGTTGGCGCGCAACCTTTCGGCCGTCATGCCCAGCCCTGTGCAGGACAAGCCCGGCCATGACGGGCTGAGCGAACTACCCGATCCGAGCATGCTCTAGTGCCAGACGCCGCATCCGGCAAGGCCGCGGCTTTCCGCTGCGCCCTCTATAGCTCGCCCGCGGCGTCACGATCGAGCGACTAATTTTAATCAATTCAATCAATTAACAGCATCGATCGGCTCCGGCAGATCACCACCGGCGCCGCAACCCTCCCTTAATCTCGCGTTGCTAGACATTCCGACCATGTCTGGGCACGCGATGAACCGGCCGATCGGCGCCCTGCGGACGGGCGCGTTCCTGACCCGCGCGCGGTTGCGGCTCTGGGCAGTCGTGGTGCTCGTGGCCTCCGCGGCAGGCCTGCTGTACGTCGTCGTCACGGCGCACGGCGTGATTGACAGTCAGGGCCGCCCGCTGGGGACCGATTTCTCGCTGGTCTACGCGGCCGGGAGCCTGGTCCTCGACGGACATCCGGTCGCCGCCTTCGACCCGGCGACGCTGTTTGCCCGCGAGCAGGCGATCTTCGGCGGCCAGACGCAGTTCTATCCCTGGATATATCCGCCGTTCTTTCTCGCACTTGCGGCGCTCCTCGCCCTCGTGCCGTATGGGCTGGCGCTGCTGACGTGGCAGGGCGCCACGCTGGTCGCCTATCTGGCGGCGATCCGCGCCATCCTGGGGCGCTCCGGCACCGAGATCGACCGCCTCTGGGTGCTGCTCGCGGTCGCCTTTCCGGCCGTGTTCGTCAATATCGGTCACGGCCACAACGGGTTCCTCACCGCGGCATTGCTGGCGGGCGGGCTGGTCCTGCTCGACCGCCGCCCGGTCGCAGCCGGCGTGCTGTTCGGGCTCATCGCCTACAAGCCGCAGTTCGGGATCCTGATCCCGCTGGTGCTGGTCGTGACCGGACGCTGGCGAACATTCGCGGCGGCGGCCGCGACCGTCGCCGCCCTGGCGCTCGCGGCCACCCTCGCATTCGGCGCAGACGTGTGGCCGGCGTTCCTCCAATCCTCGAGATTTGCCCGCACCGAGGTGCTCGAAGCCGGCGGCACCGGGTGGCACAAGATCCAGAGCGTCTTCGCCTGGGCGCGCATGTGGGGCGCCGGCGTTCCGCTTGCCTACGCGCTGCAGGGCGCGGTCACCGTCGCGGTCGCGGTCGCGCTGGCCCGGCTGTGGCGCGCCCGAGAGGACTTCGCGCACCAGGCCGCCGCGCTGGCGATCGCCACCATCCTGGCAACGCCCTACAGCCTCGACTACGACCTGATGGTGCTGGCCCCCACCATCGCTTTCCTCGCGGCCGACGGATTGGCGCGCGGATTCGGGCCCTACGAGAAGACCGCGCTCGCCGCGCTCTGGATCGTGCCGCTGGTCGCCCGCTCGGTGGCCCAGGCGACCCTGATCCCGGTCGGCACCATCGCGATGCTGGCGGCATTCGCCCTGATCGTTCGCGGGCGGGTCGACCGGCTCGAGCCGGCGATGCCCGTCGCGAGCAAGCTTGACGCACCGTCGCTGGCCCGGGGAGAGGCATGAGCCAGACACCCCGTCTGCTGATCACTGGCGCCTCCGGCTATATCGGCGGCCGTCTGGTCGAGCTGGCCGCCGCGCACGGCATCGAGGTTGCGGTGCTCGGCGGTGCGCCGCCCGGCAGCGACGTGCCCGCCACGGCCTGGCGCCTGGGGGAGCCTGCTCCCGATCCCACGGTCTTCGCCGGCGTGACCGCCGTCATCCATCTCGGACATTCGTGGGCGAGCGACGCGCGACAGAAGACATCTCCCGACAACATCAATCTGGTGGGCGGCGAAGCGCTCGCGCGCGCCGCGTTCGCGGCCGGCGTGCCGCGCTTCGTCTTCGCCTCGACCACGTCGGCCGGCCCGGCGGCGCGCAACGCCTACGGACGCATCAAGCACGCGATCGAGCAAAGGCTGGCGGCCCTGCCGGCCATCGGCCAGGGGCTGGTGTGCGCGCGGATCGGCCTCGTCTACGGCGGTCCGGAGCGCGCCCTGTTCGGCCTCATGACGAAGCTGGTGCGAATGACCCCGATCCTGCCGATCGTCGGGCTCGATCGGCGCGTGCAGCCCATCCATGTGGACGAGGTATGCGCCGGCCTGCTTGCGCTGGCGCTCGACCCGCTGCCGCCGCGGGATGGCCGCGCGTCCAGCACGTACGTCCTGGCCGGCCCCCGACCGGTGCGGTTCGCGGACTGGCTGCGCATGTTGCGGCGAGCGCAGACCGGCGGGTCGATGATCCTCGTGCCGATCCCGACCTGGGCGGCGCTGCTCGCATGCGACCTCACGCGGTTCCTCCCGCTGGTGCCGACCGTGGACCGCGAGCGGGTCCTCGGGCTTGCCGGAACCGCGCCCATGGACAGCGCGGCTGACCTTGCGGCGCTCGGCATCGAGGTCGCCGATGCGGTGTCGCGTCTCGGCTCTTGCCGCCCGGCGCGGCGGCGTCATACGGCCGAAGCCGTCGCGATGCTCCGGTACATGTCCGGCCGCTCGCGGCTGCCGGTCTCCGCGATCGCCCGATTGCTGCGCGGCATCGACCGCGTGGATCCCGGCGCGCTCGGCCTGCCGCGGCTGGTGATGCTGTGGCCGGAGCTGATCCGCGTATTCGAGCCGTCGCGGCCCCATCAAGGTCACCGCCTGGCGGACCGGCTGCACCTCGCCGCCATGGTGGCCGAGTGCCTGCCTCGTCCGAAGGCGGCACGCCTGGCACGATTTTCCTCGCTGCTCACGCAGGCAATGCTCGAGCTTTCGGCTCTGCCGTTCCGACCCATTCTCAGCCGCAGGTACGCATGACCTCCTCCCCCCACGATGCCGACATCGTCATCATCGGCAGCGGCCCCGCCGGCGTGAGCGCCGCCTTTCCCCTGGTCGAGACCGGCCTGCGCGTGCTGATGATCGACGGCGCCGGGCGCGAGGCGGCCGGCACTCGCACCGCCGGCGAGCCATGGCGCAAGCGTCTCGGCGACGGGCTCGAAGCGCTGGTCCCCGAGGACGGATTGTCGCCGAAGCTCAGGACGCCCGCGGGACGCCGCATCGTCGGTGACTTTCAGCGTCGGGCGAGCATCGAGGGCGACGGTTTCATCGCGGTCGGGGCGCTGGCGCGCGGCGGGCTGTCGCGGCTGTGGGGCGCCTTCGTCTGCGAGTTCGATGCCGACGACCTGACCGGTTGGCCGATCGCGCTCGACGATCTGCGCTCCTCCTATCGCGCGGTGACCGAGCGCATCGGGGTGAGCGGCAGCGCGACCGACGAGCTCTCGACGTTCTACGGGTCGTCCGGCGCACTGCAGCCGTCGTTGCCGCCCGGCCCGACCGCTGCCCGTCTGCTCGCGTGCCACGACGACCGTGACGCGCCGGATTTCGCGCTCGGTCTCGCCCGCAGCGCGATCCTGACCGCCGACCGGGCCGGCCGCAAAGCCTGCAATCTCGGCAAGGATTGTCTGTGGGGCTGCGAGCGCGGCGCCGTCTATGACGCGAGGTTCGACCTTGCGGCCCTGCGCCGGCGCGCCGAGTTTCGCCTCGCCGATCAGGCATTGGCGGTGCGGCTGACGCGGTGCGCTGACGGATGGGAGGTGTCGACCCAGGACGGCCGACGTTTTTCCGCACCGCGGATCGTGATGGCGGCCGGCGCGCTCGGCACCGCTCCGCTCGTCCTTCCGCTCCTGCCCGATCCGTCCGCGGAGTTGCGCCTGCTCAGCAGTCCGGTCATGGCGATGCCGCTGGTGATGCCGGCGCGGATCGGCCGGTCGGCACCGGACCGCGGCTATTCGCTGGCCCAGCTCGGCTACCGTTTGCGCTATGGCCGGCGCGAGCACGACTACGTCACCGGGTCGGTCTACGAGCTCTCGTATCTGCCGATGCCGTCATTCGCGGGCAGGCTTCCCCTCGGCCGGCGGGCCGGCATGGAGGTCATGTCGGCTCTGGCGCCGGCGCTCATGGTCGCCACCGCGTTCTTTCCCGGTGATTGCAGCGACAACCGGCTCGCCTGGCAACGACAGGGCAACCGCTCGACCGTGGTCGTTCGCGGCGGGTTCGATGCGGGACTGGCGGACAAGCGTGGACGCGTGGCACAGCGCTTGCGGCGGATCTGGCGACGGCGCGGTGCCTGGACGCTGCCCGGAACGACGCTCGCGGCGCCCGGAACGGACGTGCACTATGCGGGACCGTTCGGCATGGGCCTGCAGCGCCCGCACGGCACGACGCGCCACGGGGAGCTGCATGCGGCGCCCGGGATACACATCGTGGGCGCCGCCGCCTTTCCGTCCCTGCCGTCGAAGCATCCGACGCTGACCATCATGGCCAACGCGGATCGCATTGGCCGTCATCTGGCCGCCCTTCGCTGAGCGAGAGCTCATCGTCTGTCTGCTGCATCGCACCAAATCGGCGCCTTTCAGTCCCGCGCGCGATCAACTAGAATCAGGGCGGCTGGGATCAACGATACGTGTTTGGCGTTGATTCTCGAGGGGCGTACGTTCGGCTCGACCACGGCAGGGAGTCGATCTGTCTGATGCGGCATCCGCGACAATTGGGCGCGCGGGACTGATCGTTTCGTCACGTCGCGACCCAGACACATTGGTCGGCCATGAGACGGCACCTTCGAGAGTCACGAGAGACCCGATGTACACACTCTATTCGATGCAGCGCTCGGGCAACTGCTACAAGGTCCGGCTGGCGCTCGCCCAGCTCGATATCCCGTACCGCCTGGTCGAGATCGATCTGCTCAAGGGCGAGAGCCGCACGCCCGAATTCCTGGCGAAGAATCCGAACGGCCGCGTCCCCCTGCTCGAGGTGACGCCGGGCCGCTATCTGCCGGAATCGAATGCCATCCTGTGGTACACCGCGGGGGGAACGCCGCTCGCGACCGAGAATCGGCTCGACCGCGCCGAAGCCCTGCAGTGGATGTTCTTCGAACAGCACAGCCTCGAGCCCAATCTCGGCGCCGCGCGGTTCTGGCTCACCATGGTGAAAGGCGGCCGCGAGCTCCAGTGGCACTCCCTGGAGGACTGGATGGAGAGGGGCTACCAGGCCCTCGGCGTCATGGAAAAGCACCTGCAGACCCACCGGTTCTTCGCCGCCGACCGCTATACCATCGCCGACATCGCGCTCTACGCCTATACGCACTGCGCGCCCGAAAGCGACTTCGACCTGTCGACCTTCCCGGCCATTCGGCGATGGCTGCGGCGCGTCGCCGAGCAGCCCGGACACATCACCATGGCCTGGCAGCCGGAGACGACCGGCGTGAGTTAACCACTGGTTAACCCGAATCTTGAAATTGCCTCGATTTGTCAACCTGTTCGCCCAGGTTCGGCCGGCTGGCCGCCGGCATCGCGCCGCATACATGGCGATGAGCAGCGCATGTCCGGGCTTTCGCCGGACCATGCCCAGGCAACATGGCAACCCTTTTCTCGCGAGCACCAAGGTGCGCAAGACATCGATCGATCGATCGGGCAGGCTTCATCTATCCCGAAGGCCTCGTGCGCGACGAGCGCCGTCGCTCCAACGCGCTGACCCACGTGATCGCGCTCACCGTGCTGATCGCCTCCCTGGCGGTCGTCGTCACGACGGTGTCGTTCGGCATGGCAAACGCAACGGACCGCACGGTCTCCGCCGCGCCGGGGCGGTAGAGCACGATCCGATCAATTGTTTGTAGGGCGGGCAAAGGCGCGTCTTCGCGCCGTGCCCACCGGCGGCACTGGAAGGTGGGCACGCTGCGCTTTGCCCACCCTACAATCTTTGCCGGAACGAGCTCCGGCTCACGCGGTCTCGAACCGGCCGAACTCGACGTCGCGGCCGGGCGCCGCGTCGAACAGGGCGCGCGTATAGGCGTGCCGCGGGTTGGCGAACACCTGCGCGGTCGTGCCCTCCTCGACCACGACGCCGCGATGCATCACGGCGATGCGGTCACAGATCTGCGCGGCGACGCGCAGATCGTGGGTGATGAACAGCACCGCCAGATTGAAGCGGGTGCGCACGTCGTCGATCAGCATCAGGACCTGCGCCTGCACCGAGACGTCGAGCGCGGACACCGCTTCGTCGGCGATCAGGATTTCCGGCTCCATCGCCAGCGCGCGGGCCACGCAGATGCGCTGACGCTGCCCGCCTGAGAACTGGTGCGGAAAGCGCGTCAGCGCGTCGGGGTCGAGGCCGACGAGGCGCATCAGCTTCTGCGCCCGCTCGAGGGCTGCGGCCGGCGCGGTGCCGAAATTGATCGGCCCCTCGACCATCGAGGCGCCGACGGTGCGGCGCGGATTGAGCGAACGGTAGGGGTCCTGGAAGATGATCTGCGCGCGCTTGCGGTGCGGCCGCAGCGCACGGGCGCCGAGGTGGGCGATGTCGGCGCCGTCGATCAGGATCTCGCCTTCGCTGGGCTCGATCAGCCGGGCGATGCAGCGGGCGACGGTGGACTTTCCCGACCCCGACTCGCCGACCACGCCCAGCGTCTCGCCGCGCCGCACCGACAGATCGATCGCGGTTGCGGCGCAAATCCTTCGGCGCGCGAACAGGCCGCCCATCACATAGGTCTTGCCGAGCCCGCGGGTCTCCAGCACGACCGGCGTGTCGGTGATCGGGGCGCGGACCGGAGGATGCAGGCTGGGCACCGCGCGGATCAGCATGCGGGTGTAGTCGTGGCGCGGATTGCGCAGCATCTGATCGGTCGTGCCCTGCTCTACCACCCGGCCGCGCTGCATGACCACGACGCGATGCGCGATCTCGGCGACGACGCCGAAATCGTGCGTGATGAACAGCACGCCGGTGCGGCGGCGCTGCTGCAGCTCCTTGATCAGCTTCAGGATCTGCGCCTGCGTGGTGACGTCGAGCGCGGTGGTGGGCTCGTCGGCGATCAGCAGCACCGGATCGAGCACCAACGCGGCCGCGATCATGATGCGCTGGCGCTGGCCGCCCGACAGCTGATGCGGATAGACGTCGATCATCCGCTCGGGCTCGGGCAGATGCACCGATGTCATAACCTCGAGCACGCGCTGCCGGCGTCCGCGCTCGTCGAGCCTGGCGTGGATCTCCAGGACCTCGCCGATCTGGTCGCCGACCCGCATCACCGGGTTCAACGCCGTCATCGGCTCCTGGAACACCATCGCCATGCGGTCGCCGCGCAGCCGCCGCAGCTCGGCCGGCGATCTCGTCAGCAGGTCGGTGCCTTCCAGCACGATGCGGCCGGCGGTCGCGGTGAGCTCGCCCGGCAGAAGGCCCATGACGGCGTGGGCGGTGACCGACTTGCCGGACCCGGATTCGCCGACCACGCAGACGATCTCGCCCGGCGCGACCGCGAACGAGACGTTCTCGACCGCGTGCGGCCGGTCGGCGCCGCCGGGAAGCCGCACCGTGAGACCCTGGACCTCGAGCACCGGCCTGGCGTCGGACACTAGTGCACCGATTCCGAAGTTCGCATCACTTGGCGACATCCTCTGGTGCGAACTTCGGAATCCAGAGGTGCACTAG
>Ga0209415_10018064_pt1 | contig 11161 bp, 11 predicted proteins | sample PeaSoiSIISIP2007_FD_187696 | JGI IMG/M metagenome (GOLD analysis project Ga0209415, IMG submission 187696) | Peat soil microbial communities from Weissenstadt, Germany - SII-SIP-2007 (SPAdes) (version 2) | ecosystem: Environmental > Terrestrial > Soil > Wetlands > Peat | place: Germany...
TGCTCGGGAAGGTAAAAGGACGTGATGAAGGTCTGCGGCGCCTGGCGCAGCAGCGATGGCGCCATGATGACGAAGAAATTCACCCGCATGGAATCCCAGCTCAGCGTGCGGATGCTGGTGACTTTTGCCTCCACCATTTGTCCGGCGACGTCGAAGCGCAGCACCTGCCCGAGCACGATTCCCAGCCGCTTGGCGATGCCGTCCTCGATCGATAACTCGGGCGCATCCGGCGCAAACCAGTGTCCCTGCGCGATCCGGTTGTGCGCCGGGGGATCGGTCCGGTAGGAAAGGTTGAATTCGCGATCGATCAGGGCACGGGCGCGCGCGTCCTCGAAATCCTCCGGTCCCACCCGCTTGCCGTTGATTTCGATCAAGCGCCCCCGGACCATGGGTTCGAGCGGCGCCTCGGCGATGTGCGCGGCGCGCAAGCGTGCCGCAACGGCGTCGACCTGGTCGGGTTGGATGTTGATGACGAAGCGGTTGGGCGCGTTGGCGGGCACCTGCGCGCGCCATTCCTCGACGAGGTCGGTGCGCGCGATCGCCAACACCAGCAACGCCATCAGGCCAACCGCCAATGCGACTACCTGCGCCAGGCTTGCACCGGGTCGCCGCTGCATAGCGGCCAGGGCAAAACGCCACGCCACCCCGATCGATTGGCTTTCGCGCCGCCGCAGAGCCTGCAACGCCTGCATGGCGGCGCGCGCGATCGCGCCGAAAAGGGCCACGCAGGCCAGGAACCCGCCCCCGACGATCAAGCCGAGCCTGGCTTCCCCCGCGGTCCACAGCAGGAGCACCACGAATCCCAGCGCGCCGGCGACGTAGGCCAGCCAAGCCCGGACGGTGCGTGCCCCGACGTCGCGCCGCAAGACACGCACGGGCGACACGCGCCGCAGCTGCTCGAGCGGAGGGATCGCAAACCCCAGCAGCAGCACCAGCCCGCAAAGCACTCCCTGCAGCCCCGGGTACGGTGACGGCCAGGGCAGGGCCGCCTGCACGAGGCCCGCAAGCAAATCGACGAGTACGAAATGCAGCGCCAGGCCGCAGGCCACGCCCACCAGGCTCGCAAGCAAGCCCACGAGCGCGAACTCCAGGCAGAACAGGACCAGAATTTCGTTCTGGGCCAGGCCCAGGCAACGCATCAGCGCGCAGGAATCGAGCCGCCGCGCGGCAAATCGGCGCGCGGCGGTGCTGACGGCCACCGACGAGATCATCACGGTCAGCAAGGCCACCAGACTCATGTACCGGTCGGCGCGCGCAAGCGTTCTTTGCATCTCCGGGCGCCCGTCCTCGAGCGACTCCAGGTGCTGCCCGCGCTCCAGTTTCGGCTGCAGCAACGAGAGCAGCGCGCGCAGCGGCGCTCGTTCGCCGGCGATCAACCAGCGGTACGTGACGCGGCTAGCGGGCTGGATCAAGCCGGTCGCCGGCAGGTCGGCGGCATTGATCAGCAGGCGCGGCGCAAATCCCAGCACCTGAACCGCGCGGTCGGGCTCCGCGGCAATGACGGCAGCGATGCGCAGGCGCGAGTTACCGAGGCGCAGCACGTCCCCTTGCTGCACGCCCAGCGCGTCCAGAACCTGTGCCTCGACCCAGACGGTTCCGCTGGCGGGAATTCCGCTGGCCGTGCGGCGCGCCGCGCCTTCGATCAATTGCAGCGATCCGCGCAAGGGATAGCCGTCGGTGACCGCCTTGACCGCAACCAGCGTGCCGGCCTGCGTGCCCGTCTCGGCCATCGCCATGCTGGGAAAGGTTGCGGTCAACGCACTGCGCAAGCCCAGACGGGCGGCGCCCTGCATCATGCCGTCGTTGATCGGGTGATCCGAGTCCAGGACCGCGTCGCCGCCCAGGTATTGCGCGGCATCGCGCTGCAGGCCGGATCGGACACGATCGACCACAAAGCCGACGCTCGCCACCGCGGCAACCGCAATTACCAGCGCCACCGCCAGCAGGCGCAACTCGCCGCCGCGCCAGTCGCGCTGCGCCATCCGCAGCGCCTGTCCCAGCAGGATCCCAATGCTCATCTTGCGCCGATTCTACGGCCGCAGCGCACAACCTGCGCCGGCAACTGCGCCGCCATACGGCGCAGCCGACCCCGGGACGATACCGCGCAGCGCTACTTCCTACTTGCCGATCGCCGCCGCCCCCGCGGTGCATACCACCTCGTCCTGGGAGCCGGTTCCCCCCGAGCAACCGATGGCGCCGATGATCTTGCCGTCCTCCAGCAACGGGATGCCGCCCCGCGAGGCAATCACGTCGTCGAGCGTGAGCACGTACTTGTAATCGAGCTTTTGCACGGCGTCCTCGAAGACTTTCGTGGGCCGGCGGTACTTGACCGCCGTTCGCGCCTTGTGTTCCGCGACCGCAATCGATGCCAGCTGCGCCCCGTCCATCCGCAGAAAGACCACCAGGTTGCCACCCGAATCGGTAACGGCGATGTTAAGCGGCCAGCCGCGCTTGTCGGCCTCGGCAGCGGCGGCCTGCACCGCGGCCTGGGCCCGCGGCGCCGAGATCGGCGTCCCGTAGGGCGTGTTGTACGGCATCTTTTCCGGGACCACGTCGCGCGGGTCCGTCGCCGCCGCCGGCGCTTGCTGCGCGCTGACGGCCGCCACACACGCGAGCAAGCACGCCCCCAGACCCATCATCAGCCGCGCGAAGGTGGCCATATCCGCTCCCCTGCCTGCGCTTCACTATCCGCGCTCGATCAGTTCGATCCGGTACCGGTCCGGATCCTCGACGAAGGCGATCACCGTACTGCCGCCCTTGACCGGGCCCGGTTCTCGCACGATCTTGCCGCCCGCCGCCCGGATGCGCTCGCACGCGGCAGCAACCTCGGGAACTGCCAGGGCGATGTGCCCATAGGCGGTTCCCAACTCATAATTCGTGACGCCGTAGTTGTACGTCAGCTCGATTTCGGCATTGTCATCGGCATTGCCCCGGCCAAATCCGACGAAGGCGAGCGTGTACTTCTGCTCCGGCCGGTCGCTGCTGCGCAGCAGGTTCATGCCAAGCACGCGGGTGTAAAAATCAATGGACCGCTGCAAGTCGCCAACGCGTAGCATGGTGTGCAGTAGCTTCATGGCACTGCGCCCTCCTCCTGCCGCGGGAACCGTGCGAATTGGCGAAGGCGCCAAGCACGCACAGAACCTGCCCGCTTCACGTTACCCCCAGGTCCGCGTCAATACAAGCTCCGCACGCGGCAACCGCATAAACGGGCGACATCGCCTCGCCGTCAGGCTCCCACCAGGCTCGCCGCGACATTGACCGACAGGCCCAGGATGGCCAGATTGAAGAAGAAACTAAGTACGGACTGCGCCAGCACTATCTGGCGCATCGGCCGCGTCATCACCGAGACGTCCGAGGTCTGCGCCGCGGCCGCAATGGTGAACGAGAAGTACAAGAAGTCCCAGTAGTCCGGGCCTGTTTCCCCGTCCGGAAATCGCAGCGCCCGGCGCTCGGTCGGCGAGCGGTAGTAGGTTCGGGCATAGTGAAACGTGAACAGCATCCCGACCAGGAACCAGGAGCCGAACACGGTAGCCCCCGTGAACGCGTAGTTGGCCAGGCGGTGGCCCAAGCTCAGGTTCCGGGTCGCAGACAGCTCCAGGACGATCGCGGCAAGACTGACGATCGCGGCCGCCGACATGATTGCCAGGATGATGCCAGCGCCGCGGTCCTCCTGCTCTGCGAGTCGGCGAACCCGGTCGTTGCTCGAGCGCACCATCAGCCAGCACACCAGTGCCAGGTAGCACCACACGGTGACGTTCCACCCGATCAACGCCCGGGCCACCGGATCCCAGGGCGATGGAACAACGAGACCCGATCCAGCACCCGCGAGGATCGAAAGAAAGAGTCGCGGGCGTGCCCGGATGGTTTGACGGATCGTGCCCATGAGGTGGGTATCCTATTGGAATAGACCCGTGGCACACCGCGATGTACGCCACAAAGGATCGAGGCGCGCACCAGCAAAGGTCCGCCGCCGGCCGATCGCCACGGTCGGGACGCGGCGATTATTCTCGAGTAAGTTTGAGCACGACGCCGTCGCCGAACTGCCCTTCGAGGTTCTTGCTGTCGAGCACTTTCACCGTGACGCTCCGATCCTTGCAGCCAGGGAGTTCCTTCGAGGCGTCGATGTCGAATTTGAACTCGCTTGCCGAGGTACTTCGGACGACAACCGGGAACTCGCGATCGAGGCAGGGATATCGGCTGTTCATATGCCCTCGGTTTGGGACGTATCTCCATGTCCCGCCCGTTCCCTTGAGCGCCAGTTCCGCGGTGGCTTGCTCGCCGCCTGGGCCCCGAAAGCTTGCCCTCCACTTGCCATCGTAGGGAAAAGATTCCTGGGCCGACGCGATCGTGGCCAGCAGTGCGCTTCCCAACAGGAAAAATCGGATCTTGTTCATTCGGGTCCCCTCCATTCTGCGCAATTCCCGGTAGATCAAAATGGTGTTAGACATCGCGGACTTCGCGCTCAGCCGTCGTCGACTACCTCAGGACGGCCGCCGACGGAACATACCCCAGGCGTGCATCCGCAGTACGGACTCTGCGTTCTGGTTCTCGGCCTCGAGCAGCGCGTACACCGACCCGCGCCTGGGATCGGAGCGCGAGGGCCGCGATTCGAGCACCCGGCGCCAGGCCGTCAGGCGATCGCCGGGGCGCACAGGCTTCAACCACTCGAGTTTTTCCACCCCGGGAGAGCCCAGGCTGGCCGAATCGAGCAAGTACGCGTCGCAGGCCAGCCGCATGACCATCGCGCAGGTGTGCCAGCCGCTGGCGATGAGGCCGCCGTAGATTGACTCGCCCGCGCGCTGCGGATCGATGTGAAATGGCTGCGGATCGTAGCGCCGCGCGAACTCGACGATTTCATCGGCGCTCACCTCGACGGTCCCGAGTTCCATCCGCGCACCGACGATGAAGTCCTCGAAGTAAATCATCCCGGCCTCCGGACAAGGACAGCAGGACCCCGCCGCAGGGCGGACGGCCTCGGTAACGCTGGCCCGATCGACATGACTTCGCTTTCGCGCACGACGGCTTCCGTTGGCAGAAAAGTTGCGCAGTCCGGCGGAGGCGGCAAAGTTTCAGCACTTCCGGCGAACATCGAACTCGGCGATTCCCCCCCTCTGAAACCGCGCCAGAAGATCCCGCATCACTCCGGTATCGCCGCCCTCTTACGGGGCCATTCGGCGGGACGCGTCCGTGCGCCGCGCTTCGAGAGCCGCGCCGCAAGCGGCCGGCGATCAACAAGTTCAATGCGCCGGGAGTCTACGCCCACGGAACGGGGCTGATCCCCTGGATCGGTCCATCCGGGACGAGGTGGTGGATTTTGGGCTCCGCGCCGCGCGGCCGCGGCCGCAGCCACGACCGGGGCCTCAGGTCGGCGTCCATAGCCTCTATCGCGAAGACTCGAAAGCGGGCGCACGGGAGACCGTCGGAAAGGGGATCGATCCGGCGGCCCGACGCGCCGCCAAGCGCCAGGGCAGGCGCACGAAGGTCGCCGCCCGCCGCTCCTTCGAGGAAGTGGCTCGCGTTCGCCTGCAACGGTACGAAATCAAGTGCAAGCGCCGCGACGACGGGCCGGCCGGCCGGCATTGGATCAACGCGCAGGTCGCCTGCACCTGCCCGAGGTCCGGACACGGGGATACGTGGCTCTTCGACCAAACTGCGGCCGGTTTCACTGCCGATGCGGGCTTGCCTGTGCTTTGCGCTTGTATTGTGTATAGGGGGGTCGCCCTGCCACTGCAGGCGCCGCACCGCAAGCAGCCAAGGCGCGCGCCGGCGCCAACCGGAGAGATCCCGCAAGTATGGTGTTGTCGGCCGCGGCACCCTATTGCTTCATCAATGTCGCCGGTTCGGGAAACGACGCCCCGGCGTGGTTCGCCATATACGCCACGGCCCGGGCCACTTCCACGTCCTCGTATGTTCCGCCGCCCTTGGGCGGCATCTTCCCCGCCTTGCCGGCAAATCCCTCGATCGCATGCTTTACCAGAGTGTCAAAGCCTTGCGCGATGCGCGGTGCCCAGGCATTTGCGTCGCCAAACTTTGGTGCGCCTCCAAGGCCGTCCCGGTGACAGCCAAAGCATAGGCCCTCGTACACCGCCTGCCCTTTGCGTAAAACCCGGGTGTCACGGGCGGAGACCTCCGCCGCCGCGGCCTCTGGGACCAGCGCACGGGCAACGAGCTGCAGGGGCATGGCGATTGCTTCGGCCATCCTCAGATCAGCCGGCACCGGCTTGTCGCCTGGACCGGCAAGCAAACCGCATAAAGCCGCAAGCGCAAAGGCGGCCACAGGAATTCGGACCGCTCGCCCCGGGACATAGCTTGCCAATGCGCTCTGGCGCTTCATCGACGATCTCCTTGCTCGATATTGATTCGGCCCACACAGGGGGCCAGGTACACGGCGCGCTATCGCCGGGACGCAAACCACATACGCGCAAACACGCCGTCCTTGTCCAACAGCAGGTGCTTGAGCGCGCCCAGCGTATGAACCACGACCGTGGCCACAAGCACCCAAACCAGCGCGGAATGTATCTCGAACGCCTGTTCAGCGGTGTCGTGGTTCGGGAACGCCCAGCGCAGCGTGGAAACGCCAAAAAACTCGACTCCGGCCTTGCTGTAAGACGCGCCCAGATAACCCACGACTGGGACCAGCACCATCAGCACATAGAGCATCAACTGAACAACGCGCGCCAGCTTGACTTCCCACGCCGCCAGTGTGGCGGGCAGACCTTCCACAACATTGGCTAGGCGCCAAGCGACCCGCGTCAGCACCAACAGCAAAATCACGAGCCCGACGGATTTATGCAGCTCGAAATACCGGGCGCTTCCGGGCTCCTTCTCGATCTGCACCATGATCCAGCCGAGGATGGACGTTGCCGGCAAGAGCACGGCCAGGAGCCAATGAAGGGCGATGGCGGTATCGCCATAACGCCAGGCGCCGCGCGAGGCGGACGGCAGCTTACCGCCAGGGCTCTTCGTGCTGCTTTGCATGCTGAGGATTCCAAGCCAACGAGAATCGAACTCTTGTCTAATTCCGCGCTGCGGGAAACTGCAAACAGCTCGTCTCCCGTCGGGGCAACGAGCCAGAGCTTACATTGCATTGGACTCAGCAATGCGTCTGGCTTAACCATTCCTTAACGCAAGCAGGCAAGTCTGCGCAGGTTCAGATGTCGTTCAGGGTGAGGGATCAAAGTAACGCCATGTTCAACTTTGCAACTGTCACGGAGGTTCTCATGACTAGTCAATCCCTGTCCTCGTCGGTGCGTGCATCCCCGCGCATTGGCGCGCTTGCCTTGCCATGGCTGTTCACCGTCTGCGCCATTTTCGCGCCGATGTTGCTTATCGCCTATGCATACGCGACCTCCCCGGACGCCATGGAGCGCGCGCAGCTCGTTGTCCAAGGACTCGAGTCGATCGTATTCGCCTTGTTCGCGACCCTCAGCCTTTGGGCGTATTTGGCTCTCGCCGTGAAAAGCGATCCCGTCCGGCTGATCGGCGAATCGACTTCCCTAAGTGGAACGACCTCGGCGTAAACTGCGCAGGTTCACTGTCCGCGGCGCCGGGGGCGTCGTAACCGGGGCGTGCCCGTCCGCTGCGGTGGATAACTGTGCCGAAGCGCTGATGATCTCGTAAGTTTCTTCACCTCCCCCCGCAGACCCAGAGGCAGGACTTGGACACAAGGGAATCTCACCCCACCTTGATCGGAAACAATCCGTCAGCGACCCGACGGGGCAGAATAAAAAGCTATAAGCGGCGAGAAGTCTGTAATAGAGATGGAGCGGGTTTGAGTACTCAGCGGCCAAGTGCAGTCGTTGGGCCGGATAAATAAGAATCAATCCATTGGAGCGAACTATGAAACGCAGCAATCTACTTGTGGCGATAGCGGGCGTGCTGGTCATCGCGGCTCCGGCGCTCGCCGATGACGTCGCGGCGCCAACGACGATGAAGTTCACCTCGATCCCGATCCAGGAGAAACTGGGTGAGGCGGCGCATAGGGTTCTCCCGTATCGAATCGACGACCGGGTAGTGGTGATCGTCGTCGATCCAATCATGTGTGGACAGGAACCGATCAACCCGCGGTTCACGGTCAAACCCGGCAAGATCGCCTTGCGCTATGACCTGACCGCAGCGCCCCCGGGGTCGGTCTTGCCCAACTGCACCGCGCACTCGACCTTCGATCTGGACAAAGTGCCGAACGGGGACTTTCAAGTGGAGTTCGCGGGCGGCAACGAACCCGTGCACACTGCTAATATGACCCAGTGCCCCCATGTCAAGCCCAAGGATGACATCTGGGACTGCATGATTCCGCTGAAATAGCCATCGCTGCATAGGCCCCGGCTGGCGTCCGTTTCCCGGCGTGGCCGGGGCGATCGCGTTGCGCCTGAGCGCGGTGGCTCACGGCGCTCCTGCGGGGAGTCAAAGAAGGGCATCGCACACTGCCTGGCGCGCGAGTCGCCGCGCCGTGGTATGCAACAGGGCATAGCCGGCGAATTGGTTCGGGAACCTGCGTTCCCATCCGCGCCGCGAACGGTGCGTTGCGCGACAGAAAACCGGAGGAACTCGAGGTGAAGGGGAGCGCCGTCTCGCAGCTGGCGTTTGGTGCCTTGTGCCTGGTGCTGGCCACGCTCCGGCCGGCCTTGGCCGCGGACGACGAGATCATGGTTACCGACGGCGACCTTGCCAAGGTCGGAAAACCGGAACTCGAAGTGCACACGAATTTTTCGAAGGGAACCAATCAGTCGCCCGGCGCGGATGTCTTTGCGCCCAACAACGTTCTGCGGGTCACGCCGGAATTGTCCGTCGGCCTGTCCGAGCATTGGGACGCCGGCCTGTACCTGCCCATGTCCTGGGTCCCGGGACATGGCCTGTATTACGACGGCATCAAGGCGCGGGCGAAGACCATCTACACGCATTCGCTCTCGGATGACGCGCATCTGTATTACGGCTTGCAGTTCGAGTTCGCCGATCTCAACCCGGGGGCATCGTCCGACCGAATGTCGGTCGAGGCCAAGGCCATCGCGGGTGCCGAGTTCGGTGACTGGGCGGCCGCCATCAACGTCGTGGAGCAATGGGACATCCCCGAATCTGATTTGATTACTCCGGGGTACGCGGTCAACGCGAAACTCGTCCGCGATCTGGGTCACGATGTCGCGATCGGGGTAGAGCATTACTGCTCATGGAGTTCCACGGACACCGAGGCCCCCGTCCGCGAAATCGACAATCTCAGCTTCCTGACGGTGCAATGGAAGGTGCAAAAATGGGATTTTCACCTGGGCATCGGCCATGGCTGGAGCGGCAGCCCGGATACCACCGTAATAAAGTTCGTTGTCGGCATCCCAATCGACTAGGCGCCGAGTTTGCCGTGCGGCCAGACACGGCGGCAGACGCCCGTCGCGCCACCCAGAACCCAAGCGGAACCGGTCGGGTGGATGGCGAGCTATCGCTCGGCCGCTCGAGACGACTCGCAAATTTCGGTCAAAGCGACTTGACAGACTGGTACCGCAGCCCTGCCGACTTCGGTCACCCCGTAGGCAATTACGCCTGCGTATTGACCATGGCACCCATGGAACCGACGCCTTGCATGTTTTGCGACAAGGTCTGCAGAAAGCCGGTGAGGGTGGCCTGATTCCCCGTGCCGCCAAATGCCGCAACCAGATTCTGGAAGTCCTGTTGTAAAGTCGCCTGGATTGAACTGGCCGAACCGGTCGTGCTGGTTCCCGACACGCCGGAACCCGGCGCCGCGGTCGCGCCCGACGAAGCGCCGGTCGCCGACGTGGAAGCGGTGGTTCCTGCAGCGCCTGCGTTGGCCGAGGAGATCTCCTGAATCAGGGATTTGAGGTTTGCCTCGATGCCGCCCGCGCCTCCGCCTTGATAATGTGGATGATGGCTGGTCCCGGAAGTTCTGGACGTACCCGCGGCACCGCTGCCGTCATTGTCTCCGTCGCTGTCGCTTGCTCCTTGCACTGCCGCCTGGGCACCTAGTGCGCCCCCTTGACTGCCGGCCGATTGCAGCGCGGAAAACAGGTCTTGCACAAAGGTGCCAAGGGCCTGCAGCGGATTTTGCGAGGACGACGAAGCCGACGAGGACGAAGACGAGGCACTCGATGCGGCGGAACCGCTCACACCGGATTGAGACAGCGCCTGAAAGATCGCCGAGATAAACGAGCCGGTTCCGGCGCCGCTACTGCCGGCGGAAACGCGGCTGCCGTCGTTGTCACCATCGCCATCGGACCCCGCGGTGCCCTGACCACGGGCACTAACCTGTGTCGTCTGGGGATAACTAAAGTTCGCGTTCTGCAATGTGCTGATTGTCATGAATAGAAACTCCCAAGTATCGTTGCAATTCGACGGCGCCAAGCTTGACCCGCGCATGCAACGGCAACCTCACCATGCCGCTCCGTTGCCCCCTTTTTTTGAGTCCGCCTTGCCCTCACTCAAGGGCCGTGCATTCTTGCCGACGCTCCCGCAAGGGAATGCGTGGAAAAGCGGGGAATTCTTAGCGCCGGAAACGTTGGCGCAATTTCCCAACTTGCCGGTCGAAAGCTCTTTCGCCTCTTAGGTGCAGTTAAGCCTGCGACCGCACCTGCTTCGGCGTCACGCCGGCGCAACCCGCACAAGTCGGACTGTCAGACGAATGCCCAGGCGCGGGCGTAACGGACTTCGGGCTTCATGCCAGCGTGCCTATACTCGCAGCACATCGGTCGGCGCGGATTTCTCAATGTGAAGCAACACACCAGCGACGTCGGTGCCAGGCCGATCGACCATAGCAAGAGTGATGCGCTCGATGGCATTGGCGCTGCTCACCACTTCTAATCGAACGGCGCGGGTCGCGATGTGGGGCGACAGCTTCACGCCCTAAGGGGCGCTGCTTTCCACGTCTCGCGCACTCTTGATCTTTGGCGCAGGCAAGGAACCAGGGGCACGGCGAGTTGCTCTCGAGGGCGTGCTCGGCAAACCCCGTCCCAATTGCGTATCGAAACTCCGAGACGCCGCCCAAAAAGAGCTGCGCAACGACTTTCGCGCTTGCAGCGAGAACTTCCTTCGCATCCTCCAAACTCGAAACTTGCAGCAGGCACCATGCGTGGCTTTCCCCGGCCGCCTCGTATCGATTCGGGGTGACCTCGTGATGGAAAACATCGGTGCAGATGCGATCGAAGAGGAAGCAGCCGATGAA
>Ga0209415_10018065_pt1 | contig 11161 bp, 8 predicted proteins | sample PeaSoiSIISIP2007_FD_187696 | JGI IMG/M metagenome (GOLD analysis project Ga0209415, IMG submission 187696) | Peat soil microbial communities from Weissenstadt, Germany - SII-SIP-2007 (SPAdes) (version 2) | ecosystem: Environmental > Terrestrial > Soil > Wetlands > Peat | place: Germany...
CGTCGGGCATGCCCGCGGATTCGATCTTTTGCTTCAGTTCTTCGTTATCACGCTGGCCTTCATCCTGCTCGCCCAGTTCTTTCTGGATGGCCTTCATCTGCTCGCGCAGGTAGTATTCGCGCTGCGTTTGCTGCACGCGATCCTGCACTTCGGACTGGATCTTGTTGCGCAGTTGCTGTACTTCGAGTTCTTTGGCCAGGTGCTGATTGATTTTTTCGAGGCGAATGCGGACGTCGGTCGTCTCCAGCGTCTCTTGCTTGTCGGCGGTCGAGAGCGAGGGCAGGGAAGAGGCGATGAAGTCCACCAGGCGTCCCGGCTCTTCGATGTTCATCGCGACGGTAGAAAGTTCGTCCGAGAGTGTGGGGGAGCCGGCCACGATCTGCTGGAACAGCGTCAGGACGTTGCGTTGCAATGCTTCAATCTCGGAATCCTTGGGCGGAATCAGCTCGGGAATGGTGGTGACCCGCGCGCGCATGAAGGGCGAAAGCTGCGCGAAATCGGCCAAGCGCACCCGCTCCAGACCTTCGGCAAACACGAAGAGACTCTGGTTCGGCATCTTCACAACTTTGTGCACCACGGCCAGCGTGCCGATGGTGTACAGATCGGTCGGTTGCGGCGAGTCCACGCGGGCCTCGCGCTGCGCCACAACCACGATGGTTTTGTCGTCGCCGAGCGAGTTGATCAGCTGCACAGAGCTTTCCCGCCCTACTGTCAGCGGCAGCACCGCATGCGGGAACAGAACCGTGTCGCGCACCGGCAGAATGGGCAGCGACCGTTCGCTAGTCTCGTAAGAAGTGATCTCGGAAGAAATAGGATCGCTCATAGTTTTTCCTTGAGTGAGTTTCACTCAACCTTGGATGAAAGCAACCGCCAAAAAGATGCAAGCCTGATGCTAGGTTGTTGAATTCTAGACCTTTTTTAGCCATTTGCAACAATTAGAAGGGCTCAACCTCACTCCGGTAACCGAAGGGGATCAGCCCCCGCTGAGCTACCCTACGCCAAAACCACAAACGCCGCTGTGCACAACCTCACGCCTGGCTGTGACGAAGACGGCGCCGACGAGACTCGTGATAAGAAAGCCCGGCGCGCGGGTGCTTCCCACGAACTTCCATCGGCGTCGCCCGCGGAGATCATGAATGTAAAGGTAGTGGCCCCTGACCCATGACCACTGCCTCACGCCTCCGGGTAAATTCCGAGTACCTTCACCAGGTCCGTAATCTCGCCGAGATGGTGCAGGGCATTGCGCGAAGCTTCATCGTCGCCGCGCAACAAATCTACAAAAAACACATATTCCCACGGACGCCCGCGCATGGGCCGCGACTCGATCTTGCTCAGACTGATGTCGCGCAGCGCGAACACGCTGAGCGCCTTGAACAAGGCTCCTGGAATGTTCTTCACGCTGAAGGCCAGCGATGTTTTGTTCGCCTTCGCCTTACCCGCATTCCGAGCCGACTGCGGCTTTCCCGGCTTGATCTTTCCTCGTTTGATCGTTCCTCGTTTGATCAGGAAGAAGCGGGTAAAGTTTTTTTTGTCGTCCTCAATTCCGGATTTCAGAATTTTTCCCGCATACACTTCGGCGGCGCGCCGACTGGCAATGCCCGCCGCATCGCGCAGGCCTTCGGCCACTACATGCTTCACGCTTCCCGCCGTGTCGTAGAACGGCACCGGCTCGAGCCTCGGATTCTTCGCAAACAGGTCACGGCACTGATCAAGCGCCACGGGATGCGAGAACACGCGCCGGACCTCTCCGAGCTTGGTGCCCGGCAATGCAATCAGGTTGTGCACAATGCGCAGGCGGAATTCGCGCACGACGTGAACGTCGCGGCTGAGCAGGAGATCGAAATGTTCGGCGACTGACCCGGCCAGCGAGTTCTCAATCGGAATCACCGCGCCGTCCACAGTTCCGCGCTGCACCCGGTCGAAGACCTCAAGCGAACGCGCGCAAGGCACCACTTTCGCCCGCGGCAACATCGTTTCGGCCGCTTCGTGGCTGAAAGACCCGAGTTCTCCCTGAATCGCAATCTTCATTTCGCCATTTCCTCTGCGCGGCGAGCGGTTGTACGTGCGCAGCCCCTAAATGGGTATTTAATTCCGACGAGGTTCGGTGTCGCTAAAGCGATACCCTGATACAAAAAGCGATGCCCTGATACAAAAAAGCGATACCCTGAAAAGGCGATACCCTGATACAAACCGGGTTGCGACTCATCCGACCGGCGCTCGCGCCAGTTCCTTCGCCATGACCAAAGCGTCCATCTGATTGGAATAGTAGCCCGTGACCGTCTTTTCCACGAAGTATCCTTTTTGTTTGTAGAAGTGGATCGCGGCTGCATTATTCACGGGTGTCTCGAGCGCCACCGCGCGCGCGCCCGCCCGCAGCAATTGCTCCTCCGCCGCGTGCAGCAAAGCCGAACCGACACCCTCCCGACGCGCTTCCTCGATCACGTCAATCGTAATGATGTGCCCGGTCCTGCGGCGCGTTTCCGCCACGATGAAACCGAGAATGCCTAAACCGGGATTCTCCGCGAGCGAGCCGCCGTTGTCCCGTCCGTTGTTCCGACCTTCGGCACCTTCGCTTTCCGCAACCAGCGTAAACGACCCGGGGCGGCGCATATAGAAGGCCAGTTCCCGTTGCGAGTACGCCAACTGCGGATCGAAGCACGCCTGGTCGATCTGCCACAGCGTATCAAAATCGGCGTTCTCAAATTGCCGGATGCGAAAGCTCACGCCGCCATTGTAGCGGGAGTCATTAATTTCAAGCTGTGTCCCAGTTCACGCGTTTTTCAAGAAGCGTGACGTTTTGCCGAAGATAGGGGTTGTGTCTTCGGGTACCGCGAACTCTTTCGAAAAATGCGCGGCGAGTCTTGCTATATGCTGGACTCATCAACCCTGCAAAACGGCACCCAGGAGCGCTGCTTGTCTCAGATGACCGTTCATCCCCCGCCGAATCTCGCCACTGAAAACTTCACTGCGGCGAGTCCGCCGCAGTACTGGCTGTACGTGTTGTTCTTCTTTTCAGGATTCCCTGCACTGATTTATCAGATCGTATGGCAGCGCGCGTTGTTCATCATCTACGGTGTCAACGTTGAATCGGTGACCGTCGTGGTCACCGCATTCATGCTGGGATTGGGGTTGGGCAGTCTGGTGGGCGGACGGGTGTCGCGCTCGCGCTGGCCGTTGGTCCCGGTTTTTGCCGCCGTCGAACTCTGCACGTCACTCTATGGCATCTTATCGTTGCATCTGTTCCACGGAGCGGCCCAGTTCACGGCGGGAGCATCGACCCTGCTTACCGGTGTTTGCGCCTTCGCCCTGGTCGTAACTCCTACCCTCCTGATGGGTTCAACGCTGCCCATCCTGCTCGCCTACCTGGTGAAAGCGGTCCCCAACATGGGCCGCGCTACCGGCATACTGTATTTCGTCAACACGCTCGGATCGGCTACCGCGTGCTTTGCCGCGGGAGAATTCACGATGCGGCTGCTGGGGATGTCGGGTTCCGTGCGGCTCGCGGCGGCCATCAATGCGCTGGTCGGCTTCAGCGCGTTGGTAGCCTGGATCTCGACGCGAAAGCGCTCGGCTGCGGTTGCGTTGGGCAATGACGTCAATCAAGAGGCCTCCACCGCGCGGGTTCTTCCTTTTTCCGCCGGTCTCGCGCTGGCCACGTTCAGCGGGTTCATCGCGCTCGGTTACGAGATGGTGTGGTATCGGGTCTTTTCGTGGGGCAGCGGCACCAACCCGAAGACATTTGCGTTGCTGCTGGGGTCGTATCTGGCGGGACTGGCACTGGGCGCGCTGGGAGTGGAGCGCCGTTGTCGTTCCATCCGTCCGGCGGCGAATCATCTTTGGTTCACTGGCGTCACGCTGGTGGCGGGCAATGTAATCGCGGTACTTGTTCCAGTGATTTTTTCGTTTGCGCCGGAGAGGCATGCGCAGTTCTATGCCCTGGTCTGGCTGGCCGGCGGCGCCGCCCTGCTGGGAACCACATTTCCCATGGTCTGCCACCTCACGGTGCGGCCGGACCGCTCTGCCGGACAAGGTCTCAGTTATCTCTATCTCAGTAATATCGTGGGCTCCGCGGCAGGGAGTTTCGTGGTCGGGTACATCCTTACGGAATTTCTTCCTCTTCCCGTTATCAGCGCCTTGTTGGCAACCGCAGGCGTTGTCTTCGGGCTGATCCTGATTCGGCGATCTGGCGTGCAGAGCCCGTCCTACGCAGCGATCTCCGCGGCTTTCGTGCTGCCGCCTCTAGCCAGTATCGCGCTGGACGCGTTCAGCGGTTTCACCGCGCTCGGCTACGGGATGATGTGGTATCTACTCTTTTCGTCGGCAGGCAATACAACCCGAGCGTCCTCTGCGTTTCTGCTGGGATCGTACCTGGCGGGATTGGCGCTGGGCGCGATTGGAGTCGAGCGCCGGTGTCGTTCGCTTCATTCCGCAAGCAATCATCTTTGGTTCGCCGGCATCATGCTGGTGGGCGGCAATGCGCTGGCCGTGCTGGTTCCGTCGATATCGTCGGTTGCGCCTCGAAATTATGCGCAGTTGATTGCCATGGTCTGGGTGGCCTGCACGGGAGCCATGCTGGGAACCACGCTTCCAATCGTGCGACGGCTCGCCGCGCGCCCGGATGGCTCGACGGAAAAAAATCTAAGTTTTCTCAACCTCAGCTTTGTCGCCGGTGCTGCGGCCGGCAGCTTCTTGTCGGGGTACGTTCTCATCCAGATGTTCTCTCTTCCCGTCATCGGCGCGTGGTTTGCGGTGGCCGGGGTTGTGCTCGGTTTCAGTCTCATGCTTCGCTCTGGCGTCCACACTCCGCCTAACGTCTCAGTCGGCGCGCTGGCGGCGGTCGCAGTGCTGGCGGTCGTCTTCTCACTGCAAGGGCGGCCTTATGACAAGCTGTGCTTCCCGGAAAATGACTGCCCCACTGGGAGCGCGCCCTTTGCGCGCGTGATTGAGAACCGCCATGGAGTGGTCGCTGTGGCCCACGACAACCGCACGGTGATCGGCGGTGGAGTCTACGACGGGATGTTCAACGTCAACCCCTTGCACGACGTCAACATGATCAAGCGCTGTTACAGTCTGTTTGGGTTCCTTTCGCGCCCGCCCAAGCATGTGCTCATGATTGGCCTTTCGAGCGGCTCATGGGCGCAGGTTTTGGCCAGCCATCCCGACGTGGAAAGCCTTACCATCGTCGAAATCAACCCCGGTTACCTCAAGCTCATTCCTGAGCATTCCGAGGTTGCCAGCATTCTGCACAACCCGAAGGTCGAGATTATCATTGACGACGGCCACCGCTGGTTGCTGCGAAATCCCGAAGCGAAATTCGATCTGATCGTGATGAACACTACATTTTTCTGGCGGGCCAACGCGACCAATCTGCTGTCGCGGGAGTTTCTGGAGTTGGCGCGTCGCCACATGGAGCCCGGTGCCGCTCATTTCTACAACACAACCTGGTCGGGGGATGTCCAGTTCACCGCAGCTTCGGTGTTTCCCTACGCGGTACGCATCGCCAACTTCATCGCAGTGAGCGACGCTCCCCTTCGTTTTCATGCCGACCACTGGAAAGAGTTGATGAAAGCGTACCGGATCGACGGAGCGCTCCTGCTCGATCCTTCGCACCCGGACGACGATCAGGTGTTTCTTGACAAGGTCGTCAACGATGCACAACTTGCTGAGAGCGCTCCGATTTCCCCAGCAAATCGGGCCGCCTACTTCGAACTGGAAGCGAGTTTGCGCTCGCGATGGGCGAGCCGTACCGTGATCACCGACGACAACATGGCCGTGGAGTGGCGCGGTACGCAGCCTTAGCCTGGCGGGTGCGGAGCGGCACACCGCCATTGTCGCGGGTGCAAACCATCTGCGAAAACTCGCCTTCCCATTGCTCCCACGTGCCCGGCAGTGAATTCTGATAATTTCTTGGGCATGGAAAAGCCGGTCCTGATCGTGATCGACATGTTGCGTGACTTTCTTGTGAGCTGGGAGCCTGGCCGAAAAGAAAGACTGGTGAATTCCATCAACGAACTCGTCGCCATCATGCGGAGCTCTTCCCGTCCGGTGATCTGGGTGCGACAGGAGTTTGAACCCGATCTGCGGGACGCATTCCCGGAGATGAGGGCCAAAGGAATTCGCATAACAATCAAGGGAACGCCGGGCTGCGAAGTTCTTCCGGAGTTGGCGGTTGCGACATCCGATGTCGCCATCGTCAAGAAACGGTACAGCGCGTTTTACGGAACCAACCTGGACGAAACGCTTGCCCGACTCGCCCCCGATGCGATTATCCTGGCCGGAATCAATTCCCACGCCTGCATTCGCACCACAGCCATCGATGCCTATCAGCGAGATTGGCCCGTAATTCTGGCAGCGGACTGTATCGACTCCTACGACCGGGAACATCACGAAATCTCGCTCCGGTATATGAAGGACAAGATTGCTGCATTGATGAGTAACCGACAGATCCGCACAACGATAGAGGAGCACAAATAAACGGCGAAACTCACGGAGGCCGGTTAGACAGATTGCTGCAAGCTCAGTTGCACGCCGCGTCGCTCCCTCAACGGCTAAAGCCGGCACTGAAAATAGGGCGTTTATCGCAGTGGTAAACCGCTGCGCCACCCAAAAACAAAATCAAAAGCAAAATCAAGTGCAAATGCAAAAACCTTGGCGGACGCTACCGTGGAATCCCACCCTCGCGCAAAAAATGCGCAAGGATGGGGCACCCATCGGCCAAAAAAATCGGGGGCCACAAAAGGAAAACCGCCTGAGTTTTTCAGCAATCTATAAATCGCCATCTATCTGCGCCGGCAACGAAAGTTTTTCCCTTTCCTCCCCTTGCGCAGTTGCATCTATTAGAAGTAGGATTTCTCGGCAGAGGCACCCGCACCTTGGTCCGCATTATTCTCATCGATGTGATCGCAGCGCTCGCGCTCTTTTTGTGCTGGTACGCCTGGTTTGTGCGTTACAACCGGCGGCGGGCGGGCAACGTGCTGCGCTGGGTGCAGGCGGCATGCCTCGGTAAAGGCCGCGTGGCCGATCTGCGCTGGCAACGCAGCAGTTCGCGGTTGAAGGCAACCCTGCATCTTTCCTCGCGCTGGTTTGATGACGCCCGTCTCACCATTCGCCTGTTGCCGCGGCCGCTGCCGGTGCAGTGGGCTCTGAGCCGCTGGCGTCAGCAGCAGGAAACGCTCACCTTCGAAGCCGACATGGGGTTCCCCCCCGGCTTTCATCTCGACGTCATCCGTCATCGCTGGTCGGGCCATTCGGGAGGGAAGAACTCGAAACGCACTCGCGCCTGGACCGTCACTCGTCCCGGCCCCGTGATTCTCACCACCAAGGAAGACTGGCCCGTCGAACTCAGCCCGGTGGTGAACGCACTGGCGTCGTGGCGCGACAAGGATTTTGTCGGCGTCCGCTTCAACTCCACCTCGCCGCATTTCACGGCCACGGTCGCGCTCGAAAACCTGTCCGATCAGAAAGCCGCATCCGCCTTGCTGGGCCTGTTCCGCGAGCTGGCCGCCAGTTCCTCGGCGAAGCAGCACTAGAGGCCACCTACCGCTTGAAGTACATCCAGGCAGTCAGCACCAACAAGAGGACCGTTACAATCCAAAGGGACGAATCGCTCATTCCTGTTTTCTTAGCCATGGACGACATTTTAACCCGAGAGTGGTTGATGGAAGCGCGATTTTGCAACCGACAATTCGGCCCGAGCCGATGTTTAGCTGAACTAAGCCCATCATGATGCACCACATCGTCAATGACCTGTGGCTTGGCAGCCAGCAAGACGCCGATGAACTGGTGCGCAAAAATCCAGAGAAGATCACGGCCATCCTCAACGTTCGCGGGCCCGACGCCTACTATCCCCTGGGCCGCGACCAGTCCGCGGAACATCCCGGCAAGGCGTACAAGTACATTCCGGCTCCCGACATAGGAATCATGTTTCCGGGGCATGTGAAGGAAGCGTTGGGTTGGCTTCAGGAACAGACGCAGAAACGCGAACGAATATTGATCCACTGCAAGCACGGCATCTCCCGCTCTCCGGGATTTCTCGCGGCGTTCATGGTGGAAAGCGGAATCTCTTCGACCCTGGAAGAGGCGAGGGCTGCGATCTCCGTGCATCGACCCGTGCACCCAGCGACGCAGATTGTCGAAACTGTAAAACCTGTCTTGTTGATCTCCGCGATGACTGGATTGCCGAACCGGCAGGCCTTTGACGAAGGGAAAGCCAGTCCGTTCGTAGCCCTCGCCGAGGTTGACCTGATGAAGATTTTTAATGACTGTTACGGTCGCATCGCCGGCGACGCGCTCTTGCGCCGGCTCGGCAAGATACTCATCACCGTCGGCTTGGACGCCTATCACCACCGCGGAGATCGATTTCTGTGCAAGGGAGAATCGCGCCCGGAATTGAACGCCAAGCTCTTGCAAGCGCGGCAGATTTGCCGGGAACCATTTCAGGTCTACGCCGATGGCCGCATCCAAACCATCGAGGGCGCGGATTTTTCATTCGGAATCGGCACGACTCAAGACGAAGAGGAGGCTGCCCTGTGCGAGGCCAAGAAGGCGGCAAAACAGAACGAATCACCCGAGTGGCTGCGGAAGATTATAGAGACGGGCGGCCAAGGACAACTTTGGTAGTCCGGCAATGGCCTCGTTTTACAACTCGGCCAAGCCGCGTGTATCGTTGGTTTCGAAATTCTGCTTTCGCAATACCGTATGTCCTACAAGCTTGGGGTGACCTACATGTCGATATACCGAACTATCCTGATCGTTTTCCTCGCATTCGCCGCCTTTGCGCCGAGCGCACTGTCTCAGTCCAGCTCTTCGGCAGCGCCGCAGCGGGTGTCGGCCGATACGCCGAGCGTCACTCCCGGCGGAGCGACGTTCACGGTTCCTTCCGGTTGGTCGATCGTGACCGGCAAGAATCTGGTCATCCTCGAACCACCCGAGACCGATACGCACGCCGTCATTTTTGACTCCCAGGCAGCCGATGCCAAAGCCGCGGTCGCAGCCGCGTGGGCTGCTTTCAATCCCGCGAAAACCTGGCCGCAGAAGCTGGTCACGCCGCTGCCCGCGCGCAAAGGCTGGGAAGAGCGGCAGGTGTTTGACTACGAGACCTCTCCGAACGAGCGCGCGGTCGTACAGGCGATTGCGTTGCGCGCCAACGGCGCTTGGACCGTCTTCATTCTGGACGGAAGCGAACCGACCGTCGAAAAGCGCGGCGCACCGATTAGCTTGATCATCCAAAGCCTGCGCCCGAAGGGCTACTCGCGCGAATCGTTTGTCGGCCGCAAAGCGCAACCGCTGGATGCCGCATACATCGCGCAGCTCAAAGCCTTCGTTGAAAGCTCCATGCAGGAACTCGGCATCCCCGGCGTTGCTATCGCGCTGGTTGATGGCGGCAAAGTTGTGTATCAGGGAGGATTTGGCGTGCGCGAACTCGGCAAGCCGGAGCGCGTCGATGAAAATACGCTGTTCATGGCGGCCTCGAATACCAAAGGAATGACGACGCTGCTGCTGTCGGAACTCGTCGACGAAAAAAAGTTGCGGTGGGATGAACCGGTGACCGAGGCGTATCCCGCCTTCAAACTCGGCGATGCCGACACCACGAAAAAAGTTCTGGTCAAGAACCTGATTTGCGCCTGCACCGGCTTGCCGCGGCAGGATCTGGAATGGATATTCGAGTTCAAGAATGCGACGCCCGAATCCTCGCTCGCTTTGCTGGGCACCATGCAACCAACCAGTAAGTTTGGCGAAGTCTTCCAGTACAGCAACCTTATGGCGGCGGCTGCGGGATACATTGGCGCACATCTGATCTATCCGAATCTGGAACTCGGCGTTGCTTACGACAAGGCGATGGAGCAAAAGATTTTCGATCCGCTAGGGATGAAGTCGACAACCTTCGATATGGCGCGCGCCCTCGCCGGTAACCATGCCAGCCCGCACGGTGACGATGTGGATGGCAAGCCTGCCGTCGCCAGCATGGCGTTCAATTATGCGGTCGTGCCGCATCGTCCCGCCGGGGGAGTGTGGACCTCGGCTGGCGATCTGATCCGTTACGTACAGCTCGAATTGGCGCTGGGTAAGCTGCCCGACGGCAAGCAACTGGTTTCGTCGGAAAATCTGCTGATGCGCCGCGCCCCCCAGATTGCCCTTGGCGAGGACCAGACTTATGGCATGGGATTGATGGTCGACAGCACCTACGGGATTCCGGTGGTACATCACGGCGGGAGCCTGGCAGGCTTTAAGGGCGACATCATGCTGCTGCCGGACTCAGGCATTGGCGCCGTGCTGCTCACCAATTCAGATACTGGGCAAATGCTTTTGGGGCCATTCCGCCGACGCTTGCTGGAAGTTGTCTTCGACGGCAAACTCGAGGCCGCGGGCGACGTTGCATCACAGGCAGCACGCTACAAAGCAGAGCTCGCGAAAGATCGGGAACGGCTCGTGGTGCCTGCCGACGCGACGCTGGTGGCGGGTTTGGCGAAGCACTATACGAGCAAGGAACTCGGGGAGCTTGACGTGCTGACCGAGAACGGAGCCACCACCTTCGATGTCGGCGAGTGGAAAAGCAAGGTGGCATCGCGAAAAAATGACGATGGTACGGTGTCGTTCATCACCATCGACCCCAGCATTGCCGGATTCGAATTCGTGGTGGGGGAGCGGGCAGGGAAGCGGGTGCTGATTATCCGCGACGGGCAGCACGAGTATGTCTTCAGCGAAGGGGCGTGATCGGGCGGGCCCTCATGCGCGCTTGGTGTCGGCCAGCATTGTCTGTCGCAAAATGCTGTTCACCCGCGTCTGATATCCTTTGCCGCGCTTTTTCAGCCAGGCGACCACGTCGGCATCGAGCCGCATGGAAATGGGCTGCTTTACGGGGCGATAGAACCTGCCTCGAACTGCATCTTTCCAGGCCTTGGGCGGAAGCTCCGGGATATCCGAAGTATCGATTTGGTCATCGGGCAACGCGGCCAGCGCCGCCAGTTCGTTCTTCTGGCTCGTGCTAAGGCCTCGTCTGGACATTCGTTTCTCTTTTCTGTGCTTAGTTGCTTTGCGCATACATGCTCCGTTCGCGTCGTGTTGCTTTTCTGGCGGAGAGGATACGGATGATTTCCTCATCCTCGTCCACGGTGTGAGCGACGAGTACGGACATGGATGCCGCGCACAATTCCAATCGTTT
>Ga0209415_10018066_pt1 | contig 11161 bp, 9 predicted proteins | sample PeaSoiSIISIP2007_FD_187696 | JGI IMG/M metagenome (GOLD analysis project Ga0209415, IMG submission 187696) | Peat soil microbial communities from Weissenstadt, Germany - SII-SIP-2007 (SPAdes) (version 2) | ecosystem: Environmental > Terrestrial > Soil > Wetlands > Peat | place: Germany...
AGGTTGGTCTGATCCGCGATGCGCACCACCGCATGCACGATCTTGCCGATCTCCTCCGACTGCTTCTCCAACTCCACAATCATCTTGGCCGATTCCAGATTGGCGGCACCGGCGTCGTTGACGCCTTTGGTCAGGTTTTCAATATCCCCGGTGGTGGTGGTGGAAAGCTCGCTGAGGAAATTGATTTTTTGCAGGGAGGCTTCTGCTTTCTTGTTGGCGGCATCAGATGCCTTTTCGATCTGGTTGATGGCGGCGCGCGATTCCTCGGCCGCCGCCGACGCCTGCTGCGTCTGGGTGGCGATGCTTGCCATCGTCTTCTCGAGTTCCTGAACGGCACTGGTCGCTTCCGTTATGGCACTCCCCACTTCCTCGGTCGCGGTCGATAGCTTTTCGGAAACCGCCTGCACCCGGGCCAGCGTGCGGGCGCGAGCTTTGTCGTCGGCCATCTTTTTCGTCGCTAAAGTGCTCTTGGCAAGGGCGGGGGCGGCGGCCGCAGCTCCGTGGCCACCGGCTGAGGGCCGCTGGGCAGCAACCCGGTTAAAAGAAGGTTGACCCACGGGCGGAACCGTCGAGTCGGAAGTCTCAAGTCCATTTGGCTTATGCATATACGAAACTCCTAATTTTCCTTTGTCGATGAGTTAGAAACTGTTTACTTTTCTTCTTGATCCCGTTTGCTCTTGACTAGATCGGCTGTCGATCGCTGGACTGTAATGGGAGCGTTCGACCGTTGGTCCGTATGCCCCGGCAAGTCGAAAAATGATCTTCGGATTGTGGCCAGACTCGTCGAAGACCACATCTTTTTTCTAATGTTCTCTTCGGATGGTTGCACGTGCGTCTCCGTGCTTACAGGATGCGTACCTTTGGCGGATTACTTTCGCTGGCGGGTGTGGGCCAGACTACATCCCGGTCTTGAACGACACCATCAAGCCATATCTTGCCGCAATCAAGAACTCTGCTGAAGGCGTAGAAAAAATGCATCCAGCCTGCTGCAAGCCGATTCAGATACAACTGGCGCTTCGGGTGGGGCCGAACGCTGACCCTGGACAGGTACGCAAGGAGTCTCTCTTCGAGAGCGCACTCTCGAACGAGTCGTAGTTGAAGACTCCGGACAAGCCTGCGAAATCTCACGCGAGCAGAAGATGACGGTAACGAGCGATGTACGCGGTCCCCGACGTTTTGTAGCTGTTTCCTGGAACAAAGAATCGCAAACAAGGAGGAAAAATTATGCCCACGCTCACCGCAAAAGATGGCTCGAGGATTTACTACAAGGACTGGGGAAAGGGCCAGCCCATAGTGTTCAGTCACGGCTGGCCGCTGACCGCCGACGATTGGGACGGGCAGATGTTGTACTTCGGCCAGCGCGGTTATCGCGTCATCGCGCATGACCGGCGAGGCCACGGCCGTTCCTCCCAAACCTGGGATGGCAACGACATGGATACCTACGCCGACGATCTCGCGGTCCTGACGGAAAAGCTCAACCTCAAGAACGCAATCCATGTGGGCCACTCCACCGGCGGCGGAGAGGTTGCCCGTTATATCGGGCGGCATGGCTCAAAGCGGGTTGCCATGGCGGTGCTCATCAGCGCGGTGCCGCCGCTGATGGTGAAGACGGATAAGAATCCCGGCGGCCTGCCCCTCGCGGTCTTCGACGGCCTGCGCGCGGCGCTGGCGGAGAATCGGGCGCAGTTTTACAAGGACATTACCCTCCCGTTCTACGGCTACAACCGGCCCGGGGCCAAGATTTCAGAAGGCATCCGGGAACACTGGTGGTTCCAGGGAATGATGGGAGGAATGAAGGCCCACTACGACTGCATCAAGGCCTTCTCGGAGACGGATTTTACCGAGGACCTCCAAAAGATCGATGTGCCCACTCTTATCCTGCATGGCGACGACGACCAGATCGTGCCCATCGGCGCGGCGGGGCTGATGTCCGCGAAGATCGTGAAGAACGCCACGCTCAAGGTCTATCCGGGGTATCCGCACGGGATGCCTACCACCAATGCGGACGAGATCAATGCCGACCTGCTTGCGTTCATCCAGCAAAGCCAACAAGCGGCAGCGTAAGAGCTATCCGGCCTTCCCTGCGCAGGGAAGGCCGGATCTGTTGAGCTTCCGCGGGGCGTATGGAACCGCAACTGCCAATTCCTCATCTGATGCAAATGAAGTTTTTGCTTCAGGCAAAGAAGGGAGAACCTTTGAGACTCAGTTACGAACGCCACCGCGCCTTCCTGCTGGCCGGAGTCTTGATTTGTGGAGCAGCGATATCCCTGGCGCAAACCGAGATCGCGCTACCGAGCAATCCGGGGCAAGCCATCCCCGGCACGGGGGGAGTGAGCCCGTTCGCGGGCAGCGTGCCGGCCAAGCTCGTTCCGGGAGTGTTGCCGCTTTCGTTGCCGGACGCCATCGGGCGCGGATTGAAACAAAATCTCGGACTGCTGCTTTCGGGTGCGGATATCCGCTCGGCCCGCGGACAACGCTGGGAGCAGTTAAGCTCGCTGCTGCCGCATGTGACGGCGTCACCTTATGTGGCGGAGTCGAAGCTGAATGTCGATGAGCTCGGCTTTGCCGGCCTCTCTACTCTCTTGCATATTTCGCCATCGGTCGGCCCTTTTTCTTATTTTGACGCGCGCGCCTCTTTAACCCAAACTCTGTTCGATTGGAAGTCAATCAACGCGACCCGCGCGGCTAGCCAGAGTTTGCAATCCGCCAGCTACACCTTCAAGGACGCTCGCGATCTGGTAGTGCTGGCGGTGGGCTATACGTACTTGCAGGCCATCGCCGACGAGGCGCGGATCGAAACTGTCGAAGCGCAGGTGAAGACGGCCCAGGCGATCTACGATCAGGCAACGGCCCAGGTGAATGCCGGCACTTCGCCGGACATCGACGGCCTGCGCGCCAAGGTTGAACTGCAAACGCGGCAACAACAGTTGATCCAGGCGAAGAATAACCTCGCCATCCAGAAGCTGACGGTGGCGCGGGTGATCGGATTGGCTCCCGGACAGGAGTTTGAATTCACCGACAAATCGCCTTACCAGCCGTTCGAAGACATCACGGTGGATGAGGCTCTGAAGCGCGCCTACACTTCGCGTTCCGATTACCAGGCGGCGATGACTGAGGTACGCGCAGCGGAATTCGCCCGCAAAGCGGCGGTGGCCGGCTATCTGCCATCGCTCTCCTTTAACGCGGAGTATGGCTTGGGAGGTGCGCACCCCTCTAACGCAACGCCCGTCGCCGACGCACGCGGAACGCTGACGATTCCGATTTTTCAGGGTGGCGCCGTTCACGGTGATGTTTTGCAGGCCGATGCGAGATTGGAGCAGAGCCGCGAGCGCCTGGAGAATCTGCGCGCGCAGATCGATTCCGACGTACGCGCGGCGTTGCTGAACCTGGAGTCGTCGGCGGAACTGGTGAACGTGGCGCGCAGCAACATTGATCTGGCGGAGCAGACGCTGGTTCAGTCACGCGATCGTTTCAGCGCGGGCGTCACCGATACGGTGGAAGTGGTGCAATCGCAAGAGGCAGTCGCGAGCGCGCACGAACAGTACATCTCGAGTCTCTACAACTATAACTTTTCAAAAATTTCCCTGGTTCGCGCTCTCGGCATCGGTGAGCAGGGCGTCAAGGAATATTTCAGAGGAAAATGAACATGGCGGAAGAAAACCCACCCCGTTCAGTACCCGAGACAGGCAAAGAATCTGCGGCCGACTTGTCGTCAGCCGAGGCATCGTCCTTGGCGGGCAGGGACTATAGACCGCCAGTGCGCCGAAATCCCAATCGCCGCAGAAACCTCGTGATTCTGTTCACGGTCGTCGTGGTGCTGGTCGCGGGAATTTTCTTGTGGCGCTACCTCGGCAGCTATGAATCGACGGACGACGCGCAGGCCGATGTTCATCTCTATCCCGTGAGCGCGCGGGTTTCGGGTTACGTGGTGCGGGTCAACGTCGAAGATAACCAGTGGGTGGAAAAAGGCACGGTGCTAGTCGAGATCGACCCCAAAGACTATGAGGTTGCGGTCGCGCAGGCGCAAGCAAATCTCGTCAATGCGGAAGCCACGGCGCAATCGCTGAATATCACGGTTCCGATTACTTCCGTCAACACTTCCAGCCAACTGAGGTTCACCGCATCTGGAGTCGAGGACGCCAATGCCGGAGTCATCGCCGCCGAAAGGCAACTGACCGCCGCGCATGAGCAACTCCAGGCGGCCGAGGCGAACGATGTGAGGGCGCAAGACGATCTCCACCGCTATAAGTTGCTGGTCGACAAGCGGGAGGTATCGCAGCAAATCTACGATCAAGCACTGGCCACGGCCAAATCGAACACCGCGACGGTCGCGGCGGCGCGCGCCAGTGAGTCGGCAGCGCAGCAATTCGTGCAACAGGCGCGGAGCCACGTGGCGCAGGCCGAAGCCAACCACAAATATGCGGAGACAGGGCCGCAGCAAGTGTCGTCGACCCAAGCTCGGGTGCGAGCTGCGATGGCGGATGTGGAGCAAAAGCGCGCACTGCTCGAACAGGCCCAACTGAATCTCGGATACACGAAGATTGTTGCTCCGGTCACCGGGGAAGTGAATAAGTCGGTGGTGGTTGGGATGAACGTGCAAGATGGGCAGCAACTGCTTACCGTGGTGCCGCTAGATAACATATGGGTCACTGCCAATTTTAAGGAGACGCAGCTTAAGCACATGCAGGTTGGGCAGCGGGCGGAGATTCATGTGGATTCTAGTGGCCGGACTTTAAAGGGCCGTGTGGACAGCATTGCGGGAGCAACGGGCCCGTTATTCAGTTTGCTTCCGCCGGAAAATGCCACGGGTAACTACGTGAAAATTGTGCAGAGGATTCCGGTAAAGATCGTGCTGGAGCAGGGAGAGAACAAGGATCGCCGGCTTCGGCCTGGCATGAACGTGGTGCCGGACGTGTACCTCAAATGAGCGCGGCTACTCTCACACTCGACCAGGATGTTTGGCGGCCTCGGTACAACCCCTGGCTGATTGCGGTTGTCGTGGCTCTGGCAGCGTTCATGGAGGTCCTCGACACCAGCATCGCGAACGTGGCCCTGCCGTATATGGCCGGCAATCTGGGCGCGAGCAACGACCAAAGTACCTGGGTGTTGACTTCGTACTTGGTCTCCAATGCCATCATCCTGCCGATCAGCGGCTGGATCGCGGGCACACTGGGACGGAAACGCTTCTTCATGTCCTGCTTAGCCGTCTTTACGGTGAGTTCTTTGCTGTGCGGTGTGGCGCCGAGTCTCGGCTTTCTTCTTTTGTTCCGCGTGTTGCAAGGCGCAGGCGGCGGCGGCCTGCAACCGATGGCGCAGGCCATTCTGGCAGACACCTTTCCACCGCAACAACGAGGGCTGGCATTTGCGCTGTATGGCATTACGGCCATCATGGCGCCCACCATCGGTCCCACCCTGGGCGGTTGGATCACATTCAACTATTCCTGGCGGTGGATTTTTTTCATTAACCTGCCCGTCGGCCTGGCCACATGGTTTCTGGTGCGGCGCTTTGTTGAAGATCCTCCTTATTTAAGCCGGCTCAAGGCGGCTGGGGTTAAGTTGGACTACATTGGCATCGCACTGCTCGCTTTGGGTATCGGAGCATTGCAGGTGCTGCTCGACAAGGGGCAGGAAGATGACTGGTTTGGGTCGCACTTCATCACGACTCTCGTTGTCGTCGCGACGGTATGCCTGATCTCGCTGGTGATCTGGGAGTTTTATCAAAAGGCCCCGATCATCGACGTGCGCATGTTCAAGAGCTTTAACTTCGCGAGTTCGAGCCTGATGATGTTCACGCTGGGCATCTTGCTGTTCAGCAGCCTGGTGCTGATGCCGCAATTTTTGCAGACGCTCGTCGGGTACACGTCGCAACTGGCGGGGCTGGCTCTATCTGCGGGAGGCCTGGTTTTGCTGATTGAGATGCCCATCATGGGCCAACTGACGACGAAAATCCAGGCGCGCTCCCTGATTGCCTTCGGATGGCTGGCGCTGTCGATTGCCATGTTCTATTCGACGAAGCGGATTGACTTGCAGATCAGCTTCCGTGCCGCCACCTTGCTGCGCATTACCCAGGTGATTGGTTTGGGGTTCCTGTTTGTGCCGATCACGCTGGTGGCGTACATCGGAATCGCGCCGGAGAAGAATAACTCGGTCGCGGGAATCATCAATTTTATGCGCAATATGGGGAGCAGCGTGGGAACGTCATTGGTGACCACGTTGATCGCGCGGCGCTCGCAGTTCCATCAGGCAAGACTCGTGCAGAATGCCCGGCTCGACAATCCTAATTTTGCGAATGCCGCCAGCGGCTTGAGTCATCAGCTGGCTACGTCCGGAGTGGGCAGGCATGAGGCGCAAATGACGGCCTACGCCCGGATTTACCAATCGCTGCAAGGGCAGGCGGCGAGCCTGGCGTACATTGATACCTTCATGGTTCTTTGCGTGGGGGCGGCAATCATGTTCTGTCTGGCTTTTGTTTTGAAGAAGAATGATCCGGGCGGCGGTGGGGTAAGGGTGGCGGAGTAGTGATGAGGTCAGAGGTTAGAGTTAGATTGCAGAGGTTAAAACGCCATGGCGCAAAGGGCGTCGGCGATCCCGGGATTTTCTGCAATCTGACCTCCGACCTCCCCTAAGAGTCAGAGACGCAGTCATGCTGGAAATTAAAAAAATTCTTTGCCCCATTGATTTCTCGGAGTTTTCAGTTAGGGCGTATCAGCATGCTTCCTCTCTGGCCGAGCATTATCGAGCCAAGCTGGTGGCGCAGCATGTCGTCGAGCTGTCGCGATATCCTTACGCCGAATATGCCGCCTCCGCGGGAGACTATGCCGAGTTCTGCCGGGCGCTCGGCGAGGGCGGCAAGGAACAGCTGCGGGAGTTCGTGAAGAAGCACCGCCACGATGAGATTCAGCCAGAGCTCGTGGTGCATGAAGGAGTAGCCCCAGATTGCATTCTGTCGCTGGCGCAAGCCCAGAAAGTGGATTTGATCGTCATGGGAACGCACGGCCGGCGAGGATATGACCGATTCGTGCTGGGGTCAGTGACCAACCGAGTCATGCGCAGGACTCCGTGCCCAGTGCTGGCAGTCTGTAAGACGCCGCACGACTCCGTCTCCCCGGATATGGCCGCAGGGGAACCGCGGCCCTTCGTTCGCCACTTGAACCGAATTCTTTTCTGTACGGATTTCTCGGAGAATTCAGAGCGGGCCTTGAGCTATGCGATCTCGGCGACCGAGGAGTACGACGCCGAGCTCACCCTCCTGCACGTGTTGGAGGAGGTTCCAAGTCCGGCCAGGACCAAAGAAGCAATGGCGACAGCGGCCGGGCAGCTCGATAAACTAATTCCACCGGAGGCTCGCAAGAGTCTCAAGATTAAGACGGCGGTGCGCATCGGGAAACCATACCAGCAGATCATTCAACTCGCCGAGGAGACGCACGTCGACATGGTGGCCATGGGAGTGCGTGGCCGGGGCGCATTGGATCTGGCAGTATTTGGTTCGACGACCTATCGGGTACTGCAGTTGGGGCCGTGCCCGGTTCTCGCCGTCCACATTTGAAACGGTTGGATTTTGGTTATTTAGAACTCGGTTAGGCGACGCACATGATCAAAATTATCACCATCGAACGCGAGTACGGAAGCGGCGGCGGCGAAATCGCGCAACTGCTTGCCAAACACTTGAGCTGGAAGCTTTGGGATCAGTTGCTAACGGAGGAGATAGCGCGGCTGGCGGATTGTCCCAAGGCAGTCGTCGAAGGGCGCGAGGAACGGCCCGATCCCCTGTACTATCGGCTCTTCAAGTCATTTTTGCGCGGGAGTTATGAAGGGAGCCTGAACGCGCACAAGCTCAAGCTGGTGGACAGCGAGTGCATTTTGAAGTTTACGGAACAGGTCGTTCAGCACGCGGCGAAAACGGGGAACTCGGTCATCGTCGGACGGGGGTCGCAGCAGTTTCTCAGGAACCGCCGAGACACGATGCGCGTGTTTCTGTATGCGGCGAGAGAAGATAAAGTACGGCGGTTGCTGGCTCGCGGCAAGAGCGAGAAGGAAGCCGAGCAGCTTGTCGATACCGTTGACCGGGAGCGCGTCGATTTCATTCAGAAGTATTTCCACGTCGAATGGCCGGATCGCGCCATTTACCACACCATGATCAATACTGGGATCGGCGAGGAGGCGGTCGTCCACATGATTCTGGATCTGATGAAGACGCTGGATGCAAGAGTCGCTGTCTGAGCAAAAACCGGCGATCGCGACGCATCACCATGCCCCGGCCGTCATCGAAAGATTTTCACCTCTGCAATTTGCCCTCGAACCTCTGACCTGGTCTGCCGCTACTCCATCTCAAACGGCAGCCAGCGCAATCCCTCAGCCCGCTCCACCTGCAGCACCACCGCATCGTGCGGCTTGATCTGCCGCAGCGCCTCGCGCAGAGAGCTCAAAGAGTCGATCGGCGTCCCGTTCACGCTGTGAATCACATCCCCGGTCTCCAAACCAGTAGCCGCGGTCAGAAAATTCGCCACGCGTCCCACCACCACCACGCCAGTGGGAATCCGCAGCGTGCCCACCATGGAACGCAGCTTCTCATCCAAGGTCAGCGCCAGTATCCCCAGCCGCGAAACCAGATTCTCTCGAGTATTCGCCAGATCCGGCAGCGCATCCATCGGATCCTTCATCTCCAGCGCCGCGATGTAAAGTGTTTTGTGCTCGGTTCCACGCAGCACTTCAAGCTTCAGCGTTTCATCGAGCGGATGCAGGTAGAGTGCGGCGGTGAAAGCCGGCAGCGTGCCAATGGGGCGTCCATCGGCGCGCACCACAATGTCTCCGATCTTCACCCCGCCCGCCTCGGCCGGACCTCCCGGCGTCACGTCATCGATCACCACTCCCCAACTTTGCGCCAGCCCCAGTCCCTTGGCCAGGATCTCGGTGATGGTTTGCGCGCCCGCCTTCACCTCGATGCGATGCACGTGCCCATACTTGCGCAGACTCTCGTACACGAATTGCACGATTCGCGCCGGGATCGCAAACCCCAGCCCCTCGCTCCCACCGGCTGAGGACAGAATGAACGTATTGATCCCGACCACGTACCCATCGCTATCCACTAGCGGGCCCCCGCTATTGCCTGGGTTGATGGGAGCGTCGGTTTGAATGTAGACCATGGGACGATTAGGATCCGCCTGCCGAGCCACCGAACTCACGACGCCCATGGTCACCGAATTCTCCAGTCCCTGGGGACTGCCCATGGCAAACACCAGCTCTCCCTGATGCACCGGCCGGCGGCTGCCCAGCGAAAGTGTGGGCAATCCAGTCTCATCAATCTTGATGAGAGCCAGATCCGTCTCCTTATGGAGGCCGACCAGTCGTGCCTCCACCATTCGCTGCTTGCCCGCAGGTGCAATCTGGTCAGGAAAATCGACCGAAGCCATAGGAAGCGCCACATGAATCCGCTGCGCTCCCTCCACCACGTGGGCATTGGTCATGATGTAGCCGTCCGAATCTACGATCACGCCCGACCCGATCGCCTGCTCGCGCGTGATAAGCGCCGTTTGTCCGCGGCTACTCTCGTCGACGGTGCCATACCCCGTGACCACAATCTGCACCACCGCCGGGGAAATCCGTGCCGTAAGCTGCTCGATCGCCGAATTCAGTTGCTGCAGCACCATCGGTGCTTCTGCTGGACGCGTTCCCATCGCCTTAGCCTTATCGGCAAGTCCCTTGTAAGCCTCAGGCTTCGCGTTCTCACTACCCGCGGACTGCGCTTGCGGCGCCAGTTGTTGCCCAAGGCCAAGCGCGCCCAACCACAGCCAGCAAAAACAAGCAGCCACACAAAAACGCAAATTGCGGAATCGACCATTCGACCCGCAAGCTGAGAAGAGCATAGCGACACACTCCTAAGAAGCACTGTAGCGCCGGCATCTTTCCGGCTGTCTGGCGGGCGTCCCGCCCGCCATCGCCAGCCGGGATGTCAGCGTTGATCCCGATCAGGTTAATACTCAGATGATGCTTGTGCCGGAAAAGAACCGAAACGAGCTTGGATTGTGGATGAGAGTGAAGCAGTTTCCTGACACCTGACACCTGGCCTCTGACCTCACTGAATCGCGTTCCCGTAAGTCGGCGACCCCTGCTGCACCAAAAAAAGCAAGGTCTGTCCGCGCGACGACCAGTCGCTTTGTGGGTACTTGGAGACTAACTGCTCCGCCAGCGCCATCGCCAGGTTCTTGGACTGCTCCGACTTCTTGGATTGATCCTCGGTCTTATAAATCTCAATTAGAGCCGCTCGCCGGGACGCCGCGTTATACAGCGCCTCCGGCGCAGCCGGCGATTCCGGGTGTTCCTTCACATACTTTTCGTAGATGTCCGCCTCCTTCTCGGGACACTTCGAAGATCCCTGCCAGTCTCCGCACAGTTTGTTGTCAAGCAAGTGGAAAGCCGCGAGCTGGGCCCACTTCGTGTCCGGAAATTTCTTCATGACCAGTTTCATACCCTGCTCGTCGATGCTCCCGCGCATGTAGGATTCTTTCTCGCGTGCGGAAGGCCGCGATGCCATATCCGATTTATCGATTTGCCAGCGAATGTCAGCCGCGCGGTACAGCGCCTCGCCCGCCAGCGGAGAAGCCGGGAAAATATCGTACGCCCGGCGATACAGCCGCAAAGCATCCTGCGCTGCGCCACGCCGTCCATGCCGCCGGCTGGCCTCATCCTCCGAATCGACGGCCGCCCCAAACAGAATGCGGTCGCCATTCGCAGTCGACGCCCAGACCACGCCCGTATCCAGCACCCAGCCGCTAATCGTTTTCCCCTGTTCCTCGTCGTCAAAAATAAATGCCGGGTCGGGAGTGAGCGAACGGCCAAGCAAAGCTTCCACGTGCAGCCACTTCGGGCTTCTATCCAGCAGAATCAGTTCCCGTCCGCGCTCGACCTGGGCGAGCTTATTGGAAGTAGTGTCGGGAGACAGATACAGGATGGCCTCGCGCACCAGCGTGCCGCGATCGGCAGCCAGCAGCAGCGAGTTTCCCAGCACGATCAGGACGGTCCAATAGAGCAGCTTCGTAATCGGTCTCACGGTAGTGTTCCTCTCCGAATTCGAGGGTAGCATGTAGATTAAGATGCGTGGGACGGGCAGCAGGCCGAGATGGCAGCGAAGGCCGAAGCGGATCACGTTTGGAGCCTAAAGGAA
>Ga0209415_10018067_pt1 | contig 11160 bp, 6 predicted proteins | sample PeaSoiSIISIP2007_FD_187696 | JGI IMG/M metagenome (GOLD analysis project Ga0209415, IMG submission 187696) | Peat soil microbial communities from Weissenstadt, Germany - SII-SIP-2007 (SPAdes) (version 2) | ecosystem: Environmental > Terrestrial > Soil > Wetlands > Peat | place: Germany...
AATCTCAGCATGTTCGAACTGGCGCGCGGATACAAAATCGCGGGCATGACCGCCTATTCGCGTCTGCAGGAAAAAGAGTTCAGCCGCGAAACCCAGTACGGGTACGAAGCCGTGAAGCACCAGCGCTTCGTGGGCACGGGATACTTTGACCAGGTGCAACAGGTCATCAGCGGCGGGCTGGCGTCGACCATGGCGCTGGCTGAGTCCACTGAATCCGAGCAGTTCATGGAAAAGAAACTACTGATTCGGCCGGAACGTGGTCCCGATGCCGGCTGCCAGCCGATTCTGGGCGACTGTCCGCATACGCCGGTCAGAATCGATCTGGGTCCCGAAGAGATGCTGTTGCCCTCCGGCGACTAACCCGTCGCCATCACAGCGGTGATGCAGAATAAAGAGCCGGTCCACAAAAGCGGACCGGCCTTTCTTATTGTGGCGGCGTGGGCTGGTGAAATCCGTTTTGTTGCCCGATGTACCAGGGCGCGCTGACGGTGAAGATGCGCTCATTGCCGCGGGCGAGCAGCACCCACTCCAAAAGGCGCCCACGCTGGTTGTGGAGGAAGTATTCGTACCATCGGTCCTCCACCAGCTCGGGGATGACGACCACAATACTGCGATCGGGATTCTTTCTGGAGAGATCGAGAACAAACTGCACCACGGGGATGACGACAAAGCGGTAGGGTGAAGGCACGATCTGGAGTTCGGGCGGCTTCTTGCCTGCTGCGCGGAAGGGTTCGACGACGTAGTGTTCCCAATCGCCTTCCAGCAACTCAGAATGCTCGTTGGGTTCTACATGCAAGGCGATCACTTCCGGGGAAAGCCGGGCGGCGAATTCAATTCCCTGGCGGGTAATGTTGCTCCAGCGGTCGATGGCGATGACTGCGATGGGATTTTGGCTGAGGCCGGCCGCGTCGACCGAAACCTTACAGGTGGTGAGCACCTTCACATGGTGGTAGTGGCGGCGGACAACGGAAAACAAAACGATGGTCAAGGGAATAAAGAGCAGCGTGATCCAGGCGCCTTCCGCGAATTTCGCAACCAGCACGACGACGGTGGTAGTGCCAGTGACGACCGCGCCAAGTCCGTTCACCAGTGCGCTCTTCACCCAATTCGGACCGCGCTTGTTCCGCCAATGCATGACCATACCTGCCTGCGAAAGCGTGAACGCGAGAAACGCGCCGACCGCGTAGAGCGGGATCAGCCGGTCGGTGACGCCTCCGAAAAGGATGAGAACGCCGCCGCAGAGTGCGGCCAAAACGCAAATGCCGTAGCTATAAACGAGCCGGCGTCCGCGGTAGCCGAAGACATGTGGCAGGTAATTGTTCTGCGCGATGGCGCGGCAGAGACGCGGAAAGTCGGCGAAGGCGGTATTGGCGGAGAGGGACAAAACAAAAAGGATGGAGCCAATCGTCAGATAGTAAAAGAAACCCTTGCCAAACACAGCCGCGGTGAGCATGGAGAGAACGCTCTGATAGCCGGGCTGGCCCGGGTCGGTCGCGGCAATTCCGTAAGTTTTCACGAGATAAGAGATTCCGGCGAGCAGCACCGCCAGCAGGAAGATAATTACGGTCAGACTGCGCTGAGCGTTTTTCACGGCGGGCTCGCGGAAAGCCTTCACGCCGTTGCTGACCGCTTCCACGCCAGTCAAGGCCGTGCAACCGCTGGCAAACACTTTGAGCAGCAGCCAGAAGCTCACAGCTTCGGTGATGGCCGGTGGAGGCGGAAGCGCAACGGCCGGTGTGGGGTGCCCTCCGCTGAGGATCACACGCAAAACGCCGGCGACGATGGTAATGAGCAGCGTGCCTACAAACAAATAGGTAGGCACCGCGAACACCGCGCCCGCCTCGCGCACACCCCGGAGATTGAAGATGGTGATAACGATCAGAATGCCCACACAAAGGGAAACCATGTGGGGCAGCAGGGACGGAACGGCCGAGACCAAGGCGCCGACTCCCGCGGAAATTCCCACGGCGGCCGTGAGAATGTAATCGGCCAGCAGCGCCGCCGCGGCCAGCAGGCCGGCCGGCGCGCCAAGGTTAAAGCGCGCCACCGTGTAGGAGCCGCCGCCGGAGGGATAGGCGGCGATGGTCTGGCGGTACGAGAAGTAAACGATGACCAGCAACGTGATGATGGCAGCGCTGATGGGAACGATATAGCGAACGCCCAGCAGACCCAGCGGGATCAACAGGCTGAGGGCCGCTTCCGGGCCGTAAGCCGCGGAGCTAAGGCCATCCAGGCCAAAGATCGGAATACCCTGCGCGGGTCCGATCTGTTCGGCCCGTTCGTCACTGGTCTTTATCGGTTTGCCGACAACCACATCAAGGATGTTCATGAGGAACGGTGTGCATCCGTAGGTTATTGATATTGCGCCAACCATCCCACATGAGCAACCGCAATTTCCACGGCCATCATTGACTCGCCCGGTTCACGGACGCAGGATTCTGCCGCAGTGATCGGGCCAAACCATCTCGCACTACCGTATCGCGGGAAGATTCGGGGGTGGCTACTTACTGATTCGTGGCGAAATCGCGTGCCTGAGTTTACGAACGTTCTCTTCTAGAACCTGGGTGCGGTCATATTCGCGTCCCAAGGCCTTTCCCAGACTCACGCGTGGATTGCGGTAGAGCATGGGGCTGGTCACGGGGCTGCCCAATCCCACGTGAATCTCCTTCACCCCGGTGCGTTCGATAATTTGGGCTGCGTTGTCGAGTCCGATGCCACCACCTGCCAGGATGGTGATTCGGTCCCGGCCTAGCCTGACCAGTTGCGCAATGGTTCCGACGCCTTGCAAGCAGGTTTGTTCGCCGCCTGAGGTGAGAAGCCGGTCCGCTCCGCTAGCGCAAACGTCTTCCAGCGCTCGCAACAGGTCCGCGGACATGTCGAAGGCGCGATGAAAGGTGATGGAAAGCGGGCGCGCGAGGTCGATGAGTTGTCGAGTGCGGTGAATGTCCACATGGCCGGCGGGATCGAGGACGCCAAGAACCACGCCGTCCGCGCCCGCGGCCTTGGCAGCTTCGACGTCGCGGCACATGATGTCGAATTCTTCATCCCTGTAGCAAAAATCGCCGGCGCGAGGCCGAATGATGGCATGCAGCCCGATCGATATCCCGGATCGAACCACTTCCATGAGTCCGACACTGGGAGTGACGCCACCCTCGAGCAAATCACTGCACAACTCCACCCGTTGCGCTCCACCGCGCTCGGCAGCCACGGCGGAGGCAGCCGAGTCAACGCAGACTTCGATGAGGACGTGTTCTGTCATGTTTGGTTTGCAAAGGTCCGAAAGAAACGTGGGCAGGCCGGAGCAGTCTCAAATGTAGTTTCCGATCGCAGGCACGCTGCATTGAGATTGATTAGGAGACGGCATCCCGCCCGCAGAATGTGTGGAGTCTGCCGTAAGACGATTCACGGCAGACCCCGTAAACAGACAATTCGGATCAGAAGGCATAGTGCAAGCCGAGTTGAATATGTCGTTCCTGGGAGCGAACGCTGCTGATTGCGCCGAAGTTGCCGTCATCGATCCCGTTATCCGGATTTCCGTAGCTGGCAATGTTGAAGAGATTGAAGAAGTCGGCGCGGAAGCCTAGCACGTGCTGCTCGCCCCATAAGTGGAAATCCTTGAAGAACGATGCATCAACGCTGCGATAGCCCGGCGCCCGCTCGGTGCTGTTATGGGCCGTGCCGAAGGTATTCTGAGCCGCATCACCATAGGCACAAGCTCCATTCGCCGGGCACGTGTGTGAGTTGTCCGCCGATTGGTCGATTCCCCACCAGTTACTCAGAGAACGGTTCCGAATGATCATGGGACGGTATTGATTGGCTCGACTGAAGCCCCATCCGCCGTTGTTGGTATTGCTGTTGTTTGGGCCAAAGATGGTGACCGGCAGTCCTGAATACAGGATGGCTGAGGTTGCGAGCCTCCATCCTCCAAACACGGCGTCAAGGGGCCCCTTCGCATTGCCACCGTAGGTCCTGCCGTGGCCGAACGGAAGTTCATAGACCCCGACGAAGTTCAGGCTATGCCGAACGTCCATACCGGAAGGGCCGTAATCGGCGTTGAGATCGAAACCGTTCTGCACCGAGAGCCCGTTGAAACTTGTATTCGACACCGAGTAGTTCCCGGAGGAATCGGTCAAGGATTTTGCGTACGTGTAGTTCAGCGTGTATTCCAGGCCGTGGTGCATACGCTGACGCAATGAAAACTGGGCCGCGTTGTAGGTCATCCTGGCCTGCGATTCGGTAATGAGAATACTGCCGCACTCGCCCACGAGGGAGAAGTAGGGCGTTTGGTCAGCGGTGGGTATCGTCGCAGCGCCACAGCCTCCGACTGTCGAGAGGTCTTGCGCCTGCGCAGCAGTCAGTTGATTGCCGTTTCGATAATCGGCCAGGTGATGCCCGACTTGGCCGTGATACCCCGCGCTGAACGACAACTCATTCGTGATGGCGTATTCCGTGACCAGAGTGAACTGATGGATGTAAGCGGGTTGCACATCTTGCGGCCACACCGAGTACAACGAATTGTTGATCCCCAGAGGCTGGCTGAAAGCATCCGCGACCGTGAAAGGCGACCCTCCCGAACTCCCCGACGGAGTAGTGGCGTTGCTGTTGATGGCAAGCGAGAATGGTGGACTGGAAGTCAGGCGCTGATTGAAGGAAAAACCCTCAAAGAAGCTGGTTGCGCCATAGCCGCCCCGAACGACGAGCTTCGGCATGGCTTGGAATGCGAAGCCCACGCGCGGCATGATTTGCTTGTAATTGCCGTCGTAGCAGGCGTGTGTGGCGCAAACGATCGACCCCGTCGCCGCACCGGTAGGCACATGTCCGGCGTACTCCACGATGCCGCCTGGAAGGACGTTGGCGGTCTTGTTGTTCTGCTCATACCAGGGCTGGTCGTATTCGTACCGAATCCCAAGATTCAAGGTGAGCCTGGAAGTCATCTTGTAATCGTCCTGGAAATAGCCAGCCGTCCGCCACTGGCGATTCCCGACCCATCCCAGAGGGGACGCGAGCTGAACACTCGAAATCCGGCCAAGTACGAAGTCCGCTGCACCCCAGCCTGATCCACCAGCGAGGCCTGTGAATTGGCCGCTATAACCGAACTGCCCGAGGAATCCGACGTTTCCAGCGTTCAGGTAGTTCTGCTGATATCGCGTGGCCTGTCCGCCAATCGAGAGGAAATGCTTACCTCGTTGCCAGGTCAGATTGTCGTAATAGTTGAAGGTATTGTCGGTGAAGACCTGAGGATTGGCGTTTGTTCCCAGGTAACTTACTCCGTTGTTGATGCCCTGCCCCGTGAAGCCCACGTATTTCTGAGTGCCGAACGGGATGCCAACTTTTGCGTCGCCAGTGTAGCCAAAGAGTCCCGTTGGATCGCTGGGGACACCGTTGTTCCAGCGCACCCTCGTGAAGCCAAAGCGAGCTTCATTGACGATGGTCGGCGAAAACGTGTGAACGAAACTGGCCCCCGCAATCTTGGTGGGATAGGTGCTGTGGCTGGGAAAATCTACCGGAATGATGGCGGTCGTGTAGTCGCCACCCTTACCCTGCGAATAGAAACCCGCAATCTTGTTCTTGTCGCCTGGAGTCCAGTCGACCTTGAAATCTTCCTGGTTGTTCGAGACGTAGCCAGACTGTGGGCCCACAAAATCTGCCTGAATCAATCCGTCCCCTCCGTTCTTCAGCGATACCGGAGGCCGGTTGGGCAACGGGTAGAGTTCTGGGTGTGCAAACAGGTAGGTTGCAACTGGATTCACGATGGGCACGCCCTGGTCATTGGCGTATGGGGTGAAGTTGTTTTGCGTGTCGTAAAGCTGAATCGGTGAAGCACCGTCGGTCAACAGCGCTGAGAAATCTCCGGTGCGCATGGCCTGTGTAAGTACGCTGGCCGAACTCGACCCGCCCGTATGATGGCGGATCCCCTCGTAGTCGCCAAAGAAGAAAAGCTTGTTCTTGACGATCGGCCCTCCGAAAGTCGCGCCGAAGATGTTCTGCGTGTAAGAGTTCTTCGGAGTAACGGGAGTGTTGAGGCCGTTCGTCCATGAATTGGCATCGAGCTTCTCGTTTTGCAGCAGATCGTACAAAGAGCCGTGAAACCGATTGGTGCCCGACTTCAGGATGGTTACGATCGCGCCACCGTTGGCATTTCCGTAGGTCGCGTTCGCATTGCCGGAGACGACGCGAACTTCAGCGATGGCGTCAGGGGCCGGGTTATAGCCGATCAGATTGTTCTGCGGCTCATTGTCTTCGGCGCCTTCGATCGTATAGTTGTTCGCCTGCTCGCGGTTGCCATTGATCGACGCTATCCCGCTATTGTAGTTATTGCGCTCGATGGCATTAGTTCCGCTCATCCCGGTGGGATCGGTATCGATTGCGCCCGGCTGGAACAGGGTGAGCGCGGAGAAGTTCCGCCCGTTCAGCGGAATATTCTCGATTTCATTGGTCGACAGCGTGTTTCCCAGGGTTGCGTCAGTGGTATCCAGAATGGGGTGAAACGCCTCCGTGACCTGTACCGTGCTGGAGGCGCCGATTTTCACGGTCGCGTCGACCTTGGCGGTTTGGTCGATCTCCAGGGCGAATGGGGGGATCTTCTGTGTGGCAAATCCCTTCGCCTCGATGATGACTGTATAAGTCCCGATGGGGAGGAATCGAATGGTGTAAACGCCGGCCCCGTTGGTTTGGACGGAGGTTTTGACGGAGGTCGCGGTATTCTCGGCAGTAACCTTCGCTCCTACCACGACGGCACCGCTCGGATCGGTGACTGACCCGGTAATTGAACCAGTGACGGTCTGTCCAATCGCAGACGACAAGCCGAGTATGATCCCAAGCGAAACTCCAAGAACGTAGCGAAGTCTGCGTGTTTTCATAGATTTGTATCCTCCTATGCCCTTACAAGGTTCTCGCGCCTTGAGATGATCGAAGCTGACCCGTTGAGACAATCTGCCTAGAAAGCGACGCTAATCACTGCACATAACCACTGTCAAGCTCAAAATGATTGCTTTGGCGCATTTCGATCATAAATGATGATCGCTTACTGTCTATTTATCCTCATTGTTGCACGATCTATTTGTTATTGATCTTCTCGCGGCTGATTCTGGTTCCGGATCGAAGGCGGTGAAATTGCGCTTTCGGAAGGGAAAAGGGCCCGGACCGTGGAACCGGGCCCCTGACGTTCTGGAACCTAATTCTCAGTGGTGTTTATGCGCCTCACACCCCTCGCCGACTTTGGTGAGGGTGTTGTTGGCGGACGCGATATGGCAGTTATAGAAAGTTCCGTCGGAGCCGAAGGTGGTGTAGTTCTGGGAGCTCGCGGCCGGGCTCACGTCGGTTGCCTTCACCGAGTTGGTCACTGAGTTAAAGGAACCCAATCCCCACCGGTCGGAAACTTGCTCGTCGCCCTGGTACTTCTGCGTGGTAGTCACGTTAAATCCAAAGGGAGAGCTGGCGACCGGGTATACGAAATCGACGGTGATGGGGAAACTGAATTCGTCGTGCGTGACCCTGGTGCCCTCATCACTGGAAACGGTGGTGGTTGAAGACACGGAGGAATTCATCACAGTGTTCTGATCGAGCACCGTGAAATTGACGGTGTCGAAGTCGATGGTCTGTGTGCTGGAAAAATTCTGATGCTCAGAGACCGACGTCGAAACTTTGCCGTGCGATGTTTTGACGTATCCCGCGATGGTGAAATGGCGGTCTGACGTAACGCCGATCGTTCCGGTCACGGTCGAAGTTCCCTGCAAGTTCTCGGCGACGACAGGCGAGGGGGCGGTGAGGGTGTTTTTCGTGACTGCGCCGGTAACCTGGGTTGATCCTTTATCCAGGAAGAGCAGCAGCGACGCGGCTTCGGAGAAGTAGCTGTCGTCATTGAAAATGCTTAAAGAAACCGTGTGCGGATTGCCGTCGCTGAGCAAGCCCGCAAACGGAGTGAGGTTCACGCGATAAGGCACGAAGTCGAGAGTCTGGACGCCCGGCGTTGGAACCCACTGGTCCGGAAGGAATCCGGTAAAGACCCAGGGAGAAACCGGGGCGATGCCGGCGGGTTGTCCGTCGATGGAGACCTCCGTTTCGCGGAAATCCGTGTTTCCGCATCCATAGACTTCATTGATCGCGCTCAGGTCATTCGGAAAACAGGCGTACCACTGTTCGTCGGCAGACTGGCTCTGGGAGACCACATCCAGGTAGACGCCCTCGATGTTCGTCGGCAGGGTGAACGTGGTCGAAAACTGGTCGGTCGGCGAAAACAAGAAAGCTGGCAAGTTGGTTCCACCACTACTGTTGGTCTGAACCAACGGAAGGATCACATCCGGGGTCCGGTTCTTGTTGTGGTCCCGGTCGTGATCGTCTTGATCGTGTTGGTCAGCGGGATAGAACTCGAGGTCCGCGTTGACCGTGAAAACGCCATTCAGAAAGGTGTTATAGGGGGGAGGGCAGTCTGTGGTGCAATTTTGGAGAACCATCGTGCCGGTCTGCGGCGTAGCCAGGAGAGCGGAGTAATCGGTGATATCGCGCTCGATGTGCCAGGTGTTGGTTTGAGTGGCTAGAGGTTCCGGAGTCGTTCCAAAATAAATGTTGGAATTTGCCAGATACATGCTGGCCGTGCGATCAAACTGCGCTCCTCCGTTTTCGCTGAAATTGATTTCGAGCACCACCTTCTGCCACGGGCCCGTACATTGGGAGGGAGGGGTGAACGGAAATGTCTGGGTGGTTTCAGAAAAGAAAGCGAACTCGTAGTTGGCAAACAGCGGGACCACGCAGGGTTGGGTGTGCGGTCGCGCCACGAGGGGGTCGGCGGTGGCCTCAAACTGCGTTCCGATCTGCCGGTTCGTGCTTTGGGCAACAGCAGTCGAGATCAGGCTTGCGGTGAAAATGGCAGAGATGACTAGTCCTCGAAACCAGAGACGGGAGGGATTCATGGCTGACTCCTTCGGAGGATGGTTACGCGGCGGGGGGTATGCTTCCCAAACCGAGGGCTCCACTTATCGCACTCCTGGTGGCGAATTGTCAAGGAAAGATGATTGAATTAGCCTTAAACAATCACTCCGGTGCTCCATGTGCGCAGTCTTGCACACAGAAGGCCGGAAATCGGGGGCGTGGTACACTCTGCGTCGCCGCTGGTCGCGAGCAGATTTTCAGTTCTAAAAGTGAACTCAGCACCGCGACCGAGGAACCTCTGGGATGAAGGCACGGAATCGGGCAGACCAGATTCTGCGAGAGTTGCGCCAGGAAGGTAGCCTGTCGATCGACGTCTTGATTTCAAGACTGGGCGCTTCGGCAGCGAGTGTGCGCCGTGACCTGGCAAAACTTGACGCCAAAGGGCTGGTGCGGAGAACTCACGGTGGAGTCAAGCTAGTCGAGCCCTTGCTTTACGAGCCTTTCCGGTACGACTCCCTGTTCCAGAACCGCGAGCAGCATCGCACGGCGGAAAAACGCCGGATCGGGGTCACGGCCGCCGAACTGATTCAGGAGAATGAAACGATCGGTTTCACGGCGGGAACCACGACGACTCATGTAGCGCGACATCTCCGCAACCGGCATAACATCCGGATCATCACCAACGCAATTAATATCGCGATGGAGCTGAGCAATTGTCCTGGCCTGAAAACGTTCGTCACCGGAGGCTTCGTGCAGTGGGCAGGCTCGTTCTCGCTGGTCGGGCATGCGGCCATCACTTCGCTGAATGACGTTTACATGGACCGAGTCTTCGTCAGCGTCTGCGGAATTGACGTGGCCCGCGGCATCACGGTTATCGAGACCGAAGAGGGCCTCACCTTCCGCACCATGATCCACCAGGCGAAACAGGCCGTTGTGGTCGCAGATTCAAGCAAGATCGGCATCGTGACGCCGGCGCTGATCTGCCCGATTGCAGACATCCATATGCTGATCACGGATGCCCGTGCCACCGATAAGGCAATTGCTCCCTTCCTGGAGCGGGGAATCGAAGTCCATCGCGTCTGAAGTGCATCGCGTCTGAAGTGCATCGCGTCTAGAGGCGGTTATGAAGTTCGCATCTGAGTAGGCACTTTTCATGGAGTATTTGTTTGTAGAGCCTTGAGGTGAGCGGAGTGAGAGGCAGGCGGGGATATACTTCTTCACAACCCCATCATGAAGCGCCACGTCCTCATCTTCGGTCTCGTCGGCGGCCTCCTAATCGCCGCCCTCCAATACACCGAATACCGCTTCGTCATCATCGAGCACTCCGTCGAGCTCTACAGCGCGCTCGTCGCCATCCTCTTCGCGACCTTCGGAATCTGGCTCGGCCTCCGCATCACGCGCAGTCGCGAAACCATCCGCGAAACGGTTGTGGTGAGGGAAGTGCTCGTCCCTGCGGAAGCCCCCGCCCTCGAACCCTTCACTCCCAATACAGCCCACCAGCAGACCCTCGGCATCACGGCACGCGAGCTCGAAATCCTCACCCTGATCGCCCGCGGCCTCAGCAATCGCGAGATCGCCACGCAGCTTTTCGTTTCCGAAAATACCGTCAAGACACACTGTGCCCGCGCCTTCGACAAGCTCGGAGCCGCCCGCCGCACCCAGGCCGTCCAGCGCGGTAAAGAACTAGGCCTGCTGCCGTGACCGCGTCACTCGAAAGCATGATTTCCGCTCCATTCCTGCAGAATCATCCGAAAGGATGACGACATCCGGCCTCGTTACACCGTATCGTGACTCCATCCTCACTCGCACAGGAGCCTCACATGAAGAAAACCGTCCTCACCTTCGGCCTCATCTCCGGCGTCATCATCTCCGTCCTTATGGGCGGCTCGCTTCTCCTCGCCGACAAGATCGGCACCGGCCACAGCATGGCTCTGGGCTACACCATGATGGTGGCGTCGTTCCTGTTAATCTACTTCGGCATCCGCAGCTACCGCGACAACACCCTCGCCGGTCAAATCTCCTTCGGCCGCGCCTTCGCCTGCGGCATCCTGATCGCCCTCATCACCACCGTCTGCTACGTCGCCATGTGGGAGGTCCTCTACTTCAACTTCATGCCCCACTTCATGGACAGCTACTTCGCCGCGCAGATTCACAAGGTCCAGTCCTCCGGACTTGACCCCGCCACCACCGCCGCGCAGGTCGCTGCCATACAGCGCTCTCAGCAGCTCTACCAGAACCCCTTCGTCAACATGGCCTACACCTTCATGGAGCCCCTGCCCGTCGGCCTTATCA
>Ga0209415_10018068_pt1 | contig 11160 bp, 8 predicted proteins | sample PeaSoiSIISIP2007_FD_187696 | JGI IMG/M metagenome (GOLD analysis project Ga0209415, IMG submission 187696) | Peat soil microbial communities from Weissenstadt, Germany - SII-SIP-2007 (SPAdes) (version 2) | ecosystem: Environmental > Terrestrial > Soil > Wetlands > Peat | place: Germany...
ATCATCGGCACCGCCACGGCGATGGCCTGGGCGCTGACCCAGTCGGGGTTCTCCCGGGCGCTTGCGACCACGATGGCGGGGATGCCGGGCGGCCAGCTCGGGTTCCTCGGCATCTCCATCGTCGCGTTCGCCGTGCTCGGCAGCGTTCTCGAGGGCATTCCCGCGATCGTGCTGTTCGGGCCCCTGCTGTTCCCCGTCGCGCGCGCCGTCGGCGTCCACGAGGTGCATTACGCGATGGTGGTGATCCTCGCCATGGGCATCGGACTCTTCGCACCGCCCTTCGGCGTCGGCTTCTATGCCGCCTGCGCCATCGGCCGCGTTCCGCCGGATGCCGCCATGGGCCGCATCTGGCCCTACCTCGGCGCGCTTCTGGTCGCGCTGGTGATCGTGGCCCTGATCCCCTGGATCTCCACCGGCTTCCTCTGAGGCGCACACCACCTAGAGTGCGCTGCCGGCCACCAGCCCCTTGTCGTGGAGCGCGCCCACCTCGCGCTCGCTGAGCTTGAGCACGCCGAGCAGGATCTCGTCCGTGTGCTCGCCGAGGATGGGCGCGCGGGGCACCGTGCCGCGCGGCGACGCGCCGAAATCGAGCGGATTGCCGGCGGCGAGATAGGAGCCGATACCGGGCTGCTCGATGCGCTCAAACATCGGATTGGCCGGCGAGACCCGCGGGTCCTCCCGCACCATCTGCTGGAACGTCTGATACGGCCCCCAGCAGACGCCGGTGCTTTCCAGCGCCGCCGCGGCGTCCGCGAAGTCATGCGCCGCGAACCAGCGCTCGAGGATCGCGGCGATGGCGGCGCGGCCCTCGTAGCGGTCGCCTTCGCGCGAGAAGTCGAGATCGAGGGCGCGCGCCGCGAGCTCGAATTTCTCGGCCAACCCGGTCGCTTTCTTGAGCGCCTCCCATTGGCCGCGACTGATCGCGACCACCATCACGCGCCGCCCATCCTTCGTCGCGAAGTCGCGGCCATAAGCGCCGAATACGTCGTTGCCGTAATGAGGGCGATGGGCGTCGTTGATCTCGACGTCGGCGATGTAGCCGAGCGCGCCCGCGGTCGCGAAGGCGACGTCGGAGAGCGCGATGCGCACGAGCTGGCCCTCGCCGGTGAGGCGCCGGTGTCGCTCGGCGGCAATCAGACCGAGCGCGGCACTCTGCCCGGTCACGAGGTCCCAGGCCGGCACCACGTTGTTGACGGGACCGGCAACATCGGTGGGGCCGGTGACGAAGGTGAAACCGGCGGCGGCATTGACGGTGTAGTCGAGCGCAGTACGCCCCGTGGAATCGCCGACGATATTCACCATCACGAGGTCGCTCCGGCGCCGCTTGAGCGCGGCGTAGTCGAGCCAGCCGGTGGCAGGAAAATTCGTGAGGCAGAGGCCGGCGTACTCGCCGGGCGCGGTGATGAGCGCCGCCGCGAGCTCGCGGCCCTCGGGCTTGGCGATATCGATGCGGATCGAGCGCTTGCCCTTGTTGAGTCCCACCCAGTAGAGGCTCTTGCCGTCCTTGGTGACCGGCCAGCGCTGCGCGTCGAGACCGCCGGCCAGAGGATCGATGCGGATGACGTCGGCGCCGAGCTGGGCGAGCGTCATGCCCGCCGACGGTGCCGCCACGAAAGCCGCGCTCTCGACGACGCGCAGGCCCGCGAGCACGCCGCTCATGCCGCGAGCACCGCCTCCGCCACCATCGCCGCGGAGCCCTCGGGGTTGACCGCGACCAGGCGGACGCTGCGCCCGTCCGCCGCGGGCCAACCGCGCACGCTGAAGGGATTGGGCGAGAACAGCGGCCGCTTCGCCCGGAACGAGAACTCCGCCACCCGAGCCTGCGGCCGCTCCCGCCGCAGGAGATCGAGCAGCAAGGTCGCGATCAGCGGACCGTGCACGATGAGTCCGGGATAGCTCTCCTCCTGCGTCACGTAGGGATAGTCGTAGTGGATCCGGTGGCCGTTGAACGTGAGCGCGGAGTAGCGGAACAGCATCACCGGATCAGGATTGACCACGCGTTCCCACGGCGCCGGCTCGACCGGCTCCGGCACGGCCTCGCCGCCGCCGGGACCGCGATAGACGAGATCCTGGGTCTCCTCCAGCGCGACCGCGCCGCCGGCGGAGAAGCGGTGACGCACCGTCACGAAGACGAGATCGCCGCTGCGGCCCTGCTTGCCCTCGACGCCGAGAATCTCCGAGACGCGCGTCACGGTGTCGCCGATGCGAAGCGGCCGGAGGAATTTGAGGCGGCCGCCCGCGAACATCCGACGCGGCAGCGGCACCGGCGGCAGGAATTTGCCGCGCGCGGGATGCCCGTCGGGCCCGACGTCCGCCGGCCTTACCGCCGTCAGGAAATAGAGCCGGTGCCAGTTGGGCGGCAGCTCGTCGCCGGCCTTGTAGGGAGGATCGTCGCGATCGATCGTCGCAGCCAGCAGCGTCGGCGCTACCGGCGTCAGCACGTCGGTCAGCGTCTGGGTGCGGCCCATATATTGGCGCAGCGCCGCGAGCTCGGTCAGGTCCATGGTCTCGGGCCTCTCAATCCCGCCCCTGTCCGTGCGTCCTTCGACGCGCTCGCTTCGCTCACTTGCTCAGGATGAGGGCGATTGGTGATCCGCAAAGAAAAATCCTCATCCTGAGCAAGCAAAGCGCGTCGAAGGACCGCACCATACATCATGCCACGCCGCGAAACGCCGGAATCACCTTCTTGGCGAAGCGCTCCATGCTCGCCTTGGTGAGGTCGTGCGGCAAGGTCGCGAACTGCAGCATCGGCAGCAGTTTCCCGAAGCCGATCTGCTTCTGGTACTGGGCGAGCCGCTGGCGCACGGTCTCGGCGCTGCCGCAGATGAACATGCCCTTGTCGAGGAGGCCGTCGATGGTGTGTGCGCCCGCCATCATCGCGCCCTTGGCCTTGAGCACGCCCTTCATCGATTGCAGCGAGAGATAGCCCGGCGGCAGCAGCATTTCCTGCGGCATGCGCAGGAATTTGTTCATGAAGGCCTCGATGTGCGGCTTCGCCTCCGCATCGGCGCGCGCGTCGGTCTCGCCGACATAGATCGGCACCGCCCAGCCCACCTGGTCCGCCGTCGCGGTGTAGCCCTGCTTCTCCGCCGCCTCCTTGTACATCGCCATGTACCGCGCGAGCGCCGTCGCCGGACTGAAGGTCTGGAGATACGTGTACTTGCGCGAGGGGTGCGAGGCCCATTCGATGGTCTCGCGGCTGCCCTGCGAGGGAATCCAGATCGGCGGATGCGGCTGCTGAAACGTCCGCGGCCAGGTGTTCACGTACTGGAAGTTGTAGTACTTGCCCTCGAAGGGGAACGGGCCGATTTCGGTCCAGGCGCGCACGATGAGATCGTGCGCCTCGTGGAAGCGGTCATGTGATTCCGCGGGATTGGCGCCCCAGGCGTGATACTCGGCGCCGATGCCGCGCACGAAGCCCGCGATCAACCGCCCGCCCGAGATGTTGTCGATCATGGCGTATTCTTCCGCGACCGTGAGCGGATTGTTGAGCAGCGGCAGCGCGCGGCCGAGTACCGCGATCTTCGCCTGCTTGGTCCGGCGCGCCAGCGCGCCCGCCATCACGCCGGGGATCGGCATCAATCCGTAGGCGTTCTGATGATGCTCGTTGACGCAGATGCCGTCGAAGCCGAGCTCGTCCGCGTACTCGAGCTCGTCGAGATAGCGGTTGTAGAGCTTCGCGCCTTTGACGGGGTCGTAGTAGCTGTTCGGCAGCGTGACCCAGGCGGAATCGTATTTCTGGTCGTAGGTGAGATCGAGGTCCGCGTAGGGCATCAGGTGGATCATGAAGAATTTCATGGCCGCACCCCCTCGATGAACTGGGTGAGCGTTCGCACGAATTTCTCTCCGCACTCGGCGTGGGGCAGATGCCCGCAGCGCTCGAACACCTGGAGCCGCGAGCCCGGGATGAGGTCGCGGAAGGCGGGCCCGTAGGCGGGTGGGATCAGCCTGTCGCTGTCGCCCCAGCAGATCAGCGTGGGCACGGCGATCCGATGCAGCCACTTTGCGAGGTGCGGGTTATAGAGCCGCGGCTGCCAACCGAGCTTCGCCATTGCGAGCGCGTTCTTGAGCCGCTGGTCCTGCTCCTCCTCGGTGACGGGCATCTTGAGGATGACCTCAGCGAAGCCTGGATCGGCGAACAAGTTGCGCGTGAGCTGCTCATGGGACCACAGGAAGATGTCGGCTTTCTGCGCGCCCTTGACGCGGATGCCGACCGGCGCGATCAGCGCGAGGCTCGCGAGGTCGTGGGTCGAGCGCACCGCGAGCTCCGCCGCGATCCAGCCGCCCATGGAGCTGCCGACGAGGTGAACCCGCTCGAGCTCGAGCTGCCTGATGAAATCGAGATAGAAGAAAGCGAGGTCGCCGATGGTGTCGAGCCACTCCGGCGTCTCCGAGCGCCCAAAGCCCGGATGCTCCGGCACGATCACGTCGAAGCGCTCGGCGAGCCTGGCCATGAACGGCAACCAACGCGGCGCCCCGCCCCCGCCGTGCAGGAACAGCAGCGGCGGCCCCTTCCCCGCCCGCTTCACGCTGACGCCGCAACCAGCGACGCGGAGCATGATTTCTTGGACGCCTGCCATCGAATTCCTCCGACGTCTCACCTTTTCCGGATAGCGACTATGGCGCGGTCGCGCGTGCCTGTCGAATTGCCGGAGGTGAGCAAAGGCGAGCGCGGTGGGAGACCGCCCACCCGCACCCTCACCCGTCCGCCGCTTGCGCGGCGGCCACCCTCTCCCGCTTTCACGGGAGAGGGGCTTTGGCGTTCGGCGCTACGTAACCCCTCGCCCGCGAAGCGGGAGAGGGAGGGACCCGGCGCGAAGCGCTGGGAGGGTGAGGGTACTACTCAGCCGCCGACCTGACGCTGCGAGCGCTCGCGAACCGCTGCTCCATCTCGCGCCGAACGCGAACGGGCTCGCTGGTCTCGTCCGCGGCGACATCGGACCAGCGTACGATCTCTCCGGCCTTGACCGGCTTCGTAAGCGTCACCTTGTGCGCGAGCCCGATCGGAAAGCCGCCCGCGGCGAGGGAGTCCTCCGCGGGCATCAGCCGGCCCCAGACCATGTATCCGCCCTCGCCGTCCAGCGTCTCGCCGGCTTTGAGATCGCGCTTGGCGGTCGCGACGGCATCGCCGCGGAATCCGGTGGCGGTGCCGGTGGGCTCGCGCCGGAGCGCCGCCGAGGCCACGGAAATGCCGAGCTCCAGCCCGATCAGGTGATAGGGCCGGAACAGCGCGGCGTAGCGTCCGCTGGGATCGGTCACCATCCCGTACTCGGCAAAGCAGCGCGCGACGTAGTCGCTGGGCGCCTCGAACACGACGTAGACGCCCCAGCGGAGATCGCGGAACACGGGCCGCGTATCGCGCTCGAGCGACGAGATCACCTCGACCTGGCCCTTGTGGCCGAGGAGCCCGCCCTCGCTCGCGGGCCTGAGCAGCCGCGGCAGGTCGTCGACGCCGCAGGGCGGAAACGTCAGCCCGCCCCTCGCGGGCGCGAGGCCGGTCGCGTTCGCCACCGCCGCCATCTCGATAGCGGACTTCGTGCCATCGAGGAAGGAATTGAACATCTGCGGGTTCATCCCGCCGGCGCGCGCCTGCTCGGGCGTGAGGCCGTAATAGCCCCAGACCGTCTCCGGCGTGGAGGCGTGATAGATCGGCAGATACTTCGTCCCCTTGCCCGCCGCCACCACCTCGAAGCCGACGGCGCGCGCCCAATCCACGAGCTCCGCGATGAGCGCGGGCTGGTCGCCATAGGCCATGGAATAGACCACGCCCGCGCGAGCCGCGCGCTCGGCCAGCAGCGGCCCGGCCAGCACGTCCGCCTCGACGTTCACCATCACGATGTGCTTGCCGCGCTCGATCGCGAGCAACGCGTGCCGGATGCCGGCGGCGGGGACGCCGGTCGCGTCGATCACCACCTCGATCTGCGGTGCGGCGATCAACGCCGCGGCATCGTCGATGATCGCCGTGCCGCCCTTGGCGAAAGCCTGCTCGAGGCTCCCTGCCGCGATCTGCTCGGCGGGCCAGCCCACCCGCAGGAGCTGCTCGCGCGCTCGATCGGGCGCGAGATCGGCCACCGCCATCACGTGCAGGCCCCGCGTGCGCAGCGCCTGCGCCAGGAACATCGTGCCGAACTTGCCGGCGCCGATCAGGCCCACGCGAACGGGATGCCCGGCCTCGGCGCGCTCCAGCAGCAGACGGTGCAGATTCATCGGCACTCCTCCTTGGGAACGCGGATGCTAGCACGATCGGCGAAGGCTCCAAGGCCTCCAGGCTTTTCCCTGACCGCGGCTGCCGCTACGCTCCGCCCATGCCGAAGCTCGCCGCCAACCTCTCGTGGCTCTTCACGGAAGTGCCGTTCCTGGACCGCTTCGAAGCCGCCGCGCGCGCGGGCTTTCGCGCCGTCGAGTTCCTGCAGCCCTACGAGTTTCCGCCCCAGGAAATTGCCGCGCGCCTGAAGCGCCACGGCCTCGAGCACGCGCTGTTCAATCTGCCGCCGGGCGACGCCGCCAAAGGCGAGCGCGGGCTCGCGGCGCTGCCGGGCCGCGAGGCCGAGTTCATGCGCACGGTCGCGCGCGCCCTCGACTACGCGACGGCGACGGGATGTCCGCGCATCCACGCGCTCGCCGGCAACGCCTCGGGCGCCGAGGCCGAGGCTGCCTACGTCGCCAATCTCCGGGCCGCCGCCGATGTCCTGGCGCCCCACGGCATCACCGTGACGGTCGAAGCGCTCAATACCCACGACGCCCCCGGCTATTTCCTGAGCACGACGGGCGCAGCGCTACGCATGATCGATCGGATCGGCCGCGGCAACGTGAGCCTGCAATTCGATCTCTATCACTGCCAGATCATGGAGGGCGACCTCGGCCGCCACGTCCGCGATCTCGCGGGGCGGTTCGCGCACGTGCAGATCGCCGGCGTGCCCGAGCGATGCGAGCCCGACGTGGGCGAGGTGAACTACGCCTATCTCCTGGATCTGCTGGACGAGACCGGCTACGCCGGCTGGGTCGGCTGCGAGTACCGGCCCAAGGCCGGCACCCTCACCGGGCTCGGCTGGGCGCGCCGCTGGGGCGTCATCCCGCGGCAGTAGGGCGCCGCGGCATTCTCCGATCGGCTCAGTTCCAGTAGTCGCCCGCGGCTACCGCGAAGTTCAGGTTCTGCACGCCGACGAACTGCATCGTGGTGATGCCGATCAGGTTTCCGCGCTCGTCGAAGAGGCCGCCGCCGGAGGAACCCGGCGAGATCGCCGCCGAGGTCTGCACGAGGTTGCGGCCGGGCTGGTGGCGCAGCCCCGAGAGCAAGCCCTCGCTGAGCGTACGCTCGAGCCCAATGGGCGCGCCGATCGCGAACACGCGCTCGCCGACCGCGAGATCGCCGAAGGGCCGGATGCCCGTGATCGGCACCAGCGTGATCGAGTCCGCGCTCAGCACGCAACGGTCGGTGGCGGTATCGGCCGCGACGAGCTTGGCGTCGCTCACCGTGTGATCCTGTACGATCTTGATGAGGTCGCGGCCTTTGACGACGTGGCAGTTGGTCAGGAGCAGGTGATCGGAGACCGCGACCGCGGAGCCCTGCTTCACGTCCCGCGCCCGCGCGTCGGCGAGCGATGCCGTCGCCGCCACGACGTAGACCGAGCGCTGCAGCGACTTGAACAGCGCCTCGGGCTCGAGCGCCTGCTTGTGGACATTGTCCGGACGCTTCGGCAGCACTGCCGCCGGGAGGGGGACGTTGCTCGCCGCCGCGGCCAGCGTAGCGGGCCCGCTCTTCTCGGCGGTGCCTACGTTGCCATGCGTGAACACCTCGGTGTAGTTCGGCACCAGGCCGTTGTCGGGGCTTTCCGAGGCCACGGGCGACGGTCCCGCGAGCGCCTGGGCGACGCAATCGTTGTAGGCGGCAACGCCGGTGCGGCGGAGATATCGGCAACGGTCCTCGATCGCTTGATTTTGCGCCGGCGTCAGTCCGGACCGATCGGGCGAGGGATGCGCCTGCAATGCGGTTACTTGCTTGTTGACGCAATCATAATAGGCACCGTCGCCCTTCGGGCGCGCGCTGGCGCAGGCCGTGTTGATCAGCACGTTCTCCTCGTAGGAGAGCTTGGAGCGGTCGGGACCCGGCGATGCAGCCAAGGCCGAGCCGCAGATCGCGAGAGATGCGACGAATACCAGGACGGGGCGCGACATGGTGTGCCTCATGAGGCAAAGGGGATTTGAGCACGATCCCAGCTGGCGGTTACTCAAAGGTTAAATGCCTCACGGGCGATTCGGCACACGCGCGACCAAGAAAGTCCTCGCGCCGTGGAGCCGGGCGTGATTCCATGATCTTAGGCCCTTGCCGGGGACGCATGGCGGACGGTCGCTGCGGATAGAAATTGCTAAAATGCAAGGCATGAAGCGCCTGGCGGCCGACTTGTTGCTGCCTCTGGCGATCGCGGCCGTCGCGATCGCCATCAAGGCACTGGGATTCGCGCCGCTCGAGGCGATCACGCTGGGCAGCATCGATCTGTTTCAGCGCGCGGCGCCGCGTGCGGCGCCCGAGACGCCGGTGCTCGTCATCGACATCGACGAGGAGAGCCTGCGCAAGCTCGGGCAATGGCCATGGCCGCGCACCGTGCTCGCCGATCTCACCGACAAGCTCACGGACGCCGGGGCCGCCGCGATCGGCTATGACCTGATCTTTCCCGAAGCCGACCGCACATCGCCCCAGCGGCTGCTGCCGACCTTGTTTCGGGGCGAGATGCCCGCCGATGTCACCCGAGTGATGTCGGAGCTGCCGGACAACGATGCCGTCTTCGCCGCCGCCCTGGCGCGCGGCCGCGTCGTGATCGGCAGCGTGCCAGGCAACGATGCCGGCACCGACAAGCCCGCGCGCAAAGCCGGCTTCGCCTTCGCCGGCGATAATCCCCTGCGCTTCGTGCCGAGTTACGCCCGCGCGCTGGCCAGCCTGCCGCAACTGGAGGCGGCCGCGCCCGGGATCGGCAGCCTCGACGAGGAACCCGATTGGGACGGTCTGGTCCGGCGCATGCGGCTCGTCGAGCGCGTCGCAGGATCCGCCTACCCGACATTTCCCGCGGAGGTCCTGCGCGTCGCCTTCGGCGCCAAGAGCTATGTCGGCCGTGCGGCCGGCGCCAGCGGCGAGTGGGACCTTGGCCAGACGACCGGCTTGGTCGCCATCCGGATCGGCCCGCTCACGCTACCCACGGATGCCGCGGGACGGCTCTGGATCGGCTATCGCCCCATCGATCCCGGGCGCTGGGTCTCGGTGGCGAGCGTGCTCGACGGCACGCTCGACCTGACCCGGTTCAAGGACCGCATCGTCCTGGTGGGATCGAGCGCCGCCGGCCTCAACGACCTCCGCGCGACGCCCGTGGGCGCCACGGTGCCGGGCGTGGAGGTGCATGCTCAGGCCATCGACCAGGCGCTGCAGGGCTGGTTCCTGACCCGCCCGGACTGGACGCTCGGCGCCGAGTTCTCTTTCATCGCGGGCGCGGCCCTGATCCTCGCGGTGGCCCTGCCGCGGCTCGGCGCCGCCGCGGCCGGCGCGTTCGCGGCGCTCGCGCTGATCGTCGCCTGGAGCGGCGCCTGGTGGCTTTACCGCTCGCCGCATCTGCTGCTCGATCCCGCCTATCCCAGCCTCGTGATCCTGCTCGTCTACGGCAGCTCCACGATACAGGGCTATCTGCGCTCCGAGCGGGCGCGCCGGCAAATCAAGCAGACCTTCTCGCGCCTGATGGCGCCGGCGCTGGTCGAGCAGCTCGCGGCGCATCCCGAACGGCTCAAGCTCGGCGGCGAGAATCGCGATATGACCATCCTCTTCTCCGACATCCGGGGCTTCACCGGCATCGCCGAGGGCTTGGGTCCGCAGGAACTCACCCTCTTCATCAACGAGTTTCTGCAACCCATGAGCGACGTGGTGATGACCCACGACGGCGTCATCGATAAGTACATCGGCGACTGCATCATGGCGTTCTGGAACGCGCCGCTCCCCGATCCGCGCCATGCCGCCCACGCCGTTGCCGCCGCGAAGGAGATGCGCCGCACCCTCGCCGCCCTCAACGGCGAGCGCGAGCGCCGGGCCACGGCGGCCGGGCAAGCGTTCAAGCCGATTCGGATTGGCGTGGGCATCAACACCGGCGAGTGCTGCGTCGGCAACATGGGCTCGCATCAGCGCATGGAGTACACGGTGCTCGGCGATTCCGTGAACCTGGCCTCGCGCCTGGAGGGCGCCAGCAAGACCTATGGCGTCGATCTGATCCTCAGCGAGTCGACCGCGCAGCAAGTGCCGGAGGAGCCGCTCGCCGAGCTCGACCTGATCCGAGTCAAGGGACGAGATCGGGCGGTGCGGATCTTCACGATTCTCGATGCCGATCCCGCGGGCGCGCGCACCGAGCTCGCCGCCGCGGTCGAGCGCCATCGCCAGATCCGCGCAGCCTACTTGGCGCAGGAGTGGGACCGGGTACTCGCGCTGATCGATGATGCCCGCGCGCAGGGCCTATTCGGTCTCGGCCCGCTCTATGCGGTCTATCGCGAGCGGATCGCGCAGTTCCGGGCCGAGGCACCTGAGCCGGGCTGGGACGGCGTCTATCACGCTCACGAGAAATGAGATGGGGTTTGTGACGGCCGTCACACGCCCAAGGAGGCGCACCCCCTACATAGGGCCTGCCACAGTTTTGATTTCGCGTAACGCTCTGGATTCGCGTAGACTCTTTCTACCGCTTCCGGGGGGAGATCCGATTTGAGCCAACGCCAAGAGCATCAGACGCGCCCGGCTCGGAGCACGAAGACCCGGCTCACCGCAGTCGGGATCGGTATCGCCTTGAGCCTGGCCGCAGCGGCGCTTCCCGCCGTGGCCCAAGACGCCGACCCCCAGCGATCGGAATTCCTGAGCCTCTATCAGCAGATCCTCAAGAACCCCACGAACGTGGAACTGACCCTCCGCTACGCACGGCTCGGCGCTCAGCTCGGCGATTACGAGGCGAGCGTGAGCGCGCTCGAGCGGCTGCTTATGTACAACCCGAACCTGCCCACCGCGGAGATCGAGCTCGGCCTGCTCTACGCCCGGCTCAAGTCCTACGCCATGGCGCGGATCTATCTCGAGCAAGCGGCGGCGGCGCCCAATGCGAGCCCCGAGATCCGCGCGCGGGCCCAGGACGCGCTCGCGAAGGTCGA
>Ga0209415_10018069_pt1 | contig 11159 bp, 10 predicted proteins | sample PeaSoiSIISIP2007_FD_187696 | JGI IMG/M metagenome (GOLD analysis project Ga0209415, IMG submission 187696) | Peat soil microbial communities from Weissenstadt, Germany - SII-SIP-2007 (SPAdes) (version 2) | ecosystem: Environmental > Terrestrial > Soil > Wetlands > Peat | place: Germany...
TCAGTGTCCTGCGCGCCGGCGTCGATCGCTCCCGGCGCGACTTCGCAATGCAGCGCCACATTGCAGGGTAGCGGCTCAGCCAATCTGGCGGTGACGTGGTCGGCGAGTGCGGGAAGCATCAGCTCCAGCGGAGTCTTCACCGGACCGGCTTCTCCCGGACAGGTGACGGTGACAGCCACCAGCGTTCAGGACGGCACAGTCTCGGGCACCGCAGCGGTGACCGTCGCATTCATGATCCCGCCCAGTAAGCATGTGGTCATGGTGCTGGAAGAAAACCAGAGCTACTCGACGGTGGCGGGCAACACAACGGACTGGCCCTATTTGAATGCATTGATCGGCAAGGGAGCCCTGCCGACGAACTACTACGCAGACACGCACCCCTCGATTGGCAACTATTTCATGCTGACCACCGGCCAGATCCTGACCAACGACGACAGCTCGACACAGGTGTGGAACGTAGACAACATCGCGCGCCGCATGCTCGCAGCCGGCGTTTCGTTCCGGGTGTACGCGGAAGGGATCACGCAGGGTTATGTCGGCGGGGACACGGGTCTCTACGTGATCCACCACAATCCGTTCGCCATGCTCTCTGACGTAGCCGGCAATGCGCAGGTGGCTGGGCAGACGATCTGGCCGTTTTCGCAATTTGCCGCCGACGTGGCCGCAAACACGCTGCCCGAATTTTCATTTATTGTGCCCAACGTCGACGACGATGCGCACGACGGCACGCCGCTCGAAGCCGACACATGGCTGCAGGCGAATGTGGTCGCGCCGCTTTCCAGCACTGCAGCATTCCAAGCCGGCGGCGACGGCATCCTGATCATGGACTTTGATGAATCCCTGGACAGGGACACCGCGTACGGCGGAGGTCACGTGGCGCCGGTGCTCTGGGGTCCGGATGTGAAAGCCGGGTACCAGCAGACCTCCGCGACGATTTACCAGCACGAAAGCATGTTGCTGACGGTGATGGATGCGCTGGGGCTCACCAATCCGCCTGGCGCTACGGCCAATGCGCCGCCGATGGGAGAGTTTTTTGTGCAGAAGTAAATTTAGCTGAATTCGATTGGCCCATGCCTGCTGCGCCACCCGGTGGCCGCCAGAGACGCTGGCTGACCGCAGTTCATTGACAACCGACAAGTTACGGCTGAGGGGAACTATTTCAAGGGAATTCGAGACTTAGCTACCCGCGGCGGTGTTTAATCAATTAGAAGGTTGGAGGGTAAGATGAACACACTTCCTCGAATCGCGCTTTACACCTCGCTCGCTGCCGCAGTGGTCTTCATTTTGGCGGGATCACAGTCCAAGTTCACTTCGTCTGGATCAGTCGTCAGTGCCGCAGTGGCGGGTGCGCAGGATCAGGCGCCTCCGGCGGATCAAGGGCCGGATCCTGCCGCCGTAAACCAGGCGCCATCGGGTCCCTCGTACACCACAGAGGCCCCGCCGCTGCCCGACCAGTCGGCTGCTCCGGGCCAGGCTCCTGATGACTCCGGGTACGCCGAGCAGCCAACGGAAACAGCAGACCAGCCACCGCCGCCGCTGCCCGACTACCAGCAGCCACCGCCGCCGGGCGATGACTACATCTGGACGCCGGGCTATTGGGCGTGGGGACCGAACGGCTATTACTGGGTGCCGGGGGCTTGGGTCGAGCCACCTTATACGGCAGCGCTGTGGACGCCTGGCTATTGGGGCTTTTACGGCGGCCGGTATATGTTCTATCCCGGCCACTGGGGCATGCATATCGGCTTCTACGGCGGAATCAATTACGGATTTGGCTACGTCGGCCTCGGCTATGAGGGGGGCTACTGGCACGGCAACCACTTCTTCTATAACCGCGCGTACAACAACATCAATGTGCGCTCGGTGCACAACGTATACAGCTATCACGCCAACGTGCATGTCGAGAATGTTCCCCGCACGAGTTATCGGGGCGGGCAGGGCGGCGTGCAGGTAAGGCCAAGGCAGTCGGACGCGTCGGCATGGCATGAGCCAACGGCTCCGCGGATGAGCTCGCAGGTGCAGCACGCGCAGACTTATGGCGGGGTTCGCGGCCAATTTGCGGCCCAGAATCAGGGCAGGCCTGCTACTCCAGCCATCAGCAAGCCGCTGCCAGCCGACCGCAATGTGCAGCCTACGCAGCGGTGGCAGAATCAGGGCGGGTCGCAGAATCGTGGCGGTTCGCAGAATCATGGCGGGTCGCAAAATCGCGGCGGGGGCCAAGGCGACCAGCATCACCGGTGAGATGACCAGCCGGAACGGCGAACACCCGGGCCACTAGCGAAGTGCCCGGGACTAGCCGGCCCCTGCATCACTCCCCTGAGAGCACATGGATGGCGGCGAGGTTGCGGACCCAGCGCGCCGGGCGCTTCTCGCGCGTGTCGATCAGCTTGAGCGGGCCGTCGGCGGTGAGCGGCTTGCCGTTTTCGGTGTCGGCCACAATTACCGTAGCATCATGCAGGCTGGGGTTTACCTCCGCGACTGCGTAGACTGCTTCATAGCCGTCGGAGCCAACGGCGACAAGATAAAGCAGCATGTCTTTGCCGTGCGGGACGGCGGGCACGCCCAGTTGCGTGAGCAGGTCCATTAGCGGCACGCCGGTGTAGGTTTCGGTGGCCTTGGTGTGCTCATTGTTGACCGTCACAGTGGTTTGCGGCATGGCGGCGAGTTGCGCCGCGGTCCAGTCGGTGGACTTGTCGCCGAATGCGACGCGCAGCACGCCGGGCGGAATGGGAGCGGCATTGCCATGATCCATCGCGCCGTGCATCATTCCCATGCAGTTGCTCATGTTCATTTGCTTTGCGGAGCCAGCCGGTTGACTGGCGCTGGCCGGTTGGCTCATATCCATGCCGTTCATTGACCCCGCAGGTTGGTTCTGCGGCTGAGTCTGAGCCGCGGCCAGTGCAGCCATAAAGGCGATGTTAAAGAGTGCAAGTTTCATCATTGTCTCGATTCTCGTCCTTGATCGTGTTATTACCTGCTTTGCTGATTCGTTCGAATGCATGCGGAATACGATGCCAGGAATTGGTCGCGCAGGCGGCGATACTCCTCGATCGTTTGGAATTTGCGGTCCTGCGGTTCCTGATTCAGCATGTAGATCGTGGTCACGGCGTGAGCGGGGTCGTCAAACAGGAGATAAATGCCGAGCACGCCTCCTTCCAGCTTCTCCCGATCCAGCCCATGTGCCTCAAAGCCATTCAGAGGAGAGTGTAACGACGTGTTCATGATATTGCCGTGCCCGAGATGCTGCAGGTTGTCGAGCAGGAATTGCTTGAGTTGCGCGTAATTTGCGGCGGGCAGCAATTCTGCTTTTACATTAGCGTAGAAATCGGTGCCGGGATAGGCAAACATGATGCGCAGGCCGGCCTCAAGGTTGATTTGCCGGGAGCCGGAATCGGTTTCAACTTCGCGTGAAGTAATCTCCGAAGCCAATGGGTCGACCTGAACGACCTGAAGCCCGTCAGAAAAGTTGCAAGTTGTATAGGGCGTCAAGGCTGCCATGCCGGGGGAAGGTTGAGCGGGCAGAAGTCCGACTGTACCCGCCAGAAGAGAAAGGACAAAGGACGGAAGGAAGGCTTTCAAGGGGCGAGTGCGAATCATGATGGTCTCGCGCATCATCGTATACTACGGGTATGTCGATTGTGCGCAACATCGCGGGGATCGCCAAGGGTATGAGCATCACCTTCCGCGAGACTTTTGAGCCGACGCAGGTAGAAAATTACCCTGACGGCCCTGGGCCGACGCGCGGTGCGGTGTTTGAGCAGCGCTACCGCGGGGCGCACATGCTTGAGCGCGATGAGAACGGCTTGGAGAAGTGTGTGGCGTGCTTCCTGTGCGCGGCGGCCTGTCCGGCAAATTGTATTTATATTGAAGCGGCGGAGAACACGGCCGAAAATCGCATTTCGTCGTCGGAGCGTTACGCGAAGGTCTACAACATCGATTACAACCGCTGCATTTTCTGCGGCTATTGCGTTGAAGCGTGCCCGACCGATGCGATTACCCACGGGCATGGATTCGAGCTGGCTTCGCTGAACGCGACCAACATGGTGATGCGCAAGGAAGACATGCTGGTGCCGGTGGCGGCGCTGACTGCAAAGTAAAAGATCCTGCACGAAACCCACTCTTCCGGGAATTGCCATAACGCTCAAGTTCTGGTGCACTCCTGTCGATAAATTCATTGGCAGTTGCGTCACTGTGCTCGATTCCGCGAGCAGCAGGGCTTGCAGGGTGCGGCAGAGCGCGCCGACGTGCCTGCGGGGAGAAAGAATGGAATTCCGGCGGATTCCCGGCATGTTGGTTCCGCTGGCGGTGGCGTGCCTGGCGGCGCGCGCACAGGGGCCGCCACGGGAAACGCCACGCATGCTGACGACGGCGCAGGAGGTGCACAGCCTGACCCCCGAAAAAGCGGCTCGCGCCTACCCGGTTTGCTTGCACGCGGTGGTCACCTACTACGATCCGTATATCGATACGCGCCATGGCGCGCTTTTCGTTCACGACGCCAGCGGCGACGTGTTTATCTCTGTCCCGGCGCGGCCCATTCTGCCGCTCAAGGCCGGCGCCCTGGTGGCGATTAACGGGGTGACCGGGCCGGGCGACTACGCGCCTATCGTGGAGCGCGCGTCGGTGCGCGTGATCGGGCAGTCGCATCTGCCTCCCAATCCGCCGCAAGGGACCCTGGCGCAGATGCTCACCGGGGCGATGGATGCGCAATGGGTTCAGGTGGAAGGGCGGGTGCGCTCAGCGCATCTTGGGACCAACAATGTAGTGCTTGAGATCGCCACCGATGGCGGGACGCTGAGCGCCATTTCCACGCGTGAGGGCAGCGCCGACTACGAAGCACTGGTCGATTCCCTGGTGCGCATCCGCGGCAACGCGGCCCCGGTCTTCAACCAGCGGCGCCAGATGGTGGGCGTGCACATGTTCTTCCCGTCGCTGCATGAAGTCCGGGTCATCCAGGCAGCGCCACTCGATCCTTTTGCCGTGCCGGCGGTTCCCGTTTCGCAACTGTTCCGTTACTCGCAGGATCCCGGACTCTTGCACCGGGTTCACGTGCGGGGCAGTGTAACGCTCGATTGGCCGGGAAGCATGCTCTGCATTGAGGACGGCAAAGACGGCATCTGTATCCAAACCGCGCAGGCAACCCGAGTCGCGGCCGGGGCGCTGGTGGACGTTGTCGGCTTTCCGGCAATCAACCAGTACAAGCCGACGCTGGAGGACGCGACAATTCGTGAGACTGGGGGGCCGGTTTGGCCTGTGCCGCCTGTTTCCATCACGGCAGACCAGGCGATCCGCGGAAACCTCGACGGGCGTCTCGTCCGAATCGATGCGGAGCTGATCGGCCAGGATCTTACATCCGCGGAACCAACGCTCATGCTGCGCACGGGCCGCTTCCTGATCCCCGTCATGCTGCCCAAAGACGCTGCCGCAGGCGCCGCAATGCGATGGAAAGACGGGAGCATCCTGCGCATGACCGGGGTTTGCATTGTTCGCGTGGATTCTTTAAGAACCAATCTTGGAGAAGGCGCGGTGCGGCCGGGGTCTGTCGACATTCTTCTTCGCTCCGTCGATGACATTGCCGTTCTGCGAGCTCCTTCCTGGTGGACGCCCGAGCATACGCTGGAAAGTTTTGGCGCGACCGGAATGCTGGTGCTAGCTGCCCTCGGCTGGATTGTCTTCCTGCGCCACCGTGTGCGGCAGCAGACCCGGGCGCTCCGCGAGAGTGAGGAACGGCTGCGCCACCTTTCGGAGCACGATGCTCTCACCGGCCTGCCCAATCGCATTCTGCTGAACGATCGGCTGCAAATTGCCCAGGCGCGCGCAGCGCGGTTCCAGACATGCTTGGGCCTGTTGATGGTGGATGTGGATGGATTCAAAGAAGTGAATGGTGCACTCGGCCACCAGGCAGGCGACAATCTGCTGCGCGAATTGGCAGGCAGCCTCGGCGGGTGCGTGCGATCGACCGACACCGTGGCGCGCATCGGCGGTGACGAGTTCGTTGTGCTTTTACCGGATCTGCGCATTCCCGTGGAAGCGGAGATGATCGCGGCGAAGATCGTTGCTGCCGCATCGGGTCCAATGGCAATCGATGAGGCGCAAACGGCAATCACCGTGAGCATCGGAGTGGTGACGGATCGTGACGGCAGTTGCGACGAGCAGGCGCTGATGGAGCATGCCGACCAAGCCATGTATGCAGCAAAGAAGCGGGGCAAAAATGGTTTCCAGGTCTACTCGCCGGGACTCGCGGAGGATCGTGGCGGAGGTGAGCGCGCGTTGCGGGGCGCGCCTGGAGTTACGTTGTCGACGGGCAGAGCGTAAAGCTTGCGGTCGGCATTCGAAGAGTACCGCTTGGGGAGTGAGGGAAAGGAAACTCACGCTTCGAGAGCGCTGGTCGGCAATGTGGGTGTAAGGATCGCGATTGCCGCGGTCATTTCGGAAAGTGCGGGCGGCTGGATGTGATCCAAAACACAGACTGGCAGGAGCCTGATCCGTATCCTCGGGTCAGGACGTGAGACAGCACACCCAATTCGTTGCCATTTTGATGGTTTGCCTCGTTGCGGTTTTGCCGGCGATGGCGGGGTTGCCTTGCACAGCGGGAATGCACGCGAACTGTGCTCCCGGCTGCCCGATGGCCATGAGCGGCATGGGAGCGGATTGTCCCATGGCAAACCAGATGGCTGCGGGCAATTGTTTGCGGGACTGCTGCGCCAAGATTCATCCTCAAGCCATCGTTCTCCCGGCTGTTGTGACGAAACTGCATTTCGGCCTGCCGGCCTCGCTTTCTGCGGTTTCTGCGGAAATCGTAGCGGCAAGAACGGATTTCGCGCCACGGCCTCCCGTCACGGCCGAAACGGACCCTCCCCCGCTTTACCTTCTGAACCAGGTCTTCCGGATCTAAAAATCTCCTGACGTGTGCGCAGTTGAAGCGGCCTCGCACGAGGCCAAGCGATCCACAGTTCCATTCACATCAAGGTCACGTCAAGGAGAATTCCCATGAAACGTACACTCGCATTTCTTTCTTTTGCCGCCGTCCTAGCCATCACCGCACTCGCGCAGACCTCGCCTCTCTCGGCGAAGGCGACTTATTGCAATGATTGCTGCCATGGCAAGTGTGGCCAGACTTGCTGCCAGGGTGGTTGCACCGATAGCTGCTGCCAGAGCAAGTAACCTGAACGAAAGAGGTCCGGATCGTTAGGTGATCCGGACCTCTTTTGAACTGCCGAAGCAACGGCATGCTTCTCGGGAGCTGGTCGGCGTCCCGTGCTGCCGCCGCTCCGGCTCGGCGCGCTCTGCCTCCCGGTCGAGCGCGACACCTGGGGGCCCGACAGCTGGCCTGACGATCATCGCCCGACGACCAGGGTTCGACGGTTAAGGCTTGACGATCTTCTTGAGCCGCGGATCTTGCCACAGGCTGGCGAATTCCTTGTCGCTGTACACGTCAGCCATTTGAGGGTAACGTCCGTCCTTGGCGCGCTGCAGGTAATCGAGGGCTCCGTCCAGATTGCCTCTTTTCGCGTACAATCTCGCAATCAAGTAATCCGTGCGCGCCCGCTGTTCTGGCGTCTTGACCTGGGCGATCACACCCGCCTCACCGGAAGAGAAAATGTCGGGGTCAAGTTCAAGCGCCCTTCCGTACTCGGTCATAGCGCGGTCGATCTGCTCCAGCCCAGCCCAGGTCTCCGCCATATTCACATGGAAGGCCGCGTTCTGTTCATCGATCTCCAATGCCTTCTTCAGATAGCCAAGCGCAGACTTGTACTTCTTCTCAAGGCAGAGCAACGCGCCTAGATTGTTGAGTGCGGTCGCGTTTTTGGGGTCAGCCTTGATGGCCTGCTGGAAGCTCTTGCGCGCAGGGCCCTGTTCATTCAGCTTCAATTGGACGATGCCCAGCTTGTTGTAGATTTGCGAATCCGGGGTTCCGGTACGGAGAGCCTTCTGGTAATAAGCGGCAGCGGTCGCCCAGTCGTTGCGGCCACGGGCTGCGTCCCCTTTTTGTTCAGCGGCCTTCGCAGTCTCAAGAGTGATCCCCTTGGGCAGGTCGCGGAACGGAGCCCTCCATCCATACGCGGCAGCGCAGGACATCAGGCTCATTGCGGTGATGATGGTTGCCAGTCTCTTCATGGAATTCCTCTTTCTCGATCCGGGGCACTTGAGGGAGGGCTGCTCGTTCTGGTGCTTGTTGGATCGATTTGAGTAGAGACCCGACTGTTGCCGGCGCACAACGCTATACCTGCTACATTTCCGTGGCAGGTGCGTTACCGATTGAAGCTTCGCTTGCAGAGACTTGTGGTTCAGCAGGTTAGGGAGACCGTGAAACCTCGGCTCGAGGGAATTGGCGAGAGGTGTGAACGGGGTTACCTGCCGTTAAATGGTCCCTGTGAGGCGCTGACTACACCGTTAAAGGCTTTTCGAGCAGCAAACTCGCGCTAACATTACAATCGATTCAACGATCCCAGAACAGGCGGAAGGCGGCGAAAGATGGCCGTGGACAGCGCCGAGACGATCGAACTCATCGAGCAGCGCGCGGAATTGAAAGCGGTGCTTGAGTCAAAGGGGTTCGCCCGTGCTCCGACGCTGGCGAACCTTCTCTCCTATTTGTGCGAAAGACTCTTTGCCGGCGAGGCAAACCAGATCAAGGAGTACTCGATCGGGGTAGAGGTGTTTCGCCGAGGGGCCGAGTTCGATCAGGATTCGGATTCCATTGTTCGCGTGGAGGCGAACCGGCTGCGCCGGCGCCTCGCCGAATACTACCAAAGCGAAGGCGCGGCAAACAGGCTGCACATCACCATCCCAATAGGCCAATATGTTCCCAGATTTGGGCGCAATGCCGGGCCAGCCGAAGGAGGTCTCGCCTCGGAGCCGGGCACAGGCACGTTGCGCAGCAAAGACGCGACGGGCGCGCCCAGGCGGCAGTTTACTGAGTTTGCCCGACGCTGGTGGTGGCTTGCCGCAGCGGCCCTGGTTGTGGTGCTGGCGCTCGGGCTTACTTGGCGCATTACGCGGCAGGGGAGGCAGGCGCAGCCGAAGGTTGAATCGACTCCCTTTGCTGTAGCGTCGAACGATTTTGGACTCGGGCCGCCGAGTGGAACAGAATTACGCATTCTGGCGGGAGTAAACCGGAGTTTCGTCGATCATGCGGACAAGCTTTGGAGCGCCGACAACTGGTACAACGGCGGGACCGCGGTTAAAAGCTCGGACCAACACATCGCGCGCACGCTCGATCCGGGATTCTATCGGACGAGCAGGCAGGGTCAGTTTCGCTACGACATTCCGCTGCACAAGGGGATTTACGAACTGCGTTTGCACTTTGCCGAAACAATCTACGGGCCCGAATCTGCAGGAACAGGAGGAGAAGGCAGCCGCATCATGACTGTGCGAGCCAACGGCAAGCCTCTGCTCTCGGGTTTTGATGTGGTCGCCGACGCGGGCGCCGGCTCAACCGCCGACGTCAAGGTGTTCTCCGACATTTCGCCGGCCGCGGATGGGATGCTTCATCTTGAGTTCGCGGCGGACAATGGGCAGCCGGCGATTCTCTCAGCGATTGAGATCCTGCCGGGAATCCGGGGGCGCATTCGTCCTGTTCGCATTCTGGCGCGGCAAACGCCTTACTACTCCAACGACAGCCGCTGGTGGAGTCCCGACAACTACTTCGAAGGCGGACAAATGGCAGCGTACTCGTCGCCGGTGAACGGAACGGACGATCCCGAGCTATATGAGACGGAGCGCTGGGGGAATTTCTCTTATGCCATCCCTGTATCGCCGGGAAAATACGCCGTGAACTTGTATTTTGCGGCGCGCCACGGCGCCTGGGACGAGCCCTCCTCGGATGCGCTCGAAGGCAAGCCCGGAGTTGACCATGTCTTCAATGTGTTCTGCAACGGGAAGGTTCTGCTTGGCAACTTCGACCTGGCGAAGGAAGCGAGCGCTTCCGACGTTGTGATTCACAAATTCGCTGGCGTTGAACCGAACGCCCAGGGGAAGCTGCTCCTGAGTTTCGTGCCGGTGAAGGGATACGCCACAGTTACGGGGATTGAAGTACTGCCGCAGTAGGGGCTGGCAGGGAACAGAGAACAGGGAGCAAGGGAGCTAGGGAGCGGAACGAAAGGGAATAGGGAGTAGCCAGTAGGGAGTAGAAAGACAGAGAACAGAGAACAGAGAACAGAGAACAGAGAACAGAGAACGGCTCGCCGCTAGCTCGCGCCGGTGAGCAGACCGCGCATGCGCATTTCTGTCATGACCCGCTCCACCTTCCAATCGAGCGCACCGGTGCCGTCGATGACGAGATCGGCGTTTGCGGCGGAGGGCCGCACGTAGGCCTCGCTCGCTGGGCGCACGGTGAGGTTGTATTGGTAGCGCACCATTTCCGCGGTGCGACCGCGCTCTTCCATGTCGCGCTTGAGCCTGCGCTCGAAACACAACTCATCCGGCGTATCGATGTAGACGCGCAGGTTGTAGAACGGAGCGAGTTCGGGATAGTGGAGCGCGAAGAGGCCTTCAACGATGAGGAACGGTCCGGCGGCAACCTTCTGCGTGCGGCCTGTCATACGCGTGTAGGTGCCGAAGTCGTAGCAGGGCCGCTCGATGGTTTCGCCACGGGCCAGCGCTGCGATGTGCGAGGCGAGAAGAGGGACCTCGATCATGGCGGGGTCGTCGAAGTTCTTTTGCACTCGCTCTTCAAGCGGCATGTGCCCGAGGTCGAGGTAATAGTCGTCGAGATGGAAGCGAAGGCCGCCCAGGGTGCGTGCCAACTGATCGGCAAGCGTGGTTTTGCCTGAGCCGGAGCAACCGGCGACGGCCAGCACAGTGGGCGGAAAAGGTAATAGCGGCAGGGTGTCGACGGTTTCGCGGGCATGCTTGCTGTTAGCGACCGGGCTCACGATTCTGCGCCCACGGTTGCGGGGATTCGGGGCGCGAGGCGTTTGAGCAGGGCGGCGAGCCGGTTTTCGACCTGGCGTCCAGTCTCGGATACCTCTTCATGACTCAGCGGAGTGGAGCCGAGCCCGGCGGCGAGATTGGTTACGCAGGAGATGCCCAGCACTTCAATCCCCATGTGCCGCGCGACGATGGTTTCGGGCACAGTGGACATGCCCACCAGGGTGGCGCCGAGCGCGCGGAAGGCGCGAATCTCTGCGGGCGTCTCAAAGCTGGGCCCGGGCGTGGCCAGGTAG
>Ga0209415_10018070_pt1 | contig 11157 bp, 8 predicted proteins | sample PeaSoiSIISIP2007_FD_187696 | JGI IMG/M metagenome (GOLD analysis project Ga0209415, IMG submission 187696) | Peat soil microbial communities from Weissenstadt, Germany - SII-SIP-2007 (SPAdes) (version 2) | ecosystem: Environmental > Terrestrial > Soil > Wetlands > Peat | place: Germany...
CCTCCGGACAGCACGATCTGGCCGACGACCAGCATGACCAGGAACGGCACGGCCTTCTCGGACGTGTTCACCAGCGCCGACACCATCAGGCCAAGGCACATCGAGGACATCGCGAGCAGCCCGACCGCGATCAGGATCTCGACCAGCGGAAGGTGATGCAGGAGCGAACCGGCCGGCGGCATCGCCCGTCCGGACAGGCCGATCAGCACGATCACGACCGATTGCGCAATGCTGATGGCACCGAGGATCAGCAGCTTGGAGAGCAGGTAGCCGAACGCGGACAATCCGGCTGCTCGCTCCCTGATATAGATCGGCCGTTCCTTCACGATCTCCCGGAACGATGCGGCGGTGCCGGCCAGGCACGCGCTGGTGATCAGCAGCTGCAGCAGTTCCTGCGCGGTCAGCCGGGTCCCGGGAAAGCCGCTCAGCCCGTGCGCGGCCGGCACGAAGTGGATAAGCAGCCCGAGCACGACCGGCAGCACGGCCATCATGATCAGGAAGCCGCGGTCGGCGGCGATCACCTGCGCGTACCGCCGGGTCAGGGTCACGACCTGGCCAAGCCAGCCGCGGCGCCGCGGAGCGGTCGACACCGCCCGCTCCGCCTCGGGTGCCGGCATGACATCGGGCGCCACGTACTGCGCGTAGTACGGCGATGCCCGGAACTCGGCCGCCCAGTCCCGCTCCGGATGCGCCTCGACGGCCTGGAACACGTCCGCCCAGTCCAGCACGTCGAAATAATGCAGCCCCTCGTCAGGCGGGCCGAAGTACCCCACCTTCCCGCCCGGCACGAGGAAAAGCAGCCGGTCGCAGACCGAGATGTTGGCCACGCTGTGCGTGACCACGATGATCGTCCGGCCGTCGTGCGCGAGATGGCGCATCTGGTGCATAACGGACTTGTCCAGGCCCGGGTCCAGGCCGGAGGTCGGCTCGTCGAGGAACAGCAGCGACGGCTTGGTCAGGAGTTCCTGCGCGACATTGACCCGCTTGAGCTGCCCGCCGGACAGCCGGTCGGCGCGGGTGTCAGCGTGCTGGGACAGGCCGAGCTCCCCCATCACCTCGTCGATCCGGGCATCACGCTCCTGCGCCGTCGTGTCGGTGGAGAACCGCAGCTCGGCCGTGTATTGCAGAGCGCGCCGGGCGGTCAGCTGGGTGTGCAGGATGTTCTCCTGCGGGACCAGCCCGATCCGGTGCCGGAGCTCGTCGTAGTTCGCATACAGATCGCGGCCGTCGTACAGCACGGTGCCGGTGTCCGCGGGCCGCATCCCGGTCAGCGCGCCGAGCAGCGTCGACTTGCCGGCGCCGCTCGGGCCGAGAACCCCGACCAGGCACTTCTCCGGGATGGACAGCGACAGGTGGTCCATCAGCGTCTTCTTGCCGCCATTGACCGTGACGACCAGGTCCTGGCCGGTGAACGTGATCGCACCCTGGTCGACGAACTGGCTCAGTTCGCTGCCCGTGAGCCGGAACGTGGAGTGCCCGATGCCGATGATGTCGGCTTCGGTCAGCACCCGTGAGGTGATCCGCCGGCCGTTGACGTAGGTGCCGTTGTTGCTGCCGATGTCGGAGATCTCGTAGATGCCGTCCGACCGGCGGCGCAGTTCGGCGTGGTGCCTGGAGACCTCCAGGTCCGCGAGCACCAGGTCGTTGTCCGGGGAGCGGCCTATCTTCAGCGTCGTGGTCACCAGCGACCCGAGTTGCGTCATCGACGTGGGCCGGTCAACGACGCTCGGCATTACGCGGGTCGTCGACGCCCCGCCGACCGCTACCCCCGGCCCCGACCTCGGCATCACGCCCCCGGGCGGCGCCGCGGACGGCGAACCCCCGCCCGGCGCGCCGCCTGTCACGCCGGATTCCGGTGCCCTCGGCACGGGCGCCATCGTCGTCGGCAGCTGCGGCTGGAACCGCACGACCGGCCCGTTGTGCGGGTGCCCCAGGCGCACCTCGCACGCGCCCGCAATCTCGACCCGTCTCGTGCGGTCGGGCCCGAGGAAGGTTCCGTTGGAGCTGCCGAGGTCCTCCAGCACCCAACCAGCGCCCTCCACCCTAAGCACCGCGTGCGCCCAGGAAACCCGGGGGTCGTTAATCGCGATATCGGAGGCCGGGTCACGGCCGACCCGGTACGTCCTCCCGCCCTGCAGCATCCGGTTCTGATTCCGGGCCCGCACCATGAGGTCAGGCCAGGCGCCCACCTGCCCGGTCGGCGCCTGGATGGGCGGGGACGGGACCGCGTCGCTCACGGCCGCGGCCACGGGTGCGTTCTGCTCGGGGGACATCTCGGATGCGTCAGAACGCTCTGGGGTCATGCGGGAAAGTCTAGGGTTGCCGGCTCGAAATCGGAATCGAGCGAATCATCCGGGCAGCGCGCCGCCAGAACACCGCCCGCCTGCGCACCGCCGCCTGAGCACCGCTCGCTGGGGGCGGCGCCGTGGCAGTGCGAGCGGCGGCACTCGCCGACGGTGCCCGACCGGCCGACGGCCAGGCCCCGGCGGCTAGCGCAGGCCGGCGAACAGGTCAGTCTCGGGCACTGACGCCGGGGTTCCGTTAAGCGCCCTAATGAAGTTCTCCCGGCCGAACGCTGCCTCGGCGACGTGTGTCGGGATCTTGCTGAACCAGGAATCGCCGATCTGGCTGTCGTGCGCGAGCAGTGCCGACCGCTTGCGGTCGAGGACGCTGGTGATGTCCACCGTGGTGGTGATCCGCTGCTCCGATTCGAGCATCCGGCGCTGGTCCTCCTCGCTCATCTGCCAGTCAGGCACCTCGGCGCCCTCGGCCCTGAGCGCGTCCCAGACCTTCTGCCAGTCGCTGCGCCGCATCGCGGTCAGGTAGAGCTTGGCCGGAATGCCGGTCGCCTCCACAGCGGCGATCGCCGTCCGGCTGGCATGCACGTGATCGGGATGCTGGTAGAGGCTGTCCGGGTCATAGGTGATCACGACCTGAGGCTGGTATCGCTCGATCAGCTCGCCGATCCGGCCCGCTACCTCCGCCAGAGGTATGTTGCAGAACGCCTCGGGGCGCTTCTGGTACTCCCAGTCGGGCATGCCTGAATCGTGGTAGCCGAGCGTCTCCAGCTCGGTGACGCCCAGGTGCTTGCACGCCTCGCGCAGCTCGGCCAGTCTCGTCTCGGCCACGTCGGCCGTATCGTGACCGTCGTCGCCCGGCTTGATGCCCTGCGGGCCGTCCCCGAATTCGCCATTCGTGCACGTCACGACGATGGTCCTGATGCCCTCGTCGGAGTACTTGGCTAGCACGCCGCCGGTGCTCGACGCCTCGTCGTCGGGGTGAGCGTGCACGGCCATGAGAGTCAGCGGATGAGTCATACCCGCAATTTACTTCAGGCCGGCCGCCTCATGTGTGATCATCCGGGTCGGGCGGGGCGGGCTTGGTCTCCCCTGCCGCCGGATCCCCGACGCGGCCGGGCAGCCACGCCGTCCCCAGCGTGCCCTGTGCCGCGCGCTGGCCGAAGACGCCACCGCCGCGGCCACGCAGGATGAAGGCGAACCCGACCGCGATCGCGCCGCCGATCAGCGGTCCGGCCAGGTAGGCCCACCATGATGTCCAGTCGCCAAGCACCAGGGCCGGGCCGAGGGAGCGCGCCGGGTTCATCGACGCGCCGCTGACCGGGGCACCGATCAGGCCGGCCAGCGCGATGTAGCTTCCGACCCCGATGGCGGCCATCGGCCCGATCTGCTGCGCGCCAGATGCCGTGCCCAGGATGACGCTGACCAGGCCGGTCGTCAGGACGACCTCCCACAGCATCGCCCCGACCGTGGAGATCCCGTGTCCCGGCAGGGTCAGGCCGGCCGTGCCCTGACTTCCCACCATCGCCGTGACCGTCCAGGTCGCCAGCACCGCGCCGGCGAGCTGGGCGACGATGTACATCGGCACCCGGCGCAGCGGGAAGTCCGTGCGCAGCGTGAACGCGATGGTGACCGCCGGGTTCAGATGCGCGCCGGACACCGCGCCCATGAACAAGATGATGGCGAGCACCATCATCCCGGGGGCGACCACGAGAGCCGTGTTCGAGATGTCGTTGCCGCCGAACCTCGCGTTGACGATCGGGCCGCCGGCGGCCACCAGGACAAGCAGGAACGTGCCGAGCAGCTCGGAGAACAGCCGCCGCCACTCGTACCGGTCGTCGGTGAAGTCGAACTGCCTGGCGAGGGCGTTCGGATGGCCGAGGGACCGCAGCGCGACCTCGTGCCGGGCGATGGCGCGGTCGCGTGCGGAGTCAGCATGGCGCGGAGAACTGCCAGCCGCGGCGCTCGTCATTGTGCACGCTCCTGTCGGTCAGGCCATCCGGTCAAGGATCGCCTCGACCAGGTCCATAGAGGTGTGCGGGTGCAGGAAGGCGAACCTGGCCACGGTCTCGCCCTCCCACGACGACGGCGGGATGAAGGCCACCTGGTCATCGAGCAGCGATCGCGCCCACCCGGCGTACCGGCCGGCGTCCCAGCCCTTCCTGCGGAACAGCACGATAGACAGGTCGGGCTCGGCGATCAGCTCCAGGTAGCTCCGCCTGGTGATCTCGGCCGCCGTCCGGCGGGCCAGCTCGATGGCCGCCTCGATGGCTTTCGTGTAGGCCCGCACGCCGTGGACCGAGAGCGAGAACCACAACGGCAGGCCCCGCGCCCGCCTGGTCAGATGGTGAGCGTAGTCGGTCGGATTCCACTCGCCTGGTTCGTCGTGGATGACATCCAGGTAGGAGGCGTCCTGGGTGTGGACTGAACGCGCCAGGGCCGGGTCCCGGTAGAGCAGCGCGGCGCAGTCGAACGGCGCGAACAGCCACTTGTGCGGATCGACGACGAACGAGTCGGCCCGCTCGATGCCCGCGTATCTGTCCCGGACGCTCGGCGCGAACAGGCCGGCCCCGCCGTAAGCACCGTCCACGTGGAACCACGTGCCGATCTCGGCGGCGACCGCGGCCAGCCCGGCCAGGTCGTCGATGATCCCGGCGTTGGTGGTGCCGGAGGTCGCCACCACGGCCGCGATCGAGGAAGGCTCTCGATCGGCCTCGATCGCGGCACGGGCATCGGCGCCGGTCAGCCGGTGTCCGGCCGAGCTCACCACCAGCGGGTCCATGTCAAGCAGCCGCAGCGTGTTGATGATCGACGAGTGGGCGTCCCCGCTGATCAGCACCCGCCAGCGCCGGGCCGGGCCGCTTCCTGCACGATCTGCCGCCCGGCGCTTAGCCGTCTCGCGCGCCACAGCGAGCGCGGACAGGTTGGCCGCCGAGCCGCCGGAGACGAAGCACCCGCCGGCCGACGCCGGCATTCCGGCCCGATCGGCGATCAGCCTGAGCACCTGGTTCTCGGCGTGGATCGCACCGGCGGCCTCGAGCCAGGAGATGCCCTGTATCGACGCGCAGGAGACCAGCATGTCGAAGAGCAGAGCCGCCTTGGTCGGCGCCGCCGGGATGAAGCCGAGGAACCTCGGGCTGTCCGCTGAGATAACCGCGGGCGCCAGGATGGCGGCGTAGGCGCCGAGCACCCGATCGGGATCGTGCCCTTCGTCGCCGAGCAGCCCGGCCAGGGCGACATCCAGGTCGGCCGGGGCACGGGATCCCCTGTCCAGGGGCACCGGATCCAGGCGTAGCCGGTTCTCCGCGTACGCGAGGACAGACCGGATCATCTGCTCCGTGGTCCCGTCTACGCCGTGCATGGGCGAAACCTAGGTCCTCAGCCGGGACCCGGGCAACGCGACCCGCCCGGCGCAACCGAACAAGCTGAGCGCCTTGGTCGGCTCGGGGCGACCTGACGAGCTGACTGGCTACCCGATCGCGAGCAGCCTCGGCAGCACGAGACGGGCCAGCTTCAGCACGGTGGCGCGGCTCGGGGCGCGGAACTCCACGACTGGATCGTTCAGGCCAGCGATCGCGACATGCGCCGTGGCGTAGGGGACGTGACCGTTCGGCCCGCCCGCGTCGGCCGGATGCCCGTCGATGGTGGTCGGCTTGTCGCCGGCGAACTTGTCGATCGGCTGAGCGCCTCGCCAGGGGAAGATCGTGGAGATCCCGATGTAGAGCTCGCCGCCGCCGGCCTTGCTCCAGGTACAGACGACTCCCAGGACTGCGGTGTCGAGGTAGCTCGCGGGCCCGGCCGGGGAGCCGAGGATCGCCGACGGCTCGCTGCCATGCAGGAGGCCGCAGAGCTGCGCCTGGGACAGTTTGGTCAGGTAGAAGTACTTCGATTTCTTCAGCGGCACGATCGGCACCGATGCGGCCGGCGTGGCCGACGGGCTCGGGGTCGCGGGCTGGCTCAGGGTGCTCTGCGGAGTCCCCGTCGGTGTGGACGGCGTGCTGCCTGACGTGCCTGAGCCTCCGCTGCAGCCCACCAGGCCCACAAGGACCGCGGCGACGGCTGAGGTCATCAGCAACGAGGGCGCAGAACGCGCGAGCAGATGGCGAGCCATAGTCGTCCCCTCTCGCCGGCACCGCGACCGCCAGCCAGCGGCCGCGTTTATGCGACACCATGCGGCGGGACACGGTTACCTGAGCAACCGCCCGACTATGACAAGCCTATATTGTGCTGACCCGACGGACCATATGGCGCTGCGCCTGGATCGTCACTGGGCTGTGCCCGTTCGGGTCCTGGCTGGGCGGTCAGCTGTGCGAATTCTGTTTCAAATATGAGGCGATTTGCCACGATGCCAGCTCGGCCTTGAACCCGGCCAGAGCAGCTGGGTTGTCGCGCAGGTTCCAGTCCTGGTGGTATTTAAAGGGATAGCGGTGCTGATTCTTGTCGAACCAGATGAGCCCGATCAGGTGATTGCGGTGAATCCCGTTGAACAGGTCCTTGATGTCCGCTGCCTGGTGTCCGGTCCTCGGTCCGACTGCTGTCTCGCCGATCAGGATCGGTATATTCGGCGGCGCCATCTCCCTGAAAAGCTTGAGGGTCTCGCCGAAGATAACGTGGAAGTTATCAGAGGGAAAGAAATAGTAACCATCCAGGCCGATCTCGTCGACATACTGCGCGCCCGGCCAGTACGGGACTGGATTGGGAGTATTAATATGGATGGCCGATGGCTGCCACATGAAGCTGATCAGGTTCGCGGCGCCGGCCTGCTTGAGGTACTTCAGGAGCACGTCGTGGACGTGCTGGAACGCCATGATGTAGTCACGCGGCGGTGCGTGCCCTGAACCGTACTGATACCAGGCGCCGTTCATCTCGGGCGCGAAGGACAGGATGAAGTGATCCCGCGGCGGGACGATCTCACCGGCGAACTTCTTCAGCCAGGCATCACTCTTGCCCGCCGCGATCTGCGCCAGACTCGGGGCGCCTTTGCCCCTCGGCTCAAGCTCGACGACGGTCTCCGCGCCAAGCCTAGCTGCGTCGATGACGTACCAGGCCGGAAAGTTCTTGCCCCACAGGGTGTATTGCACGGTGAGAGTCGCGTGTACGCCAACCTCGCCGTCGAAGAGCTTGAGGCCCTTGGTAAAGGTTCCCGCCGGAGGCTCTTTGCCTGGCGGGAACGGCGGGATCTTGCTCGGAGCGTAAGTGCCGAGCAAGAGGCCTTTCGTTTGCGGCGTGCCGGGGATCCGCGGCACGCCGTTGCCACCCTCCGTAAAGGTACCCGGCGGAACCGGGGGCTGGCTGCGGTACATGTATGCCGCGAAGCTGGCCGCGCCGATAGCCGGCAGCAATGCCACCACCAGGAACATCCGGGCCGCCAAGGCAGCTCGGTTCATCCGTAGAGCCCCGCGTAGTCATCACGCCCATACTTGGGGATGTCGTACTCGTGATGCTGCGCATACTGGTCGTATTCGCGGGACTGCCCGTACCGGTCGTGCTCCCGGTACTGGTCGTACCCCACGGGCTCGCGGTACTGGCCGTGCTGCGGGTACTGGCCGTGCTGCGGGTACTGGTCGTACTCGGGGTACTGGCCGCGCTGGGGGTACTGGCCGCGCTGAGCGTGCTGGTGCTGCTCGCGATACTGACCGCGGTGGTCGTACTGGTCGTAGGCGGGCTGGTTATACGCCGCCTGGTCGTACTGGTCGTACGCGTACTGGTCGTACGCGGGCTCCTCGTACCGGTCGTAGGCGGGCTGGTCGTCGGCTGAGTCGCGGTCGTCGAGCCGGACCTCGACCTTCTGCCTGGTGACCCAGCCCTGACGCCAGCACGTCGCGATGCCGTAGAACCGCATCTGGCGCAGCACGACCAGGTACCACAGGGCTGCCGCTGGCAGCAGCAGCACGCCGATCAGCTTGTTGAACAGGCTCTGATCGCTGCGCTTCAGGGTCGCTAGCCGGAGCGAGATCGCCCACGGCCAGATCACCAGGGCGACCAGTGAGGCTAGCACCAGGCTCTTGGTAGCCGGCCAGGCCAGCGGGATCGCCAGCGTGACTGCTACCGAGGTGAACAGGGCGCACAGGGTATAGACGGTGAACCACCAGCCGTAGGACATGATCGGCAGGTAGCGCAGCCGCCAGAGCATCCGGATCGTGGAGGCGCGCATCCACCTGGTCCACTGGCGCAGGTGATGGGTCAGGGTCTCCGGGTAGACCGGCATCGACACGGCGGTCGGCTGGTGCACCGCCCGGCCGTGCAGCAGCGCGTACATGGTCAGGGCCGTGTCGTCGCCGAGGGTGACCGGGACGCCGAAGAACGTCTCGCCCAGGTAGGCCGGGACGATCTTGCGGATCAGCGGCGCCCAGTACAGCGAGAACGCACCGGGGTTGATCAGCACACTGCCGCGCGCGACCGACTGGGCGCTCATCGCGAAGAGCTGGAAGACCAGCGACCGGTGCCCGATTGCCCTGGTCAGCAGGTTCTTGTCGATGTTGATCGCCGTCTCGAGGCCTGCCACGGAGACCACCCGCGGATCGGCGAACGGCTTCAGGCCCTCGTCGATCGCGCGGTAGTCCAGGGCCGAGTCCGAGTCGATGGTGACGAAGATGTGCGCGTCATGATCGCTCGTGAAGGTGACCGCCTGGGCGTGCTTCTTGCCCGCGTTCTCCTGGCGCACCCAGCTGAAGCGGACCCCGTGCGGGCTGTTGTCCAGCCACCACTCGCGGATCTCGGTGTAGTCGACCGTCGAGCCGTCGTCGACGACCTCGATGTGGTCTGGAAGCCGGGTCTGGCGCATCAGGGACGCGATGGTCCGGTCGAGAATCTTCGGATCCTCGTTGTAGCAGGGGATCACGACGGTGACCCGGAGCTGATCCAGTTCCGCGTGCTGGCGCCTGGTCACCCTGAACGGCCGCTGGCACCAGGCCAGGACCAGCTGAAGCAGGATGAACGCCGAGGTGATCACCCAGGTCAAGAGCAGCACAGGATCGGCCAGGATCCGGTTGCTGAGCGTGGTCTGGTGCAGGTAGATGGACCCGCCAGCGATGGCGACCACCGGGAGGAGCGCGAGCCAGCGGCGCGGCTTGAAGGTGATATCGGGTATGTCGTACTCGTGGGTCAGATGTCCAGTGCGTCCATCCCGCGCCGGAAGAACAGCCGGACCGCAGCGACTATCACCCCAGTAGTCACCACCACGATGATGATCAGAATCGGGAGGAAGTGAGCGAACGCCTCGTGATGCATGAGTTCCTCCGTGGCGGGTAGACCCGGCAAGCCCGGAGAGCGCGTTGAGGCCGGCTGCCTGCCGGTCCGCGAGCCGCTCGTACTCGGGATAACTAATAGTGTAGGACCCGCGCCGATGACGAGCTGGTGCGGCCTGAGTCATCCCCGCCCTACCTCCGATGCTACGCCGCACCTGCAGAGGCTCCCGGTGCTTACTTGGCCGTCACATGACAATACCGGATGATCTCTGGCGACGTCCCCGACTTGCTTCGATATGCGGATCCTCCCGGACCATCGGTACAAGTGCCATGGCTCCTGAACTGCGAAGATACCAATTGACCCGCTATCTTCGCGACCCGTCGCGAGAAGCCGCTCACTGCCCCGATTAGGAGCTGCGCGCACCTTACGTTGCGGTATCGCCGATGTCTACGATGACTTCGAGGCATCGACGAAAGTGCGCGAAGGGAGTGCGCCGTGTCCGGATGGCGTGACCTACCCGTCCATCCAGGCATGCGCGACCGGCCCGGCGGGGGCGATCAGCCCGGCGCGCCCGGACAGCCGAGCGGAGGCGATCAACCCGGCGGGCGCGGGTGGCCGGGCCGGGGCGATCAGCTCGGCGCGCGCGACGCGCCTGGACGCTTACCGGCGGACCGGTTAGCGCCTGGCTCACGGGCGAACCTGCGACAGCGCCTGGACCGCCTGCCGCCCGGGCACCCAAGTTCCTTGCGCAACGAGGACCAGGCCGATCGCGGCGACCCAGGCCCCGAACCTGGGTTACCCGACCAGCGCGCGCCAGACGGGCGCAAGCGCGACTACTGGAGCGAGACGCCCAGGTTCGCCAGGATGTGGGCCGAGCATGTGAGCCGCTGGCCGGGAGAGCGCGCGGACGTCGCACCGGACCGGTCGCGGGATCCGGTCGGCTCATGGCGCGGCGGCGGGAACCAGTACCTTAGCCCCGAGCAGCACACCAGGGCCAAGGACGTGATCGCGGCCGTCAAGGAAGCTGAGAAGCCGCTGAGTGATCAGATGCGGGAGATCGAGCGGGACAACGCCTACGGCAGCCGGCTAGAAGGCTGGCAGTTCCGCCTGAAGGGCGATGACCGCCTCAAGGAGAAGATCGCTAGCGAACTTGGGATCACTCCGGCACTGAAGCCCGCCGATGCCACCGGCAAGATCCATGACGCGATCCGATTCACCTTCTGCTCCGAGCCGTCGAGCTACCGGGATGCCTACTGGAACATCAAGGGACTGCTCGAGGCGCGCGGACACGAGATGATCTACAGCAAGAACCACTGGCGTGATGACCCGGAGTACAAGGGAGTCAACACGCGTTGGGTCACCACGGACGGCCAGCGATTCGAAGTCCAGTTCCACACCGAGGAGAGCTTCCATGCCAAGCAACAGATCACCCACAACTCCTACGAACGGGTGCGCAATCCGCTTACCTCAGACGATGAACATGGTGAACTCGCTGCTTTCCAGCGCGAAGTAACTTCCTCTATCGGCGTTCCAGTTCACGCACGCAGTATTCCCGACCACGGCAGGAAGGGCCTGTAGGTGGCAGACAAGATCACGTACTACGCAGTCGTCGATGAAGGTACTTCTGTCGAACAGCCATACGGGCTGGTCCGCCGACTTGAGTTCGACGGCA
>Ga0209415_10018071_pt1 | contig 11155 bp, 9 predicted proteins | sample PeaSoiSIISIP2007_FD_187696 | JGI IMG/M metagenome (GOLD analysis project Ga0209415, IMG submission 187696) | Peat soil microbial communities from Weissenstadt, Germany - SII-SIP-2007 (SPAdes) (version 2) | ecosystem: Environmental > Terrestrial > Soil > Wetlands > Peat | place: Germany...
CAGCGCCAGCCAGCCGAGCCGCCACCCGCCTGCGCCCAACCCCAACAGCGGCGGCAGCACCAGGCTCGACACCAGGATGCCGGCGCCGCCGCCGCCGAAATAGACCGCGATCACCCTGCCCGGGCGGGCGCCACCGGCGCGGGCCGATGCCACCGCGATGCCGGCGCCGACGATGAAGGCAACGGCGCCGCCGATGCCGGCAATGGTCCGCCACAGCAGATGCCACGGGAGCGCCGTCGTCGCCGCCGACGCGATCAGCGCCAGCGCGGTCACCAGCACGCCGCCCAGGACCGCGCGCCGCGCGCCGATCGCGCTGCCGACGCGCGCCGCCACCAGCGCGCCGGCAAGATAGCCCGCCGCATTGGCGGCGTTGATCGCGCCGAGCGCTGCATAGGACCAGCCGAGATCGCCGCGCATCGCCGGCAACAGCAGGGCATAGGAAAAGCGCGCCAGCCCGACCGCAACCATCGGCGCGACCGCGAGCCCCAACGCCGCGCGGGCCAACGGGGGCATGCGGCGCCGCTAGGGTGGTGGCTCTAACGGTTCATTTCCGGCATCGTCATGCCCGCGAAGGTGGGCATCCAGGGCCATGGCACTGGATTCCGGCTCTCCGCTTCGCTACGGCCGGAATGACGATACTGGAAAACGGAATCATAAATCGCACTCACCGCGCTAATAGGGATTGGCGATCGGCAGTTCCTCGGCGGGATAGAGGGTGATGACTTTGGCGCCGTTCGGCGTGCAGACGACCTCTTCCTCGATGCGTGCGGCCGAGAAACCGTCGCTTGCCGGGCAATAGGTCTCGAGCGCGAACACCATGCCGGCCTTGATCTCCATCGGGTCGGCGAACGAGTTGAGGCGCGAGATGATCGGGCGCTCGTGAAGGCCGAGGCCGAGGCCATGCCCGAACAGCAGGCCGAACGCCTCCATCTCGCTGGTGAAGCCGATCTCCTCGGCCTTGGGCCAGCATTCGGCGATCTTGTCGGTGCTGACGCCCGGCCGCACCAACGCGATGGCGCGGTCGATCCATTCGCGCGCGCGCATGTAGGCGTCGCGCTGCGACGGCGTCGCGCGGCCGACATTGAAGGTGCGGTAATAGCAGGTGCGATAGCCGTTGTACGACTGGATGATGTCGAAGAAGGCCTGGTCGCCCGGGCGGATCAGCCGGTCGGTGAAATTGTGCGGGTGCGGGCTGCAGCGCTCGCCCGAAATGGCGTTGATCGCTTCGACGTCGTCCGAGCCCAGCTCGTAGAGCCGCTTATTGGCGAGCGCCACGATCTCGTTCTCGCGGATGCCGGGCTTCAAGTTCTCGGCGATGGTCTGATAGCAGCCATCGACCAGCGCCGCCGACATGTTGAGGAGCGCGATCTCGTCGGCGCTCTTGATCTCGCGCGCATCGAGCATGACCTGCTGCCCGTCGCGCACGTCGAGTCCCACTGCCTGCAGCTCGAACAGCATCGCCGGTTCGGCCACGTCGACACCAAGCGGCATGCCGGCGACGCCGTTGGCGGCGAGGATCGACTTGATCTCGAGCGCGGCCTCGCGCATCAGGCCGATCTTGGGATGAACCGCGCCGCGCAAGCCCAGCATGCCGGCATGGCAATTGTGCGGTTTGAGCCACGGCGCGAACAGGCGATGATGCTTCGCCGCCGAGCCGAAATCCCACAGATGCGGCTCGCCGTCGCCCGGCAGCAGGGCATAGCGCGTGAACTTGTCGCGCGCCCAGTTGCCGATGACGGTCGAGGTGATGTAGCGGATGTTGTACTGATCGAAGCACAACAGCGCCCCCAGGTCCGAGCGCTGCAGCGCCTGGCGCGTCCGCCCGAGGCGATAGCGGTGCAGCCGGCGGAAGTCGATGCGTTCCTCGAAATCGACCGCACTCGGGCCCAGCGCCATGATCGGGCGCGTCCAATCGTGGCGCGGATCGACATCCGCTTCGTTGACGATTTTCGGCTCGACCGGCTTCTCGGCCATGGATTTCCTCCGGCGCCTTGGTGCCGTGCGACGTTGCCCGCCGCGGGCGGTGCTGTCAATCGCGCGGGGCGATCGACTACACTCGGGCCCCATGAGCGATCAGGACGCAGCGATCGCATATCTCGCCGCCGGCGCCGGAAACGCGATGGACGCCCACGGCGCCGAGCGCATCGACACCCACGCCTCGATCGTCTTCCTGATCGGCGAGCGCGTCTTCAAGCTCAAGCGCGCGGTGCGTTATTCCTACCTCGATTATTCGACCACTTCGCTGCGCGAGGCGGCCTGCCGCGCCGAGTACGAGATCAATCACCGCTTCGCGCCCGCGCTCTATCTCGGCGTGCGCGCGATCCGCCGCCGCGCCAACGGCGTCGTCGGCTTCGACGGCGAGGGCGAGACGCTCGACTGGGTGGTGGAGATGCGGCGCTTCGACGCGGCCGGCCTGTTCGACCGGCTGGCCGAGGCCGGGAAGCTCGACGGGAAGCTCCTGATCCAGCTCGCCGACGCCATCGCCGCGTTCCACCGCGAAGCGCCGCCGGTTGCCGACGCCGGCGGCAGCGCCGCCGTCGCGCGCGTGATCGCCGGGAATAGCGACAATCTCCGCGCCGCCGGCAACGTCTTCGACCGCGCCGCCGTGGCGCGCCTCGACCGCGCCTCGCGCGCGGCGCTCGACCGCGTCGCTTCGCTGCTGGACTTGCGCCGGCAACAGGGCAAGGTACGGCGCTGCCACGGCGATCTCCATCTCGGCAATATCTGTCTCGTCGACGGCAAGCCGACCTTGTTCGATGCGGTCGAGTTCAGCGCCGAGATATCCTCCATCGACGTGCTCTACGATCTCGCGTTCGTGCTGATGGATCTGATCCATCGCGGGCTCGGCGCCGGCGCGAACCTGGTCATGAACCGCTATCTCGACGCGACCGGCGACGATGACGGCGTGGCCCTGCTGCCGCTCTTCCTGTCGTTGCGCGCGGCGATCCGCGCCCACGTCACCGCGGCGGCCGCTGCGCAGCAGCCGAAGACCGCGCTGCGCCAGGAACGCCGCCGCTCGGCGCAGCATTATCTGGCGCTGGCCGAGAACCTGCTCGCGCCGGCGAAACCGCGCCTCGTCGCCATCGGCGGCCTGAGCGGCAGCGGCAAGTCGACCCTCGCCCGCGCGCTCGCCGCCGATCTGCCGCCGCCGCCGGGCGCGCGGGTGCTGCGCACGGACGTGCTGCGCAAGGCGCTGCTCGATGCGCCGCCGGAGACGCGGCTCCATGCCTCGGCCTACAGCCATGCCATGGATCGCCAGACCTACGCCAAGCTCGAGCACGAGGCCGCGCGCCTCATCGCCGCCGGCGCGAGCGTGATCCTGGACGCGACCTTCATCGATCCCCAGGACCGTGCCGCCGCGTCGCAAGTGGCGCGCAATCAAGGCGTGGCATTCACCGGCATCTGGCTCGAAGCGCCGCGCGAGGTGATGATGACGCGCCTCGACGAGCGTCACGGCGACGCCTCCGACGCCGACCGCGCCGTGCTCGAACAGCAACTCCTCGCCGATCCCGGGGCGATGGCGTGGCGCCGGATCGACAGCGCCGGCGCGCTGGCGCGGGTGGCGGCGCAGGTGCGCCGCGCCGCCGGCGTCGCGCCGCGCGACAGCGCCTGAATTCAATCGCCTTCGCTCGACGCTTCGGTGAGCGGCCGGTCGCTGCGTGCGCCCGCGCGCCAGTCTTCGGCGGACCGCAGCCGCGGCAGATAGATCCGGATCGTCGTGCCGACGCCGACAGTGCTGGCGATGGCGACGTGACCGCCGGATTGCTTGACGAAGCCATAGACCAGCGACAGGCCGAGGCCGGTCCCCCGGCCGACCCCTTTGGTGGTGAAGAACGGCTCGAACGCCCGTTCGGCCACGTCGGCGGGCATGCCGGCGCCGGTATCGCTCACGCTGACCAGGACATAAGGGCCGGGCGCCACCGCGTCGTGCGCGGCAAACTGCCCGCTGAGCATGACATTGGCGGTGGTGATGGTAAGCCTGCCGCCGGTTGGCATCGCGTCGCGCGCATTGACCGCGAGATTGAGCAGCGTGCTCTCGAGCTGGTTGAGATCGACCAAGGCGAGGCCGGCGCAGGGATCGAACTCGGTCTCGACCGCGATGCCGGGGCCGAGCGAGCGCTCCATCAGTTCCGACATGTCGGCCACCAGCTTGTTGACGTCGACCGCGACCGGCTCGAGCGGCTGGCGCCGCGAGAACGCGAGCAGCTTCTGCGTCAACGCCGCGCCGCGCGCCGCGCCGCGCGCCGCCCCGTCGACCAGGCGCACGAGATCGGGCGCGTCGCTGCCGAGCCGCCGGCGCAGGGTTTCGAGATTGCCCATGACGACGGTCAGGAGATTGTTGAAATCGTGCGCCACGCCGCCGGTGAGGCGGCCGACCGCTTCCATCTTCTGCGACTGGCGCAGCGCTTCCTCGGCAATCTCGCGGCGGCGGATTTCGTCGCGCGCCTGCGCCAGCGCCTCGCGCTCGCGGCGCGAGCGCGAGATCGCGAACAGCGTCAGCGCGAACAGCGGCACCATCGCGCCGAACAGGATGGCGACGTATGGCAACATGGTCGCCCGCCACTCCGCCGCGATCGAGCGGAAGGTGCGGCCGGCCGCGGCATAGACCGGGTAGTTCGCCAGCCGCCGATAGACGGCGAGGCGGCGCTGGCCGTCGATCGGCGAGCGGCCGTCGATGACGCCGCCCGCCGGTTTGTCGCCGATCGCCCGCAGCAGCAGATCGGGGCGCGCGGCAGCATCGAAGGCGGGAAAGCGCGCGAGGAAAACGCCGTCCTCGCGCACCAGGCCGGCCGTGCCGTCGGCATCATCGCCGGCGAGCTTGGCGTAGAACGAGGTGAAGAACTCCGGCGAGACGGTGACGGAAATGAAGCCGTCGAACTCGCCCGGCATCCGTTCGCGCCGGCGCAGCACGCCGAAGAATTGCTGGCCGGTCGCGCGTCCGGTCCTGAGGCCGGAAATATAGAATTGGCGGGCGGGATCGGCGAGCAGCGGCTCGACCTCGCTGTCGCGGTAGGCAAGCGTGGGATCGATCGGAACCACCCGCGAGTTCACCAGCGCATGGCCGTCCTTGGCGAAGATCAGAACGCTGCGCACTTGCGGCAGCGGCCTGATCGCCTCGACCAGCCAGTCGTGAAGCTCGCGCTCGTGGCTGCGGACGGCATCGTCGTCCATGCCCTTGATCGCGTCATTGACGCGCGCGGCGAGCAAGAGATGCGTGTCGAAGACCTTGACCGCCTGTTCCTGCAGGATCGAAACACGCTGCGTCAGATCGGCGGTGGCGCGCAGCACCGCGACGCGGTAGGAGAGAAACCCGCCGGCGGCGAGCAGCAAGAGCGGCGCCAATCCGGCCGCGACGAGCAGCGTCCGCAGCGCGAAGACGGCGCCGCCCGCGGCTGGCGGAACGGCCTTCACGCGCGGCGTCCCCCCATTGGCGGCGCATGGTATTGCGGCGACAGGCGCGACATGCGACGAAAGTAGCACAAGGCGTCGCAAGGGGTCGCCCCCTCGAAATGAGGAGCGCGCGATCCTGCTCCGGCCGGCGCCGGGCACGCCGAGGGCAAGGAGTCGAGCGATGCGATTTGACGGTCAGGTGGCGTTGATCACGGGGGCGGCGGGGAATCTCGGCCGGGCGGTGGCGGCCGCCTTCGCGGCGGCGGGGGCGCGGCTCGTTCTGCTCGATCTCGATCGGCGCGCGCTCGAGGCGGCCTATGGCGGCGATGGCGACATACGGCTGCTGGTGGCCGCCAATCTCGGCGATGCCGCCGCGGTCGACGGCGCAGCGGCGCAGGCGCTCGGCCGTTTTGGCCGCATCGACGCGCTGTGCAACCTCGCTGGCGGCTTCCGCATGGGCCAGCGGGTAGACGAGACCACCGACGATGTCTGGCGCCTCATGCTCGACCTCAATGCCGGTTCGATCATCCGCACCGCGCACGCCGTCGTTCCCGCCATGCTGGCGGCCGGGCGCGGCAAGATCGTCAATGTCGCGGCCATGGGCGGCACCGTCGGCGGCGCGATGATGGGCGCCTATGCCGCGTCGAAGAGCGCGGTGATCCGTCTGACCGAAAGCATGTCGGCGGAGTTGCGCGACAAGGGCATCAACGTCAATTGCGTGCTGCCGAGCACCATCGACACGCCGCCCAACCGCACCAGCATGCCGCACGCCGATCCACGCAAATGGGTAGCACCCGAGGCGCTTGCCGACGTGATCCTGTTCCTCGCCTCGAACGAGGCGCGGGCGATCAACGGCGCGGCGCTGCCGGTGGTGGGGTTGAGCTGAGCTGAGCTTCGCTCACTCGAGTGCCGCGCGTTTGACCGCGAAGAGGTCGATGCCCTCGAGCCGGATCAGGTTGCCGGTGAGGGTGAGGGGCTGGCCGGCATGGGCGGCCGCTTGCTCCGGCATCGGCCCGCCCTGGTCATCGGCGAGCAGACGATAGGTAAGCCGGCCGTCGCCGCCGCGCGACGCGAACAGCGGCGGTATCCCGCCGAGCAGGCACAACGCGGCGCAGGGTTCATGGACCTTGCCTTCGCCCGGGTTCATCGCGCCGAGAAAGCATTTGCTGTCGACGATCTCGCCGGTGATCGTGCGCTCGCCGAGCGGCGTCGCGGCGAGCGGCGGGGTCGCGCCCTCGGCGGCGCGCGGCATCTGGCTCAGTTGCAGCACGACGAGCCCGTCGCGCAGCAGCGCATAGCCCTGGGCATGCACGCGCTTGCCGTCGAGCGGCTCGAGCCCCGGCGGCGCGCCATGCTTGCCCTCGGACACCAGCAATACCGCATGCCCCGGCTCACGCGCCGTCGCCGCCACCAGCACGATCGGGTAGGGGCGTGCCACGAGCACGCCCTCATAGGCGGCCTCGCCATCCCCCCAGTCGCCCGTCGGGTGCGCCGCCTGGGCGCGATAGAGCAGCAGCGCCACGGCATCGGCGCCGAGCAGCAACATGCCGGCGGCGATCGCCACGAAGCGGACGAGGCGCAGCGGCGTGCGCAGATAGCCGACGAAAAAATCCGTCGCGTCCGGTTCAGCCATGGTTTTCTCCAACGCGATCGGCGGCGGCGAGGCGTGCCGGCGCCGTCGCCGTGCCGGGCGGCAGCGGGCGCGCCTCGACCTCGACGATGCCGCCGCGCAGGCGCACGCGGTGGGTCGCGATCTTCTCGGTGAAGGGCGGCGGCGAGCGGCCATCCTCGAGCCGGTATTGAAACCCGTGCCACGGGCAGGTGACGCAGCCATCGAGGATACGTCCCTCGCCGAGCGGGCCGTTCTGGTGAGCGCAGACATTGGTTAGTCCGACGATGCGCATGCCGTCGCGGAAAACCGCGATGCGCTCGCCGCCGGGCGGCGCGACGATGCGCGCGCCGCCGTCGGGAATGGCAAGCGGGGGGCCGACCGCGATCCAGCCCTCCTCGGGCACGCGGTCGCCGAGCGGCGCGACCCGGTCGACGGCGAGATGCAGCACCGCCACCGCCGCGAACGCGCCGCCGAGCAGCAGCGGCACGAGCGGACTGCGCTCGGTCTGCATCACGCCCAGCGCGACGTGCATGACCAGCAGCCCATAGGCGCCGTAAACCGCCATGTGCAGCCCTTTCCACACCGGCGGGGTCAGGAACTTGAGCCAGTAATCGTGGCTCGTCGCCGCCATGACGAACAGCACGACCAGGCCGGCGATGCCGAGCGTCTCGAACGGAAAATCGATGAACGAGCCGTAATGCAAATTGCCGACCAGCAACGACACCAGCGCCGGCAGCCTGCCCTCGGCGTGATACCAGGTCACCACCAAGCAGGCGTGCGTTGCCGCGACGACGAAGGTCATCACGCCGAAATGGCGGCGGTTGTAAAGCAGCGGCAGGAAGCGCGGGTCGAGCCGGGCGAGCGGGCCGATCGCCAGGATGATGGTCAGCATCAGGAACGCACAGCTGCCGACGGCGCGGATGCGTTGGATCTCCCAGGTCACGGGATGCGCCGCCGGCCACAACCACGCGCCGGCCAAGAGAAACGTCGCGAGATAGAGCGCGATCCCGCCGAACACCGCCGCGTCGTAGACGAGCTTGACGCGGTTCCACTGCACGGCGCGGAAGGCGTGCGTCATTGTCCGCTCGTTGTGCTGGTCTCGAGCGGCGAGGGCGGCCGCCAGGCCAGCGCCAGCCCCAGCCCGAGCGCCACCGCCACCGCCAACACCGGCCACAAACGGCGGTGAAAGACCCGGTGCGGGCGCTTCATCGCGCGCTCGCGCCGAAGCGCCGCCGCAGGATCCACGGCCACAGCGCCGCCGCCGCTGGGATCAGGAGAAGACGCGCGGGGATGCTGACGCCGCCCTCGGCCGGCACGATCTGCGTGACCCATGCCGCGGCAAAGGCGACGGCGGTCAGCGCGCCAGCCGCGCCGTAGAGCGCAACCAGCGACAGCAGAATCTCGGCGGCGGCGACACTTTGCATGCCGCCTTGTCTAATGCGATTTCCGATCCGATGGAATCGTTATCGTCGCGCCAGTCGTGCGCGCGTCAATGCCGCGGCCGCGGCGCGATCAGCGTTCGATGAAGCTGGCCAGACGCCGACCGTGGCCGCGGCGGCCGAGTTTCTTGAGCGCCTTGGCTTCGATCTGGCGGATGCGCTCGCGCGTGACCTGATACTTGCGGCCAACCTCTTCGAGCGTGTGCTCGTTGGCGTTGCCGACGCCGAAGCGCAGGCGCAGCACGTCGGCCTCGCGCGGCGTGAGCTGCGACAATGCCTCCTCGGTGGCGGCGCGCAGCTCGGAATCGGCGGCGGCGTCCAGCGGCAATACGGCGCGATCGTCGGCGATCAGGTCGCCGATCGTGGCCTCGCCCTCCTCGCCCAGCGGCGCATCCATGCTGACGGGCTCGCGCACCAGCTCGAGCACGGTGCGCACCTTGGCCAGCGGCAGGCCCAGCCGAGCGGCAAGCTCGGCCTCGGTCGGCGCGCGGCGCAGCTCGCCGGCGAGCTGGCGTTCCATGCGCATCACCCGCCGCGCCTCGTCGGTCATGTGCGAGGGAATGCGGATGAGGCGGCCCTGATCCACCAGCGCGCGCGAGCACGCCTGGCGGATCCACCACGTCGCGTAGGTCGAGAACTTGTAGCCGCGGCGCCAGTCGAACTTCTCGACCGCCCGCATCAGGCCGATATTGCCTTCCTGGATCAGGTCGGTCAGCGGCAGGCCGCGATTGACATGGCGGCGCGCGATCCAGGTCACGAGGCGCAGATTGGCGCGCACCATTTCGTCCTTGGCGCGCTCGGCGTCGCGGCTGCCGCGTTGCAGCTCGGCCATGAGGGCGCGGAACGCGGCACGCTTCTGCCCCGCGGTCGCCAGGATCTGGCCGATCTCGGCGACGATCACGGTCACCTGGGCGCCCTGGGCGTTGCGCAGCCGGCTCCAGCCCTGGGCGCGTCGGCGCGACAGGCCGGCAAGCCAGATCGCCGCGCTGTCGCACTCGGTATAGCTGGCGATGAAATCCTCGCGGCTGACCCCGGCGCTTTCGGCCAAGCGGGCGAGCCGGCCCTCGGCCTCGGCCAGGCGGCGGCTCAGCTCGCGCAGCTGCGCCGCCAGCCGGTCGATCGCCATGCCGTCGATCACGATCGTCTGGAGCGCGTTCTCGACCTTGGCGTGGCGCCGGATTGCCCGCGCGAACATACCAAGAACTTCGGGCATCAGCTCTTCCTCGACCCGGGCGATCGAGGAGCCGGCCTCGTTATCGTCGTCGGCGACGACCTCGGCCTCGTCGAGCGCGACGCTGACGCCCTTGAGGCGGGCGCGCGTGGCGGCGAGGTCGACGACCTCGCGCAGCAGCATCCCGCTCGCCCCCAGCCGGGTGCGCCAAGTCTTTAATTCGGCGACGAAAATTGGGCTCCGGCAAAGCGCCGAGAAGAGCACGGCCCGGCCCCCCTCGATGCGCTGGGCGAGCGCCACCTCCTGGTCCCGGCTCAGCAGCTCGGCGCCGGAAATCTCGCGCAGATAGCGGCGCAGCGCGTCGCCGGCCCCGCCACTCTCTTCCGGCAGGTTGCCGCGCAGCCCGGCGCCAGCCATGGCCGGCGCCGCGGCGTTGTCATTCCGATCCGCATCCGCAGGGGACGCGGCACCTGGGGCCGGCTGCCGCTCCAAGGCAAAGCCGCCGGCTACACTTGCCCGCATGTGCTGATCTCTCTGTCCTAACCGGAATGGTCGGCGCAACGTACGGCCGGTGTCCCTGGTCAGATAGGAACCACCGGCCGTTCTGTTAAGGGGCAGTTTATATACTTAGTCGCGGTGCCGCTCAAGCGTTCCGGCTGGGCGTCGGCGCGACCGGTTGTCGCCATACCTTTGGCACCCGCCGGCGGGTGGTGCTAGGGTCGGCGGCGATGCAACGCAGCACCGAGCGCTTCCTCACCACCCACACCGGCAGCCTGCCGCGGCCCGACGACCTCATCCGCACCATGTTCGCCAAGGAGGAAGGCGTGCCGGTCGACCGCGCGGCGCTGGCCGCCCGCGTGCGGTTGGCGGTGCGCGACAGCGTCGCCCGCCAACGCGCCGCCGGCGTCGATATCGTCAATGACGGCGAGATGAGCAAGCCCAGCTATGCGACCTACATCAAGGATCGGCTCGACGGCTTCGGCGGCACCAGTCATCCGCTGCAATACCAGGATCTGGTCGATTTCCCGGAGCTGGCGCGGCGGGTGTTCGGCGATCCCGGCCGGGCGCGGCGCAAGACCCCCGGCTGCACCGGGCCGGTGCGCGCCCGCGATACCGCCGCGGTGGCAGCCGACACCGCCAATCTGCGCGACGCGCTCGGCGACGGCGGCGCCGAGGGATTCCTCACCGCCGCCTCGCCGGGGCTGATCTCGCTGTTCTTCCACAACGGCCATTACCCGAGCCACGAGGCCTATCTCGAGGCGATCGCCGCGGCGATGCGGCCGGAATACGAGGCGATCGTCGCCGCCGGCTTCGTGCTGCAGCTCGACTGCCCCGACCTGGCGATGGGGCGGCACATCCAGTTCGCGGCGCTGGGCTTGCCGGAATTCCGCGCCATGGCGCGGCTGCACGTCGACGCGCTCAACCGGTCGGTGGCGAACCTGCCGCCCGAGCGGATGCGGGTGCATCTGTGCTGGGGCAACTACGAGGGGCCGCATCATCACGACGTGCCGCTTGCCGACATCATCGACATCGTCTTCCAGG
>Ga0209415_10018073_pt1 | contig 11154 bp, 12 predicted proteins | sample PeaSoiSIISIP2007_FD_187696 | JGI IMG/M metagenome (GOLD analysis project Ga0209415, IMG submission 187696) | Peat soil microbial communities from Weissenstadt, Germany - SII-SIP-2007 (SPAdes) (version 2) | ecosystem: Environmental > Terrestrial > Soil > Wetlands > Peat | place: Germany...
GTTATCCACAATGTAAATCATTGAAAATGCTGAGTGCGGAAATCAGTAAAATCAATTTTTTCACATGTTCCTGACCCCTCTCTCCCAGGAGGATACGCCACAATGAACCAAGCCATTATTGAGAATGTCCGTCGAGTCAATCAGGAGAAGCCCACCGAGCAACTGGTCGAACTCTTGAAGAAGCGTTCGCCGGATTACTCGGAAGAATTCTTCGAGGCGGTACGGCAGATCTTAGTGGAGCGCGGAGTATCCGGTGTATCGCTTGACGTTTCGCCGTCGTCAGCCCCCCTAGTCAAAAGCACGCGGCCGACAGAGCCATACGCTGAAACGATTTGGCCAGAAGTTACGCCCCCGCCTTGTCTAAAGTGTCGATCTGCGGTCACGTCGGATATGTTCAAGTCGGACGCGAACTTTTACAGGGATTGGCCCTGCTATTGCCCATCCTGCTCGGCGTGGTATCACACCCGCTGTGGAAAGAGCAAGCCATCCGCAGGGGACCCAACGCGGCAGGCGTGTCCTGTCTGCTCACGCTCCCTGAAGCGGCCATTGTTTTATTGCGAGGCGTGTTCTAAACACGTCTCTGTGTCTGCCGGAGGCTCGTGGCCTCGGCTGTGCGCCAAATGCAAAGCCCCAGTCTCTCTTGCAATTCTTCACTTTGCGGCGAAGAGCGAAGTTGCACTCTTGGTTGCAGTAGGAGTAGGGTCACTGATGGCTTTCTTAGTGGCTTTGGCACAAGGCGGTCCTCGTGTCAATCTGATACTAGCTGGCTCGCTCTCCGTTGTGTTCGCCTCGCCATGGGTTCTCACCTTTGCGGGGTCCCTTGTGGCATCACTAATGCCGATGGGGATGAACCTCGAAGATTACCTCGGCGGATATGCTGGGAAGATCGAGGATGTAACAACAGCGGAACTCAAGGCATTCCGAGCCAATAGTTTTCCGTACCGAATATGGTGTGCATACCTCTGGGCTGTCGTCAATTCTCTTCCTGCGGTTATCGTGGTAATAGTCGGCATTGCAGTGATATACGCCTTTGCACGGATGAAGTAGCAATGGAAATCGGGCAAGTAGCGCGGGCCGCCGCCTTTGCGGTCCGCGTCTCCTCTCCTGCTACGCTGGGGGAGCAAGCGCACGCTGATGACGAAATATCGATCCGGACGAAAAGCACGCCGCAACTCCGACACGGCGCTACACTACAGCAGTTTACAACATTATGGCGAGCGAAAAGACGCGGACCGCAAAGGCGGCGGTCGCGCTACCGGCTTGCGGCCTGACATCATCACTTGAGATTTTATTTCTTGCCGGCCGGATCGGATGTGTTGACGCATATGCACAAATCATGCATACTGCCGCATATGAGAACAACACTCGTGATCGATGAAGCTCTGCTCGAACGGGCTCGAGAATTGTCAGGCATCCGGCAAAAGACGGCCTTGGTACGTGCCGGGCTCGAGGCCCTGATCGCTCGGGAGGCTGCTCGCCGTTTGGCCGCTCTTGCCGGCGCCGAACCGGGCGCCCGCACCGTGCGCAGACGTCGGCCGGGAACTGCGCGATGATTCTCGTTGATACCTCAGTGTGGATTGCACACTTCCGCGAGCCCGGTTCAAAGCTCGCCCACCTGCTCAGTGAAGGCCTGGTCATGGTTCATCCGTTCGTCGTGGGGGAGCTGGCGTGTGGCAATCTAAAGAACCGAGCTCGCATCCTCTCTGATCTCGAAGCCCTTCCGCCCGCTGTGTCCGCCACTCACGAGGAAGCGCTGCGCTTGGTTAAGGACCGGCAGCTTTGGGGCATGGGTATTGGCTGGATCGACGCGCATTTGCTTGCTTCCGCGCTGCTTTCCGAGGCTGAGTTGTGGACGCTGGACGAGAGGCTTCGCCGCGCCGCGGCTGCCGCAAGGGCCAAACGCTATACTCCTGGGTAGCCGGCGGGTGGCGCAGACGTGCCGTCTTTTGGCAGGTCTGCGCCCTTGACCATGCCGAGGGACGCCTACATGCCGACAACAAACGTCGGCACGTAGGCGCCACCCCGCGTCTTTCGTTTCGCCACCCGTCACCCGTCGTATGCTCTTTCAGCATTTTCACCTCTTCAGTTTCTGCCACGCGCACTTGGCCGCTGTAACCACATCTGCGGTGTGAGGACGGCCAGAACCTCGTGGCTGACGCCCTGACTTGGCGCACTGCCTAGCCTCATCGCGGTCAAAGGTAAACCTCGAACTGCATTGCTCGCAAACTAACCAACCGGTAGAACCGGAACTAAACACCATGGTCGTGACAGCTAAACCCACAAACTTGTCTTCATCTGAATCTCTCACAGTTTGTTCTTTGATTTCTTTCCGATTAAAGAAATGCTCCTAGTATCCCGGGGCGGTGAGAGCTTGAGTCGCGGTGATAACGTAGCCGTCTGAACGGCTCATTGCCGTGCCGCAAACGTCGCATTTGCCAGTCGTCGGTATGGGTGGTTCAGTGCGCCCGAACAGTTTATTGTAGATGCTCATTGTTTTGCTCTTTGTTCTTGGAATTCTGCCAAAGCTCGTAAATCTCCTCCGCATACTTTCTTGGATGTCTCGTCTCCATACGTCTTTGCTACTTTGGCTCGCAGCATAAGCTCACGGATGTCTTCCCTAGTAAGCCTCATGTCAATCAGGTCATTCTCTATATCTGGAAGCGAACGCCCGGTGATCAAATTGACAAGAACGGCACGTATCACTTTTTCTTCGTTCTGCAAATTTTCTTTCAGCCCATCCAGCAGAATTTCAGACATGCGAAGCATGATCGCCGGTTGGTATTCCGTATTATATTTCGTGGTTCCGAATAGTTTCTTAAGGAGGCTCATAATTTCCCCCAAGATTGCGAACGGCTGCGGGCCGTGAATGTGGGCGTGTCAGCAGGTAAGAACTTTGGGTTCTGCTGACCTGCCCCCGTTTTCTGTACCGATCATAATGCGAGTTCCGGGGTAGTTTCTTGTTTTTGTTCTTCTCCGCTGTGCAGCTCGGAGGGAGCCGTAGGCGACCGCTGAGACGCCAAACTGCGCGCTCATCCAGGGCGCCAGGGCCGGCGACAATTGCGCGTCCAGCCAGATCTTCATGTTGCCAGCACAGGGTGGTCCAGCCGAAGGGCTGCATAGCGAAGCGCTGCCTTCAGGTCCTCTATCTCGAGATCAGGCATCTCGGCCAGTATCTGTTCCGAGCTCAAGCCTGCCGCGAAAAGGTCCAGCACATCGATGACGCGGATGCGCATGCCCCGAATGCAGGGACGCCCGCCGCACAGCTCCGGGTCGACGGTAATTCTCTCCATTAAATTCGGCATGGTCCTCTCCACCTACAACGCTTGCCAAGTAAAGAATAACACGCTCATGATAATATGCGGGGATGAGGAGCGATCAATGGACACTATAGGACGATTTGTGGCAGATGCAGTTCTCGGTACCGACACGCTTTGGGGTGGCGATGTCATGTGTGCCTCGGGCACGGGACGATTCATTGCTGACTCGTGGTTCTCGGATGAGCCACTGCCGGCAGCTTACAATGTTCCGGCGGCGGCGCGGGTGCGGGCGAGCGGCGGGGTTGCAGGCAAGACGGTGGATCGACAGGCCGTCGAGGAGTATCTCGGCGAGGTGGATATCCCACAAGCCATCGCGGGGGTTCGGGATGAGGCAGGGAAGATGGGCGGCCTGCGCGGCCAGTATCTGCTGGGCCTGGCGCTTTGCCTCGAGACCATGTGGGATCTTGCCATGGAAGTCCTGGGGAAAGGCGAAGCGGTTCCTTACGTCCGGTGTGTTGAGGCCTCGACCGGGCGACCGCCGGAAGCCTCGCACCCCGAAGCCAAGCGGAAGCGTGTGGCTGAATTGTTGGGCCGGGCAGGTTACGCGACCTCTGGTTCAGCCGGTGTGCTGGGGGCGGTCGATGCGTGGCGGCGGGATCGGTTGGTTCCGATGGCTTCTGTCCGTGCCCTGGGCGCTGCCATGATCGCCCACTTTGACCGCCTGAGCGCGGTCAATTTGCTTCCTTATCTTCCGCCGGATCTCGCGCCGGTGCCTCGGGCCAATATTGAATTCTTGCCCATCAAGGACGCCTGGTTTTCGGGCTCGATGAACTACCTTGGGCGAGCGCGGACGGCGGATGGCAGCCCGCGGTACGAAGCCACCTATGAGATTAACGCTTCGTTGCAGATGTCTGTGCCCGAGTTCGAACAACTGGTCAGCCATGAAGTTGTGCCCGGGCACGTTACCACGTTTGCCTACTTGCAGAATCTCTATGTACGCGGGAAGGCCGGCTTCGAAGTCACGGTACCGACCATGAACAGCCGCTCCGGCACCCTGTACGAGGGAATCGCCAACAATGCGATCCTCATCGCCCACAGCGTAACTGAAATCGAGCAACTGCCCGACGAGGATTTGCAGATCGGCGTGTTGCTGGCGTTACTCCAGGACGATGCGAAGAATCAATCTTCCTACCTGACGTGGGGAGAAGGAGTCGAGCGCGAGAAAGTGGCTGCTGTTCTCCGCAGGGATTTCCTGGTCACCGAAGAGCGTGCGGACAAGCTCTCCGGCGCCTGGGGCCGACATCCTTTACTGGGCCGAATGTATCTTCCGGCTTACCGGGCGGGAACGGAGAAAGTTGCGCAATTGCGACGCATTCACCCGGCGGATCAGATCCTACCGGCAATCTATGGCTGTTCCGGGCTAGTTGACATCGTGACCATCGAGGCGATGTTAAAGCAAGAGTAGTAAGCTGTCATGCTGAGCGAAGCGAAGCATCCCCGCGGTTTCACGAAGAAAACAACTGCAGAGACCCTTCGCTGCGCTCAGGGTGACAGACCATCTTCATGGAGAGGACAACTGCAGAGACCCTTCGCTGTGCTCAGGGTGACAGACCATCTTCATGGAGAAAACAACTGCAGAGACCCTTCGCTGCGCTCAGGGTGACAGACCATCGGCTGTTTCACTTTTTTCGGTAAGGCGACACCAGTGTCCCGCTGCATTGAAATCGTGTAGGGGTAGGGCTTGCCCTACCCCGGTGGGTGCCGGGTCGATCCAACCAGGGGACGGCAAGCCGTCCGCCTACAATCGTGTTTTCATGGTTTCTGGGTACCAGTCAGGAGACGGGCATGAGCGACTGCTCTGCGTGAGGAGGAGACTTCACTATGAACTCGGTTGTTGGGCCGTCCGTTCCGTCCGATAAGGTGACATCACGAACCACCCTACGCGAGGTCTCGCTGTTTCGCCTGTACACGTTGCGGGCCGCGTATCTGGTGATGGCCGCTGGGCTCGGCGTGTTTATCTGGCCCGCCGTCATCCACCACACCAGTGCGTTCGCGGCAACGCATGGGGTCCAAGTCGCTTTGCTTGCCGGCCTCGGCGCGACCGCCGCATTAGGACTTCGATACCCAGTGCAAATGTTGCCGGTATTGCTGTTCGAGCTGACCTGGAAGGCGATATATCTCACCGCCTTTGCCTTGCCGCTTTGGTCCGCCCACGCGATCAATGCCGGGACGGCAGAAGATATCCAAGCGGTCCTGATGGCGGTTATTTTTATTCCCCTTATCCCCTGGCGCTATGTGTTCGCGCATTACGTCCTGAAGCATGGGGACCGGTGGAAATAAGCCGTGGCGATAAGCGTGGTTCCCCGATACCGCGCCAAGCATGAAACCACACATGGCTTCAGAGCATCTTCCGGCACTCTGCGGCCTTCGGTTCATCTCTAACTGCCTCAACTGCCCTTTTTCGGGCCAGCCAGCCGTGATCGAGCCACTGGGCTCAGGGAGAATAAAAGTACCATTGACACCCTGCCTCAGAGTCCTGTTAGAGTACGACAGGCAATCGTGTCGCCGTCTGGCGCGAGTTTCCCGGCTCGGTTTTGTGGCGGCTCTGCCGCGCCGTGCGGGTATCACAGCCGCTCCAAAGCCCGGGATTTCTTACGACGCAGATCTGGAGGAATCCGTGGAAGCCTTGTTTGCAGTCCTTCTGGTGATCATTCTTGTGGCGATTGTAAGAACCTTGCAAGAACTAGCTGCTACCTTCAAGAGAAAGCAGGCGGCAGAGAGAGCCGCCCTTGAAAAGCGTGAAGCGGAACGAAGGCAAGCAGCGGAGCGTCAGAGCGATTATGCGGCTAGTCTGGTACGTAACTGCAAAGAGTCCCGCGACGACTTCGAACTGCTGCCGGGACATCTTATTGCTGCAGAGGAATCCTTGGATCAGGCTGAGGCCAGTTTCCGCGAGGGAGCTTTCGCCCCGTTCTGGGATTCTATCGAGCAGGCGGTTCAGGAGTTGGGTGGTTTCGATACGCGAGTCCAGTCGATCGCGAGCCGCCTCACCACCTATGACACGCTGGTCAAACAATATGAAGGGCAGCCCCCACAGTTTCCCATCGACCGTGACGGCGTTGCCGACCTTGCCGTCAGCGCCAGAACGGCGGAGCGACTGAGGTCCGTAGTTTACAAGGCTCAATGCAACTTCGAATTCGCAACAATCTATGAGCACCGAAAAAACAATCAGGTTTCCATTGCCGGCTTCACGACCCTCGCCAACGCCTTGGCGTTGATGTCATCACAGTTAGAGTCATCGATTCGCCAATTAGCGATTTCCCTTGAACAAATGAGGCTGCAGGTGGATGACTCCCCACCTGCGATCCCTGTTAACGCGGCGAATCCGGCTGCACCAAGCGCACCGCACCCCAACGAAGCTATGCTGGAATTGAAAACTGCCACGACTCAACGAATGGCGTTAGCGCTGGGCTCACTTGCGGACTGGGTACAAAACGTGCGAAAACACTTCTCGTAGTCCCGGGAATCCAGGTTCCTCCCTGTCCAGCCAATCCGAAGGGCCCATCCTTCTCACCCCGCTCGAAAGAAGGAGTAACGGTTTCAGGCACCCTTTTCAGAAAAGGGGCGAGTGTGATATGCCGTCATGGGGAAGCGGAAACGGCACCTGACGCCGTTTCTCTTGGCCCCGGCGACCGTTTTAGAAGTTTGTTTGGAGCCTGACGAAGGCACTGCGAGGCGGCCCAATCGCATTTCCTGAGAAAAGGCCGGCAAAATCGATCACGTTTAAACGATTATTGAAGTTCTGCACGTCCGCTTGCAAATGCATGTCCAGCCGATCGCTGTGATACAAGCTTATGCCGGCGGAAGCATCGAGCGAAAAATTGGGCCGCACGCGGCCATGCGCCAAATCGACGCGATCCACAACCTCCGAACCATACTCAGCCAGCGCCTCTTGAATCGTGCCTTCAAATTCAACCGGCAGCCCGCTTCCGTACTCGGCTCCCACGCCCACCCACACTCGCTTGCCGAGTTCATACCGACAGCGTGTGCGCAGTGTGTTGCGCTGATCCTGGGAATCCCAAAAGCGTCCGGTTCGCTGCGTGTTTGAATTGATATCCTCGAGTCCCAGGAAAAGTCCGCCGGTGACGGGAAGATAGGCTGACCCCACCTGGTACGAGTAGCTCACAGAACCGGAGAGCCGTCCCCAGTTCGGCAAATCCAGCTTCGTCTCGGCCCCGTAAATTTCGGCCTTCCGAAACGCGACCGGAAAGCTGACCGAGGTATTCAACAGAAGGTCGTCGTCCGCATAATTGTTGAAATAGCGCCGGTAATAATTCCCTTCAAGCCGGAATTTGTTACGCAATGCCGAAGAGAACCCGCCCTCGTAGTAGTTGCCATGAGAGGGTGGCACGGGGAGCCGGAGTACGTTGGGATTCAGGCTTATGACCTCAGGCGAGCCCGACAGGAGGATGTTCTCGAACGCCGGCGTCTGAAAGATCCGGTCATACGAAATGTGAAAGACGGTGTTGGCTCTCTTCCAATATCGCGCCAGTCCGAGCCGCGGACTGAGGGCCTGCTGGTTGAGCAACAACTGATAATGATCCCATCGCACGCCGGCGCTCACACTCCAATCACCCAGGTGGAGATCGTCTTGGCAAAAGGCAGCCTGCTCGTAGTCGTGGCCCCGTCCGAAAAAGCGGAAGCTGGCAGGGGTGCCGGGAACGAACTGGGAAAGGTCTGTAATGGTGTCGCTGAAGGCCTCGTGAAGCGGTGTAAAGTCTGCCTCCACTCCGGCCTTCCATTCCTGACGGCCGTGGTGAACGGCCGCAGTGGCTTTCACGTATCCTTGCTTAAACCCACGATTTTGAGAAGCCACGACGGGCGTGGAGAGAGAGTTGGACCAGAAGCCATCGGAATCCTGCCGCAACATGGCATGGAAATCACCCAGAATTTCGGCGGAAAAAATGTGCTGAAAAGAGAATACCTCCAGGCTCTCCTTATTGTTCCGATTTTGCCGCTGGCCCGCTTGCTGCTGGACTTTTTCGTTCGGCACGTCAAACTCCGTCTGTTCGTGGCGGATGATCAGCCCGACCCTGTCACGGTCCGTCAAGTCGCGTTCGTAGTGAGCGGAAAAATCGGAGGTTGTACCGGTGTTGGAGTAGTTTTGCGGAACCACCGGATTTTCATACCAGCTTGTGGCTGCGCCATCGGCGGTGAAGCTGAGCGCATTCTTCCCCCACCCGTATTGCGCCTGGCCGTATCCATCGGCTGTCCCAAAGCTACCGCCCGTGGCGACCAGCTTTCCATGCCATCCCTGGCGATTGTCCCGAGCCGTGTCCACCTCCACCACGCCCCCCATCTTGCGCCCATATTCAGCCGGGAAATTTGCAGTATAGATGCTTAGGGACTGAACATCGTCGGCGTCAATATCAGGGCCGAAACTCGGCGAGCGATTATCGGTAAGTGGAACGCCATCCACCACAAACTGCACTTGGTATTCTGAGCCGCGTGGATGCAGCACGGCATTGCCTTCGTACAGCCAACCGGGTTGCGTATTGACCAGGTCAACGACTGAACGGCCGGGTATTGAGGACTGACGACTCTCGATTGCCTGCGAGCCGATTCGGTCGATGTTGCCGACTCGGTAAGGATCGATCAGTGTGGGCTGGCCAATGACGACCACCGACGTGGTCGCGACCGCTACGCTCAGCCCGACGTGGTAGGTAACCGGAAACACCGAACGAATCTCCAACGAACCGGAAAAGGTCGCGAATCCCTCGCGGTGAACACGCACCTGATACACTCCGAAAGGCAGCCGGTCCACCTGCAACTTTCCCTTGCCGTCCGTGGCATACGAGTCGCTGAACTGATTCACTTCACTGATTAGTTCGACAGCGCTCTCAACCCCAAGCCCTGCCGGATCGGTGACTCGAAGGCGCAACTCACCCACGTTTGCCTGACCAAAGCCCGGAAGGGCACAAAGGAGGACGGTAGCCAAGAGCTTTATTGTTAACTTGCAGCGGTGGTCTGCTCCCATGGAATCTACCTAAGCGTCGGCGCCTGTGTCACTTTCAACGGGACTCTTCCTTTTATCGTCCTTCGGTTCGGTGCGTCTTTGCCCACTATCATTATAACAACGAACCGGCCGGGGATTCGGCGCGGCCGGGAGCGCCCGCGACGGATGGAAACTCCCTCCAAGACAACTTTGATAACGATGTCTGGCACCTTTTTCAGAAAAGGGGCAAGTGTGGTACTCCGTCACGGGAAAGCGGCTACGTACCTGACACAGTCTCTCGTGACAACGTTTCTCCCTCGTTGGGGACGTAAACCCAATTTGATATGTGTTCGCACCGTATAGTATGATTGCCAGCGGGAAAAACCCAACAAAAAGGCGGAACGGTTACCCTCATCGTCTAGAGTGATTGCGGCCGAGGGAGGCTTCGATGAACCGCAAGCTGAGAGTGTTGTTGGCTGGCTGCGTGGTGCTTGCAGCCGGTGCCGCTGTGCCGCGACAGCGCATCTCGGCCGAGAAACCCAACTCGCCGGGCCCTTCGCCGACGATTCCCAAGACCTGGGATGATGCGGCTATGGCGACTGTCGATCTGCCGCTGGCAGATCCTACCGGTTCGCCGAAGCAGGCGCCCGCGGATTACTACTACAAAACTCTTGTTCGCACCATCTACAAGCAATACCCCGTCTACGCGCCCGGCCACGAGCCGCCCGGCTATCTGGACTGGCTGAAGCAGCAGGAGCCGCAGATCGTCTGGGATGACCGAGGGCACGCTCCGCCGCTCAAGACCGAGGCAGACTGGATTCGGGCGGGCGAAATCGCGTTCGACTCACCTATTGCCTATGGCTTTACCGGCTACGACGAAGAACCCAAATCGCTTTACGTGCGTGATCCCGGTTGGTACCAGCGCACCGGCTCTCCCAGCCGGCCCGATGGTGTTATGCCGTTCTACAGCTATGTGATTCGACAGAAGGGAAAGGTCGAGATTGGTGTTCTTGCCTGTGCGACGTGCCACACCCGTATTATGCAGGACGGCAGCGTCATCAAGGGCGCTCAGGGAAATTTCCCGTTTGATCGCGCAGCGGCGTACGAACATCGATCCGTAAACAACCTGGATGAAGCACGACTCGGCGAGCAGTTCCTTTACGCCGCCCCTTGGTTGGAGCCCGCCCTTCCGACTCACTTCTCGTCGATGTCGCTCGAGGCAATCGCCGCTACGCACGAGGTTGTCCCTCCCGGGGTCATTGCCAGGCACAACTCAAATCCGTTGTATCCGCCTCATGTTCCGGACCTGATCGGCGTGAAAGACCGGCATTATCTCGATGCTACCGGTCTGCAACAGCAACGCTCGATAGTTGATCTAATGCGTTACGCAGCGCTGAATCAGGGAGCCGATTACCTTGCAAGCTACAATGGTTTCATACCTATCGGTTTGCCCGATTTCAAAAAACTGCCCCAGCCTGACCAGGCAGGCGACCGTTACAGCGACGAGCAACTGTACGCTTTGGCGCTTTACGTCTATTCGCTCAAGCCCCCGCCCAATCCGAATAAGTTCGATGGCCTTGCCCAGCGCGGACAGAAAGTATTCGAGCGAGAGGGCTGCGCCGGGTGCCACACTCCGCCGCTTTACACCAATAACAAGCTGACGCTCGCCGAGGGCTTTGCCCCGCCGCCCGGTGCGGAGCAGAAATATGACATCCTTCCGATTTCAGTCGGGACTGATCCTAATCTGGCTCTCAGAACCCGCCGGGGCACGGGCTATTACAAGGTCCCGTCGCTCAGAGGCGTGTGGTATCGCAGCATGTTCGGGCACAGCGGCTGGTGCGCGACGCTCGAAGACTGGTTTGACCCGCGCCGCACGCGTGACGACTACATTCCCACCGGCTT
>Ga0209415_10018074_pt1 | contig 11154 bp, 11 predicted proteins | sample PeaSoiSIISIP2007_FD_187696 | JGI IMG/M metagenome (GOLD analysis project Ga0209415, IMG submission 187696) | Peat soil microbial communities from Weissenstadt, Germany - SII-SIP-2007 (SPAdes) (version 2) | ecosystem: Environmental > Terrestrial > Soil > Wetlands > Peat | place: Germany...
GTGCGGCCTCGACCTCGGGCGGCCGCAGCAGGTCACCCCGCACCGGCCGGTGGAGGATGTTCGAGCCCTCGAAGTTGCCCGCGGACGAGACGCCGTACCACTCGATCGCCGCCGCGGCGCCGGCGGCGCGGATGTCCTCCGGCCGCCACACGTAGAAGCGGCCCTCCTCGCCCTCCGAGTCCGCGTCCTCGGCCGACGCCACGCCGCCGTCGGGTCGCCCCAGGTCGCGTTGCACGTAGCCCACCGTCTCCTCGACGACCTGGCGGTAGCGCGGCGCGCCGGTGACCTGCCACGCGTGGAGGTAGGCGCGGGAGATCAGCGCGTTGTCGTAGAGCATCTTCTCGAAGTGCGGCACCATCCAGAAGGCGTCGACCGAGTAGCGGGCGAACCCGCCCCCGAGGTGGTCGTAGATCCCGCCGGAAGCCATCGCGTCCAGCGTGGTGACGACGGCGTCGAGCAGCCGTGCGTCGCCCGCGTGGGCGTGAGCCCGCAGCAGCAGCTCGACGTTGGACGTCATCGGGAACTTGGGTGCCCGCCCGAACCCGCCCCATTCGGCGTCGTGCACGGCCATCAGCGCCTCGGCCGTGCGCCGCAGCACGTCGGGGCCGAGACCGATCTCGGCGCCCGCAGGCGGCGCGTCGACCGCGCTCCGGGCCCGCACGGCCTCGGTCAGCTGGTCGGCCTGCTCGTCGAGCTCGCCGCGGCGTGACGTCCATGCGTCCTGCACCGCCGCGAGGACGTCGACGAACCCGGGCCGGCCGTAACCGCCGCGGGGCGGGAAATAGGTGCCGGCGAAGAACGGCCGGGCGTCGGGCGTGAGGAAGACCGTCATCGGCCACCCGCCCCCGCCGGTCATGGCCATCGTCGCCTCCATGTACACCGCGTCGACGTCGGGGCGTTCCTCGCGGTCGACCTTGATGCAGACGAAGCCCGCGTTCATGATCCCGGCGACCTCGGGATCCTCGAACGACTCGTGCGCCATCACGTGACACCAATGGCACGCGGAGTACCCGATCGAGAGGAGCACCGGACAGTCCTCGGCCCGCGCCAGGGCGAACGCCTCGTCGCCCCACGGGTACCAGTCCACCGGGTTGTGCGCGTGCTGGCGGAGATAGGGGCTGCTCTCCCCGGCCAGCCGGTTGACGCGCTCGCCGGAACCGCCGGGCCGGTCGGGGCCGGTCACCGGCTGCGTCGGGAGGGGGCGGCCACGGGACCCCATCGTCGCGCGCCCCGTAGGGTGAGCCCAATGGATCTGCGACTGGACGGCAAGGTGGCCCTGGTCACGGGCGCGTCGAAGGGCATCGGGCTGGCGATCGCCGGCGCGTTCGCGGCATCCGGTGCGTCGGTGATGATCAGCTCGCGCAAGCCCGACGCCCTCGAGCGCGCCGCGGCCTCGATCACTCCGTCCGGCGACGCACAGGTGGCGTGGTTCGCGGCCAACGCCGGCGACGAGGAGGCACCGGACGCGGCGATGGCCGCCACCGCGGAGCGGCTGGGACCCGTCGACGTCCTCGTCAACAACGCCGCGACCAACCCCTACTTCGGACCGTTGCTGGGGATCTCGGCGTCGCAGATGGACAAGATCCACCAGGTCAACCAGCGGGCCCTCGTGCTGTGGACGGCCGCGGCGTGGCGCAGCTCGTTCGAGGCGCGGGGCGGATCGGTGATCAACATCACCTCCGTCGGGGGGATGTCCAACGAGGTCGGGGGGATCGGGTACTACAACGCGTCCAAGGCGGCGGTGATCCATCTGACCCGCCAGCTCGCGGCCGAGCTCGCACCGGGCGTGCGGGTCAACGCGATCGCTCCTGGGATCGTGAAGACCGACTTCGCCCGCGCCCTGTGGGAGCCCGACGAGGCGGCTGTCGCCCGCCGCCTCCCGCTGCGGCGCATCGGGATGCCCGACGACATCAGCGGGGCGGCGGTGTTCCTCGCGTCCGACGCGGCGGCGTGGGTGACGGGAGACGTGCTCGTCGTCGACGGCGGGATCCTGTTGGGCGGCAGCCGGTGAGCGACGACCGCCCGGTGTCGGAGCTGTTGGACCCTGCGGCATGGCGAGCGGTCGATGGGTTCGACTTCACCGACATCACCTACCACCGCGCCATCGACCACGGCACGGTGCGGGTGGCCTTCGACCGCCCCGAGGTGCGCAACGCGTTCCGACCGCACACGGTCGACGAGCTCTACCGTGCGCTCGACCACGCCCGCATGACCCCCGACGTCGGCTGCGTGCTCCTCACGGGCAACGGGCCGTCACCGCGCGACGGCGTGTGGGCGTTCTGCTCCGGCGGCGACCAACGCGTGCGCGGGAAGAGCGGCTACGAGTACGCCGAGGGTGGACCCGGTGTCGGCCGGCTGCACATCCTCGAGGTCCAACGGCTCATCCGTTTCATGCCCAAGGTGGTGATCTGCGTCGTCCCGGGATGGGCTGCAGGCGGTGGGCACAGCCTCCACGTGGTCAGCGACCTCACCATCGCCAGCCGCGAACACGCGCGCTTCAAGCAGACCGACACCGACGTCGCCAGCTTCGACGGCGGGTACGGGTCCGCCTACCTCGCCCGGATGGTCGGCCAGAAGCGGGCGCGGGAGGTCTTCTTCCTGGGCATGGAGTACACGGCGGAGGAGGCGCACACCATGGGGATGGTCAACGCCGTGGTCGCCCACACCGATCTCGAGCGGGTCGCGCTCGGCTGGGCGGCGCGGGTCAACTCCAAGAGCCCCACCGCGCAGCGGATGGTCAAGTTCGCCCTCAACCTCGTCGACGACGGGCTGGTCGGTCAGCAGGTCTTCGCCGGCGAGGCGACGCGCCTGGCGTACATGACCGACGAAGCCGCCGAGGGTCGCAACGCGTTCCTGGAGAAGCGTCGGCCCGACTGGTCGGGGTTCCCGTGGCACTACTGAGTCAGTCGCACGAAGCGGAGGCGGCGCGGTGAACCGCTGGCTGGCGGGGGCGCGGCCGCGGACCCTGCCGGCATCCGTCGTCCCGGTCGCGGTGGGGACCGCCTGCGCCCAGGCCGAGCTGCGTGGGAACGTCATCGCCTGGCGCGTGGCCGCCGCGCTCGTCGTGTCCCTGGCCCTGCAGGTCGGCACCAACTACGCCAACGACTACTCCGACGGCGTGCGCGGCACCGACGACGCGCGCGTCGGGCCGGTCCGTCTCGTGGCATCGGGTCTCGCCGCGCCCGCCGCGGTCCGCCGGGCCGCGTTCACCGCGTTCGGCGTCGCTGCGGTGGCGGGCCTGGCGCTCACGGTCGCGGTCGGCCCGCAGCTGCTCGTCGTCGGCGGCCTGTCGATCGCCGCCGGATGGTTCTACACCGGCGGTCCGCGGCCGTACGGCTATGCCGGGTTCGGGGAGCTGTTCGTGTTCGTCTTCTTCGGCCTCGTGGCCACGGCCGGCTCGGCGTACGTGCAGACGTCCCGTCTCCATGCCCTCGATCTCCTGGCGTCGGTCCCGGTCGGCCTCCTCGCCGTCGCGTTGCTCGTCGTGAACAACCTCCGCGACATCCCCGGAGACGGTGTCGCGGGCAAGCGCACGCTGGCCGTGCGTCTCGGCGACGCCCGCACGCGCGTGCTCTATGTCGGGTGCCTCGCGGTCGCGTTCGCCGGAGTCGCCGTGGTCGCCATCGACCGGCCCGGCGCCTTGCTCGCGCTGGTCGCGCTGCCCCTCGCCGTGCGTCCGGTCCGTCGCGTCACTGACGGTGCGCGCGGGCGGGATCTCATCGCCGTGCTCGGTGGGACCGGGCGGTTGCAGCTCGTCGCCGGCGCCCTGCTCGCGGTCGGGATCGTCATTGCCTGAGCCACTCGTCGACGGCGGCGGCGAACACCCCGGGTTGCTCCCACGGCACCGCGTGTCCGGCGCCGGCCACGATCGTGTGCGACCCGTGCGGCAGGGCGGTGGCGAGGCGTGCGCCGAGGGCACCGAACTTGGCGTCGAGCTCGCCCGTGACGACCAGCGCCGCGGCTCTGATCGTCCCCAGACGGTCCCACAGGGGCTGCTGGGCACCGGTCCCCGCGAGGCGCAGGCTCGACGCCAGGCCCGACGCCGTATTGGCCAGCCGGTGCTCGATCCCCGCCGCGTCTCGGGGGAGCGTCGCCCACAGCGGGCCGCGCAGCCACCGGTCGACGAAGTCGGGGACGCCGTCGCGCTCGACCGCGGCGGCCAGCGCCTCGTCGGCGTCACGGCGCGCCGCCCGTTCGGCGGGGTCCGCGATGCCCGCGGTGGTGCTCACGAGGACCAGCCGGTTGGCGACCTCCGGCCGGGCGAGCGCGAGGTGCAGCACGATCCTCCCGCCCATCGAGTACCCGACCCAGACCGCGGGTCCGACCGCGTCCGCGAGCTGGGCGGCCGACTCCCACGCGTCTGCACACACCGCGGACGCCGATCCGTGACCGGCCACGTCAGGCGTGATCACCTCGTGGCCCGCGTCGCGGAGTCGCGACGCCACCGGGCCCCACGATGCGCCGGTCTGCGTGAACCCGTGGACGAGACAGAGGCGCACGTCCCTTGACCCTACCCGTGACCGAGCAGGCGGCCTTTGCCGCCACGCTCGTCGACGAATGGGTGCGCGCCGGTGTCACCGACGTGGTCGTCGCGCCCGGGTCGCGATCAACGCCGCTCGTCCTCGCGGCCGACGCCGCGCCCGTGCGCGTCCACGTGCATCTCGACGAGCGGTCGGCCGCGTTCTACGCGCTCGGCATCGGTCTCGCAACGGGACGGCCCGCACCGGTGATCGTGACCAGTGGTACGGCTGCGGTGGAGTTGCACCCTGCCGTGGTCGAGGCCCACCACGCCGGGGTCCCGATGCTCGTCTGCACCGCTGATCGCCCGCCCGAGCTGCACGGGGTCGGCGCGCAGCAGACCATCGACCAGCGCGCGCTGTACGGCGACGTCCTGCGGTGGCGGGCGGACCTCGGCGCGGGCGACCTCCCGCCGTCGGCGTGGCGGTCGATCGGGGCCCGCGCCGTCGCGGCGGCACTCGCCGGACCGGGCGGACCCGGACCCGTCCACCTCAACCTGGCGTTCCGGGACCCCCTCGTCGCCGTCCCGGGCGCCGGCGTGCCCCCCGGCCGTCCCGGCGGCCAGCCGTGGCACACCGTCGAGCGCGGGGACGAGCCGGCGGCCGTGATCAACGACCTCGCCGCCCGCCGGGGCGTGATCGTCGCCGGAGCCGGAGCCGGAGCCGGAGCCGGAGCCGGAGCGAGAGCCGGAGCCGGAGCCGGAGCGAGAGCCGGCGCGGGTGGGCCCGCGGCCCTGGCGTCGGCCGCGGCCGCGCTCGGCTGGCCCGTGCTCGCCGCGCCCGTCAGCGGGTATCGCGGGCTCCCGGGAGCCGTCGCGGCGTTCGACGCGATCCTGCGCCACGGCTCCTCCGCGGAGGCGCTGCGTCCCGAGGTGGTGCTGCATCTCGGTGCGCCGCCCGCGTCGAAGGTGCTGGCAGCGTGGTTGGCGTCGATCGACGAGCACGTGCTCGTCGATCCGTTCGGCCGGTGGGCCGATCCGGATCGTGTCGCGGCGCGTGTCGTCGGCGCGTCGCCTGCCGCGGTCTGCCGAGCGCTGGCGCGCGACGTGACCGCGCCCGTCGCGCGGCAGTGGTCCGACGGATGGGCGTCCGCGGAGTCCGTCGCGCAACGCGCCATCGACGGCGTGATCGCCCGTCACGACGAGCCCACGGAGCCCGGCGTGGCGCGGACCCTGACGGCCGCGCTGCGACCGGAGGACCTGCTCTTTGTCGCGTCCTCGATGCCGGTGCGCGACGTCGAGTGGTACGGCGCCCCGGGCATGCGCTGCGCCGTCGCCGCGAACCGGGGCGCGAATGGCATCGACGGCCTGGTCAGCACCTCACTCGGGTTGGCGGCAGCGCGCCGCGACGCGTGGACCGTGGCGCTGCTCGGCGATCTCGCCCTCCTCCACGACGCCGGCGGTCTGCTGGGCGCCGCCCGGCGCGGCGTCGACTGCTGCTACGTCGTGGTCGACAACGACGGCGGTGGGATCTTCGGCTTCCTGCCCCAGGCCGCGCTCCCCGCCGAGCAGTTCGAGCGGTTGTGGGGGACCCCACACGGCATCGACCTGTCCGCCCTCGCCGCCGTCCACGGGATCCCGACCGCCGCCGTCGGTCGGGCCGACGCGCTGACCGACGCGCTCGACCGGGCCCGGGCGGCGGGAGGCGTCCATCTCCTCCACGTCCGCACCGACCGGGCCGCCAACCTGGCCGTGCACGACGAGCTCGTCACCGCGGTCGCACGCGCACTCGGCTGAGGCGCGGAGACGACGGGGTCAGGGCCGGACCACCGCCGCCAGCAGCGCCTGGAGCTTGAACTGCGTCTCGGCCAGCTCGGCCGCCGGGTCGGACCCGTCGACCACGCCCACGCCGGCGAACAACCGCGCGTCCCGGTCCCGGATCACCCCGCACCGGATGCCGACAACCCACTGGCCGTCCCCGCGGCCGTCGACCCACCCGACCGGCCCCGCGTAGGGTCCGCGGTCGAGGCCTTCGTGCGCGCCGAGCCACTCGAGCGCGGCCGCTCGCGGCGTCCCGCCCACCGCCGCCGTCGGGTGCAGCGCGGCCGCCAGCCCGAGCGCCGACGGCGATCCCGGCGCCAGGGTGCCCGAGACCAGCGTGCCGAGATGGCTGACGTTGCGCAGCGCGACGATCGATGGTGCGGCCGGGACGTCGAGCTCCGTGCACCACGGCCCGAGGCCGTCGACGACGTCGCGCACGACCCACGCGTGCTCGGCGCGGTCCTTCGGCGAGGCCATGAGGCCGTCGGCCAGCGCCTGGTCGGCGTGGGGATCGCCGCTGCGAGGGATCGTGCCCGCGAGCGGATGGGACCAGACGCGGTCTCCGTCGCGGGCGACGAGCACCTCGGGGCTGGCGGCGACGAACTGCGCGCCCCCCGCGAGCGGCGCACCCACCACGGTGCACGCCGGGTAGAGCGAGCGCAGCCGGCGTAGCACGGTCGGCACGTGGATGGCGCGGTTGGCCGTGGCGAGCACCTCACGCGCGACGACGACTTTGACGAACCTCCCGTCGTCGATGGCCCGCACCGCGCGCTCGATGAGCCGCATCCACTCGTCGTGCGGGATAGGCGACGACAGGGCGAACCCGTCGGGATCCCGACTCTCCTCCGCGGCCAGTGCCGCCAGCACGGTCTGCCCGTCGCGGTCGTCTCCGATCGTCGTGAGCCAGCACCGGCCCGAGGCGGTCCGGCCGACGACGATCGACGGCACGTACAGCTCCGCCGGTGCGGCGCGGTCCCACGGCAGCGCGCCGACCGCGACCGGACCGGAGCCGGGAACTCCGACCTCGTCGTCGGTCCGGATGGCGCCGAGCACGGCGTCGACGGCCGCGTCCGCCGATGCGATCCCGCCGGGCACGGTGATGCGCGTCGCCACACCGCGGCCCGCGAAACCCTCGCCCTCGCGCTCCCACAGCCATCCGTCGGCGCCGGCGACGGTGAGGAGGTCGACGCTCTGGTCGAGCCATACCGAGCGGGCGTGCAAGGGCCCGGGCGCGATGACCGAGCTCATGACACCGCCCGCTCCGCTGCGGTGGTCACCAGTCGCGTGCCCACGATGAGCTGTGCGATCCCGCCGCTCAGCATCGTGCGCTCCACCGCGCCGAACCCGGCCGCCCGGATCATCGCGAGCATCGCGTCGGGCGCCGGGAGATAGGCGACCGACTTGGGGAGGTAGCGGTAGGCCGCGGGGTCGGACAGCGCGCCGCCGATGCGCGGCACGACGCGGCCGAAGTACACCTCGTGACCGGCATGGAGCACGGGATTGGTCGGAGCGGCGACGTCGAGGAGCGCGATCCGGCCGCCCGGTCGGACGACACGCGCGAGCTCGTCGAGGACCGGCGCGAGCGCGACGAAGTTGCGCAATGCGAACCCGCTCACCACGCCGTCGACCGAACCGTCTCCGAACGGAAGGCTGAGCGCATCGCCCTGCATCAGCGGCGCGCGCGTGCGGGCGTGGCGCAGCATCCCGAGTGACAGGTCGATACCGACGGGTCGGTACCCCGCGGCGGCGAGATCGCGGCAGAGGTCCCCCGTGCCGCACGCGAGGTCGACCACCGTGGCGCCGGGGCCCACGTCGAGGACGCGCACGGCCCGGCGCCGCCAGCGCACGTCGAGGCCGAACGTCATGATCCGGTTGACCAGGTCGTAGCGCGGCGCGATCGCGTCGAACATGGCGCGTACCGCGCTGACCTTCTCGTCGCCTTCGGGGAGTGTGACGGTCACCGCCGGCCACTCTACGGGTGGGCGGCCGCTAGACGGAATCGGTGGGGCGGGGCGCGCCGCAGTGCTTGCAGACGGCGTACGCGTTGGACGTCGGCCGGCCGCACGTCTCGCATCGGATGACGGCGATCTCCCCCCGCCGTAGCTTGCCGATGGTCGACACGACCATCCCGCCGACCGCGATCACGAACAGCAATTCGAGGATGTCGCGCAGAAGCACCGGTGCACAGCATGCCGCATTGGGGGAACGTGGCCGCCTCGCGCGAAACGGCCCGACGCGGGCTCCCGCCCGGATCAGGCCGGGGCGGGTGTCGAGCGGTACCAGGCGACCGCGCCGCCGATCACCAGCCCGGTCACGCCGCCCCCGATGTGGGCCCAGTTGTCGATCTGCTTGATGGCGATCGACGTGAAGACGATCCAGATGACGATCTGCACGCCGAGCGACTTGGCCACCTTGGGGTTGAAGCGCCAGGCCTGCGTCGACGTGCGCCCAACGAGATCGAGGTGGTGGGTCACCGTCGTGTTGCCGATCAGGATCCCGACGATGCCGACGATCGCGCCCGATGCGCCGCCGCTCAGCGCCGTGGCGCCCAGGACGAGGTCGGACAGGATGCCCCCGGCGATGCCGCACACGAGGTAGGAGACGGCGTAGACCCATCGGCCGATGACCTTCTCGACCGGCGGGCCGAGCTGCCACAGCATGAACATGTTGAGGCCGATGTGGAGGATCCCGAAATGGACCACCATCGGCGTCACCAGCCGCCACCACTGCCCGTGGATGCCCTGGCCGTTGTCGCCCAGGGTCAGGTCGGAGTTGATCCCGGCCCAGCGCTGGAGGGCGAGGTGCACCAGCCACACCGCGACGGTGAGGACGACGATCGACACCGTGACCGGCGCCGCGTCGAAGTGCTGCCGGAAGCGGACCCAGACCGACGGCGGTGGGCCGCCTCCCGGCGCCGGGCCACCAGGGGCCGCGCCGGGATGCGGGCCGGGCACCGCGGCGCCCGATCCCCCGTCCGCCGGTTGCGGCGGCGGCCCCCAGTCCCAGCCGCCCGGCGGCGATCCCGCCGCCGGACCCCCGCCCGCCGGGGTCTGGTATCCCCAGGCGCCCGGACCTGCCCCCGTCCCGGGCGCGGTCGCTGGGTCCTCGCCCGTGCTCATGCGTCGAAGGTACCGGTCGCCCCGGACGCTTCGGCGCCGGTCGGCTCAGAAGTAGTAGCGGAAGACCAGCTCGGCGACGCACGCCGGCTTGTCGGACCCCTGCACCTCGAAGGTCGCCTCGAGCACCAGCTGCATGCCGCCCCCGCCGACGTCGGTGACCTCCTTCAACGCCGCACCGGCGCGGACCTTCGAGCCGACGGGCACCGGGCTGGGGAAGCGCACTTTGTTGAGGCCGTAGTTGACGCCCATCTTGGCGCCCTCCATCACCCACACGTCCTTCAGCAGGCCGGGCGCGAGGGCGAGGGTGAGGAAGCCGTGGGCGATCGGCCCGCCGAAGGGTCCGGTCGCGGCCCGCGCCACGTCCACGTGGATCCACTGGTGGTCCCCGGTGGCGTCGGCGAACTGGTTGACCCGGTCCTGCGTGATCTCCAGCCAGTCGCTGTAGCCGAGATGCTGCCCGACCCGGGCGTGCAGGTCGTCGGCGCCGTTGATGATCGTCGTCACTTGAACCACACCTTCTGGTAGTCGCGGCTCTGTGGGTGAAGGAGGAGCGCGATCAGCGCGATCTCGAAGATCAGCGTGATGACATCGGCCCCGCCGAACGGGTTGTGGTTGCTGTTGATGACGGCTGCCAGCACGAACGGGAGGACGGCCACGACGATGGCCAGGTAGTAGCCCCACCGGCGCTCGTTGGCGATGCCGTAGGCGCCGGCGACGCCGGCCGCGATGGGCACCAGGTCCACCGCCCCGACACCGCCGAAGCTCGAGCTGAGAAGGAAGAGGATCGCGAACGCGGCATTGATGTAGAGGAGGAAACAGGCGATGACCAGGGTCTGCGGCTGGCCCTGGTTGAGCCATCGGCGGCGTTCCATGACTCCCCAGTGTGGCAGGTCGGGCGGGTCAGCTCGTGTGCCGGCGGCCCCGCAGGGCGACCGGCGCCGGTCCGGGCGGGGCCGGGGCGCGACCGGCCGCGAGCTGGCCGCACGCCGCGGCGATGGCCCGACCCCGGGGGCGCCGGACGGTCACGTTGACGCCGCCGGCGGCGAGGACCTCGCGGAAGCGTCGCACCGCCGCCGGTGCCGACCCCACGACGGCGTAGCCCGGCGTCGGGTTCAGGGGGATGAGGTTGACGTGGGCCGCCAGGGGGCGGGCGTAGGCGATCAACTCGTCGGCGTCGGACCGCCGGTCGTTGACGCCGTCGATCAGCGCCCACTCCAGCGAGATGCGGCGGTGCTTGGCCCGGAGGTAGTCCTCGCACGCCTCGGCCAGCGCGGCCAGCGGGTAACGGCGGTTGATCGGCACGAGCTCGTCGCGCAGCCGGTCGTTGGCGGCGTGCAGGGACACCGCCAGGTTCACCGGCAGCTCCTCGGTCGCGAGCCGCCGGATCCCCGGGACCACGCCGACCGTCGAGATCGTGAGGTGCCGGGCGGACAGCCCGAGGTCGTCGTGCAGCCGGCGGACCGCGGCCCAGGTCGCGTCGTAGTTGGCGAGCGGCTCGCCCATGCCCATGAACACGACGTGGCTGACCCGGCGGCCGGTTGCCGCCGCCGCCCGCCCGGCGCGGGTGACCTGTTCCACGATCTCGCCGACCCGCAGGTGCCGCTCGAACCCGGCCTGACCGGTCGCGCAGAAGCCGCAGCCCATCGCGCAGCCGGCTTGTGTGCTCACGCAGACGGTGGAGCGCCGCACCGTCGAGCCGCCCGATGCGGTCGCGTGCATCAGCACCGTCTCGATCCGCGCGCCGTCGGCCAGCCGCCA
>Ga0209415_10018075_pt1 | contig 11153 bp, 9 predicted proteins | sample PeaSoiSIISIP2007_FD_187696 | JGI IMG/M metagenome (GOLD analysis project Ga0209415, IMG submission 187696) | Peat soil microbial communities from Weissenstadt, Germany - SII-SIP-2007 (SPAdes) (version 2) | ecosystem: Environmental > Terrestrial > Soil > Wetlands > Peat | place: Germany...
CCGTGTCGATGACCGGCATGACAATGCCCTCCTGGCTCAGCAGCGTGTGCAGGCCGAAGTAGTTCATCAGGGAATGGAAGGTCTGGTACTCCCGCTCGAACCCCATCATCTCCACGACCTTGAGGTCGAAGTGGCCGTCGATCCCCGGCATGACCACCAGGTCGATGTTCGACGGCTTGTCATAGGGGATGTAGTCCGGGTCCCTGGAAAAGAACTTGGAGACCCCTTCGTCCTGGCTCGGGATGTCCGCGCGTTCCGTCCCCTTTGCGCGCTGCCGCAGGTAGACGCTCTTGGATCCCATCACGGCCCATCCCTTCTCATCGGTTACCGTCGTTTCGGTAGACACGACAAGGCCTCCGCGGCGGCATCCCTCGATCTGGCTCATGCTCTTGCCGTGGTTCGACTCCCCGCCGAGGAAGAGGATCGTCTTGTCCTTGTACCGGACCGCGGAGGAGTGGAAGGGATGCAGGCCCGCCTTCTCCATCTGGAGGGTGAGCAGGCTCACGATGATCCTGTTGAGCTCCCCTTGCGACCAGTCCCCCTGCAGAACGAGCTGCTGGTCCCTGAACGCGATTGTCTTGTCTTTCTTCCCCGTGTCCCAGAGCAAGTCCGGTCTGGGCTTCCTGACCTCGGTCCGAAGGTCCACCGCGGCCAGCCGGTAGTTCATGAATGTCATGTCATCAAGGACGTGGCTGCGGGCCTCATCTGCGATCACATCGACGCGGAGGACCGCGTCCGCGCAGCAAAACTCCTCGGGAAAGGTCTTCATTGCAGCTCCTTGTCGCCCGCTCAGTCTTTCAGCCCCTTCACTTTTCTGCTCTGGAGCAGGAAAAGCTCACTGTTCTCGTAGGCCCACTCGATGTCCTGCGGGTATCCGAACAGCCCCTCGATCTCCATTCCGCGCGTGGCAAGCTCGACAAGCTGACCCTCCGTGAGCGTCTCCTTTTCACTGAGCTCAGCCGGGACATCATACTTCTTCCTGCCCACGCCCGCTTCCCTGTCAATTGTCACCATGATCGTCTTCTTCTGGATCCGCTTTTCCGCAATGGCGGGAGGAGCGCCCTTGCGGACCACGTAGGAGTCGTTCATCGACTCTCCCGAGACCAGGGATTCTCCCAGTCCCCAGTTCGCCTCGATCACGATCTCTCCCCGCGACCCGGTGATGGGATTGGCAGTAAACAGCACCCCCGCAACGTCCGCGTTCACCATGCGCTGGACGATTGGCGCAATGATCCCTTTTCGATGCTCGATCTTCTGCTGGTGGCGCCGGTAGGCGGCCCGCGCCGTCCACAGCGAGGCCCAACATTTCCTGATGTACTCGACGATCTGCGCCTCGCCGCGCAGGAAATGGTAGGTGTCCATCATGCCGGGGAAGGAAGAGATGGTGCTGTCACGGACGGCAACCGAGGAGCGGACCGCGACGAAAGGTTCGTGAGCGGCATCTTTCCCCAGGGACTGGATCCCCTGGCGGATCTCCGCCAGCAGGTCCTCAGGGATCAGGCATGCGGAGATCAGGTCCCTGATCTGCGCGGTCTGCTTCTCGACCTGGTCATAGTCCTCGTAGTTGATGGCGGATGCAATCTCGTCGATGCGTCCGGATATGCCGTTTTTCTCGATGACGCGATCAAGGGACCCGGCGGTGACGCAGAAGGCGGGAGGAACGTTGAACCCTCCACGGACCAGCTCACCGAGGTTTGCGGCCTTCCCCCCGGTATCCTGGAAGTCGTCCCGTGTCATTTGCTCCAGCAGCTTGACGTAATGAGACATCACGAACCCCTGTCAGTGCAGCTTGACGTCCTTGGAGGAGCACCGGCCAGTGCCGCTTGCTTCTTGCACCCTTATATCAGATAATCTGACTATTCGTCAAGATTTTTCTCATTCCGGTCGGAAGGAGGCGAAAAAGTGATGGTTGGAGAGCGGTTTCAGCAGAAGATCCAGCAGAAAACGGTCGTGGTCCAGGTCATGGACCGCATCCGGGAGCTGATACTGTCCGGCGCGTACAAAGTCAACGATCGTATTCCGACGGAGAGCGAGCTGGCGGAGATGTTCGGCGTCGGTCGCTCCTCCGTGCGGGAGGCGGTCAAGATATTTCAGCACCTCGGCGTCCTGGAAGCCAGGGTGCCGAAAGGGACCTTCCTCTGTGACCGGACAAAGATTTCGCAGGAAGCGATCACGTGGTCCCTCCTCCTGGGCCAGAACAACCTCAGGGAGGTCATTGAGCTGCGAAGGATCATCGAAAGCGCCGGGGTCAGCGCCCTGGTCCGTGAGCTGCAGCGCAAAACGGAGAATGGCCGTGCCGTGCTCCGGCGCCTGCAGGAGGTCCTGTCGCACATGAGGGAAGGCGCTTCCGGTAAATCCATCGAGGCGCTCGTGCAGGCAGACTACGATTTTCATGCAACCATCGTCGAAGCCACCGGCAACTCCCTGTTCGTGGAGATTTTCGCCACCCTTCACGGTTTCATGAAGGAAGAGATCCGAAGGACCTACCGCGCAATCAGCGACACGGCGGAGATCGCGGTTGACCATCAGGAGATGATCGACGCGATCACCTCGCTGGATTTCTCCCGCGCGGTAACACGGCATGACGAGCATTTCCAGAGGATCCTGCGCCTCCTCCGGGAGGCCGGAGAATCGCTGGGCCGGATATGACGGGACAATCCACGGGTGAGAGAGACGGGTTCCGCCTTGTCCGTCCGCAGCGGATCGAGGAAGCGGTGAGCCTGCTTGCGGACCTCGGCCCGGACGCCTGCCTGCTCTCGGGGGGGACAGACCTCCTGGTCCAGATCCGGGCCAGGAAGATTTCCCCGCGGGTGGTCATCGACCTGAAGAAGATCAGCTCCCTTCGCGCAGACATCGTGGAAGCCGGGCCGTTCCTGGAAATCGGCGCCCTCGCGCTGCTCTCGGACATCATCAGGGACCCGCGCGTGCTTCGCAGCTTTCCGGCCCTCGCGGAGGCGGCTTCTACGGTCGGTTCCATCCAGATTCGAAACCGCGCCACGCTTCCGGGAAACATCTGCAATGCCTCTCCCGCGGCGGACACCCTGCCCGCGCTGCTGGTTCATGACGCCACCGTGAATCTTTTCGGCAAGGCCGGGCAGAGGAGCGTCGCACTCGCTGATTTCTTCGTGGGACCCGGAAAGACGGTCCGTCTCCCGGATGAGATCGTGACATCCATCCGGCTGCCCCTCCCGCGGCAGCGCGCGGGAACGGCTTTCGAGAGGCTGACGCGGAGGCGGGGAGTGGATCTTGCAACCATCAACCTCTGCTGCCTCGTGGACGAGGCTCGGCGGACAAAGTTCGCTTTCGGAGCGGTCGGACCGCGTCCAATCATCACGGTGGATGACAGCGGGAGGCTCGCCGACCCCGCCATTGGTGACCCCGAGCGCGAGCGGCTCCTCGTGAAGCTGATTGCCGTCACGAGCCCGATTTCAGATGTGAGGGCGAGCCGCGAGTATCGGGCCGCCATGCTCCTGGTCATGAGCAGGAGAGCGCTGGAGAAAGCCCACCACCGGCTGGCAAACGGCGGGCAGGGAGACTGAAATGGATCGATTCAGGGAGACTGATCTATTGAAGGAGACGGATGGAATGGACTCGAGCTCTGTCGCGATTTCGCTGACGGTGAACGGTATTGCGCATTCTCTCGAGGTTCTGTCGAGCCACACCCTGCTCAAGGTCCTGCGGGACCAGCTCGGCCTGACCGGTACGAAGGAGTGCTGCTCGCTGGGTGAGTGTGGAGCGTGCACGGTGCTCGTCGATGGCCGCGCGGTGAACTCCTGCCTCATGCTGGCTGCCGAAGCGGACGGATGCAGCATCATCACCGTCGAAGGACTTGCAAAAGACAGCCGGTTGAGCACCCTCCAGGAGGCGTTTCTTGCCGAGGGAGCCGTGCAGTGCGGCTTCTGCATACCAGGGATGGTGATGTCCGCCCACTACCTCCTGAGTCACAACCCCAGCCCGTCGGTGGAGGAGATCAAGGAGGGATTGGCAGGAAACCTCTGCCGCTGCGCGGGCTATGGCAGGATCATAGACGCTGTGCGCGCCGCCTCCCGGCAGGGGGCGGACGATGACTGAGTGGATCGGACAGTCGGTCAAGCGTGTCGGGGGCGCGGAGCGCGTCACGGGGGCTCAGAAATACGTCGGTGACATACGGCTGGACGGCATGCTGTGGGTGAAGCTGGTCACCCTGGACTGCGGGCACGCGCGCATTACCAGCATCGACGCGACTGAGGCGGAGAAGCTCCCCGGGGTTCGCTGCGTCATGACCGCCCGGGACCTCCCGCAGCCGGTCCCGCGTTTCGGGCCGAACCTGCAGGACCGACCCGTCATCGCGGTCGGTGAAACGAAGTTCTTCGGGGAGCCCGTGGCCGCGGTGGCGGCGGAGACGGAGGATGCGGCAAGGGAGGCTGCCGCGCTGGTTCGCGTGGCGCATGAAAAGCTGCCTGGCGTCTATACGGTCGATGAAGCGCTGGACCCCGGCGCGCCCCTGGTGCAGGATCCGGTCTTGCGGCCGAAGGACGCCCTCAAGGACACGAACGTACTGGAAGATCTGCGCTTCGGCTGGGGCGACGTGGATGCGCTCAGCGCGGACCTCGTGATCCAGAACGTCTACACGTTCCCCATGGTCACCCACTTCGCCATCGAGCCGCATGCATTCATTGCCATGCCGGAGGATGGCGGAGTGAAGGTCTGGAGCCCCATCCAGCACCCTTTTATCCTGCAAAAGACCATCGCCGACGTGCTTCGCCTGCCTCTCGCAAAGGTCAGGATCATCGCCCCCGATCCAGGGGGGGCCTTCGGCGGCAAGGGATACCCGAAGTTCGAGCCGCTCCTGGCGTTCATGGCCCTGAGGACAGGACGGCCCGTTCGGCTCGCGCTGACACTCGAGGAGACGTTTCAGGCGGGACGGCGCATGGCCACCCGCGTGCATGTCCGCTCGGGGTTCGGCACGGACGGCAGCCTGGTATTTCACGACGTGACGGCGGACTGCCTCATCGGGGCCTACGCGGACATCGGCCTTCGGGTCGTCGAAAAAGCAAGCTATACCGCATGCGGTCCGTATCGCGTGCCGAACGTGCGGATCCACTCGCGCGCCCTCTTGTCTCATACCACCCCGACAACGGCCTTCCGCGGCTTCGGCGTTCCCCAGATGTCGTGGGCCATAGAATCGCAGATTGACGAGGCGGCGTGGAAGCTCGGCGTGGACCGGGTTGCCATTCGCCTGCGCAATCTCCCCGAAAAGGGGGAGGAGTTCATCCGGGGAGACATCCCGTGCGACGGCAACTGGCGCGAAGCGCTGGAGAAAGCGGCATCCGCCATCGGTTGGGGCGCGCCGCTCGCGAAGGGGCACGGCCGGGGTATCGCGCTGGGCCTGAAGATCTCCGCAACCTACGCGGCCTCCTATTGCATCCTCCGTCTTCACTACGACGGAAGCGCCTCTCTCCTGACGGGCACCTCCGACATGGGGCAGGGGGCACGGACGGTCTTCGCGCAGATTGTCGCCCAGGAGATGGGGCTCTCCATCGAGCAGGTGGCGGTGGTGATGGGAGACACGGCGGTCGTCCCCTATGACACCTCCACCTCCGCCAGCCGCTCCACGGTGATCATGGGGTCGGCGGTGCTGAAGGCCTGCCAGGAGGTGAAGGACCAGATGCGATCCCTGGCGGCGGAGCTCTCCGGGGCGCCGGAGAGTGAAATCAATGTCGCCGGCGGGAGAGTGCGCTGGCCACGGGGAGAGGCGGGCTTTGCCGAGCTCCTTCGTGACTATTACGGCACCACCCGCGGAGAGATCATCGGCGTGGGTTCCTTTGTGAAGCGAAAGACTGCCGGTCATCCCCTTGCCGGCAAGACCGTCTTTTACGAGCTGTCGTGCAGCGCGGCTGAAGTCTCGGTGGACGAGGAAACAGGGATGATCTGGATCCCCAGCTACGTGACCGTTGGGGACGTCGGAAAGGCGCTCAATCCCCAGCACGTGGAGATGCAGGACAGCGGGGCGGCGATCATGGGATTGGGACACACGCTGATGGAGCACATCATCCTTGACGGCGCCGGCCGCATCGTGAACCTGGGCGCCCTCGACTACCGTATCCCCACCATCAAGGACATTCCCGCTTCGCAGGTATCCCTGACCGTGGAGAACGAGGACGGGCCGGGGCCCTACGGGGCCAAGGGGACAGGGGAGGGCGGGCTGCTTGCAACGGCAGCCGCGGTGGGGTCCGCGGTTCGAGAGGCAATTGGAGCTCCCATTCGAGACCTGCCGTTGACACCGGAGAGGGTCTGGCGGGCAATCCAGGAAAGGGACCGGTCAGGGTAGCCCTCTATCTCCCGCGCCGGTTGCTGACGTATGCGGCGAGAAGCGCATACAGGACGATCCCGAAACCCACCCATTTCCCGGCATCGCCCCACCCGAGGGCAACCAGAAGGTTGAGAAGCGCCTGGAGAAGGATGGCCCCGAGAATCACCCCGATGTAGTTCCCATCCCCGCCGGAAAGCGACACGCCGCCCACAACCGCGGCGGCGATGCTCGGCAGCACGTAGTCAGACCCCATGTCCTTGAAGGCCACCCCCATGTTGCCCAGGAGCAGCAGCCCGATCAGGCTCGCGAGGGTGCCGCTCATGATGAATGCGATCGTGCGCACGCGCCGGGTATTGACGCCGCTCAAGTATGCCGCGGTCTCGTTTTCCCCGACGCCGAACAGGGTGGCGCCCCACTTCGTGCGGTAGAGCAGGACCATGACGACCGCGGTCACGAGGATGAGCAGGAAGATGATGTTCGGAAACGTGCCGGTGGACTTGGCCGCCACGATCTGCAGCACGGGGGACGGCTTTCCCGTGATGAGCGCCCCGGCCGTATAGACGTTGATGATGCCCTGGAGGATCTGGGACATGGCCAGCGTCACGACGAGGGAGGGGAGCTTGAGATAGGCGGAAAGGAAACCGTTGGAAAAACCGACCGCGAGCCCGAAGCCCAGCGCGACGAGGATGGCGAGCCAGAGGTTCTCGTTGCGGCCGTTCATGATGCTCGCGGTGAAGATGGCGGTCATGGTCGCCGTGTAGCCGACAGAGAGGTCCAGGCCGGCTCCCCCCGCCGCCATGACGATCATCTGGCAGAGGCTGAACAGGGCAATGAAGGAAGCGAGCTTCACGGTGATCAGGATCTGGTTGAGGCTCAGGAAGTTGGGCACGATGAAATGGCCAACCACGAAGAGAAAGACAATGGCCAGAAACGCGGCGATGAGCTTCTTGTTCCGATCATAGGACTTGGAGAGCGGCCCTCCGCGGCGCACCATCGCGAGGCTCACCGTTGTACCCGTCCCTTCGAGGCAGCCCGCTTCCCATAGGCGGAGTACAGCTGCGCGCCGCCGATGGCGACGATGACGATGACCCCGGCCACCAGGGTCCCGTAGGCGTAGGGGATGTTGGCGAAGAAGATGATCTTGTTGACGAGATTGATGATGAGGGCACCGACGATCGCGAAGAAAATGCTGCCCCGGCCGCCCGTCAGGGCTATCCCGCCGACAACGGCAGAGGCTATGGTTCGCAGCGTGAACGGGTCCCCGAATCGCGCGTCCCCTGACTGATTCTGACCCACGAAGAAGAGGGCGGCCAGGAAGATGAAGACCGAGTTGATGACGTAGGCGATGATCTGCACGCGGGCCGTGTCTATCCCGCTTCGATACGCGCTCTCCTCGTTCCCGCCCACCGCGTAGAGATACCGGCCCGTGCGGGCCTTGCTGAGGAAGTACCAGAACAGGCAGCCAACGAGTATCAGGATGAGCACCGGCGGCACCACGGAGCTCACGGACTTCAGGAACGACGGCATGCCGTCCACATTGCGCAGGTCGTAGAAGGCGTTGAACCAGTTGACACTCTGTCCGCCCGGCGTGGGTCGGAGAAACAGGCCGATGCCCAGCCAGAGGAAAGATGTCGCAAACGTCACGACGACCGGGGAGACGCGCAGGTAGCCGGCGCCGAAACCGTTGATGATTCCCACCGCAACGGCGGCGACAAACGTTATGAGGATGGCCGCAATGCCGGTTGCCGGCTGATCAGTCCTCATCACATACGTGAGGATGCATGTGTAAAGGGAGAGGGCGGCGCCGGAGGAGAGGTCGAAAAGCCCGGTCACCATCACGACGGCCTGGCCCATGGTCAGCAGGATGAGCGGGCCGAAGGCGTCGATTGTCAGGAGCAGGGAGGGGCCTTGAAAGAAGTTCCTCTGGAGCGCGGCCGCAATGGCAACCATCACCACCAGGATCAGCAGGCTGGAGTACTCCGGCCTGACGACCATGGAAACCAGAGAGGCAAGCCTGCGGGTGTTCGTTGGTTTCACCTGTCCTCCTGCCGGTTCCCGACATGCATCGAGCTCTCGATTATCCTGTCAGCGTTGATTGCCTCTCCTTCGAGTGTCGCGACAATCTGCCCCTCGTACATGATCATCACGCGGTCACAGAAGTCGACCAGCTCCTCGTTGTCGCTGGCGTAGAGGATCACGCTCATGGCGTCTTCCCGCACCCGCCGGGTGATGTAGTCATAGAGGTCCCGCTTCGCGCCCACGTCGACCCCCTTGGCCGGGTCCGAGAGCAGAAGCACCTTCGTGTCGAAGGACAGCCATTTGCCGACCACCACCTTCTGCTGGTTTCCCCCCGACAGCGTACGCACGGGCATGTCCAGCCCGGCTGTGCGGATGGTGAGTGTGTCGATTGTCTTCCTGCACTCTTCCTTGTATTTCGAGAAAGGGGTGAAGAGAGGGTGCCCACGCGCGCCGAGTCGGGGGAACACGATGTTGGAAAAGATCGAGTGCCGCAGGAACAGGCCCTCGGACTCCCTGTCTCCGGGGACAAGCAGGATTCGGTTTCGGACCGCGGCAGCCGGATGCGACAGCCTGATCCTTCGCCCTTCCAGCTCAACCTCGCCGCTCGTTTCAGGGTAGTAGCCGGCGAGCGCCAGCATGAGCTCCCTCTGCCCCTGCTCGGCCAGTCCCCCGATTCCCAGGATTTCACCCTTCTTGAGGTCAAACGAGACGTTTCGCAGGACCGTGCCGTAGCCCAGGTTGCTGACTTTCAGAACGCTTGCGCCGGTGTTTGCCGCGCGCAGGGTTGTCTTCTGGCGCGTCCTGGCGGTTTCACCGGTGATGTGACTGATGATCTTCTCCGGGTCCCGTCCGTCCCGGTTCAGGTCCACCTGCGCGACGTTCTCTCCGTTTCTGAAAACGACCGTGTCGTCGCAGATCTCCATGACTTCCCACAGCCGGTGGGACGTGAAGACAATTGCGATCCCCTGCGCCGCGAGATTCCGCATGTGTGAGAACAGGCTCTTCACCTGCGCAAGCTCCAGCGCGGCGGTCGGCTCGTCCAGGATCAGCAGCCGGGGCCGCTTCGAGATTGCCTTCGCAATCTCCACGATCTGCATTTCCCCCGGGCTGAGGCTGTCAATGGTGCGCCGGATGTCCAGTCCGGGGAGAAGCTGCTCCACGATTTCCCGGGAAAGCTCCCGGGACTGCCTGTCGTCCAGGAGAAGCCCCCGCTTTTCCTCCGCGCCCAGGACGATATTCTGCCACACGGTCAGGTTCGCAACCAGGCTCAGGTTCTGGTAGACCATCGCAATGCCGTTGCTGCGGGCCTCGTGCGGGTTCGCGTAGTGGACCACCTTCCTGTCGTAGATCACCTCACCCGCGTCCGCGCTGTAGACGCCGGCGATTATTTTCGACATGGTGCTTTTCCCCGAACCGTTGGCGCCCAGGAGACCGGTGATCTGCCCTGTCTGGGCGGACAGATTCCCGTTGGAAAGCGCGACAACGCCTCCGAATCTCTTCTTGATTCCTTTTGCCTCGAGGATTTTCACCATGGTCGTCCTATCATAAGGAACGGGAGACGGGAAGGCCCGTCTCCCGCAATCCAGGTCGATGTTCTTGTGAACCGGGTCAGGCTCTACTGATAGAGAGCATCCACGTCCGCCTGGCTCATGACGTTGTTCAAGAGATAGGTATCCGGCTTGTCCTTCAACAGCGCCCAGCCCTGGTCGAAATTGTCCTTGGTGATCACGACCGTGTTGGAGTAGTAGTAGACGCCGTCCTTCAGGACGTTGTCCTTGAACTTCTTTCCGTTATAGAGGCTGATAGCCATCCGGAAAGCGGTGCCGCCAATGCCGGGGGGGTTGTTCTCGGTGATCCAGTTGATATCCTTGCCCTGATCCAGGAGGCTCTTCCACTCCTTGAAGGATACAGTGCTCGGATCCGCATACATGTACTTCGGCAGCTTTCCGGCATCCAGGAACGCCTGCAGCACGCCGTACGCCATCCCGTCCTGCGTGAACACGCCGTCGATCTGCTGACCGGAGGCAATGATCTGCGCCGCGGCCTCCTTTGCCTTGGTTTCATCCCAGTAGCCGCTGGCGGAGGCGATCTCGTGAATGTTCGGATACTTCTTCACGACGTCCGCTTCTGCCTTCAGGCGGTCGTTGTTGGCGGGGTGCCCCGGAAGTCCGTAGATGTCGACGACATTGCCGCTCTGCATGCTCTTGCATATCCAGTCAGCCCACTTGTATGCCCATGCATAGTGGTCCAGGGTGACCTTGAGCATGTTGGGCGCCGTGACCGTGGCGTCGAAAGAAATGACCATGATCCCGGCGGCCTGGGCTTCCTTGATCACGCCGTTGAGCGCATCAGGCGAATTGGGGTTCAGCATGATGATGTTGACACCCTGCGAAATGAAGTTCCTGACGATGTTCGCCTGCTCGGTTGCGTCGCCGTTGGTGACGTTGTTGACGATCTTGTAATCCTTGATCTTTCCGGCGGCCTTGTATTCATCCCCGATCTGCTTCAAGGAATCGATCATTTCGTCGCGCCACTGGGTGCCCGACGAACCCGTGGAAATGCCGACAACCGGCAGCGGCTTTGCCGCCATCATGGTCGACTGTCCGCCTCCCTCTTTCTGACCGCCCGCGCTCGCTGAAAACGTGAATGCAAGTCCAAAGATCAGAGCTACGCAGATTACTACTGAAAGCCTGCTTTTCATCTCCCATCCTCCTCTTGAAGACTGCATGACTCCCCTCAGCCGTGATGCTGATCCAACTATCGGAAGACTCCTTGCAAGAATGCGCCGATGACTGTCCCCTAGCTCATTCGGTCCTCCTTTTTTTGTATTGTGATGATTTCA
>Ga0209415_10018077_pt1 | contig 11152 bp, 11 predicted proteins | sample PeaSoiSIISIP2007_FD_187696 | JGI IMG/M metagenome (GOLD analysis project Ga0209415, IMG submission 187696) | Peat soil microbial communities from Weissenstadt, Germany - SII-SIP-2007 (SPAdes) (version 2) | ecosystem: Environmental > Terrestrial > Soil > Wetlands > Peat | place: Germany...
CAATGCGGCGGATGTTATCGTGGTGCAAGCCAAAGGAAAGTATGTCTTGTTATTGCATACTGCAAGATCGCACATGCTGCGAGAGTCTATCTCGAACATGGAAGAAAAACTCAATCTGCATGGATTTGTGCGAATTCATCGATCTGTGCTGGTGAACGCGGCGATGGTTGAAGAGATGCATCCATTGTCGACAGGCGAGTATGTGCTCCGGTTGCGGGGAGGAAGGGAGTTCAGAGTCACTCGTACTTACAAGAAGAATCTCCAACTCCTGGCGCAGCTTTGGATCGGTATGGAGGATTTTCTTGCCGAGTAGGTGAGGCTATCCGTCTCGGCGAAGCAAACCTCAGGGTTGACGCTCATCGGCGCGAAATGTGCGAATTGGGAGGATCGGATGCGGAAGAATCACTTCAAGATCATCGCTTTGGCATTTGCTCTGCAGATTGTTTCACCTGACGCAGGGGGGCGGGCAGTTGCACAGGCCGGAAAATCTGCCTATCCGGCGATGGCTCCTCTGGATCAGTACCTGATAGCTGACGAGAAATCCGAGATCGCGCTGGCTCGCAGTGCTGCGCCCGGTTCCATTTCCGATGGAGCTGAAGTGATGGTGCTGGGACGCGAGGGATATAAGACGGCAGCGAAGGGGACGAATGGCTTTCTCTGCATCGTGGAGAGGTCGTGGGCGCAGAGCACGAATCAAGCGGAGTTCTGGAATCCGAAGATGCGTGCACCCCATTGCTTCAACCCACAAGCCACCAGGAGCTTTGCACCCATCTATCTGATGAAGACCAGGCTTGTGCTGGCAGGAAAATCGAAGGCTGAAATCGCGCAAGCAATCGCGATGGCACTAGACAAGAAGGAGCTGCCCGCGCTGGAGCCTGGCGCAATGGCTTACATGATGTCGAAGCAGCAGTACCTAAACGACCGGGATAAGAGCTGGCACTCGCATACCATGTTTTTTTCCCCCGGCGACATGACGAAGAGCTGGGCGGCCGATGATCCCAACTCACCAGTCAACGTGGCGAATGCCCCGGAGGAACGTGTGACGATTCTACTCGTTCTGGCAGACAAGTGGTCCGATGGTTCGGCGGCTCCGTCGAATATGCCCTGATCCACGCGAAGTCAAAACCCTGCTGACCGCGTGCGTCATCGGCAAACAGCCGGATGACTTCGTGTTCACGCGGGAGAACGGCAAACCCGTGAAAGGCTTCCGCAAAATCTGGGACTAGGTTTGCTCCCGCGCTGGCGTTCCGGGGCTTGCTCTTTCACGATCTGCGGCGGTCTGGCGTGCGCAACCTTCGCAGACTCGGCGTGCAGGAGACGGTCGCCATGAAGATCAGCGGCCACAAGACGCGCTCGGTCTTCGAACGCTACAACATCATCGACGAAGCCGATCTGACAGACGCTGCCAGCAGACTCGACACGAAGCAAAACGCTGCGGCAGTGGAACTTAACCAAGGATTCGGGCACGATTCGGGCACGATTGCGGCAAATTGCACCAAGACTGAGTCAAACGCGCAGACGCAGCTCCCCGCTGCTGTTCTGCCTAACTAGCTTTCTCGTGAATGGGTTGGATTATACTGCTCTCATCTGAGGGCCCGTAGCTCAAGTGGATAGAGCATCGGATTTCTAATCCGGCGGTTGCAGGTTCGAGTCCTGCCGGGCCTACCACTTTTAGTTCAGAGAACTCTCTTTCCTCGCTTATTGGCGCCGAAGGTACATGCCCTTCGTGGCCATTGAGCGGCGGAGCAAACTGCATCAAAATCAGGCAGAGCGAGTGCGTTCGCCGGGGGAACTGGTGTTTCTACGTCGAGTAGCGATGGCCAGCGTGTTTCTGGCTGCTGCGGTGTCGCTGGCCGGGGCGCGCGATCTGGCGCTGGTTTCGAACAAGGCCAACAGCGTTAGCGCCATGTCTCTTCCCGAACTGGTGAAAGTCTGCAAAGCACAGATGAACCGCTGGCCTGACGGGAAGCCGGTCACGCTGATCATGCGCTCGCCTTTGATCCCGGAGATGAAGCTGCTGCTCGAAAAGGTCTACGAACTTCCGGCCGGCCAGGTTAAGGAGTTGATTGTCAATGCCAACCACGGGCGCACCAACCATCCGGCAATCATGGTGGTGGATTCCGATGAAGACCTGGTCAACCGGGTGGCTTCGATTCCGGGAGCGGTTGGGGTGGTGGATGTCTATGCCATCAACAGCAGCGTGGCCGTGGTGAAGTTAGGCGGGAAGTTGCCGCTGGAGCCGGGCTATCTGCTGCACGGCAACTAGCAGGAACGCTGGATTCGTTGCCACGAACTTGCATGGCCAAAGAAACTCAAGCCCGGGCCGAGGGCGCCAGCGCGAGCGCTGGTTCGTCGGAAAAAACTGAAGCGGGCAAGTTTGCCCATCCCCGGCGCTATCCTCGGTTTGCCTTTGACGTGCGCTTGCAGGTGAGGATGTTTCAGGATGGCGAGTTTCGCAGCTGCTGGGGCCGGTCGGTGGAACTGGGACAGGACGGCATTGGAGCAACACTCACCGGCGCGCTGACCAAGGGAGAGATCGTCACGCTGGAGATCCCACTGCCGCTCTCGCCGTATCCCGTGAAAGTGCGGGCCATTGTTCGCTACTGCCAGGGCCTGCGTTATGGGTTCGAATTCCTGACCTTGAACGACAGCCAGCGCGACACCCTGCGGCGGGTATGCCAGTACCTGGCGACGAAAACATAGCGCACCCGGCAAACCTGCGAATTTGGTTTGCATCCCACCTACAATATTCCTGCAACATTTCCTGTCCCATGCGCATAATGCTGCTCGCCTTCGCTCTCACCGCAACCGCGGTTGCGCAGTCCGCGTTCGTGATCAGCGTTACCGACGAGAACGGGGTTGCGGTCCGGGAGGCGCGGGTTTCGCTGGACTCGCCTCCGCAGGCGCCGGCGCGGTGCCACACGGATTTTTCCGGACGCTGCCAGTTTCCTTCGCTGGCCGCAGGCACTTACCAGCTTCGCGTGGAAAAGGAGGGTTTCTATGCGCTGGTGCAAGCGAACGTGCAGATTGCCGCCGGATCGGCCCTCGAGGTTGCGATCGCGCACCAGCAGGAAGTGCGGGAGGTGGTGGACGTAGTGGAATCGCCGCCGGCGATTGATCCGGCGCAGGTTTCGGCAGAGGAGACGATCAGCGGGCTCGATGTGCTCGATATTGTTTATCCGGCAACGCACGATTACCGCAACGCGCTGAATTTCATCCCGGGCGTGGTCGAGGACCAGAGCGGGCAGCCGCACGTGGCCGGGGCGCAGACCTACCAGACGGTCACGCTGCTCGACGGCTTCAACGTGACTCAGCCGGCTAACGGACAGTTGCTGGTCCGGGTGAGTACAGACGCGTTTCGCTCGATTCAGGTTGAGCCGTCGCGAGAACCGGCGGAGGCGGGCAAAGGATCGGGCGGATTGCTGAGTTTGAACACCGGCATTGGCGATGACCACTTCCGCTTCGCCGGAACCGACTTTATTCCGTCGGTGCAGAACAAGCATGGATGGAGATTTGACCAGTTCTTGCCGAGGCTTACGTTTTCCGGGCCGCTGCGGAAAGGCAAGATCTGGTTCTACAACGCGTTTGACGGTGAGTACGACAATGTGGTGAATACCGGGCTCCTGGTTGGACAGGACAACGACCACGTTCTGCGGCTGGGCAATCTGACGAAGGTTCAGGCTAATCTGGCCAGCCGGAACATTCTCACCACGAGCTTTCTGGTGAACTATCTGCACGATCAGTTTCCGTACCTGTCGGCGCAGAATCCGCAGCCCGCCAATCCGAAAGATGTGGAATCGGCCTTTGTGGCGAGCATAAAGGACCAGCACTATTTTGCCGGGGGGCAACTGCTGGAAACAGGACTTGCCTTTGACCAGTACAACGTCAGGCTGACGCCGTACGGGATGTTGCCCTATCAGCCCACTCCCACCACCGCCTTCGGCAACTACTACTTCTCCGACCAGACGCGAGCGCGGCGGTGGCAAGCGCTGGCGAATCTGTATCTGCCTCCTCGCCAGTGGCGGGGCCGGCACGATTTCAAACTCGGTGTCGATCTGGACCGCATTTCCTACGAGGCCCAATTCTCGCGTCAGCCCATTTCGTTCCTAACCTCCGCGGTCACTTCCGCGCAGCCGGCGGACATCTGTTTGACCGCTCCGCAGAATAGCAGTTTCCCCTGCACGCGCTATTCGACCTTCGGCGCCGCGCCGCTGCATGAGCAATACAACGCCGAGGTCAGCGCCTATGTTGAGGATCGCTGGAGCGTGACGAACCGCGTGCTGATCGAACCGGGAGTGCGTCTCGATTGGGATGAAATTGTTCGCCATGCGGAGGTTGCTCCGCGCCTGGCAGGAACCTACGTGCTCGACAATGCCGGGAACACGAAGTTCTCGGCCGGAATCGGACTGGTTTATGACGCGACGCCACTATTCCTGGTGGCCCGGCCGTCTGCCGGAGAGAGAGCCGACTATTTCTTCAATTCGACTGGCCAGCTAACCAGCACGGCTCTAACAACTTTCTCCGCGGATCGCGGCACGCTCGAAGCGCCGCGCTTTCTGAACTGGAGTTTCGGTTTCGAGCGGAAGCTGCCTGCCAGGATTTACCTGAAGGCGGAGTTTCTGGAAAAACGCGGGAGCCGGGGATTTGTTTACAACACGGCGAATGGAGCAGCCGGGGGAGACTTCGTGCTGCAGAATACACGCGACGACCGCTATGACGCGTTGCAAGTGACACTGCGCCACAACTTCCGTGAAAACTATACGGTGATGGGGTCGTACACGAGATCGCGCGCCCGCTCGAATCAGGCGCTCGATTTCAATGTGGATAATCCGATTCTCAGCGGGCAGCAGCCGGGGCCGTATCCGTGGGACGCGCCGAACCGATTTCTGTCCTGGGGATATCTGCCGTTTTTCAAGCTCCCGGTACTGCATCAGACAGAGCTAGCGTATTCGATGGAGGCCCGGACGGGATTTCCCTTTACTGAGGTCACGCCGCAGCAGCAACTGAACAGCAAAGTCGGCGAATTTCGTTTTCCGGAGTACTTTTCCCTTAACCTGCAACTTGAGAAGCGCTTTCATGCTTTCGGATACTACTGGGCCCTGCGCGGCGGATTCGACAATATCACCGGGCGGTGCAATCCGTATGTGGTCAACAGCGTGATTGACCCGGTGAATCATCCGGCTCCGACGTTCAGCGCCTGCGAAGGGCGGGCGTTTACGTCGAGGATCCGGTTGCTGGGAAGGAAGTGAACGGCCCGGAGGTCGAGCTTTGCTCGACCGGACAGCCGTGGGCGGCTGTCCCCACATGGATTCCTGTGGATCGTTCAGCGATATAATCATCGGTATAGGTTGCATCGAACTACCACTTCTCGTCATCTCTACCTTGTGGAGGAAATCATGGCTCACGAAGTACCAGCTTTGCCCTATGGCTACGACGCTCTCGAACCTTTCATTGACAAACAAACTATGACCTTGCATCACGACATGCACCACGGCGCATATGTGAAGAATCTGAATGCGGCGCTGGAGAAGCATGCTGACCTCGCCCGAAAATCTCCTGAGGACCTGATCCGCGATTTGAATGCCGTGCCGGAAGACATCCGTACCGCGGTGCGCAACAACGGCGGCGGACATGTCAACCACAGCATGTTCTGGAAAATCATGAAGCCCAAGGGCGGGGGCGATCCGACCGGGCCGATCGCCGAGGTGATCCAGAAAACATTCGGCAACTTCAAGGACTTCCAGACCAAGTTCAACGACGCGGGCGCCAAGCAATTCGGCTCGGGATGGGTGTGGCTCGCGGGCAAGTCCAGCGGGGAAGTGCAGATCATGAGCACGCCGAATCAGGACAGTCCGCTGTCGCAGGGCCTGTATCCCATTTTTGGCAACGACGTCTGGGAGCACGCGTACTATCTGAAATACAACAACCGCCGCCCGGAATATCTGGCCGCATGGTGGAACGTGGTGAACTGGGACGAAATTAACAAGCGGTACGCGGCATTCAAGGCCGGCAAGGAAACGCACGAACCCGCCCTTGCGCATCGCTAAAAGCGCAGGCGTCTGACACGCCGTGCCCGGCGTAAACGGCCCTCGCAACTGCCGCGAGGGCCGTAGCTCTTCCTAGAGATTCCGAGGTATTCCTGGGAACTTGAGGTTCCCCCCGGGGGCGGTCCAAATGCTCTGGCTGCGGGACTCCATGCAAAGTTCTTCATCTTGACTTTGGCGGCGAGCCATGAAAAAGTGAGGCCCCCATGAGGGCCAAGCGAGGCATTTTGGCGTTGAGAACTGCAACCTGGGCAGTGTTGCTGAACAGTGTTTGTCTTGTCTGGGTTCTGGCTCCCGGACTCGCGGCGCAGGACACGGAAACGGCGCAAGCTGCCGTCACGCCTGATCCTCTGGGCTCGGCCACCGGCAAATCGGTGACGTGCGCGGCGAAAGGCATCGCCGGAGGCAAGTGTTACTCGGTAGCGCTGACCTGCCCCAATATCAGTTCGACCACGGCTACGGTGAAGGTTCTCAGTCCAACCGGTACACCGATCGGCACCGTGGTCATGACCTCGGGAAGCGGCGACATTTCATACTATGAAGCCGCTCCCGGCTACGGCAAGGTCATCGTGACCAGCATCGTTGGCGCAGGGTACAGGGTGGCGGAAACGCAATTCGCGTCGGGCGCCGGCAATGGATGGCTGGAGGGCCCTGCCAGCGATGGGCCGCGCGCTCTGGCCTGCATGTATGCCACGCTGGTGCAGTGGGTTTATACGAACATTCACGAGTCCAACACCGCCGCCCCCTACTGCGCGACGGGAGAGAGCGGAGGCGCTGCGGCGATCTCGTATTCGCTCGCGCACTACGGCCTGGGCTCTATCTACAACATGGTCGAACTTGACAGCGGGCCGCCGTTCGGCCGCCTCGACTACGGATGCCTGTGCAGCGGAACGGCTCCCGTTTCTCCGTGCGGAAACAAGAGTAAGCCGTGCTACAGCGCCGGGGGCACGGCGCAGCTGCTCACCGATGCGGCCTACGGGAACAAAGACTGCGCCAACCATACCTCGACCGACGGCACGCTGTGGGAGCACGACAGCATCGCGTCTCCCGACGCCAGTTATTCTTATCCCACCACCGACGTGCACGTGCTGCTTGGCGGGAAGGACACCAGTTCTGCCGCTCCTCAGGCCCTGCTGTTCGCAACCCAGATCACAACCAAAGCGGAAATCGCCTGCGTGGCTGACGCTACCCACGACATCACCACCGTCCTCGACGGCGCCAACCACATCATCAGCGACGTGACCACGTACTGCAAGCTGCAGTAACTATCTTCTTTGTCTTCCTACAGTTGACACCTTTGCGGTTTCGAAGGTTGAACCACGAGAGGTTTGGCTGCGTACCTTGCAGCAGCTATGCGGTTTTCACGAGCATTGCGGCGCCTCGCGCTGGCGCTGATTCTCTACCTTGTGTTCTGCACGGTCGGTGGATTTTATCTTGCCGACAGCGCCCTGCATCCCGCACGACGGCCTCTCACTGGGGACGAAATCTCTGCAATGCGCGTCTATGCCCGATCGCTCGATGCCGAACTGGCTGACGCTGAGATCGCCGCACCCGATGGTGCGATTCTTCGCGCGTGGATACTCCATCCTCATCACGGCTACGGGAATGCCGCTTTACTTCTCCATGGGCTCGGCGACAACCGCATGGGAATGACCGGATACGCCCAACTGCTGCTGGCTCATGGATTCACCGTGCTGCTGCCCGACTCACGCGCGCACGGGCTAAGTGGGGGCGCGCTCGCCACCTTCGGCTTGCTTGAGCGCGACGACATTCACCAGTGGTTCGACTTTCTAGTGGCGCGTGAGCATCCTCGGTGCATTTTCGGTTTTGGTGAATCCATGGGTGCAGCGCAGCTACTGCAATCGCTCGAAGTCATCGTGCCTTTCTGTGCGGTTGCTGCCGAATCTCCCTTTGCCACTTTTCGCGAGATCGCCTATGACCGGATGGGCCAGCCGTTTCACCTCGGCTCCTGGGTCGGGAGGACTTTTTTGCGGCCATTGGTGGAGTTCGCATTTTTGCGGGCGCGGTGGAAGTACGGGCTGGACATGGAATCGGTTTCTCCGGAAGTTGGGGCGGCTCAGGGGTCGGTGCCGATCCTGCTGATTCACGGGCAGGTGGACAGCAACATTCCGGTGCGGCATTCGCGCATGATTCACGCGCGGGATCCTGGGACGGAACTGTGGGAAGTGCCAGGAGCGGACCATTGTGGAGCGATCAGTACTTCGCCACGGGAGTTTGAGGAAAGGTTGCTGCAATGGTTTGGGGGTGGGGCACACGCCAGCGTACATTAACGTCCCCGCGCCGCCCACTCCGACTACGGCTTGCGATAGACCACTCCGGCTTTCATCACGAAATCCACTTTTTCCATGAGGCTCACATCAGCCAGCGGGTCGCCGGGGACGGCAACGATGTCGGCGAATTTTCCCGCGTCGATGGTTCCCAGTGAATCCTGCATGCCGAGCAATTCGGAGGCAGTGGCGGTGGCCGAACGAATCGCCTGGGCCGGAGTCATACCGAACTTCACCATCGAAGAAAATTCTTTCGCTGGATTGACCTTCCAGTCGAATCCTCCGGCGTCGGTTCCGAAGGCGATCTTGACCCCGGCTTTCAGGGCGCGGCGGAAGGTTTCTTCGTGAATTTGAATCATCTTGACCCAAACCGGAGCGCCTTCGGCGGCGCGTCCCTGGGCGACATATTCTCCGACGTAGATGGTGGGCACGTAATAGATGCCGCGGGCGGCCATGGTCTTCAGGTCCTCGTCGGCGATGTAGTTGCCGTGCTCGATGGTGTCCACGCCCGCCTCCACGGAATTATGCACACCGTTCAGGGCCATGGCGTGCGAGGCGACTTTGTGGTGCTCGCGGTGGGCTTCGTCCACGATGGCGCGCAGTTCGTCGAGGGTGAAGGTGGGAATGTCGTCGAGGACGCCGTCGTCGCGCACCCGGTAGGTGCGGTCGCTGTAGACCTTGATCCAGTCGGCGCCATGGCTGATCTGCTCGCGTACAGCCTGGCGGGCGTTGTCGGGGCCATCTACGAGCTGGACGCCGTGCGGAACCGGCACATTGGGCGCATAGCCCTGCAGCGGATAGGCTCCGGTGACATCCAGGGCGCGGGTCGCGACCTGCATGCGCGGCCCGGGAATCACGCCGTTGTTGATTGCTTTCTTGATATCGGCATCGGCGTAGCCGGCGCCTTCGGTTTCGAGATCGCGGATGGAGGTGAATCCGTATTCGAGGGCGCGCCGGGCGTTGACCGTTGCCAGGATGGTGCGGTATTCGGGGGATTGCTTGAGCAGTTGCTCATCATAGTCGGCGGCGGTGATGTCGCCCTGCAACAGAATGTGGGTGTGGGTATCAATCAGGCCGGGGAGGCAAGTGTGGGTCGAGAGGTCGATGGTTTCGGCCCCGTCGGGAGCAGCGGTGGAAATGCTTTTGATTTTGCCGTCAGCCACCACGAGCACGATGTTCTTGCGCACAGCGTCACCATGGCCGTCAAACAAGTTGCCGCAGCGCAAGGCAACCGTTTTGCCCGCCTGGCCTGAGAGATGGGAAGCGAATGAGATCGAGATGAAGAGAAGAATCAGCCAAGAATTTTTGCGCATGGATCGTTTCCTCCGCTCCCCAGGGCAGACGACGGCTCGGCGAGCGCAGCCGTTCTTGCATTTCCTGTGCAAGCCTTGTGGAGAATCTGGCTGCCCACTGTAGCAGATTCCGATAATCATGAGCGAAGTCCGTGGCAAGCCCGGATGGGTGGCGGAGCAAGAGACTATTTTGCGAGCGCACTTGAGGATTAGAATGCAGCGAGAATCTCGCGACTGGGTTTTCCTCAACTGCACCAAAAATACTGAATTGACCCGCGCGTGTTTGGATCGTACATTCGGTTTCGCGTCCACGAAAAAAGCCCGGCTGCGAATGATCTGGATGGCCGAGATCGATCATCTGGCGACAGCGCGGGCGCTCAGGAAAAGACTCGGGTCAGCGCCACAATGAAAACGGAAGAATGGAAGACCTACCGGACACGATTCCTCATCAAAGCCAAGCAACTCAATTCCAGTCTCAGCTTCGTGGATCACCTGGGACGCCAGCATTCAGGGCGCAGGGGTGATTATCTGGTGGAGTCGTGGGAGGGCGTCGTCAGCATTGCCCCGCGCCAGATCTTCGAGGATGTCTATGTGGCCATGGGCTGGGAAAGTGCGGGTTCGGGGATTAGCAAAAACCTTGATACAGTGGCCCTTCGGAAATCGCCGCAGCCGTGCCATCCCCAGCGCGCCGCCAACCCCAGCGCTAATTTAGTGTAACCAGCAGGCCTGTCCGGATCTCAAAGGGATGGGTGTGCGTTTTCAACCATTTACAGCCAAGAGATCCGGGAAAACCGGGTGGTGGTTCGCCGGATTTGCTGACCAATTTAGGCGATCATGGGTACTGTCCTTTCCTGCCGCCATAGGGTAAACTATGCCGTTCTTAAGTTCATATTAATACCAAGGACCGCCCCCTATGACCAGCCGAGTCACCTATGCCCCGCAAGATTTCCAGAAGATGTGCGAGCAAGCGGAAAGAGACCACGAGTCGCGGAAAGTGCTGATCCTCTTAGAGCGGGTCAAAAGACAGATCGCGGACCGTGGCGTGGCGGCGCCGGATGTGCAGTTGCCAAAGCCGCCGTTGACCGCGATTGCCGGCAAGTCGGGCCTGTCGCAGTATTCTGCCCGCCCGGCCCCGTTCGACAGATAGAAAGACAGACGGAATCGAAATTCTCCGCTTCCGCAGAAAAACAATTTTAGTTTCCACAAGCGCTTCCGAGCTAGAATAGCCACGTTTGCAGCGTGGCCTGCCTCTGGCCGGGCAGGTCGTGCAGGTCGCCTTCCCCCAGGAGGTTGTGGATGTACCGGCCTTACTCAAGCTCCCTCGCGGATGCTCATCCGCTGCGCGACGTGGAATCCCAGATTCGCGGTTTCGCGCAGGATCTGGCTACTTCATTCAATACTGGAAATTACGATCAGGCTGCCGCGCTGTTCGCCCACGACGGGGTGCTGATGGCGTCTCGCTTCGAGGCCGGCTATGGCCAAAAGGCGGTGGAGCGCCTGTTGCGCCAATTGGGAGACAGCGGATACA
>Ga0209415_10018078_pt1 | contig 11152 bp, 8 predicted proteins | sample PeaSoiSIISIP2007_FD_187696 | JGI IMG/M metagenome (GOLD analysis project Ga0209415, IMG submission 187696) | Peat soil microbial communities from Weissenstadt, Germany - SII-SIP-2007 (SPAdes) (version 2) | ecosystem: Environmental > Terrestrial > Soil > Wetlands > Peat | place: Germany...
CTCCACAGTCAAGCCGAGGCCAGCGAATACGTCCTCCAGGACGACCGCCTCGACGTCGTGGCCGGGAGCTCGATCAAGACCGTGCCATACGAAGAGATCAAGTCGATCTCATTCAAGAACGAGCGAGCAACGATCACGCTTTTTCGAGGTTCGGTCATCGTTATCAAGCCCTACGCGCACATCACGGCGGGCCGGATCCGCGTCCCCGTCGGCTGGCTCAGGAACGGCATGGAGGTCCCGTACGATCTCTTGATCGAGGAGCTTTCCGCCCGTTGCGGCGTCGAGGTCGCGGCGGCCTGAAGGGATGATGCTTGATGCTGATGACTAATTCCCAGCGCCAATACCTCGATACCCTAACACCCAACACCCATCCCCCTTTCGTGGTAAACCCCCTGCGTGAATGTATGGATGCAGCCGGAGCCGGCCAACTGGCTGGATGTCGTCGACGATGCGCTTCATGAAGACGCCGGCCTCGGAGACGTGACAGGAGGCTGCCTGGATCCCGACCTTCTCGTCGACTGGTTCATCGAGGCCCAGGACGACGGCGTTCTCTGCGGTGTCGGCATCGCCGAATATCTGCTCGCCCCATTCCCGGTCGACCCCGAGCGGTGCGACGTCAAGGTAGAAAGGAACGACGGCGATCGCGTCCGGCGCGGGACGATCGTGGTATCGGGCAAGCTGCCGGCGCGCCGGGCACTTATGGCCGAGCGCACGACTCTCAACTTCATCATGCATCTCAGCGGAGTCGCGAGTCTGGCCTCGGCCTTCGTCGACAAGGTCGAAGGAACCGGCGCGAAGATCGTCGACACGAGAAAAACCATCCCCGGCTTGAGAACCCTTGAGAAATATGCGGTGCGATGCGGAGGCGGCCATAACCACCGCATGGGGCTTTACGACGGCGCGATGATCAAGGACAATCATATCGCCGCGCTCGGCTCTATCACCAAAGCGGTCGAAGCTGTGAGGCGCTATTCGTCCCATATGACTAAGATCGAAGTCGAGTGTGAATCGATGGAACAGGTCGACGAAGCGGCTCGCTGCGGCGTCGATATCGTTCTCCTCGACAATATGGACCCGTTCCTCATGCGCGAAATCGCTAAGAAGTTCAAGGGCAAGGTTCTCCTCGAGGCGAGCGGCGGAATCTCGCTGGAGACGGTTCGCGGTGTCGCCCAGACCGGCGTCGATCTGATCTCGGTCGGCCAGATCACCCACTCGGCGCCGGCCATCCCTTTTCACATGGAGTTGCAATGAAGTCACCGCTCGAAAACGGAAGGTGGCATGACTTCGACGATGTTCTCTCGACCCAAGATATCGCCGCGAACGAGGTGAAAGAGGGCCGGGGCGGCGTGTTCTTTGCCCGGAACCAAACCCTCGGGCGCGGCCGCTTTGGCCGGGAATGGGTCAGTTCGCCAGGAGATTCGCTGACGATGTCGATGGCCTTCGCCGCTTACGCCGATCACCCCAGGCCCTATCTAATCGGCATGACCGTCGCGGTCGCCGCTGCAGCCGTGCTTCACTGTGAGCTGGCTTGGCCCAACGACCTCGTCGCCGACGGCGGCAAGCTGGGAGGAATCCTTACCGAACTGGTTCCCGACGATCAGGATCGGCGTATCCCTGTCGCAGGCATCGGTGTCAACCTCAATCAGAGGGCTTTTCCGCCCGAGATCGCCGGCACTGCGACGAGCCTCGCCCTCTATAACGGCGGGCACTACGAGCCTCGAAAGGTCGCGGAAGCGATTGTCGAACGGCTGGCGAAATTGCCGGAACCGCAAGCTTGGGGCGATCTCGCGCCAGCCTGGAGTCTCTTCGATCGCACCCCAGGAAAGCACTACCTCGCGGCAGAGGGAGTCGAAGCGATTGCGTTGGGCATCGGCCCGGAGGGCCAACTCCTTTGCTCGATTCGCGGAGAAACGGCGACGATCATGGCTGCCGACGCGGTGTTCGGAATCTGAAGCGCGCGGCTCAAAATGCATATGAGCCGCGTTCCACAAGCGTCTAACCCGATCTAGCATGAGGATCTCGTTTCCGTAGCGGCAGGGCTTGCCCTGCGATCCCGTCGCGCATAGTCCGCGCTAAACTCAAATTGAGCCGATGACCATCCAAGACTTGTTCCGTGAGGCTGGCGTAACGCCGGTGCGGATCGAAGGCGACGCAGACGTCGCGACGATGACCATGGACTCGCGCCGGGTGAGGCCCGGCGCGATGTTCGTCTGCATGCCTCCGGCGAACGCGAAAAGCCGCGACAGCAACGAATTCGTCCCCGCCGCCCAAGCCGCCGGCGCGAACTCGGTGCTGACCTATTCGGTGGAAGGCTTCGACGCGGCGCGAAAGCTCGGTCTCGCAGCTGCCATGCTGCCGTCGGATAGGTATCAAGATTCGCTTTGGAAGTTGGCAAAAGTGGCCTTCGGAAACCCAAGTGCGTCGATGACGGTGATCGGCGTCACGGGAACCAATGGCAAGACCACGACGGCCTGGCTGATTCGCGATATGTTAAAGGCTCTCGGCGTAAAGGCTGCCTATCTCGGAACCCTGGGCTTTCAGCTTCCGGATGAGGATCGCGAGCTGCAAAATACAACTCCATTCTCGATAGAGTTAAACGAATTGCTCGCGGAAGCCCGCGACAAGGGGGTCGAGGCGATCGCAATGGAAATCTCGTCCCACGCCCTCGCCGAAAAGCGGGTCGACGGGATCGAGTTCGACGCCGCCGTCTTCACCAACCTCACCCAAGATCACCTCGATTTCCACGGCTCGATGGAGGCTTATGAAGCCGCCAAATTGCGCTTGTTCACCGAACTGCCCAAGCAATCGGGCAAGCGGTTCGTCGCCGCAGTCAATAAGGACGACGACGTGGGGGGCCGCTGGGTCGGATTTCGTGGCGTGAGCTACGTTGTCGGCCCGCCGCAGGTCCGGTTCCATCGGTTTGGGCTGACTAAGCCCTCCGAGCAGCCCGAGTTGGGCGCATCTGCCATGGACAATGATTACCGTCCGTCAGATGTGATCGTGATGGGCGGCTGGATTGAGAGCATCGGTGTTGATCAGATTCGCCTCGCCATTTCGGCCGGTGCGGCCCACTCCGGTGTTGTCAGCGTGCCGCTGGGAGGGTCCTACAACGTCGAGAACACGATGGCCGCGGCAGCGGGGATGCTCGCCCTGGGTTTCCCATTGTCGGCGGTGCGGACGACTCTGTCCCAGGTTCGCCCGGTTCCCGGCCGCTTCGAAGCCGTGCGCAACGAAGCCGGGATCGGCATCCTCGTCGACTACGCCCACACCCCGGACGCCCTCGAAAAGCTCCTCGACGCCGTCCGTCCCCTCACGAAAGGTCGCGTGATTACCGTTTTCGGCTGCGGCGGCGACCGTGACCGCACCAAGCGCCCTAAGATGGCCAAAGCCGCCAGCGAGCGCAGCGACGTAACCGTCGTGACGAGCGACAACCCGAGAACCGAAGATCCCCAGTCGATCCTGAATGAAGTCCTAACCGGGATCGTTCCCGGCTGCGATTCCGTCGCAATCATCGAACGGCGCGAGGCCATCGCCCACGCCGTCAAGATCGCCAAGCCCGGGGACGTCGTCGTCATAGCCGGCAAGGGTCACGAGAACTACCAGATCATTGGCAAAACGAAATACCCGATGGACGACCGGGACCTTGCCCGCGATGCCCTATCGCGGCGCTAAGCCCCATCCCTCAAAGTGGTTTGTCTTTGAGGGATGGGGTTGGGGGTGGGAGATGGCGGCCCATTTTCTATCATCATTTTTCTATTTCGCTAGGTGATGATGACGGAAAACGGGCAGGGCGGCGAGCCCGGGATTGATCATCATCACTCTAAGCAAAGTGGGATGATGATGATCGATCCGCCACCAAAACCAGCCTCAACACGTCTAAAGGGATAGGCGTCAACCGGCGTCCGATCCCATGTCCATTCCGGTCGACCAGTTTGCCAAAATCGTGGTCGGCGAGGCCCACGGCTTCGCCCCCGGCGCTGTGATCGACGGCTTCGCGACCGACAACCGCGAGGTCAAACACGGCGACCTTTTCCTCGCCATCAAAGGTGCCCGCGTCGACGGCCACGCCTTCGTCGAAGACGCCATCAGCCGCGGAGCCGTCGGCGCCATCGTCGAACGCTTAACCCCGTCTTCACCTCTCTCCTCTCTTCCGCCCCTGCCCCAGATCCTAGTCTCTAACCTCGTGGACGCCCTCACCAGGTTCGGCCTCCACTTTCGTGACCAGTTCCACGGGCCCGTCATCGGGATCACCGGGAGCGCGGGGAAGACGACGGCCAAGGAGTTCATCGCGGCCGCCCTCTCCCCACTCGGCCCAATCCTGAAGACGGAGGGAAACAAGAACACGGAGTACACCGCGCCCCTGATGTGGCTGAACGTGGGACCGCGCAACTTATTCAGCATGCCTGAGCGTGCGGAGTCAGAGCGGAATGAATTCCGCGGTCCCGCAAGAGCGGCTGTCGTCGAGATGGCGATGCGTGGGTTCGGCCAGATCCGCCATCTCGCCGAGATCGCCAGGCCGACGATCGCGGTGATCACGAACATCGGCTACTCGCATATGAGCGAGGTGGGCTCTCGCGACGGAATCGCCCAGGCCAAGGCCGAGCTTCTGGAATGTCTTCCAAGAGACGGAATCGCCGTGCTCTGGCAGGAGGATCCCTATCTTGGCTTCCTGAAGAGCAAGGCCCCCGGAAGGGTGGTCACATTCGGCTACAGCGAGGAGGCGGACGTCCGAATCACCCACTACAGGGCCGCGAGTTGGATATCGAGCCACATCAAGGGCGTCTGCCAGGGTGAGCCCTTCGAGGCGGACCTCCCAATCGTCGGCCGCCACATCGCCCTCTGCGCGGCGTGCGCAATCGAGGTAGCTGGGAGCGCCGGCGTCCCGCCGGCTGAAGCGGCGAAGGCGCTTCGTGAAACTCAGCTTCCACCTATGCGAATGGAGGTCATCGACCTAAACGGCGCCAAGATCCTCCTGGATACCTACAATGCGGCCCCGCCGAGCATGTTAGGAGCCATCGAAACCTTCGCCGAGTTGCCATGCCAAGGACGCCGCCTCGCCGTGATCGGCGAGATGCGCGAGCTAGGCCCCTACAGCGATGAAGCTCACCGCGAACTCGGCCGTGTCCTCGCCAAGTCGGGGATCGACGAAGCTATCTTCTACTCCGGCCCCGCTGCTCTCGCGATGGAGGAAGCTCGCATGCACGGCCTCGTCGTCCACTGGGCCACGAGCCTCACAGACGTCACCGAGTTCGTTCAAAGCGCGCGGCCCGGCGACGCGGTGCTGGTAAAGGGAAGCCGTTCGCTCGAATTGGAGAGGGCGTTGCCGAAGGAGGTGGCAGTATGAGCGAGGTCTCACCTCCGATAGACGTGTATTTGTTTGCGGGACTGATCGCGCTTGCTCTGGCGGGGCTGTTCGCCTATCCCATCTACCGGATGCTCCTCGCCCTAAAGTCTCGCCAAACCGTGAGCGAATTTGCCCCGGAAGGCCACCAAAGGAAACAAGGGACCCCCACGATGGGAGGTCTGATCATTGTGGTCGGCGCCGCCGCTGGGTTCATCTTCGAGATCGTTGCCATGCCGTCGAAGATCCCCATCTACGATGCTTCGCCGATCTTTGCGTGCCTTGTCCTTCTCGTTGGATTCGCACTAGTAGGCTTCACCGACGACTTTGTCGTCCCACGGCTGCTCAAGGGCAAGCGCGGTCTTGGTTGGAAGCAGAAGATTCTCATGCAGGCCGTATTTGCAGGAGCCGCCGTATGGCTTGACCATCGCAGCTTCGATTTGGCATGGGGCGCAGGAGTATTCCTGGTTCTCTTCTTTTCAAATGCCTACAACTTTTCCGACGGGCTGGATTGGCTTGCCGGCACTCTCGTTCTGGCTTTGGGTGCGGGCCTCATCGCCGTCGCATGGTACGCGAAGGCCTTTGGCGTTGCCGGAGTCGTCATCCCGACTTTGGCGGCAACGATTCCCTTTCTCATCCTGAATAAGCCGCCTGCGAAGTTGTTCATGGGAGATGCCGGGTCTCTCCCCGTAGGTGCACTCCTCGGGTACAGCGTCGCCGGGATCTCGCTGCCCATGGTTACCCCCCACCTGTACACCTGGGGCTATGGTGACAATGGCTTCGGCATGGTCTTCTCTGGACCATCGAGCAAGATCGCTTCCGCGGGATTCCTGCTCGCCCTATGCGTGCTCTCCTTCGTTATGATCGCCGAACTGGTTCCGGTGCCGCTGCAGATCGCTTCCGTCAAACTGCGGAAAAAGCGCCTCTTTCCCTACACACCTATTCACCACGCGTTCGAGAAAGCCGGCTGGCCGGAGGGTCGTGTGGTCTCCCGGTTTTTTGCCTGCCAGGTGCTGCTCGCTCTCCTGGCCTGGGGGATCGCAAACTGGGCGGAGACGACACGTCAGGAGGGAACGAGAGATGAGGCGGTCGAGCATGTTCGGGGCATGCGGTGACCGGTAAGCGCATCGCGGTTTACGGACTCGGGCGCTCCGGCCTCGCGGTCGCCCGCGCGGCGGTGGCTCTCGGGGCAGTGCCGGTCGTCTACGACAAGGCCAATCCCGAGGAAATGGTCAAGGGGGGCTTGGTCGAGGCCGTTCGCGAGCTTGGTGTCGAAATGCATCTCGGCTGGGATGGGCGGTTCGATCCAAGGTTGGTCGACACGCTCGTTCCGAATCCGGGCGTGGACAGCCGCTCGGAGATCCTCAGGCAGGCCGTCGCGGACGGAATCGAGATCGTCAGCGAGATCGAGTTCGCATATCGGGTTCTGGAGTTTCGGCAGAGCTCCAACACCCCAACGCCGCAACGCCTTAACGCCGTTGTTCCCATTGTCGCCATCACCGGCACGAACGGCAAAAGCACGACGACCGTCATGACCTACCTCGCCATGCGCGAGTGCGGGATCAACGCGGTGCTCTGCGGGAACGTCTTCGGCACCGGCTACCCCGAGATCACGCTGACGGAAGCAGCGATGAACGCGAAGCCTGGCCAAGTGCTTGTGGCCGAGGTCAGCTCGTTTCAGCTCGAATGGGTGTCGCGATTTCGCCCCGCGGTGGCCGGGATCACGAACATCACTCCTGACCACCTCGACCGCTACGATTCCTTCGAGGACTACGCGGCGGCGAAAAGACGCATCTTCATAGCCCAACAACGTGAGGATTACGCGGTTATAGATCGTGGCATCGGCTTCCAGCCGATGAGTGCCTCCGGCTTCCAGCCGGAGGATCTGGGCCTGGAAGGCCCTGGCACACATCGCCTGGAAGGCGATGCCACGAAGATCGAAAAAAGGCAAGGGGCGAATCTCCCCCATTGGACGGCGGAGCACGGCACCTATGCCGTTCGATTTAGACTCGCCGATTCGGCCCCTGCGTCGGTAGCCGCTCAGTGGCAAGCCGAGCGGCGCGAGATCGAGAAAGCGGTCGAGACTAATCTGCTGTCGCCAAAACAGCTTTACGAGGCCGAGCGGCTGCTCAGCCTGAGAGTTGACCGGTTCCTCGACGGAGGTCAAGGGGCCTGCCTCTTACGTCGGCCCGAGGTCGCTGAGGTAATGCGGTCGTCTCTCGAGCATTTCGATGGTCAACGATACCGAGTGCACGCGTGGTGTGTGATGCCGAACCATGTCCACGTGCTAGTGACTCCCTTTGAAGGATTTCCACTTGAGCAGATCCTACACAGTTGGAAGTCGTTTTCAGCGAACAAGATCAACCGGCTCCTGCGGCGGACCGGGCCGCTATGGCAGAGCGAGTCGTACGACCATCTCGTTCGTGATTCAATGGACTTCGCAAGCCAGCGCGCATACATCTTGGGAAATCCGGAAGCGGCGAGGCTCTTAGACTGGCCCTGGCGTGCCTCCGGCTTCCAGCCGGAGGACCAGGGCCTGGAAGGCCCTGGCACACATCGCCTGGAAGGCGATGCCACGAGGACTGGGCCGCCCAATCTCGGCGCCGTTCCGCACACTCTAACATTTGGAATCGACGGCGAACACGGTCGCGTTTCGGAAGGTGAGATCCGAATCCTCGACCGAGCGCTCCCGACCAGCGACATGCAGGTGATCGGTTCGCACAACTACATCAACGCGGCGATGGCCGGACTGATGGCCTACGCAACACTTGTGTGGCTCATAGGGAACATCGAGCAGCCGTTCTCTAGTGCCCGCATGATGTCGATGGCGCGGATCGTGGACGCCGAGATCGACCACAGAAACGAATACGGGCGCCGAGCGAAACCTGCGGAAGGAAAGCAAACAAGAAGCCACGATCCGCAATCCTCATGGGCGTTGCCCGACTGCATCGTCACCGCCCTCAAGAACTTCCGCGGCATCGAGCACCGGACGGAGTTCGTCGGCGAGAGGAACGGAGTCAAGGTCGTCAACAACTCGATGTGCACGAACCCGGAGGCGGTGGTCAGTTCGGCCCGCGCGATCGCCGGCCCGCTTCACCTCCTCATGGGCGGAAAAGACAAGGAGTTGCCATTCGATCCTGTACGTAATTACCTCGCGGGCGGCAGCGCCAAGGCCTATCTTTATGGCGAAGCAAAAGATCTTCTAAACACTCAACTCGGAGGGGGTTTTCCGACGTACAATACTCTTCAGGACGCGTTCCGGGCCGCCACGGAAATGGCAAGGCCGGGAGAAACGATCATGCTCGCGCCGGGATGCGCAAGCATGGATCAATTCCACGACTTTCGAGACCGCGGAAACGTCTTCAAACAGATTGCCATGGAGTGGCTGAATTCATGAACCGTACGTTACGGCTTTACGACCCGACCTTGTTCTGGCTCGCGCTCACCGCGACTGTCCTGGGATTTCTTTTCGTCTTCGACGCCGGCTATCCGCGCTCGATCGACGCGAACCACGGCGCGATTCCGAGAGAGTTCGTCATGCAGGTCATCTTCCTGCCCGTCGCGATCGCCGCCAGCGTCATATGCGCATCCGCGAGGCCGGACCGGTGGAAGACGATTGCCAAATACGTCTGGTGGATCAGCTTCGGCTCACTCCTGCTCGTGTTCTTTCCGGTCATCGGGCTTGCCATGAACGGCGCCCACCGATGGATCAAGATCGGGCCGCTCGAGCTCCAGCCGGCCGAGTTCACGAAGATGGCCGCCGTCTTGTACCTGGCGAGCGTCTTCGCGGACCGCAAAGCTTGGCCTTCCAAGATCAATTTCAAGAACCGAGTCGAGTGGGCGGATCGCGTGATGATGCCGAAGCTGGCTCGCGCGCTGCCCGCAATCGCCGTGTTCATCGGAGTTGCGTTGATCGAAAAGGAGCCGGACATGGGCACAGGGGCAGTCGTCGCGTTCGTGGCCTTCTGCATGCTGTTCCTCGGGGGTGTATCGCGCAAGTCGCTGACGATCGCGATTTGCCTGACCCTCGCCGGCGTCTACATGATGGTCAAGCAGCAGCCTTACCGGATGGAGCGAATCCTTAACCATCCCCATCGGTGGGAAGCCGGAATCATGGACGACACCGCCTATCAGACCGTCCAATCCGAGCTGGCGATGGCGAGCGGCGGCGTAGGCGGCACAGGAGTCGGAAACGGCCGCGCCAAGTACGTCGAGCCGGCCGCGACGACCGACTTCATTCTCGCGACCGTCGGCGAGGAGTTTGGACTTTTCGGCGTCATCGCGGTGCTCGCGGTCATGGCTGGGATCGTGGTGCGTCTGCTCATACTCGCGGCAAGCGCGCCGACCAAGTTTGGATCGCTCGTCCTCGGGGGGACGGCGGGCTGGATCGGTATCCAAGCGGCGGTGAACGTGATGATGGCGAACGGGACCCTGCCAGCCATCGGCATCCCGCTGCCGTTCATCAGTTCGGGAGGTTCGAGCCTCGTCGCGCTGTGGATGGCCATGGGCCTTTGTCAGTCGGTGATCGCCCCGCAGACGGTCGAGGAGGGACAGGTTGCGCCTAGTCGTCACGGGCGGTGGCACCGGCGGGCACGTCTATCCCGCGCTTGAGGTCGCGAGGCTCGCGACGGAAAACGGAGCGGAACTGCTCTATCTTGGTTCCCTGCGCGGTCAGGAAGGGAAACTGTGCGAGGCGCGGGAGATTCTGTTTAAGGGGTTTCCGGCCGAGCCTCTTTACTCGCTGAAGACGCCGCGCGGCTGGCGGTCGGCGGTCGCGTTGCTGCGGGCTCGGAGTATGGCGAAGGCCCATCTCGCAGCGGCGAAGCCGGATGTGGTGTTTTCGACCGGCGGCTACTCGGCAGGGCCGGTTTTGGCGGCTGCGCACTCGCTCGGAGTCCCATACGTTATCCACGACGGCAATTCGGTTCCAGGGCGTGCGAACCGCATGTTCGGGCGCCAGGCCAAGGCATTTTTGTCGACCTTCTTCGCGACGGAGCGGTCCTACACGGATCGGCCGGTGACGAGAACGGGCCAGCCGATCCGCAAGCAGCTAAGAGAGGCCTCCTTGCACGGAAGCGAGGGAGCTGGGAGCGCCGGCATCCTGCCGGCTCTCACGGGCGAGCCGCCCGTGCAAACCCATGGGCGAGCCGCCCATGCCACGATCTTGGTGCTCGGGGGCTCGCAAGGCTCGGCCTATCTGAACGAAGCCGTGCCGCAGGCGATTGCTGCTTTGGACACGCCGGTGAGAATCATCCACGCATCCGGACCGAACCACATCGAGGCGACGAAGTCGCGGGTCGAGAAGCTGGGGCTGAAGGACTACCGGGTCGAGCCGTACCTCGATGCGGACGCGATCGCCGATGCCTATCGGCAGGCCGTTCTCGTCGTATGCAGAAGCGGCGGAACGCTGGCCGAGTTGGCCATGTTCGGGCTGCCTTCGGTGCTGGTCCCACTGCCGACCTCGGCTGACGACCATCAGAGGCACAACGCGAAGGAGTTCGCAGACATGAAGGCGGCAACCATCGCCGAGCAGGAGCCCGCGCCGTATTCGGCGGCCGTGCAGGCGATCAGAAGTTGGCTGTGCGATTCGACCCGACGCGAAGCGGCGGCAAAGGCGTTGAAAGAGTGGGACGTGCCCGATGCGACGGAACGGATCTGGGGGCATCTGCTCGCGGCGGCGAGCAGATGAGGATTGGAGGATTGAGGATTAGAGGATTGAGGATGAAGGATTCGAGGAGCAGAGCGGCGACAGGCATCAGGGCCCCGTTCTCCTGTGCCCGGTTGCCGGATGTCATCCTTGAGCGAAGCGAA
>Ga0209415_10018079_pt1 | contig 11151 bp, 8 predicted proteins | sample PeaSoiSIISIP2007_FD_187696 | JGI IMG/M metagenome (GOLD analysis project Ga0209415, IMG submission 187696) | Peat soil microbial communities from Weissenstadt, Germany - SII-SIP-2007 (SPAdes) (version 2) | ecosystem: Environmental > Terrestrial > Soil > Wetlands > Peat | place: Germany...
ACTGCTCCGGCGGCGGCGACGGCTTCACCTGCCCCGCGGGCCGCAACCCCGAGATCGTCGGCCCGAGCCTCTCCTGCAGCGAGCCCGTCCTCACCTCTGCCGGCGACGACCAGTACTGCTGCTTCAAGTGGACCTACGGCACCTCCAGCTGCACGCCGGATGACGAGCTCACGGCGGCCTGCGCCTCCGAGTCGTACGGCTACCAGTGCCTCAGCCCCGCCGACGACCCGACGTCCCTCGATCCCTCCCTGCAGTGCAGCGCCCCCAAGCCCGACTTCGACGGCAGGAACACCGACTTCTGCTGCACGTATTGAGGCGGCGGCGTTCTCATTCGCCAGCCCCCGCATGACGCCACTCAGGGCGCCATCACCCCCGACAGGGTGCTCGCGGCGCAGAAGGGCAGGTGCTGGTAGAACGGGCGCGTCGCGTCGTCACCGTGCGACGACAGCGCGACGATGTCGAACTGGTACAGCTGCCCCGACTGCAGGATGCCCGGCGGAACGGTCACCGACGTCGACGCCGTCGACAGCAAGGCGATGCGCGTCATCTGCGGCTGGTTCGCCGCGTTCAACTGCACGAGGCGCACTTGCACGATGTAGACGGTCGGCGGGCCCAGGGCGGGAGCCGTCCAGCCCACCGTCGGCTGCAGGCCGACGCCGGTGCGGTTGTTGCGAAAGCTCCCCTGGTTGACGACCGGTTGCTGCACCGGGCTGACCAGCGGCGCGACCGGCATCCCGGCCGCGTACGGAGCGAGGGGCAAGGTGCACGAGATGGCACCGGGCGTGTCGCCGGGATTCGAGACCCCTCCGTCGGGGAGCGGCGCGACGACCTGGTCCTCCACCTGGATCCCGATCGTGATGACGCGGCTCCACCCCGCGGGGAACGGATCCCCGTAGCTCGCGTCGTAGGTGGTGACGCCCCCCGTCGTCCCTTGCGACACGTTGAGCATGTCGACCGTGCCGTTGTAGGTCATCCCCAGGCCCACGATCTGCCCCGTGGGATAAGCGTCGATGACGAATCCGGAGCCTTCGATGACGCCGTTGGGGGTGATGTCGTCCACGTACTGCGTGAACGCGCCCTCGTCGATCTGGAGCGAGACGCTTGTCTGCGGGGCCGCCGCGAGCCCGGCGTCGAGCACGGTCGTCTCCCCGTTTGCCGTGGTGACGCCGGTGACCGCCGCGTACGTCGTGAGCGCCTGCGGTGCGGCGGCGTCGGAGGAGCTCGAGTGCATCTGAACGACCCACACCGTGTCCGAGGGCTGGACGAGACCCTGGACTGGATCGGTGGCCCACGAGGTCGTGTACGCGCTGGCGCCGACGGTCGGGGCCGGCGTCGCGCCGTAGGAGTACTCGGTGTAGGGCGCATTCAGGGCCTGGAGGTTCACGGCGTCGTTGGGTCCGAACGGCACGGCGCCGCTCACATTGAGCTGCACGGTGCCGGTGCCGTCGCCCCCCTGCCCCGTGTTCAGACCGAGGAACACGTCGCTCAGGTCGAGCGTGCGCTGCGTATCGAAGACGTAGAGGGGTATCGTCCCGCCGCCCACGACGAGTCCGGTCGCCTCGACGTAGAACTCGGCCCCGGGCGGGACGTTGTCGATCGTGAACTGTCCTGCGCCATTGCCGCCGCCGTCGTAGACGGTGACGCCACCGTCGCTGCCGAGGACGCGCGCCGCGATGGGCACCATCGTGAAGTCAACAGGGAGCTCGTTCGCGCTGTTGACGTTGTCCGGCAAGAAGTAGTGGCTCTGCTGGCCGACGATGGGACCGCTGGGTGGCGAATCGATCCCGGCATCGGCGTCCGTTGCGGCCTCGGGTTGCGCCTCGGGCGTCGCATCCACGGAGGCGTCGCCGCCGCCGTCGCCGCCGGTGGCGTCCGCACCGTCGGGGCCCGCGTCCGCGGAGGGGCCATCGGGGCCGGTCGTTCCGTCGGCGGCGCCGTCGGTCGGGGCGGGCACCTCGTTCGGCGGATCGATGCCGAAGATCTGCGCACACCCCGCAGCCACGAGACACGCGGCGCCGATTCCGAGGACGATGCGTCGCATCTAGAACCTCCCCGCGACGCTCACCATCCGCCCGTCGAACCCCACGCTCGCCGCCGGCGCGCTCGACGACGACGGCGCCGTGAGAAACAGCACCGCGCCCCCGATGACGGCCGCCGCCCCCGCGCCGAGGAGGATCGTCGACAGGCTCGCGTCCGACACCGCGTCGTTCCTGTCGGTCACGCCCGCGCCGTAGCAGTTGTTCTTCACGCCGCCGAGGTTGCAGTAAGGCGACGAGTCGCTGTTCTTCCCCAGCGCAGTGACGCCGAAGTAAGCGCCGACGCCGATCGCCGCGATACCCACACCCCCCACGATGAGCGCCGCGACCTTCCGCCCCCCGAGCCCGCGGCTCTCCTCGACGCGCGGCGTCTCCGGCGGCGGCGCGGCCTTCGGTGCCGCGGCGAGCTCGGGGACCGTCGTCGTCTTCTGCTCGGCGCTGCCGCCCACGGTGATCTCGCCCTTGAACGGGACGTGGTCCGGCGCCGTGGCCTCCAGCGTGTGCTTGCCCGCGTCCATCGGCACGGCGACCCCAAAGGCCGCCGCGTCGACGGGCTGACCGTCGATCTTCACCGCCAGCCCCGGCGCAGGGTTCGTCACGGCGATCGTCAGCTTGCTCAGCTTCGGAGCGAGGGCCGCCGCGTGCTCGCCCGCGAACTGCGCTCGCTCGGGCTGGTTGCCGCGGGCCGCGAGGGTGCGCGCCTCGGTGAACCGCGCCCACGCGCTCGCGAGCTGCCCGTTCTTCTCGTAGCAGTCGGCGAGGTTCAGCAGCGTGCCGACGCGGTGCTCCAGGTTGTAGCTCGCGAGGAACTTGGGGCACGCCTGCGCGAAGCGCCCCTCGCCCTCGAGCCGCTTGCCCTCCGTGAACAGGGCCTCCACCGCGGCGGAGTTGTCTTGCTGGGCGAAGGCCGTGGAGGCCGGCGCGAGGAGCGCCGCACACACGAGGAGCCCCATCGTCCTTCTTCGCATCGATCCCCTCGCCCCTCTCCCTCAGTTGCTCGTGTCCAGGATACCCGGCTTCGGCTGCGTCGCCGTCGCAGTGGGAGCCACGGTGGCGACGGGCGTTGGCTTCGTGCTCGCCGACGGGAGGAGGCGAGGCGGCGGCCGTCCCGCCACGGTGGTCGTGATCGAATGCGCCTGCGTCAGGACGGGGACCACTGTCGAAGCCGACGCCGTCGGCTCCGGGATCGCGACGAGCGTGGTGGCAACGGGCGGCGCCGCGCTCGGGGCCGACACCGCGGCGGCGACCCCGCCGCCCGCCACCGTGCTCGGCGGCGGGTCGATGGTCCCGTGCGTCCTCTTCTGCATCACCACGACACCGAGCGCGACGACTCCCCCGACGACCAGGAGCCCCCCCAGCACCCACAGCGCCGCGAAGGACGACCCCTTCTGCACGCGGGCCCCCGTGCTCCCCCACGACGGCGACGGCCCGTTCGGCCCCGAGATGGCGCTGGCGACCGGCGTCTGCGACACCGTCGCCATCATCGTCCTCACCTGCTGCGGCGCGACCGCCGGCATCACGGGCGCCGGCGACGCGCCGACCAGCGCCGACACGCGCTCCATGATGGGGAGCACGCGCGGAGGGCAGTAGGGCGCGAGGCCGCGCGCGATCTCCGCGACGTTCGCCACGCGCCGGGCCGGGTCCTTCTCCAGGCACCGGTCGACGAGGATGCACGCCTCGCGCGGAAGGTCGGGTCGCAGCACCTCCAGCGGCATGAACGCCTCGGTCATCACGGCGGCCATGAGACCGCCGAGCGTCTCGGAGACGAAGGGGACGCGACCGCCGAGCATCTCGTAGAGGATGACGCCCAGGGACCAGACGTCGGTCCGCCCGTCGACGTTCTTCGACGACCGCATCTGCTCGGGCGACATGTAGAGCGGCGACCCGAGGATGCTCGACGTCTTGGTCATGTTGAGGCCACCGCTGTCGGTCAGCGCGCTGGCCTTGGAGATGCCGAAGTCGAGCACCTTCACGAGCGGCGAGCCCTCGGCGCGTCGCGTGAGGAAGAGGTTCCCCGGCTTGAGGTCGCGGTGCACGATGCCGAGCCCGTGCGCCTCGGCGATCGCTTCGCACGCCTGGACGATGTACTCCGCCACGACCGCCAGCGGCAGCGTCCCCGCCCGCTCGAGCTCCGCGGCGAGGTCGGTGCCTTCGAGGTACTCCATCACGATGTAGGGCGAGCCGTCGTCGAACGTCCCCGTGTCGAGCACGCGCGCCACGTGCTCGCTCTTGAGCTTCACCGCAGCGCGAGCCTCGCGCTGGAAGCGGCCGAGCGCCTCCGGGTTCGCGAACGCCGCGGGGAGCATGAACTTGAGCGCGACGCGCTGGTCGAGCTGGAGGTGCGTCGCCGAAACGACCACCCCCATCCCGCCGACGCCGAGCACGCGGTCGACCCGGTACTTGTTCGCGAGCACGTCCCCCTGCCGAACGGGCGCCTGCGTGGAGGCGGTGGGCGGCTCGTTCGCGTAGGCCATTTCCGGGCCCCCCATGGTATCCCCCACGCCTCGTCGGTGCGAGGGGACAGGAGGACGTGGGTGCTTACGGACGGCGCGACCCGCGTAAGCAAGAGGGGAGTTGCCAAGAAAGAAAGCGATGCCTTCCCTACGTCAGCACGTGGTGCAACACGAGCACCAGCAGAACGGGCCGTCGCCGCCGCAGAAGCCGAGGCACTCCTTGCAAAACTCCTTCGAGGGATAGGGCGGTATCCTCTTCTCCGTGGAGAAGCGCCCGGCCGAGCTCTCCTCGTCCGCCAGCTTCTTGATGAAGGCCTCGCGCATCGCCAGCTCGGCGTCGCGCGTCGCCTGGTCGGCGGCGGGCTGGCCCGTGTCGGCGGTGCTTCCGCAGCCGACCGCCCCGAACCCGAGCCACATGGCCAGTGCGACCGTGGCGGCGATGATCACTCGAGCGCGCATCATGTTGCCACCGCCGTGCTTAGAGCCACCGAGACGATACGAGCAATGATCTCGAACATGACATCCTCCTTATGGACAACGGCCGTAGCCGATTGCCGGCGCAACATGCGACGCCCCTTCACGACGAGCAATCGCGAAGGTGCTTACGCCACGCGCGTAAGCGCCCCTTTGCCTCGGCGGCACCCGGTGCGACACTCGCCGCCGCGAAGGGGGAAGACGCGTGAAGCCCGATCTGCTCGCCATCCTCGAGGCCGGATACGCCGTCGACTCGGCGGAGGAGCGTCGCGCCACCTGGAGCCGCGTGGCGGCGCACGTCGCCGCCGCATTCCGGATCCAGCGGCGCTTCAAGCCCGAGCACCCGGGAGAGAACCTGCGCCGCGCGGAGGCGATCCTCGACGGCAAGGGCAAGGTCCACCACGCCACCGGTCCCGCCGAGATGACGGCGGCGCGCCACGCGCTGCGCGAGGCGACCGTGGCCATGGAGCGCGCGCGGACGAAGCTCCGTGACTCCGCGCCGGAGCGAGCCATCGACGAGTGGAAGGGGCTCGTCGCGGCGCGGTGGAGCCTGGTCGAGCACTTCGAGTCGGACGGAAAGAGGTACATCCTGGCCTGCCAGAACGATCCGGGGGTCGCCGGCCCCTCGCTGCTCTCGCAGCGCGAGCAGCAGGTGCTCGCGTATGCCGCGCTCGGGCACCACACCAAGCTGATCGCCTACGAGCTCGGCATCTCCGATTCGACCGTACGCGTGCTGATGTCCCGGGCGACGGCCAAGCTGGGCGCCCGCTCGCGCGAGGAGGCGATCGCGGCCTTCGCTTCGGCCATGCCCGCGTCCAAGAAGCACTGAGCCTACTTCGACACCCTCGCCGTCGTCACGATCAGCCCTTCCCTCTTCATCCACAGCACCTCGAACGCGAACGCCCCCTCCCCCTCCCGCAAGTGCGGCGTCACCTCCCCCGTCCCGTCCTCCTTCAGCGCCACCGCGATCTCCAGGAACCCCACGTACCGCTTCACGTACGGATCCAGCGCCTTGTACACGGCCTCCTTCGCCGAGAACCGCAGCAGCACCGCCCTCGCCCTCTCCTCCTCGCCCATCCCCCCGAGCTCCGCCAGCTCCTCCGGGCGCAGCACCTTCGCCGCGATGTCACGCCCCCGCGGCGCATCGATCTCCACGTCCACACCCACCTTCCCCGCCTCCTCCATCGCCACGAGCGCCACCGCCACGTGCTCCTTGTGGCTGATCGACCCCGTCGTCCCCGGCGGCAGCCGTGGCGCGCCCCGCTCGTCCGCTAGGATCGGCGGCGCCGTCTTCCCGATGCGCGCCAGCGCTTCCCTCAGCGCCACCCTTCCCCCGACCCACCCTCGCCGCCTCACCGGGCCCAGCGCCGCCGCCGCCTCGCGCTCCTCCGGCCGCAGCCGCTCCGCCGCCATCGCCGCGATCGCCGCGTTCTCCTCCGGCAGCGTCACCCCCACGCACCGCCCGTGATCCAGCGTCACATCGAAGAGCACCTCGACCATCGCGGCCGTCCCAGTCTGCCACGTATGCCCACGCGCCCGCGAGCCGTGGTACGAGCGAAGCCACGATGCCCCACGTTCACGCAGTCATCCTCGCCGGCGGCTCGGGCACGCGCTTCTGGCCCGCGTCGCGCCGGTACCGGCCCAAGCAGCTGCTGCCCCTGGCCGGCCCGGGGCACGAATCGCTCATCGCGGCGACGATCCGCCGGCTCCATCCGCTCATCGCGCCGGCAGACGTGTGGATCGCCACGAGCACGACGCTCCTCGACGCGACGGCGGACGCCCTGCCCGACGTGCCGCGCGCGCATCTCCTCGCCGAGCCCGTCGCCCGGAACACCGCCGCCCCCATCGGCTGGGCGGCCTCCGTCATCGCCCGCACCGATCCCGACGCCATCGTCGTCGTGCTCCCCGCCGATCACTTCATCGCCGACGAGGCCGGGTTCCGCGCCGTGCTCGAGCGCGCCATCCGCACCGCGGAGCACGGCTGGCTCACCACCATCGGCGTGTCCCCCACGCGCCCCGAGACCGGCTACGGCTACATCGAGCTCGGCGGCCCGCTCGCCGATGGAGCCCACGCCGTCACGCACTTCGTCGAGAAGCCCGACCGCGCGAAGGCCGAGACGTTCCTCGCCGGGGGGCGCCACCTCTGGAACGCGGGAATGTTCGTCTTCCGCGCCGGGGTGATGCTCAAGTCGATCCATCGCCACCTCCCCGCCCTCGCCGCCGCCCTCGCCTCCCTCGATGCCGCCGCCGAGCGGGGCGACGAGGCGCGCGTGCTGGGGGAGGTATTCCCGGACCTGCCGAGCCTCTCCATCGACCACGGGATCATGGAGAAGGCCGATCGCGTCGCGGTCGTCCCGGGGAGCTTCGGCTGGAACGACGTCGGAAGCTGGGAGGTGTCGTGGGAGCTCGCGCGCCACGACGCGGAAGGGAACGCGCTGCCCGAGGGGACGGTCACGGTCGACGCGGCGAACAACCTCGTGAAGGATCTCACCACGCCACACCAGGGAAAGAAGCGACGCTTCGCCCTCCTCGGCGTGAGCGACCTCGTCCTCGTGGAGACCGACGACGCGGTCCTCTTGATGCCGCGGAGCCGGGCTCAGGACGTGCGCGCCATCGTGGAGGAGCTGACCCGGCGGCACGGCCTGGACGATGTTTGAGTTATCCTTCTGGGAAGCCTCTTGACCGACCCGCTGAAGACCACCAGCCCGCTCTCCTCGCGCATCCTGGGCCGCTTCGCCATGGGCGAGCGCATCGGGGACCTCGTCCTGCGCTCGGTCCTCGGCGAGGGCGGCATGGGCATGGTGTACGAGGCGCTCGACACGCGGCTGCAGCGCTCGGTCGCGGTGAAGGTGCCGCGCGACAGCGGGCCGGCGGCCGAGCAGCTCCTCAGCGAGGCGCGCGCGCTGGCGTCGATGCGCCATCCGGGCGTGGTGACCATCTACGGCATCGGCGACCACGCGGGCCTGCCGTACGTCGTCATGGAGCACCTGACCGGCACGACCCTCGGCGACCGGATCGACGCGCGCATCAAGCATCGCGAGCCCTTCACGATCCCCGAGGTGCTCGAGCTCCTTCTTCCGCTGGCCGACGCCCTCGCGGCCGTGCACCGGGGAAGCCTGGTGCACCGGGACATCAAGCCGGCCAACATCATGGTGTGTCCGGGGGGGCGGATCGTCCTCATGGACTTCGGCCTCTTCGAGACCGAGGCCCTCGGGACCGAGCGGCAGGTCTCGGGGACGCTCCCCTACATGGCGCCCGAGACGTTCACGAACACCGTCGAGACGCGCTTCGGGCACATGGTCGACGTGTACGCCTTCGGCGTGGTCGCCTTCGAGCTGCTCACGGGGCAGCCGCCGTTCTACGGCGAGGACGTGGACGACTTCTTCCACGCACATACGGGCTCTCCGGCGCCGCCCGTGGGCTCGCTGCGGCTCGACACGCCCCCCTCCCTCGCCGAGCTCGTGGGTCGCATGCTGGACAAGGACCCGATGGCGCGGCCGGCGGACATGGAGTCGGTCATCTGGTCGCTCCGCCGCACGCAGGTGGAGGCCCCGCGCGAGCCGACGCCCCTCGGCATCCTCATCGTGGAGGACGACAGCGCCATCGCGAAGCTCATGGAGCTGCGGATCAAGAAGGTGGCGCCCGGGTCTCGCATCGAGCGGTCGCCGGACGCCATGGACGCGATGAAGCGGCTCGCCGGGTGGACGCCGGACCTGCTGGTGCTCGACCTGCACATGCCGCAGATGAGCGGGGTGGAGCTGGCGATGCACCTGCAAGGGACCGCCGTGTTCGACCGGTGCGTCACCATCGCGGTCAGCGCGGGCGCGAGCCCGACCGACATCGCGCTGCTGCGGCAGCTCGGGATCACGCGCTACCTGGAGAAGGGCAGCGGCTTCTCCGAGGCGCTCGGAGAGCAGGTGAGGCTCGTGGTCGAGGAGAGGCTGCCCCCGGGCTCGAAGGGCAGCTCCGGCGGCAGCGCGGACGTGGCGTTCCTCAACAAGCAGGGCGACGCCGTCCTCGTGACGGACGTGAAGGGCCACCCGCTCCAGTGGAACGGCGAGGCGGACCGGCTCCTCGGGATGGATGGGTTCTCTCCGACGAAGAGCGGTCCCACGTGGCTCGACCGCGAGGGCGTCTTCGCCGCCGACGGGACGACGCCGCTTCCTCGCGGGACCCGCCCCCTCGCGAAGGCGCTGGCCGGCCAGAGGGTGGACAGCCAGGAGATGGTGGTGGGCACGCGGAAGGTGGTCGCCTCGGCGCGCCCGCTGCGACGCACGGGGGGCGAGGTCGTCGGCGCGGTGGTCGCGTTCCACGAAGTGACGAACAAGGGCTGAGGCGGGCGGCTACCGCGTCTTGTAGCGGCGACCGTTCTTGGGAGCGGCCGCCTTCGCCGTGCCCTTGCCGCGAACGCCGCTGCCGCGTCTCTTGCCGCCACCGGCGTACGGGTCGAACGCCACGCCGTCGGTCCCCGTGCCCGCCTCGACGCCGGCCAGCGCCTCGAGCTTCTTCAGCTCGTCGCGGAGGCGCGCGGCCTTCTCGAACTCGAGGTTCTCCGCCGCGGTGAACATCTCCAGACGCATGCCCGCGAGCCGCTCCTGCACGTCGACGTCCGCGCCGCCGTTCGCCTGCGCGACCCTCGAGAGCTTGGGGACGTTCAGGTAGTCGATGGTGCCGCTCGCCGGGTTGATGTTCATGACGGCGCGGACGATCGTCGTCGGCGTGATCCCGTGGTCGGTGTTGTACTGCCGCTGCACGGCGCGCCGGCGGGTGGTCTCGTCCATCGCGTGCTTCATCGCGTTGGTCACGCGGTCGGCGTACATGATGACGCGCCCGTTCACGTTGCGCGCCGCGCGGCCCATGGTCTGGATGAGCGAGCGGGGGCTGCGGAGGAACCCCTCCTTGTCGGCGTCGAAGATGGCGACCAGCGACACCTCGGGCAAGTCGAGCCCCTCGCGGAGCAGGTTGATGCCCACCAGAACGTCGAACTCGCCGAGCCGCAGGTCGCGCAGGATGTCGATGCGCTCGAGGGTGTCGATGTCCGAGTGCAGGTAACGCACGCGGACGCCGAGCTCGCGGTAGTAGTCGGTGAGGTCCTCGCTCATCCGCTTGGTGAGCGTCGTCACGAGGACGCGCTCGTTCTTCTTGCAGCGGTCCTTGATCTCACCGAGCAGATCGTCGACCTGCCCCGACACGGGCCGCACCTCGACCTCGGGGTCCATGAGGCCCGTCGGGCGAATGAGCTGCTCGACGACGACGCCCTGCGACTTCTGCAGCTCGTACTCCCCCGGCGTCGCCGAGACGTAGATGGCCTGGCGGACCTTCCCCTCGAACTCCTCGAACTTCAGCGGCCGGTTGTCGAGCGCGCTCGGCAGGCGGAACCCGTAGTCGACCAGCGTCTCCTTCCGCGCGCGGTCCCCCCGGTACATGGCCTGGAGCTGCGGCACCGTCTGGTGCGACTCGTCGACCACGATGAGGAAGTCCTGCGGGAAGTAGTCGATCAGCGTGGGCGGGGCCTCACCCGGCTTTCGACCGGAGAGGTGCCGCGAGTAGTTCTCGATGCCCTGGCAGAAGCCCATCTGCTCCATCATCTCCAGGTCGTACTGCGTGCGCTGCTCGATCCGCTGCTTCTCGAGGAAGCGCACCTCCTTGTCGTAGAAGTCGATGCGCTCGCGGAGCTCTTCGCGGATGCTGTCGACGGCGCGCCTCATCTGGAGCTGCGGCGTCACGTAGTGCGAGCCCGGGTAGATCGCGTAGCGCTCGAGCGTCTCTTTCACGCGACCGCGGAGGGGGTCGACCTCCTTGATGGACTCGATGTCGTCGCCGTAAAACTCGATGCGGATCGCCGTCTCGTGCTCGTACGTGGGGAAGATCTCCACCACGTCGCCGCGCACGCGGAACGTCCCGCGGTGGAAGTCGACGTCGTTGCGCTCGTACTGGATGTCGACGAGCTGGCGGAGGAGCGTGTCGCGCCGCAGCTCTTCGCCCTTGGTGAGCTGGATGACGAGGCCGTGGTAGCTCTCCGCGCTGCCGATGCCGTAGATGCACGAGACGCTGGCGACGATGATGACGTCGCGCCGGGAGAGCAGCGCGACCGTCGCCGAGTGCCTCATCCGGTCGATCTGGTCGTTGATGATGGCGTCCTTGTCGATGAACGTGTCCGTCGACGGGATGTACGCCTCGGGCTGGTA
>Ga0209415_10018080_pt1 | contig 11151 bp, 8 predicted proteins | sample PeaSoiSIISIP2007_FD_187696 | JGI IMG/M metagenome (GOLD analysis project Ga0209415, IMG submission 187696) | Peat soil microbial communities from Weissenstadt, Germany - SII-SIP-2007 (SPAdes) (version 2) | ecosystem: Environmental > Terrestrial > Soil > Wetlands > Peat | place: Germany...
GCTTGACTGGGTCTGACGGTTGGGCGCCGCCGCAGCCGATGGAGGCAGCGGCAGACCGTACTCAACGGCCGGGATAAACTCGGCAATTTTTCTCCCTTTTTCTCCACCTCTGAAGGCCTCGGCCAACGCGCCTCCTTTTCCCTCCCAATTTTGACATCGACCGCCGCGACGGACCAATCTCTTTGACGCCCTATCGCTTGAGTTGATCGCCACCTCTACCGAGATGGGGATTTTCGTATTATGCTCGACTGAAGAGCATGACGACTTCGACAAGGACCACTGTCTCTTCCTTGTTGAGTGGATCCGGCTCTTGCGCTTAACGGTCACGACGGAAAGGCTGGTCGCCGCATGATCCATTTGGCAAATATCCTGGTCGCTGCCGCAGATCCAGCCTTCGCCCAAGAGTTGCTGCAGAAAATCCGCAGACATGGCTATGACGGCCGAGCGGTCGACAGCCTGGACGCCGCCTTGGCAACCGCGCAGCAGGAACAGCCCGACATCGTGTTGGCCGCTGAGGTTCTGATTGGTGGCACGGCGATCGGCCTTGCCAAAATACTGCGGAGAACCGCCGGTTGCTCCGAGATCCCGGTGTGCATGGCTGCGGCCAGTCGCTCCGCCGAGATCAAGCTGCAAGCCCTGGCAGCCGGAATCGATGACGTTTTGTCACCGCCGATCGACGAAACAAAGTTGGTGGCCCGGTTACGCCCCTTGGTGCGCCTTGCCGTCATGCGCGCCGAACTGCACCAGCGCGCCGCGACGGCCCGGCGGTTCGGTATCGATATCAATGAAACCTTGCCGTTAAAGGCCGTCGAAACCGACTATCCGTTGCTGGTGGTCGGCCCAACGGGCCCTTCTCTCGCCAATGCGCTCAATGGCGCGCGGATAAGCTTCGCGTCCGATCCGTTCGTTGCCGACGACCTGCTGGGACACAACAATTTCGATGCGGCGATTGTCGTTCCGGACGTCGATCCGACGGCCTATCTGGATTTCTGTGCGCAGACACGCAACAATCCGCGCCTGTTCAATTTGCCTGTTCTGGTCGTCTCGGAGCCGGGACGCGTTGGGGAGGAAGTGGCTTATCACCACGGCGCCAGTGGATTCTTCGTCACGCCCGTCAATCCATCCGAATTTCAGACTTCGGTGCTCACGCTGGTGCGACGCCAGCGTTTGCGTTGGGAGATCCGCAAGGCGCTCGGCGAAACGCTGCAACCGGCGACCCGCGATGCCGCCACCGGCCTTTATTCTCGCGTCTTCCTGGACGCCTATCTGAATGATCGTGTGGCCTTTTCGGGTTCGCACGGCCGGCAGCTTTCCATCATGTTTTTGCGGGTTCCCGATATCGAGGGCATAAACCAGCGCTTTGGAGTTGAGCAGGCCGATCATCTGCGCCTCCAGGTTTCGCAATGGATTTGCAGCCTGCTGCGGGGCGAAGACGTCACGGCACGTTACGCGGAAAACGAATTCTGCGTCGTTTTACCCGACACGCCGAAAGCTGAGGCGGAAATCGTGATGAACAGAATCGCCGGCGTCCTCGCCTATTCCGATTTCGCCGTTAAGGATGTCTATCAACCGGTTAAAATTTGGACCCGTGTCGGAGCCGCTGACCTGCAACCCGAGGACACACCCGCCTCGTTGGTGGCCAGGGCGCGCGCGAATATCGTTTGAAACTGGCCCTAACTTGCTGAAATCGGCTTGTGAAAGGCCGTCCTGTGGTGAGCGGTTATGCGCATCGACGTGATTTTCGATACGGTTTGTCCCTGGTGCTACATCGGCAAGCACCGCTTCGAACGCGCCTTGGCTCTCCGCCCCGATGTCCGCGCCGAGGTGCGGTGGCGGCCCTTTTTGCTCAATCCGGAAATGCCCGTCAATGGCCTTGACCGGCAGATCTATCTTGAGCGGAAATTCGGCAGCATCTACCGGATTCAACGTATTCTTGACGCCGCCCGGCAAGCCGGCGAAAGCGACGCTCTCGCCTTTAACTTCGATCTGATCAAGCGCACGCCGAACAGCGTCAACTCCCATCGCTTGATCCATTTCGCCGCCGACTCCACCCGTCAGGCCGCCCTTGTCGAAGCCATTTTCGAAGCCTATTTCGTGCTTGGCATGGATATCGGCGAAATTCGTACATTGGGTCACATTGCCGAGTCTTGCGGCCTGTCTCGCCACATCGTCGAAGATTATCTCTATTCGGATGCGGGGATCAGCGCCATCGAGCTGGAGAACGCCCGCTTTCATCGCTTGGGCGTCAGTGGCGTGCCCTGCTACATCCTGGACGACCGCTATGCCGTGGCCGGAGCCCAAGAACCGGACATGCTGGCCCGCCTGCTTGACATCGCCCAAGGGGCCGAATTGGAAACAGCCTCCCGCTAGAGCACTGACGCGTTCAGTTTGCGTCAGTGCACTAGCCCTCCCCCGCCTTTCTTGCAGTTTTGTTAAATATAGGGCCGAATCCCACTATCACTGTTGTGGGTTTTGGCAAGTCATCGAAGAATAAAGCTCTTCCAGTTTGCCGATATCGGTTGGAAAACAATCATTCTTCGAGGCAATGAAAATGGATAAGGTTTGGAACGGAAAGGCTTGTTCACGCCGTGATTATTTGCGCCTGTCCGCCTGTGGCGCCTTGGCTGCCGCTGTCGCCCAGGCGCCATCCGCCGCAATCGCCGCCACAGGGCCGACCAAAGCGCGCCTGACGCTTGACCAATGCGCCAGTCTTTCGCCGCTCGACATGGCCCAAAAATCGGCGATTGCCGTGAGCAGCAACCATTTTCTGTTGAAATGTGCCGACAGCATCACGGATCGGGGGCTTAAAACGGCGGTCGGACAGATTCTCCGCCAACCGGCACCAACCGTTCTGACCCGTTTTGCTTCGAACGAGGCGAAAGACGCGATTCGCCAGCAATTGCTGGCGGACGGTCTGTTGAAACCGGACGTCGCCCTCGACCAGCTCTTCCCGCCGGCGCGCAGCCCGTCGGAACCGCCCCAGCCTTTCCTGTCGGCGCCGGGCAGCGGTTATATGAGCCATCACGCCTACCCGGGCGGTCTCAGCGTCCATGTGGCGCTCAATGTCCGCTCGTCGCTTGGTCTTTTCGCCGGTTATCATGATACGTTTGGCGTCACGCTTAACCGTGATGTCGTCCTCGCCGCCCAGCTTCTGCACGATCTGCACAAGCCGTGGGTCTTTCAATGGCAAGCCGACGCAAGCGCGCTGCCCGAATATACGGTTGCCGGAACAGGCGATCATCACATTTTGGGGATCGCCGAATCGCTCTACCGCGGGCTCCCGGCCGATGTGGTGGTGGCCCAAGCCTGCGCTCACGACAATCCCGGTACCCCGGAAGAGGAAGCGAAAGTCGTCGGTTATCTGAAAGCGGGCGCCATCATCGCCGGCATCAACCCGGTTCTCGCCGGATTGCTGTCGTCGGATGGCAAGACGGTTGTCCAGCCCCGCAAGATCGAAGGCTTCGTCACGCACCTGGGCGATCATGATTGGGTTCTGGCCGTTCCCGCAGCCCATTGGACCATCGATCTGTTGGGGGAAATCGCCCGCGAGGATTACCAAATGACCGCTGCCGATTTGAAATCGGCGACGTTCAACAGCTTCCGTAATTATGTCTTCTCACAAACCACGATGATCGGCCTTCACCAGACCCACGCCATGGGCGGCCGCGACGCCGTCAGGTCCGTGGTCCATAATTTGGTCGTGCCGGTTTAACGTCGACCATTTCGCCTGTCACCTCGCAATGCTGACGTAATAATGAGCGCTCCCGTTCGGGAGCGCTCAGCAATCCACGTAATGAACCGCCAGGCCGCCCAGGGAAGTCTCCTTGTCCTTGGATTGCATGTCGGCGCCTGTCGACGCATGGTGCCGATCACGCTGTCCAGCGACACGCTGTGGCGCGTTCCCTTCAGACGGACAGACGCTGTTCGACCAGACTCACCCAATAGGAGGCACCGGTCGCCAGCGCAGCATCGTTGAAATCGTAGGATGGGTTATGCAACGAAGCCCGATGCCCCTCATCCGCCACGCCCATGAAGATATAGGCACCCGGCAGACGTTCCAGCATGAAGCCGAAATCCTCCGAGGCCATGGAGGGCGCACAATCGGCAATTACGCGATCCTCTCCGACCACCGCCTGCGCCGCCTTGGCCGCCTTGTTGGCGGAAGCGGCGGTGTTGACCGTCGCCGGATAGCGGTGCTCATAGGCCAGATGGGCGGTCGCGCCATAGCCGCCGGCGATGGATTGCGCGAGCGAGCGCATCTGGCTTTCGATCTTGGCCTGCACCTCGGGTGACATGGAGCGGACGGTTCCGCGAAGCACCACACTGTCGGGGATCACGTTCCAGGTATCGCCGCCGTGAATCTGGGTGATACTGACAACCGCTTGTTCCATGGGGCTGAGGTGGCGGCTGACGATGGTCTGCAGGGCCAGCACGATCTGCGCCGTGGCAATGAAGGGATCGATCCCGGTTTCCGGCATGGCCCCGTGGCAGCCTCGGCCCGTCACGGTGATTTCGAACGTATCGAAGGCCGCCATCATGGTCGAACGATTGATGGCGAACGACCCCAACGGCAACGCCGGCCAATTGTGCAGACCGAACACTTCGGAACAAGGAAACAGCTCGAACAACCCGTCATCGATCATCCGGCGCCCGCCCCCCTCGTTTTCCTCGGCGGGTTGGAAGATCACATGGAGGGTTCCGCGAAAATTGCGACTACGGGCCAATTGGCGGGCGGCGCCCAACAGCATGGTGGTATGCCCGTCGTGACCGCAGGCATGCATCTTCCCGGCATGGCGCGAGACATAAGCAAGATCGGTTTTTTCCTCGACGAACAAGGCATCCATGTCGGCCCTGAGGCCGATCACCGGCCCGTCTCCGATGGACAGGGTTCCAACAACGCCGGTTTCCGCCAGGCCCCGATGCACCGCGAAGCCGTCCATCGCCAATTGCGCCGCCACGAACGCGCTGGTGCGCATCTCGGTGAAGGCGGTTTCCGGATGGGCGTGCAGGTCCCTCCGCCAGTCGCCCATCGCCGTAACAATGTCGTCGTCCAGTCTCGTCATCACCTTAAAGTCCTGGAGTCGGACGATTTTTGATGGGATCGCTTTGCGATTCCGTCAAAAATCTGAATCCGTCTCTCTTCAATAGGTTAGAGGGCGATTCAGACATCAGATCGAGCCAATACTAGTTCGATCTGATGTCATCGCGCTCTAGTGGCGGAAAAATTGGGCGATGATGGTCGCCCCCAAGAAGGTGCCGCCATTGGCCATCAGTGAGGTGACGATGATCGGCCAGCCCAAACGGCGGAAGGCCGATACGTCCTTGGCCACCGACAAACCGGCATAGGCCAGGATAGGGGTGATGAGGGCCAGTGCGTTGATTTTGCCCGTCATGGCCGAGATTTCGGCGGCATAAGGCATCGTTGGGTAGGTGACGACCATGCCGATCACCGACACCCAGCACACCATGGGGACGAAGGACGCGCCCAGGCGGGAGATGGCAAAACCGGCCAGAGTCGTGGCGAAGATGATCGCCATGCCAGGCAGGGCATCGCCCACCGGCGTATGAAAGCCGATGCTGTTGCCGAGCAAGGCGATGGCGGCGGTGATGCCCCAAGCGGCGACCCATTCGAGCAGACTGAATTCCTTGTGCGGATTACCAGAGACGACAGACGGACCGCCATCGCTCTCCACCATGGTGATCCGCTCGCGCAGGCCGATGCGGCCCAGAACCGGTTCGAGCACGCCATAGGCCCAGATGGTGAAGGGCAGCGACAGGAACAGGGTGAAATAAGTGCCGATGGTCGTGGTCAGCAGGTTGGCAGCCCCGGCGAACACCGCCACTTCTTTTGCGACCTCGGGGGTTTGCTGCGCGGCGATCGCCCCCGAAGCGGCGGCCATCATGCTCCCCGACCCCACGCCGGCGCCCATGGCCAGGGCGATGGGATCGAAAATATTCAGGCTGGCGACGAACCCGGCCAACAGACCAATGAACACCGCCCCGAACACGGTTCCGGTCAGATATTCGGCGAGCACGCCACGCCCTTCGGGCGAACCGAGCCCGTATTTTTCGCTAATGATGGCCAGACTGGGTTCGCGCCCCACGGAAAAGGTGGCGCCGATGGCCTCGCGCTTGATGCCCAACAACAGGGCGACCGGCAAACCGAACAGCATGGTGCCAAAGAAATGGCCAAATTCCTGGAAGATCAGGGACCATCCCGTGGCAACCACTTTCGGCAAGGAACCGCCGACCAGCAACCCCAACTTGGCGATCAGCAATAGAAGGGCGGGTTGCAACAGGAGGGCGCCATACCATTGGGACGCGCTATCAACGCCGAGCGGTTTCGGCGCCGCGCGCGCAAACACGCTGCACACACCGCCGATCATCACCGCCCAAACCAGCGGCATCAGCAGAATTTTGCCTGGGCCGACCGGAAAGCTAATGGTGCCGATGCTTTCGGCGGCCACGACAATCAGAAGCCCCAGCAGATACACGCGAATCTTGCTTGCCAGCAAAGATCCCTGCCCGTCGATCTGTCCCCCCATCGCCTGCCCCTCGTTGCTTGCCGGCCAGTCCGGCGCGTTACCGGTCAGGCCCGAACCGGCCTTTACCGTGGAATAGGCAACTATGGCACAAGTCGTGAAATGCGAGATATGCGATCAGTTATTCGTTATCGTTGCTTATGATGCAACACTTAGACCTCTCCGCAAGCCTCCTTCGAGGATCGCCATGGACGACCAACGTATCGCCTATCTGTTCGAGACGGCCAAAGCCGGCAGCATCCGGGGCGCGGCTGAACGCCTGCAGGTCAATGCCTCGACCATTAGCCGCCAGATCGCCCTCCTGGAACGGGAGATGGCCATTCCGCTGCTGGAACGGCTCGCCCGGGGAATTCGCCCCACCGAAGCCGGTCGGATGCTGATCGACTACCACGCCCAGCAAAACATCGCCCGGACCGACGTGATGGCGAAGATCCAGGAACTGAACGCCCTGACACGCGGCTCCATCCAGGTGGTCATCGGCGAGGGATTTATCGATGACCTGCTGTCGGGACCGTTGCAGGATTTCTGCCGGGATCATCCCGGCCTGACGCTGTCCATCGACGTCCTGGCGACCAACGGCATCATCCGGGCAATTACCGAGGACGAAGCGCAGATCGGGCTCGTCTTCAATCCGCCCTTCGACGAGCGGCTCAGTACCATTGCGCGCATCAAAGGCTCGGTCTGCGCCATTGTCCCCGCCGGTCATCCACTGACCAAACTCGGACACCAACCCGGCCTTGACGAGTTGATCGCCTATCCAATGGCGTCGCTCACCCATTCGTTCGGCGTGCAGCAACTGATCGACAGCGCCTTTCAGAAGGCCCACCTGTCTCTTCATCCCACGCTTCGCACAAATTCCTTCACCCTCTTGCGCAAATTTGCCGCGTCAAGACTCGGCATTGCCCTGATGCCCGCGTTCGTCGCCTTGCACGAACTGGAAGATGGCGTGGTCGAGGCGCTTCCGGTGGCCGACGACCTCTTGCAGGCGGCCGAAATCCATATCGTCACCCGCCGTGGCCGCCAATTGCCCCCTTCGGCCCAACATCTGCTGGGCCATCTGCGCTATCACCTCAAAGCCTTCGGTGCCGCCAAAACAGACGAATAAGCGCAGTCCGGCTCTTTGACGCCGGTCCTTTCACCACAAAGGCGCGAAAAACACGAAGATCGATTATCCCTCTTCGCGAACTTCGTGTCTAAGTGGTGATATTTTCTCCAGAATCGACAGTATTGCCGTTAATGCGCCATGAACACCGGCAGTTCGGCTTCGGCCAGAATCAGACTGGTGGTGCCGCCGAAAACCATCTGGCGGAGCCGGCTTTGGGTATAGCCGCCTTTCAGCAGCAAATCGCAGCCCAGTGCGGCGGCGCGATTGAGGATGATGCGGCCGGCCGGTTGCGTCGTGTCGCTGATCACTTCCAGGGAAACATCCAGATCGTATTTGCGCAACGCGCGGACGAGAAGATCGGGTGACGGACCGGGAGACATGGCGCTGGTCACCGAAATGACGATCACCTTACGAGCCTTCTTCAAGAACCGCATCGCCAGACCGACGGTCCTCGCCGTTTCGGTACTGGCGTTCCAGGAAATGGCGATCACCTCTCCAATGGTTTTCGGGGCTTTCGGCGGCGCGACGATGATCGGGCGTCCGCTTTCGAAGAGCGCCGCTTCCAGCGTGGACTGCCGCGGATCCCTGGGATCGGAACTGGGGCGGCCGACAACCGTCAAATCGAAGACCCGCCCATAGGAGCCGATCTTCATATCGGAGAAGAGATCACTGCCGTTCCAGGTGAAAACCGTTTTCCCTTGCGCCATTTCCGGCTGGGCCGCGCAATAATCGTTGAACATGCCGCGAAGCTGCGCCAGGAGCTCGCGCTGCGCTTTTTCGTTGCTGATCGACACCGGAACCGCGAAATGCGCGGCCAGCAGCGCTTCGAAGTCCGGCCCCAGCGGGACGACTTCGACCTGACCGTCAAACCGAGCCGCAACAAGCTGCGCCGTTTGAAAAACCGAGGCAATCGCACGGTGATCTTCAATCGGAACAAGAATATTTTTCATCGAACCACATCTCCCGAAACTGGGCTCTTCATCATCCCACCCTTTCGCATGCCCATCAGGACACGCGTCTCATTGGAACAAGCCAAGCCAGAATAGCACCCATAGCCATATAGCCTGCAATCAGCAAAAAGGCGATGCGGAAGGTCACGCCCAAAACCAGCGGAACCGTCAAACGCATGGCGGGAGGCGCGTGATCGAGAACCGCAGGCCCCAGTTCGATGAGTTGCGCGAAATAGGGCGAGGCCTCGGGAGCCTTCAAGGTGAGAACGGCGAAAAGCGACGTCGCCACCAACGTCGTACCGAAGGAGGCGCCGACCGCCCGCGAGAAATTCACCGATCCGGCCGCCGCACCCAGCATACTGGGGCCCGCCGCGGCCTGCACCGTGACTTGGACGACCCCCATGACGCTGCCCATGAAAAAGGCGATGAACCCCAGCAGAACGGCGATGGCCGACAAACTGAGCGACGCCAGTGAAAAAGCGAAAAAGACCGTCAGAGCCAAGGCGAGCACCAGCCCGACCGAGGGAAAAATCATCGTCCTCCCCGTCTTGCTGACCATGCGGCCGGTGGTCAGGGAACCGGATCCGATGCCAAGAGCGATCGGCAACAACAACAAGCCGGTTTCCGACGGCGACGTTCCCCGTACCACACGCAAATAAATGGGAACGAAGGTGATCAGGGAAACCAGCGCGGCTCCGTGACAGGCGGCCAGCGCGTCGCTACGCCACACCGCCGCCTTGGCCAGCAGCGCCACCGGAATCAAAGGATGCTTTTCGCGGCGCTCGCGGCGCAGCAACAAAATCAAAGAGATGACGGAAACGATTGTCAGTGCAGCGAAATAGGGCGCCATCGACCAACTGACTCTTTGGACCTGCTCCAAGGCCAAGAGCGCCGACAAAACGAACAAAACGAAATAGACGAGTCCGTAACTATCGAAACTCCAGGCCTCACCCTGCCCCGACCGGGCGGGAAGCCGACGCGCGACAAACGCCGCGGCCAATCCAAGCGGAAGATTGATCAGAAAAATCGACCGCCATCCGAACATCTGCGTGAGATAACCGCCGACGATCGGCCCGAACGAGTTCGAACAGACGACCACCGCCGCGATATAGCCTTGGTAACGCGCCCGTTCCCGTGGCGGCACCACTTCGCCGATCAGGGAATGCGACAAGGTCATCAAGCCGCCGCCGCCAAGACCCTGCAAGAAGCGGGCGGCGCTCAAGGTCAAGATGCTGTTGGCCATGGCGCACAAACCCGACGCCCCCACCATGACGCCAAGCGCCATGAACATCATTCTCTTGCGGCCGAGAACGTCACCCAGCCGGCCATAGACAGGCGCCGCGATGGTATTGCTGATCAGATAGGACACGACGACCCAGGAAATCCGCTCGACATCACCGAGATCGGCCGATATGGCCGGCAACGCGGTGGCCACGATCGTCTGGTCGACGACACCGAGGAACATCGGCAGCATGAGGGATGGAAACACACGGAAAAACAGACTTTTGTGCGAACTCTCTTGCGGGGACTGAGGGGCATCAGGAGACATGAGCGGCGTTCCGGGACTGTAATAAGGGCGTTCATTGAAAGGTGTTTCGACCGATTCCGCGCGTCTACCCACCCATATCAGGATGCATCCCGAATCGCCAAGGTGCTAAGACGAAATGCAAATGGCTGATTCGTTTCCTTGATACGGAGAGACACATGGAACCTGACGGGCCTCGTCCTTATAACCTTTGCGCCGAGACAAAAAAGGATGAAAAGGCCGTCAATTCTTGCGATCACGGCGCCACTCAGGGGGGATCGGCGCAGGTCCAATCATCTGCACCAGCTCACGATTGGCATGGAAGGTAGAAGTTGGGCTTGACAGTCGGCTCACATTCGATTGGAATATTAATGTAATCGGTTTCAGAAAACGGTTTTCATTTCATCAAGAGCCTCTGATCGGCCAACGTAAGACGACACGCGGACCAAAATCGCGAAAAGGCCTGTCGCAAAGCGCGAGCAATAAGGAGCAACCAATTGAGTGAGTTTCCCGAAGATTTCCTGTGGGGCGCGGCAACCGCCGCCTATCAGGTGGAGGGCGGACACGATGCCGATGGCAAAGGCCCGTCCATCTGGGATCTTTACTCCCACCTGCCGGGCACGACTTACAACGGCACGAATGGCGATGTCGCGGTGGACCATTACCACCGTTACAAGGAAGACGTGGCCCTAATGGCCGAACTGGGGCTGAAGAGCTATCGTTTTTCAATCTCGTGGCCGCGTCTTTTTCCCAAAGGCCGTGGCGAAATCAACGAAGCGGGGCTCAAATTCTACAATGACCTGATCGACGAATTGCTCAAATACGACATCAAACCGATGATAACACTCTATCATTGGGATCTGCCGCAGGCCTTGCAGGACGATTTCGGCGGTTGGGAATCCCGCGACATTATCGACGCGTTCGACAATTACGCCCGATTATGTTTTTCACGCTTCGGCGATCGGGTGACGCTGTGGTCGACATTCAACGAACCGATCATCTTCCTGGGAATGGGGTATGTGACGGCCA
>Ga0209415_10018082_pt1 | contig 11151 bp, 10 predicted proteins | sample PeaSoiSIISIP2007_FD_187696 | JGI IMG/M metagenome (GOLD analysis project Ga0209415, IMG submission 187696) | Peat soil microbial communities from Weissenstadt, Germany - SII-SIP-2007 (SPAdes) (version 2) | ecosystem: Environmental > Terrestrial > Soil > Wetlands > Peat | place: Germany...
TGGCATTGTCATCACATTGATCCCCGCATTTGCGGGCGAGCCGCTCAGCGTGCGCGAATACGAGGAGCGGTGTGCGAGCTACTACGCCCACCTGTACGGCGTTTCACCAGCCCTCGTTCGAGCGATCATTCAAGTCGAATCCGCCTGGCAACCAGGAGTCGTGTCCTCGAAGGGCGCGATGGGTCTGATGCAACTGATGCCTGCGACTGCGCGGCACTTCGGCGTAGCGCATCCGTTCTATATTCACGAAAACGTTCGTGGCGGGGTCGCCTACCTGGCGGAGCTTCAAGAGTTGTTTCATGGCGACCTTCGTCTGGTCATCGCAGCCTACGCTGCCGGCGAAGAGCCAGTTCTCGCCCGTGGGCTCGACTATTCGTCGGAAGAGGTTTACACCTACGTTCAACGGATTGCACAACAGTATCGCGCCGAATTGAGGCGCACAGGAGGGAAATAGCATGCGCCATCTAACGGCCTGGATCTGTACGTTGAGCTTGCTGGCAAGTGCTTCCGGACAAACGAAGCCGAGTCCGACGAGGCCTGCACCACCGGGGGGCGTCGCACCCGTAGGCAGTGGGGCTAGGCTCGATCCGGTAATCCTAACGCGCGCCAGCCTGGATGAGAAGGTCATCACGCTTCGGCTGATTCCGCGAGTAGCTACCTCGATTCGGATGCCGGAGCCAGTTAACTCGGTTGTCATTGGGGATCCGGAACACTTCCAGGCGGAGCATTCAGAACGTGAGCCGGAACTCGTGACCGTAAAACCAGTTTCCCCCGCCGCGGCGCAGACGAACCTGCTGATCACGACAACTCTGGGGCACCAACTGAATCTCTTGCTGATCAGTTCCGGCCAGCAGAGCGACGGAACGCAGACGGTAGATGTGTTGCTGAAGTACGGCAAGCCCACGGGAGGAAGCTTCCTCATCGAGGAGAGTCCTCTTTCTGCATCACTGATCGCTGAAACCCAGAAGCTTGATGTCTCAGCCAAGCCCCCCGACCTGGGGCCGATTGATCCTCAGATGACGCCAGCAGGGCTCACAATGGCAGCGTCTGTCAATACTTCGAGCGCCACCGACGAGAAATCGGGCGCGGCATTGGACAAATTGCTCGACCGCCAGAAACGAGCGTCGCTTCCGCTGTTATATGGACAGCATCCGGGCGAGATCGATGCCGGGCCGCGAATCAAGGCGGGCGTCAGCGAAGTGCTCGACGAGGGACAGGAGGTTGTAGTTCTGTTTTCCGCAGTGAACCCGGCGAACCATGCGATCGAGATTCTGCCGCCACAGGTTCAGCTTGGAGGCAAGGTCAAGAAGAAGTGGACGACTGCGGAGCAGTTACATGTAGTCGATTTCCGATTGAGCACAAGGCGTTTGGGCGCGGGGCAGAGGGCGGACGGAGTTGTGGTTTTTGAAAGGCCAAGCTTCAAAGAATCGAACGAGACGCTCTTCCTGCAAATCGCCGATTCGGGCGCGGTAGATCTTCCGGCGTTAGCGCCGATCGGTTTTGGAATCAGCAGTTTCAAAGGAGGTTCAGCCCATGAAGCCCGATGACGCAACCGAGCGAATCGAACCGGCACAGGACCGCGACAAAAATATCCCCGTCGAGCGCGAGGTTGGAACTGAGGCGGCAGGGCCGCGCGCACCCCTCAGAATGGCCAATACTAATCGGGAGGAGGACTGACCTTAAACGAAAATATCAGTTCGCCTTCCTGCCCCAAGTTCAGTGGCGGCTCGTAGTCAAACTTAGTGATAATGATACCTTCGCCCCTCAAGGGGTCATCCGGCGTGGCTGCTGGGACAATCCTATTGCGCGTTTCGTCAAGCTTCTGTAGCGCCGTTTTTCCTAACGGAGAACTGGTTATAGCCCTCGCCGCCCAGCCAGTCTCGCTAGAAGCCGGCCGTCGGGATATCTCGTGCCGCCCTACATCCATCGAGTGGGATCGACCTTGTCCACACTGTACCAGCCTTGCAGCGGGCGCACGCCAGCCGAGGTCGCGTTGGCATCCCCGTCAAATGCGAATTTGCCCCAGCTGCTGCCTTGAGACGAAACAAGCTTCCGAGTCTTCGCTCGTGTGACATGGTCCGATGCGCCTCCCTCCACCGTGCTCCAGGTTCCGTCGGAATTGATGGCAACGATGACTCCCACGTGGGTGCTATCCACGCCAGTGTCGATCAGTTGCGGATTTCCATCTGGACCGGTAATCTGCTTTTTGTAGTTATCGCCCTTGATGTGAAATATATCGCCAGCCTTCGGCCCTACGCCGCCATCGAGACTAGATGCGGAGATAAAGCCGAATTTGTCCTTCGGTAGGTCCCCGAGCCCTCTCGGTACGTTGCAGATATCGCTCATGCCAGGGGTGATGACGTTGCACCCGGCTGCATGCCAGACGCTTCTGGCGAAGAGTATGCAGGTCGTGCCGACCCCAGGCCTGGTTCCCGCATCCGCTTTCGCGAAGTCGTACTTCCCGCCCACGCTGAACAGTGCAATCTGCATCTGGTCATGAGGCCCCAGGCGGACATGTGCGTTGGCAACGGCACGGATACGGCTGCGCTTCTCCGCAAACCGGCTCATGAATTCGGGATAAAACGGGCGCGAAGATGCAATCGACTCTGCGGAACTCCAAAGGCGGGTCGCCTTTAGCTTGGCGTGCGCCCGGACATTCAGAAGGAACAGGCGAGCTGTAAGCAAATCGTCATCGGTCACGCCATCGTGCAGGTCCTGCGGCATCGACCCACCCGCCGCTAGCTTGATGGGAAACTGTGGCCGCTTCTTATCCGTGGCCGCTCCTGCTAGGGATTTGTAGGTTGCCTGATCGTCGTCGAAAAGCTCCAGGCAAGCGATCAAGGCGTCCGACATGCTCAGCCCCTGGAGGTTAGAAAAGGCTGCAGCGAAATCACCTGAACGAGCTGCATCCTTAAATAAGCCCGCCTTCGCCGCCCCAGGGCTTGTGATCTGCAGAGAAGGTAACATAGATTTCCTCCATAGGGTGAATTTAGCAGAAGGGCAGGATCGCCGGGACTCCATTGAACCATCCCGTTCAGGTCGCTCGGCGCAGCGAAGGAGCCGTTCATGTCGATGACCACATCCGTGGTCGCCGGACCCGCATTGAACACGCTGACCCCGCCACTGGGCGTGCCCGCCGCCTCGGTCCCATAAGATTGCTCCACCACTTTCAGGTCTCGGATCAGGTTGTCTGTCGCGAGGATAAGCTGGCCGCCGCTAGAGTTCCAGGCTCGCCCACACGCGTATATGGGACTGGTGTGAATGGACCCACTATGTCTTGGACCTCGAACGGCATCGAACACACGGAATTTGGCATGATCTCGCTGCACAATCTCGCGAACTGGTTGACGCTGGTGCTCGGCCGGCCGGTGGTGGATCAGACGGGACTCGACGGGACTTACCACGCTATCCTTGATTTCGCCGCGGCTGACAACGCGGCTTTGTCACAGATCCCGCGGAGAACCACAGCCTCTAACGAGTTTGCCATCGATGCCGTGGCGGATCGTCCTCCGGGAAATTCGATCTTTAGGGCCATCGAGAATCTTGGTCTTAAGTTGGAACCTCGGAAGGGACCGGTCGAGCGGCTAGTGATCGACCATCTGGAGAAAGTCCCGACGGAGAACTGAAGCGGTAAACCACAACAGTTCGGCAGTTTCTTCTTGGACAGGATCGCGCTTGGGTTTGGGAGCCGCGCACTTGCGAAGTCAGGGCCTGGAGCACGCCGGCCTCGCGCTCGCGCCGCCGGCTCTGCGGGGTTAGGATGATGGTAGGTTCTATGAAAGCCAGCAACGGGTTCTGGAGGGAAGCGCTGATCGGCCGGATGCCAGGCTATTTGGCAAAAGAGCTGGACATCTTCGAAAACGAGATTGCCCTAAAAAAGCAGGGCAAGATCGACGACAAGGTTTTCGCGGAAACGCGGCTCCGGCGCGGCGCCTACGGCCAGCGTTACGACAATGGCGAGCGGCACGACGGCCGGGTCAAGCGCAAGCTTGCCTACCCCGCCGCTTCGCTCACCAAGGGTCCCAACACCCTTTGGGACGCTCCTGGAATGCAGCGCATCAAGATCCCTTTCGGGGGCTTGAACGCCGAACAACTGGAAACCCTGGCTGAGCTAGCCGAGGAGTATTCGGACGGCATCGCCCATCTGACCACGCGGCAGGACGTCCAACTGCACTTTGTGCACATTGAAGACGTACCGACGCTCCAGCGCCGGCTAGCCGCCGTGAACATCACGACGCGGGAGGCCTGCGGGAATACCGTGCGGAACGTCACCGCCTGCCCGTACGCGGGCGTGTGCATGGGCGAAAGCTTCGACGTCACGCCTTACGCCAAGGCGACGGCCTATTTTCTGCTAGGCCACCCGGACACGCAGAATTTCGGGCGCAAGTTCAAGATTGCCTTTTCTGGTTGCCGGGAAAACGCGTGCGGCCTCACTCGCATTCACGACATCGGCCTGATCGCGGTCACGCGCCAGTTCAGCGGCCGGACCCAGCGCGGTTTTGAAATGTACGGCGGCGGCGGCCTAGGCACCGTCCCCTACCAGGCGAAGCTTATGGAGGAGTTCATCACGGAAGAGGAGCTCCTGCCGCTGTGCCAAGCCATGGGCCGTGTCTTCGCGCGCTTGGGCGAGAAAAAAAACCGCAACACCGCGCGTATGAAATTCCTGGTGGCGAAACTGGGACTGGAAGAGTTCAAGCGGCTGGTCGCTCTGGAACGCGCCTCGCTGCCGCACGACGAGCGCTGGACCAGCTACCTCCAGGACGTGGAGCGCTACGAAGAGAAGGCCCTCAAACCGCCCAGCCTGTTGCAGATCAGGCCCAGCGCGCCCGCGGGGTTTGAGGAATGGCGCAAGACCAATGTCGCTCCGCAACGCCAGCCGGGCTACGTGACCGCGATGGTGACGCTGCCGCTGGGCGATATCACCGCGGCGCAGTTACGCAAGGTCGCGGATGTGTGCCGGAAGTACGTCAAGGAAACCATTCGCATCACCGTAGAACAGAACCTGCTGATGCGCTGGGTCAGCGAGGCGGATCTGCCGGCGCTGTTCGCCGAACTGGAGGATGCGGGCCTTGGACAGCCGGGTGCGGGAACCATCGCGGACGTTACCGCCTGTCCGGGCACGGACACCTGCAAGCTCGGAATCTCGTCTTCCCGGGGACTCGCCGGGGAACTCGGCAGGCACTTCATGAAGGAGAACGGCTCCGTCGACGAAGCCGTGCGAGGTTTGCGCATCAAGATCAGCGGCTGTTTCAATTCCTGCGGGCAGCACCACATCGCCGACCTCGGGTTTTACGGTGTTAGCCGGAACAAGAATGGCTACGCCGTGCCGCACTTCCAGGTAATCCTGGGGGGCCAGTGGACCGAGAATGGAGGCGCCTACGGCTTGGCGATCGGCGCCGTGCCGTCCAAGCGCATCCCGGACGCGGTCAACCGGATCACCTCCCGTTACGTGGCGGAACGCCAGGCGAATGAATCCTTTCAAGATTTCGTCCGGCGTATTGGCAAAGCCGAATGCAAGAAGATGCTGGATGACCTGACGCGGGTTCCGCCGCACGACGCGGACCCGTCCTTCTACACTGACTGGGCGGACGCGCGCGAATACACCTTGGGGGACATGGGCGTGGGCGAATGCGCGGGCGAGGTGGTGTCGCCGATTGAGTTTGCGCTCACGGCGTGTGAACGGGAGGTCTTCGAGGCTCAGTTGCACTTGGACGGCGGCGAGTTCGAAGCCGCCGCCCGGACCGCGTGCGAGTCCATGCTGGACGCAGCGGCCGCGCTGCTCGACTGGAAGATGTTGCCACATGAAAAACTCCCTGGCAGCATCGTGGAGCAGTTCCGCAAACAGTTTTACGACACGCAGATCTTCTTCGATCCGTTCGGGGGGGGCAAGTTCGCGCAGTATTTCTTTGCGGCTCAAGAGAATGTCTCCGCGCGCCACGACGCGGACACCGCGCACCGGCTGGTGGATGAGGCGCAGCTCTTCCTTGAAGCCTGCCATAGCTGTTACGGCCGCATGATGGCGCAGCCGGTGGCCGTATGACCGCGGAGATGGCCGGCCGGGTTCAGGTTCAACATGTCAACGTCAAGATTTTCGCCGAAGACACGGCCGGGGTGGACCTGGCCGAGGCGATCCCCGTCTTTCACCGCTGGATCCAGGAGAGCGTCTGCGAGGAACTGCTCATCGACGTGGCCGACTATCGGCACGTGCCGGCGGGACCCGGCGTGCTGCTGGTGGGCCATGAGGCGAATTACAGCCTGGATCTATCCGAGTGGCGGCTGGGGTTGCTGTACAATCGCAAGGCGGCGACCGACGATAACCCACGCGAGAACCTGACCCAAGCGTTTCGCGCCGCGCTGACCGCGTGCCAGCGCTTGGAGCAGGAACCTGAGTTCCGCGGCAAGCTCAAATTTAACGCCGCCGAATACGAGGTCATCCTGAACGACCGGTTACTCGCGCCCAACACGGAAGCGACGTGGCAGGCCTTGAAGGCGGACTTTGAAAACTTCTTCAGCAGCTTGTACGGCGTGGGCTACACGCTCGATCGCCCGGGCGACCCCCGCGAGCGCTTTCGCGTCGTCGTCAAGGCAAGCGGCGCGGTGGACGCACTCACCTTGCTTCAGGCATTAGACCGAGGAGGCCGCAGCGCTGCGCTATTCGGCCACAGTCTATCCCGTGTATCCCAACGGTCCTGAAACTTTATCAGCTTTGCAGCTTGTATGGCTGCGGCAATCTGCGCCGGCGCACCGTTCCGCGGGATGATCCGGACGGAGATCGGAGGAGGTGGAGGAGGCGGCGCCGCAGCACCAGTTCCGCCGCTCACGCCCCCAGCAACGCCGCCCGGAACGCCTGCCAGCGGGGCTACTGAAGCGGGCCGTTCCGGGCACTTCCGTTCGATTTCGGTCAAAGCCTCCACCACCTGACCGTTCGCTTCCATGGGCGAGTACTGTACCTGCCGGAGTCCGTCGCGCTCCGCCGCCAGGAACGGGATATTCGTCTTGTCTAACGCGATCACTTGCAGATCTTTGATGCGCCCGTCGCGTCCGACGAGGGCCTCGAAGCGCACGCTACAACCAGCTCCCCAAGCCGCCTCCGGAATAATCGCTTCCGTTTGCATCTTCACCGGGCCGTTGTCACGCGCCGCCGCCCGTTGCCCAAATACAAGCGCCTGGAGATCGGTTCGAATGGCTGCTGGCGGGAGGGCGATTGGCCGGACCTCGCCTCCTGGCCATAGGTCCGCGATCTGAAGACCCTGGACGGCTGCCACGGAGCGCGCCTCTGCTGCTTGTATGTCCAGCGCGCGAACCCACGCAGGATTTTTCGGATTCAGCTCAGCGGCACGGCGCAACAACGCTTTGCCTAAAGCGTTCTGGGGGCCGATCACCGCGCCGGTTAACCCGATTGCGGCCACGTCAGATGATTTGGACAGCTCCGCCAAAGCCAAGGCTGCGAGTTGCTTCGCGTCGGCGCTTGCTCCCGGCGCCGCACTGTGAACTAGTATGAGGCTGTAGGTCGCGGCCAGATCAAACGCCCACTCCGGATCGCCTGGGTCGAGATTCCGAAGACGCTTCAGGTACTCCGCAGACGTCCGCCCGGCGCTGTAATCAGTGGAGGATATGTTTGTGCCGGTCAGGACGTTAAACTCCGTTCCGGCTACGGAATCCCACGCATTTTCGATTATTACGGCGTCGTCGGGATACCGGTCGACTTGTTCCCGCCAGGCGGTCCGGAGCGAGTCGCGATAGGAATCGTAGGGGGCCGCGTAATCGGACTCCTGTAGTCGAGCCGCTGGGTTCCGCAGAAGCGGCGAAGCGGGCTCGTGTTGGATGAGCCATTCGAGTTGACGCAACCGTGCACCGCGCGATTGTGGATCTTGACTGGCATGTGCAGAATAATACCCTAATAGGGTTGCGCGCGCTTTGAAATCATTCGGGCTGATTGTTAACGAGGCCTCAAGTTGCTGAGCTGCAGTAGAGGTCAACGCGCGGCCTTGGGCGATCTCAAGGTCGAAATTCTGCGCTGCGAGCGGAACTGCTATCAAAGCAAGCGCGCCAAGTACCCGCCACCTATCCTGCTTCGCCATAATCGTTCCCTTTTTTGAATACGCGGTCATCTAGGATTGTAACGCCGCCCTTGTATGTGTCTGATCGTTGAACTCGCAGGAGCAAGACCCTATGCGCCGTAAAACAACAGGCCTGCGGCGAGAGCTGGTCTGCTTGCGGTTCTTGTAGCCAGCAACATGCGAACGGCTCCTTGGTTTCTATCTGATACCGACACGAACCTCCTGCGTTATTTCTTGTTCGACTCAGTAAGCTCCCGCGCGTACCGGCGGTCGACCGCGGCTCCCGCTGTATCGCCTAACATGTCCCTTGCATACGCTCGCTGATTGTACGAATTCGCGTCGCTTGGGTTGAGCCGGATCACCTCGGTGTAGTCCTGGACCGCGCGGTCGTACTGCTTCAAGTGGATAAATGTGTCACCGCGGTCACGAACTATAGTCCAGTCATTCGGCAAGAGGCGGACTGCTTCGCTGTATTCCGACAGGGCAAGGTCATATTGTTGTCGGGAGGAATATAGCGAGCCAAGATTTCGGATGGCGGTCGCGTAGTTCGGAAGCAGCCGGGCGGCCTGCCTAAAATCATCAAGGGCACGGTCGTAGTGCCCCAGGCGCCAATACGCCAGGCCCCGGTTGTTGTATGCTCCGGATAAATCGGGCTTCAAACGGATCGCTTCGTTGCACGACGCCACAGCCTTTTCGTACTCCCGCAGGCCATAGTATGCGCCACAGATCCAATGATGTGCCTCTGCGGAATCCGGCTGGAGGCGGATGGCTTCGCTAAATGCGGTAATGGCCTCGGCGTGTTTTCCCTGACGGTCCAACTGTTGCCCTTCGCGGAACGCGGAACACGAGTCCCGCTCAGGAACCGCTGATGTGACGCTGGGCCTGGAGGTAGAAAATCGAAATCGGCTACCCGTGCCAGGCACGAGGTCAATCCCCGCTACTTTGGAGTAAACCTGAACATAGATGGTTTGGCCGGTGAGGGAACAGCTCAGGTCGACCATACTGGAGGTGGCTCCTCCGGTGAAGCCAGCAGAAATGTTGCCGCTGGCGGGCACGGTACCCACGTCTAACCAATAGTCCTGCGCGCCTGCGACCGCGCTCCAAGTGAAGGTGACTGAGGGAGTCGAAATCACGGTTCCAGCGATCGGCGCCGCCAAAACAGGATTGGGGACCAAGCGCTGGACCGCCGATGTAACCAGAGCCGGGCTAGCGTTGGCAGAAGCCCGATCGGCCGGAACTTCCTGGACCGGCTGCGCGACAGGAGCTCGCTGGGTCGAAACGGCAGAGTGGGTGGCGGGACTCTCCTTCACCTGCGTGGCAGTCGAACTTGCCACCGCAGACCCGGCCTTTTTTTCGATGGATGAAGCGGGTTGGGAACTGGGTGGCTGCGAGCTTGGAGCGGCGACTGGACCTGATTGCCGATGAGGTGAGGGCGTCCTATGTGAGAGCCACCAGGTTGCGCTCACGGCGAGTGCTGCCAGCAAGGCTACAGTGCCCCACCACGGCGCTACCAAACGCATTCTTGGGCGCTGCGGCGGGGCGTTATCCCTGCCAGAAACGGAACTCAGGGTCTGCAGCGCAAAGGCGAGGTCGGCAGCCGACTGAAACCGACGGCTTGGCTCCTTTTCCAAACATCGGAGGATCAGGCTTGAGAGGGCAGGCCCCACGCTGGCGGGAAGGTCTGGGGGGTCGGACTTTAGGATTGCATGGATAACCAGAGCCGGGATTTCTCCCGTGAACGGGCGGTGACCGGAGATCAATTCATAAAGGATCGTTCCGAAGCTAAATATGTCGGAGCGTTGGTCGACGGGCTGACCGCGAGCCTGCTCCGGCGACATGTACCCTACCGTACCCAACACGGTACCGGGCTGAGTCAACGTGGACACCTCCTCAGCACTCTGTTCCTGTTGCCCCTTCACCTCCATCCGCTTTGCCAGCCCGAAGTCAAGAATTTTGACGCGTCCTGCCCGCGTCAGCATGATATTTTCCGGCTAGAGGTCGCGGTGCACTACGCCGACTTCGTGAGCCGCGGAGAGACCCTCGGCAACTTGGGCTCCAATCGCTACCGCTTTGGAGCTGGTGATCGAGCCCCTGCCGATCATGGCCCGCAACGACTCGCCGTCAACGAACTCCGTAATGATGAAAAGGGTCTCGTCCTGGCGACCAATATCGAAGACCGAAACGATATTTGGGTGATTTAGGGCGCTTGCCGATCGAGCTTCATGTTCGAAGCGGGCCCGCCGCGGGCCATCCTGAGCGAACACCGCCGGCAGAACCTTCAGGGCGACATCGCGGCCTAGGCGCGTGTCTCTGGCGCGGTATACCTCGCCCATGCCACCCGCGCCGATGGGCGCGAGGATCTCGTACGGTCCCAGTCGAGTGCCAGCCGAAAGGGGCATATAAGCGATGTAGTTCAGTTTAGCCGATCGGGAAGCACGTAGCTCCTGTATTACGGGCCATGCGTCACTTACTTTTTCAAAATCCTCATTTGGCGTAGAGTTGAGCTTCCGCCCAAAAAGTTACTTCCGGTTAGCCGATGACCACGGCCACGGAGGTAACCACCGGAGCGGCCCGGACGAACAGGCCCACGGACGCGCGGCACAATAGATGCTGTTATTCTGGAACGCGGTACCGGGAGGATTATGAAATCAACTATTTTCGCAACGGTTCTGGTTGTAAGCGGGGTACTGATTGTATTGGGACAGGCGCAGGATAATGCGAAGTCTGGACCTGGTGTGCAGGCGCCGCGGGATCCTGGCTATGCGGCTTTAATCCAAACCTGCAAGGTGCCGCCGCAGGCTCGCGGCGGCGGAGGAGGTCCAAAGGGCGGAGTCCCGAAAGGCGCTCCGCAGGGCAAGGGGCCGGGCGGTGCACCGACCGGGCCGCAGGAGTACGCGGTGAAGGAAATCCCCGGCGTCATCGCCGCGGGAGCGCGATGGAAAGAAGTCTGGCAAGGCGAGGGCAATAATGCCGACGGAATCGTCGCGACCAGCGACGGCGGCATTCTGCTCGCGCAGAACGACAACAGCAAGGTCCTCAAACTAGATAAGGACGGCAAGACGACTGAGGTATACACCGGGTTGAACACGTC